>Ga0265295_1001901_pt1 | contig 35113 bp, 30 predicted proteins | sample Munlansysbiofilm_FD_192503 | JGI IMG/M metagenome (GOLD analysis project Ga0265295, IMG submission 192503) | Leachate microbial communities from a municipal landfill in Southern Ontario, Canada - Methane capture system biofilm | ecosystem: Engineered > Solid waste > Landfill > Unclassified ... | reverse complement strand
CACACACCAACTCGTTGGCTTCACCACCGGCTTCTGCAGATTCGGATATAAACCAACGGTCTGAACTGATTCCGATATTGGCCTGAGTCCAGCCATAAGGGAAGGTGGCCGCATCGAAGTTCTGGGTGTGCGGAATGGTGATGGTGGGGTCTTCTCCGATCTGGAAGCGGTTGGTGATATTGTCCTCAGAGGAACCATAGCTATTGTGGGCTACCACCATCCAGCACCAGTATTCTCCATAGTTGAAGCTGAGGTTGCCATCAGTGACGGTGTTGAAGGAAGTTCCGGTGAGATTCTCGAATACCAATCCATCGTAAATCCAATCGCTATTTTGAGTTTGATTGAGATATAAGGTGTAATGGGTGGGGGTACCACCGTAGAGGGATGGTATCCAGCTAAGATCAAAACCCGTACGAGGGAGATCAGTTGCCTCTTCCTGGGGCCAGGTAAGCGTGACAGTACCGGGTGCCTCTAAGAGGGGAGCAATAAATCCCAGCTTTAGATTGGGATAGCCAGCCACCAGATCTCCGGTAGGTGGTGCAGCAGGATCTGGATTTTCGTCATCATCGTAAAAACGAATGCTGCGGTTCGTGGTGGTATTAGTACCTAGGAAGTACATTGAGCTTCCATCGTAATCTTCTGCGTTTTCGTCCACGGCGATCACCAGGTTGGCGCTGTTATCATACGGGAAGGGGGCATTGAGGGTGATCTCGATCCAACCGGCGGTGGCAGGTAGGGCAACATTACCCTGGAAGACCTGGCTCAGGTTTGCCCGCGGGATCCAACTGTCCTCATCGGCAAATTCTGTGAGTGCGGTGTGTCCCATATACATCGTCCAGTCGTTGGACACATTTGCTTCGGCAGCGCCATTCCAGTAGTAATATACTTTTTCGATGCGTTTATCTGCCACAGCTATCTCGCTCTGCAGGAAGATGCTCTGGCTGTAGCTATAGTCATAGTAAGGGTTGATAGGTATTTGAAGGTTTGAAAGACCATCACCAATGGCTACCATGCCTTCCGGCAGGCCGTTTGCACTCAGATCCACGTAAGCATACGCGGGCTGGGGGCCCTGGTTATTGACGATTTGCAGGCTGCCATAAAGAGGGCCTTCAGTGGTGGCGTTTACATAAACGGGGATTAGCACAGATTCGCCAGTGGCTAAGGCTGCGGGCAGGTTTTCGGTGCCAAAGCTGAAATCGGTAACTAGGTTTCCTGGGCTTGCTAAGATACTAATATCTGTGGCCACGAGGTTCAGGATGCCACCACCGGTATTGGTGATTGTTACGTACCGGGGTCCAGTCTGTACGCCTTGCATCACATCGCCAAAATTTATGCCGGTGGGATTGCAGGTGAGGATAGGATAGCTGGGAATATCTTCTATCCAGACGCTATCAATGCCAAGGTCTGTCATGCCATTGTTATAGTTACTCACGCCTCTAAAGCGCAGGTAAACGGTTTGCGAGCTGTAAGGTGCCAGACTAATCACATTGTAATGCCAAGCCAAAGTATTAGTGGCATTGGAGTGCGTGTAGAGCGTTGTCCAGCTTGCCAGATCCGTAGAGATATCCACGAACAGAGGCTCTGCCACTGTGTCGTCACCAATCCAGTATTGATAGCTCAGGCGTTTCGCCGTAGCATCTAAGGCAAAGGGAGGGCTTACCATGCTGTAGGGATTATAGCTGGTCTGGGCAATATAGCAGTGCAGCCAGGCAAAGGATGAGCCGGATGCGGGGGCAGATGGACCATGGCCATCTGAGGCAGCTGCTGCTTTCCAGTGCTGAATTGCATTGGGGGCAGCTTCGGTGGCGATCCAATTCAGGGGCAAAGTGTCTGCCTCTACTTCAAAACCTTCAAAGTAGGGGAAGCTGGAGATGGTGGGATCGTACAGGGTGGTAAAGGTCCAGGTAGGGCAATTTCCCGCGTCTCCGGCGATGTTGTAAGGCACCACTTTCCAGCCATAATGCTTGTCGGATCCCAGGGTGGGGCTGTAGGAGGTTTGCATTCCCAGGTCCAGATCTGTTACTATCTCAACTGCGTGCGTAGAGAGATCTTCCCACAGCGATAGCTTGTAGCCATCCACCTGCCCGCCGCCGCTGGCCCAATTCAGGGTTGTATCCAACGTAATATTTGTAGCTCCGTCTGCGGGCGATACCAGGCTGGCTGGTTCAGGAGGGTAGATGCTATGGGTAATATTCAGCACGAAGTGAATATCTTCAGGCCCAGGAAAGTTATCCACGATCAGATAATAATAGCCTGCTGTGACGGGGAAATTTGTGATCGATAGAGGGCCATAGCCAGTACAATGCTGAGCCAAAACAACAGCCGGGGATTCCGTGCTGGGGATTGTGCTGACCAGGACCATACTTATATACTGCCATGGGGAACCAGGCTGATCGTCAAGGCTTACATTGAGCAAACCGTCCTCGGAAATGCTTAACTTGGCCACCCAATCTTTCCCCGTACAATACCTCGGGTCGATAGTCATACCGCTAAACATATCTGCCGTATAATCATTGGTGAGACCTGCAGTAGTGCCATTGTAATCCACCAAAGGCAAGGTGGCAAGGTAGGGATTTGCGCAGGTATCATATTCTTTTACCATATCAAACTTGATATTGGGTCTGTCTGCAGTTACCCTACCGTCAAATGTGGGAGCTTCGCCGTCTTGTTGCCAGTATTGATGCATGCTGCCCGTATTGCCGTCATTAGTATAACGGAATTCGGGACAATCGGTACTGGCGGCACCACTGCCGGTATAGTTTGCCTCACATAAGACCAGCAGGTTTCCTGAAGTCTGGTGGTTGTAGGCAAAATCAGTGATATCCAGTTGTGCCCAACCCAAAGCGTTAAACTGGGCTGTAGCATTATAAACCGGAGTTAAGCCGGCAGTAAGGGTTGCCCAGGGTGTTTGCGCCAGGCTGGTTGAGTGGTGGTGGTAAGGTAAATCTTGATGGGGATACTGGTGCTTGTTGCTAGTCCCACATACCAGCCCAGATGAGTGATGTTGCCCGTGGCGTTTATTTCGGATGCAAGATAGATGTCTGCGGATCTTCCAAACCCATATAATGCGTCAAATGGCTGCCTTTGGGTGCTGGTTCCGCTGCCAATGGTAACATCGGCAAACAGTCCCAGCGCGAGCGCCAGGATGCCGATTAATAATAAAAACTTTTTCATAGTATCTCTCCTAAAAAAGAGTTCCCTTTTGAAGGGTAAATGATGTTTAGATTTGGGGGCTAATCCTCCCAAGCACAGACTTGCGAGCTTGGGAGGATTAGCACATTTGTTTTTGAGGTTAAGTTTGATAGCCAATTCAGGGAAGAATTCGCAGAGACAGGAACTATGTGATAATGTGCGACGATTATGCATACAAGCTGCTTCTGCTGAGGGGGAGTGTTTCCCTGAGTGTTTGTGTAAACTTTTTGAGATTGTTACTTGATTTTGCGCAGACCTGGCCTGTTTTGAAGTATTCATGAGCAGGCCTGTGCTGCACAAGATCGTAAGCATAATAACATATCCTTTTCTTTAAGTATTTTGCCTCGCCACCTATCCGAGGGCCTTTCCCAGAGACCTTTAATAAGCGCAAGGCAGTAAGGGATGAGAGTAATGTGACAAGTGAAACTACTCTTGGAAAATAGTCAAGTAAAAAGAAATCTTGTCGAACTGTTCAAGACTCAGAACTATATCTTGTAAAATATTAGAGTTTTAAAGTGAGTGGCGTTTTTCGGCCTGCTGGCCTGATGAATCCACAGAAGCGTGCAGCCTGGTGCAGCAGAATTCTGCGGATAATGTGGCAAATCGGAGCACTCCTCCCCCATGTTCGCTCTGCAGATTTACCATAAAGAGGAAGGGACGCTATTTCAGTTAGGGCTCCAAGGCCAGGATAGAAGCAGAGCTCCGCGAAAAATGCAGAAATACCAGGGCCTACCCCATTTGTTGTCGTGGAGATGACGTGGAGATAGCAGGAATAAATCCTCTTATCTCCACGTCATCTCCACGACAACCCAGGCGGGAAGGCCAGCCCAAATCGCGGAAAGCAATTGCTTGAATCAACATTTTCTTGACAAGAATATAGAAGGCTAAATCTATGGTTATAGACGAAATTATCCAAAACCCGAGGAGGATCAGTGAGTAATGACAAGACAGTCTGTGACAAACACGGTTTGTTTGAAGGGCTAAGCGAAGAAGAAGTCAATCTGTTTTCTGCAGATTTGAAACGCATTAAGTTCAAAAAGGGGACGCAGATCCTCACAGAAAACGAAGCGGCTGACAGCTTGTTTTTCATTTGCAAGGGGAAAGTAGAGATTCAAAAAGACTTGAAAAACCCTGAAACGCCGTCTACACAGTTATCTGTACTGAAGCCAGGAGATTTCTTCGGAGAAATGGGCGTGATCGATGAAGAGCCCCGCAGTGCCTCGGTATTTGCCCTTGAGGAAGTGGAGCTTTTGATCATCCCCAAAGAAGCTTTCACCGAGCTTTCTTTCAAGCATCCTTCTGTGATGTTCAATCTCATCCGCACCCTATCGGATCGCCTGCGTAATACCAATGAGCGCTTTGTAACCCTGATGGATGATATGATTTCGCAAAACCGCCTGATGGCGATCGGGATGGCAGCCAGCAAGATCATCCATGATATCAAGACCCCTCTGACGGTGATCGTCCTCACTGCACAGCTCATCGAAAACCTCTTTCAGGGCAGCGAAGAATTCACCCAAAGCATTGTCAAACAAACACGTTTGATCGATCAATTGGTACGCGAGATCCTGGATTTCTCCCGGGGTGTGGAGACTACTCCTTTGATCCAAAAAGTGGATCTGACCAGATTCTTTGATGATTTTAAAGAGATCAACGATACCGCCCTGAAGGGACGCAATATCGCCTTCGTGGTGGACAACAAAGTGCATGACTTCGTGTATTTTGATGAAGCCAAGATTCTCAGAGTGCTGATGAATCTGATCAAAAACTCCAGCGAGGCCATGGACAGTAATAAAGAGATCAAGCTTGCCGCATCCATGAATTCCGGCTGGCTGCAGATCAGTGTGATTGATAACGGCCCGGGGATTCCGCCTCAAATGCGGGATAAGATCTTTGAGCCCTTTGTGACAAACGGTAAAACCCACGGCACAGGCCTCGGCCTTCCCATCTGTCGCAAATTGGTGCAGGAGCATAAAGGCAGATTGGAATACATTCCCCTGGAGCCCACCGGTTGCCGTTTTGACATTCGCATTCCGCAGACCATAAAATAAATAGCTTGTCAGAATAAGGGCTCGAAATAATCTGGTTCTCAAAACAAAATATTAAGGGACGGTTCAAAATGTCAAGAATATGCGATATCTGTGGAAAGACCGCGCAGGTGGGGAATCATCGTTCCCACGCCTTGAACGCTACTAAGCGTCGGTTTTATCCGAACTTACACGAAATTCGCGCCTACATCGGCAGCGGAATCAAACGCGTAAAAGTTTGTAGCTCTTGCCTTAAAGCAAATAAAGTTCGTAAAGCCGTATCCAAATAAGATACCTCTTACGGGCCAAGAGCTTACTTTATATAAATCGGGAATTGCGGTGATGCCGAATTCCCGTTTTCTCATTGTTTAAACTTAAGCAACAACCATAGGGGATGACGTGTTAATCGAAGAAATTAAGGCTCAAGTAACAGAAAGTTCCACCGTCCTCAGAGACGTGAGACAGGAGATGAGCAAAGCGGTGATCGGCCAGGGTGCCATCATCAGCAGGCTCCTGATCGCGATTTTGGCGGATGGACACGTGCTGATAGAAGGCGTTCCAGGCCTTGCCAAGACCCTCATCGTCAGCAGCCTCGCGGCCTGCCTTAAGGCCAGCTTTACCCGCATCCAGTTTACTCCGGATCTGCTTCCGGCAGATATTACTGGAACCTTGATCTTCAACCAGAAGACCTCAGAATTTTATCCCAAAAAAGGACCTATCTTTGCCAATTTCATCCTGGCTGATGAGATCAACCGGGCACCCTCAAAGGTGCAATCCGCGCTTTTGGAAGCCATGCAAGAACGTCAGGTTACCATAGGTGAAACCAGTGAGCCTCTGCCAGATCCCTTCTTTGTAATGGCCACCCAAAATCCCATCGAACAAGAGGGGACCTATCCTTTGCCCGAAGCGCAAATAGACCGCTTTATGATGAAGCTGCTGATCCGCTATCCCCAGATGGAAGAAGAGCGCAAGATCATGGCCCTGATGGTGGATCCCAAGCCCATCCTGATCTCGCCGGTGCTTAGCCCTGAAAAGATCAAGCAGATGCGCCAGGTGATGCACAGGGTTTATATGGAAGAGAAACTCACGGATTACATCCTGAATCTGGTCTGGGCCACACGGCATCCAGAGCGTTACCCGCGGCTGAGCACCCTGGCACCTTTGATCAACTATGGAGCCTCTCCCCGGGCCAGCATCTATCTGGCCAAAGCGGCCAAAGCGCATGCTTATCTGGAAGGAAGAGCCTATGTGGTTCCGGATGATATCAAAGCCATCGGCAAGGATGTGCTGCGCCATAGGATCGTGCTTTCTTACGAAGCGGAGGCAGAAGAGATCCAGAGCGAAGAGATTATCGGTCGCATTTTGGATGAGATCGAGGTACCTTAAGGTAATAGGGACAGTAAAGTGCATCTGCTAAGCACTGCCGATCTGCTGAAGAAAATCCGCCGTCTGGAGATATCCACCAAAAACATCGTCAATGAGATCTTCAGCGGAGAGTATCATTCCAGCTTCAAAGGACAGGGGCTGGAATTCAGCGAAGTACGCGAATATCAACCCGGGGACAACTATCGGGATATAGATTGGAACGTTTCTGCCCGATTGGGCTTGCCTTTCGTGAAGAAATACCGCGAAACCAGAGAGCTGATCGTGGTCTTCATCGTGGATATCAGCGCCTCGCAATTTTCGGGGACATCCTATGCCCTCAAGAAAGAGAGGATAGCCGAGATCGTTGCCACTCTGGCCTTTTCGGCCGTAGCAAATGGGGATCGCTGCAGCCTGATCATGTATTCGGACACCCTGGAAAAGTTTCTCCCTCCCCGTAAAGGACACAATCGCGCTTTGGAGATCATCCGGGAAATCCTTTATCACGAGCCGCATAGCAAGCAGACTTCGCTTTCCGCAGCCTGTGAATATGCTGGCAAAATCCTCAAAAAACGCGCGGTGATCTTCCTGCTTTCGGACTTTCTGGATAGCGGCTATGAAAAACAAATGGCAATCCTTGCAAAAAAGCACGATCTCATCGCCCTGCAAGTCTTGGACGATAGCGAACTGGAATTGCCCAAAGCGGGTGTTCTGCGCTTCGTCGATCCCGAAACAGGCCACAGTGAATATATCAATACGGCAAATGCCAAATTGAGACAGGCCTATAAGGCCAGCATTCAGCAAGAGCAAGAGAAGCTTAAGACTACGCTCAAGGCCATGGGTTGTGACTATATGCTCTTTAAAAACTCGGATTCTTTCGTGCGGGTACTCCGGCAGTTCTTCGTTCAGCGCAGCAGACGGCGGAAAAGATGAAGAAGCTTCTGAGTATCATGCTGCTGAGCTTCTGTATAAGCTTGCTCTTGGGGACTGTTACGCAAAGCTTGGCAAATGCGGACAGCCTGAGCATCGGCACTCCTTTTAGCTTGGAGATAAAGACGGATTTTCCCTTGGCGGCGGTTGTGATTCCGGATAGTCTGGTTGAATTTCGGGTGCTGGATACCCAAATACAACAGGATGGACGGGGCAGTAAAGCGAAGCTGAGCATAGTTCCCCTCAGGGTGGGTGCGCTGTCTTTCCCAAAACTAAAGCTCAAGGCCAAGGGGATCTTACACAGCGGAGGTTCCACGGACGGTTTCAGGGTCTATGTGCTATCTACCAGGGCGGAAGCGGATACTTTGCTGCGGGATATTAAGCCCGCTTTGCGTTATAAAGCAGAGCCTCCTTTTTGGCTGTATCTTGGCATCTTTCTGATCTGTCTGGCGCTGGCCACCATCCTCATCATCATGGCTTTAAGCAAAAAGACGCCAGGCAAGCCTGAGCCAAAACCTGCCTTTGTGCCAGCCCAAAAGTTTGTTCATCCTTATCTGCTTGCTTTGGAAAAGCTTGATAAACTAGAGTCCAGCGGCCTTGCAGAAAGTGACATCCTGGCCTATCACTATCAGCTTTCGATGATCCTGCGGGAGTTTTTGGAGGCCATGTATCAGTTCAGCGCCATGGAGATGACGATCCTTGAGATTTCAGATGCCTTGCGCGTGAGCTGTCCAGAGCGGGCTGAAGAGTTTTTGAAGATACTACGCTACTGTGACCTGGTCAAATTTGCCAAGCTGATTCCCAGTTCGGAACAGATTCAACTGCAAACTCAGGCTTTGAAACTAAGCCTGATGGCTTTTGCCCCGGCGATTCATGCTTAGATTTGCCCAACCTCTGTTTCTACTTCTGCTGCTGATCATCCCAGCCTATCTGTATCTGGATTTGCATCTGAACAAAGCCAGGAAATTGGCCTTACCAAATAGCAGACTGCGCTTGCTTTTACAGCTCTCGGGCAAAAAGCGGCTCTGGAGATATTTCTATCCAGCCCTGAGGTCCTTGATACTCCTATCGCTGATTATCGCGCTGGCCCGTCCGCAATGGGGAATCGCCAGCCGCGATTTTCGCAAAAAAGGCGTGGATATCGCCATCGCATTGGATGTAAGCGGCTCTATGTTAGCCTTGGATTTCCTGCCGCAAAACCGTTTGGGTGCTGCAGTGAAGGTGGCCAAAGATTTCGTTTCCCGGCGCCCTAATGACCGCTTTGCGCTCATCGCTTTTTCAGAATATGCCGTCACAGCCAGTCCACTGAGCTACGATCATGTCGCGGTGATGGCTGCCCTGGATCATCTGGAAGTCAATATGCAGGCCAGCGGCACCGCAATCGGCATGGGTCTGGCCAAAGCGGTGGCCCGGCTGAAAGATAGCGATGCCAAATCCCGCATTGTGATCCTGATCACGGATGGGGTAAACAACACCGGAGAGATCGATCCCATCTCCGCAGCGCGCATGGCAGAGGCTTTGGGCATCAAGGTCTATCCCATCGGAGTGGGCAGCGGAGGCATGGTTCCCTTTCCTTATTCCGACCCCTTTTTCGGCACCCACAATATCCCTACTTTGATCGAACTGGATATGCAGACTTTGGATAGAATAGCTGAGATTACCAAGACCGGTAAAGCTGCCAAAGCGGAAGATGCCACTCAATTGCGCGAGATCATGAAAGAGCTGGACGCCTTGCAGCGCACCCAGATCAGCGCTAAAATCAACTATCAGTGGGATGAACGCTTTCCCTTCTTCCTCTGGCTGGCTCTGATCCTGATCGGGCTGGAAATACTGTTTAAAAGCTTTATTATGCCAGTCTTGCCGGAGTAACACGTGAACTTACACAACCCCTATGCCCTTGTCATCCTCTGCCTGATCCCGCTATTGATCTGGCTGATCTGGCGCAGCGGCAAGCGCTTTACATCTCGCTTTACCAAATTCGCCGATACTCCCTTTATGCAGATCTATCTGGGGCAGCGCTCTCCCTTTTATAGCTCGCTCAAACTCTTTCTTGTGGTGATCGCCTTTGCCTTCATCGTGATCGCTTTGGCACGGCCGCAATGGGACTTTAAAGAGCGCGAAATCAGCTCCCAAGGCATGGATATCATCTTTGCCATCGATGTCTCGCTCAGTATGGAGGCGACCGATATTCAGCCCAACCGCCTAACCCGCTCCATCTTGCAGGTTTCTGCCTTTGTGGATCAGCTAAAAACAGACCGCCTGGGTGTGATCTCATTTGCCGGAGTGGCTACTATCGAATGCCCACTCACAGACGATCATGAAGCGGTAAAGATGGTGCTCAGCAGCCTATCCACGGATTCTGCAGCGCGCGCCGGAACCGAAATCGGCAGAGCCCTGGATGCCGCCAGAACTGCCTTCCAAGCAGGCGCAGGACCTGGAGTATTGGTGCTGATCTCGGATGGTGAAGACCTGTCTCCCACCTCCATAACCAAAGCCCGCGATTTGGCCAGCGACCATGTGCGCATCTACACCATGGGAGTAGGCTCCGAAGAAGGGGCGATCATCCGCAATCCTTATACCGGCGAAGAGCGGATCAGCAAACTGGACGCTGCGAATCTAAAGCGTATTGCCCAAGTGAGCGGGGGAGAATTCTTCCGCATCACCCCTTCCGCAGCAGAGATTCAATTGCTTTTGTCCCGCATCTATCAGAGCGAAAAGAGTCAAAGCAAAACCCGTACTGTAAATCTGTATAAAGAGCAGTATCAGCTCTTCGTCTTCGCAGCGCTGATCTTTCTGCTTTTAGAAAGCCTGATCCTCCCTCTCAAAAGACAAGGAGGCAAGAAATGACCAGGAAACAGAAGATTCTGCTCATCATTCTGGCTGTCCTGCTGCTGCTTTTGATCCTGGAGCTGGGCTTTCGTCCCCAGGTTTTCCGTAATAGTCTGGGACGGGAGCTGCTGAATCTCAAGCGTTATGAAAACGCCGAAAAGCTCTTTGCCCGCAATCAGGAAGATGGTGGCGCCGTAGCAGCCGGCAATCTGGCCAAGTCCCGCTATAAACAGGGTAATTTTGCCGAAGCTGAAGCTGCCTCGGAAGAAGCTTTGACGAAGGATTCCGATGCTGCAGCACTGCATTATGACCGGGGCAATATCGCCTATCAGAAAGAGGATTATGAAGCTGCGGTAAAGAGCTATGAGCAGGCGCTCCTGGGTGACCCCACCGACGAAGATTGCAAGGCGAATCTGGAGCTGGCACTTAAAAAGCTGGACGAAAATCCTCCCCCGCCCGAAAGTGAACCAGAGCCTGAAGACGAACAGCGGGATGAAGAGGAAGTGCGCAATATCCTCGAAGCTTTGGACAATCTGGAGGCTCGGGACCGTAAAAACCAGAACGACAAGACCCCGCCTAAAACCCAAAATTGGTGGTAAGATGAAAAGATACCTGCTTTTGACAGTCATGTTTTTGCCGATAATCCTGATGGCTATATCGGTGACGGCCTCGGTGAACAAAAACCGGCTTTCTCTGGCCGACCGGCTGGAGTACACTCTTGAGATCAAAAGCGATAGCAACATCAGCATATCCGAGCCCAGCCCGCCCAGCTTTGAGCTCTTTTCCTTTGTCAATATGCGCAGCACTTCTCGCAGCTCCACCACCTTGAGTGGCTTCAAAGTTGACACCCAGCATGTGCGCACTTATATTTATTACTACATCCCTCAGCGAGAGGGCAGTATCACGATCCCGGCCCAAGCAGTAAGGATTGGTAACAAAGTTTACAGTAGTCCTGCAATCGATGTGACAGTGGTGAAATCTTCCCCTAGCTCCCCGCCTCAAAGCAGTCCTGGCATTGCGCCCGGCTTTGATTTTGACGATCCGGATTTACCCTGGTCTGCCAGCCGTATTGAAGGCTCCACCATGATCCGGGCCTATCCAGCGCGTCAAAAAGTATATAGAGGCCAGCCGGCGGTGGTTTCCTATTACCTTTACACAGATCAGATGGTGCGCTCCTTCAATCTCGAAGGCGAGAAAGACTTCCCCGGTTATGGCAAGAGCGATTACGATTCGCCCACCACGCTTGAGTATGAAACGGTAAACCTTAATGGCCAAAGACTCCAAAGGGCTTTGATCAAGCGCCTCATGCTCCTGCCCAATGAGACGGGAGAATTGCAGGCTCCTCTGGTTCATGGACAAGCGCGCATCTATGAATTTGGCTATTTGAGCCAGAGGGTGAGCTCTGTGCCGGCCTGGCTGGAAGTGCTGCCTTTGCCCAAACACAATGTCCCAACCAACTTTGGCGGTGCAGTGGGCAGCTTTGAAGTCTCGGACAAGCTCAGTGCAGAGTCCATCAGTCTTGGTGAAGCCGTCACCTTTAGTTTGCGCATCGCAGGGCGGGGTAATTTCAACCAGTTTGCTCACCCGCAATTTCCCGAAAGCAGCGCTCAGATCTCCTCCCCCATGGCCATAGACCGCCTGAATGCCGGAGTGGAAGGCAGCCGCACCTTGTATTACACTATTATCCCCAAAGACAAGGGCAAGTACACGCTTCCCTCACTGAGCTTTAGCTGGTTTGATCCCGATCTTGGGGTCTATCGCAAATTTGCCAGCAAAGAGCGCGAGATTCAGGTAAAAGGCGCCAGTGTAGTCAGCTATTTTTCCTCACTTTTAGAATCCGGTAAACCCCAGAACATCAGGCCCCTGCTTTCCCGCCACAGCTATCCGGCTTATCGTAATTTTCTCAAACAAATCTGGTATTGGCTGCTTGTCGCGATCATCCTGGCGGGCACCATCTTTTCTGCATATATAGCCTGGCAAAAAGCCAAAAAGCGCAGAAATCCTGAAGAGTACAATCAAATGAGGGCAGATAAAGCTCTGAAGAAGTACCTCGATGAAGCCTCGGAAGCTGCCAAAGCGCTATCCGATGATTTTTATGCACTGGCCGAAAATGGCTTGATGCGTTACTTATCTGAGAAGTATGGGGTTTCTCTTCGCCTTTCCACTTTGGAAAAGATTGCTGAATTGGAGCAGAAGAATATTCCCGCAGAGCTGATTACAGAGATGAACTCCTTCATCGAGCTCTGTGAGAGACAGCGCTTTAGTCCAGACAAAAGAGATGCCGCAAACCTTATGGAAGACTATCAGCAGCTCAGGCGCATAGTGTTTGCCTTCAGCAAAAAAGGACATACCAAATGAAAGCGATCTGGACCATCCTGATCTTATCCATCCTGGTCTTTAGCGGCCTTGCTGCCAGTGAATTTGACGAGTTCAGAGCCCTGGAAGAGCAGGGCCTCCAAAACGCAGATCTATATTACAATCTTGGCGTTACCTATTGGCAGTTGGGGCAAAGTGGCATGGCAAATCTGTATTTCCTCAGAGCCCTAAACCTGGATTCGGCACACAAACTGGCCAAGGAAAACTTAGAGTATGTGATAGCACTATCGCAGGATCGTGATCTATATCCGCAGCACCTCTTTTTGCTGAGGATATTCTGGGAAATCTATGACTACCTGAATCTGAACCGAATGGCGATCCTTACCCTGATCCTGCTGCTGCTGAGTGCGCTTAGCCTTTCCTGGCTCCTCAATTACGATTTTGATAAAGAGCGGGGATTGCCCAGCCTGATCTTTGGCATCTGCCTTTTCCTGCTCTTGAGTTCAAGCACTTTTTTGGGAGTCAAGGCCTATCGCCAGGCCCACAACAGCAAAGCAGTACTGATCCTGAGCCAGGCAGAGCTGAGAGCAGAAGCAGAATCTAAGGCGAGCAGGGTGGCTGTGATCCATGAAGCTCTGGTCCTCGTAGTGGAAGAGAGCAGGCAGGGTTGGAGTCTGGTGCGTCTGCCGAATGGCATCAGCGGGTGGATCGAGAATGAGGCTATCAAGAGGGTAGCGCCATAGCAGGTTAGGAGGCGCGGGCTGGATTCGATATCTCGCGTGTCGAGCGAGGCTGAAGGCCTTGATACAAAGTAGGGGGCAAGCTTCACATTCATCTTTTGCTATTTTCTGTAGTCACGCACCGTCTGAAGACAGTGCTACGGCCAGCTAAAGCCAGCTTTACGAAGCGTTTATCCCCATAAAAGAACATGTCCCAAAACTCCGGATAACCCAAGAGTTTTGGGACAGCTCTTTACTATATCTGAGGCAGACTATCTATCTGCGTGGTGTTTATTCAAAGTTTTCAAAGCCGTCGAGATTACCCTCGAGGCTATCGATCATAAAGCGGGCAGATTCATGCAGGTCGCCTTCGGGGAAGCGTAGCAGGAAGCTTTTAAAGAGTTCCAGAGCCTGATCTGCGTCATTCAATTCTTCGGCGACCAGGAAAGCCTTCATAAAGTAGGCTTTGTAGTCATCCACACCGTTATCATAGTTTTGCACTATCTGATCGTAGAACGTAATGGCATCTTTGTAATTGCGGTTTCGGGCTGCGTTATCGGCATATTCAAAGAGTTGCTCGGCGCTCACAGTGAGCTTGATGCGCTCCGGGTATTTGATCAGGTTAAATTCCACAAAGAGCTCTTCGGCCACCGCATCCTGTTTGTTTTTTTCCTTTTCTTGTTTAATGGCGCCATAGATGCGGGGTTCCACTTCCACTGAAGGCCGGTAGGATTTGGGGATTTCGGAGATCGTGCGGAAAAAGACAATATCGCCATTGGAAGCGGTGAAGACCTCAGAAAGGTGACCCACCGGGTTGTCCCAAATGCGCTTTGAAAAAGCTGCGTCTTGTACCAGACCTGTGACCACGCCGTTATCGTATTGGTTTTCATAGATGGACTTAGTGGGTCTGGTAGAGTATTTATCGATCACTTTGGTCATGGCTTTTTCATTGTTCTTCTTGTGGGCAGATCTGAATTTGCTCCGGGCTTTATTGGCAGTTTTCATATCATCAAAAAAGAGCACTTGGATGCTGCGATTCGCAGGTTGAACATATTTCTCTTTATCCAGCTCGTAGCGTTCGGCGACTTCTTCATCAGTTATTTCGATGCCTTCCAACACCAATTTCTCAAAGGTACCGCGCAGGATGTAATTGTGCCGCATCATCTTGTAGTCTTCATTATCCTGGAAATACTTTGCGTATCCCATATTTTTGCCTTCGAGATGAAAGAGGTCCTGGATCAGCAGTTGATCGATAAAGGCTTTGGCACCTTCACCCTTGATGTAAAACATCTGCTCTTGAGGACTGACTTTATCAAAGGCCATCAGGATGTCTTCGATGGTATAGATCAGTTCTTCATTGGGGGAATGTACCACCACGTTGTACATGGTCTCTGCATTGTTTTTACGGTTTTGCAGATCAATAGAGGCGGCGATTCCGTCATGGATTTGCACGTTATACTTCTGCTTGAGGGTTTCGCGGATAGTTTCCAACTTTTCACGCTCTTTGATGGGGCGGATGCGCTGTTCGATCTCCGGTTTTACTTCCAGGTATTCTTTTTGGCGTCCCGGTGCAATATCAGTGGTGCGAAAGATGTGCCAGCCCATATCGGTCTGATAAGGGCCATTGATCTTCTGGAGATCTACGGAGCTTTGGCTGATGTATTCTTCCAGCACATGGTCACTGCCCACTCCGGGGATATTGCCGTTCAGGCGGATGTTTTTGATCTTACCTTTCAGGCCCAGGGCATAGGTGTTTTGGTTGTATTTATCAGAAACTGCGGCAAAGCTGGCTCCTGCTGTCAATTCTGCGATGGCAGCGAGCGCGTCCTCTTCTGTGGCAGTTTGAATGTACTCTATGGTGATATTGGGGTTCATATAAAAGGACTTCAGATTTTCTGCGTAATAATCTTCAAGATCTGCTTCTGTGATATTCACCACATCGGTTACATTACGTTTGTAGTATTCCTGAAGATAAAAACGTCTTTCCAGATCATCCAGCCGCTCCAGCATCTCGGGGCTTTTATCAAGGCCAAGGGCTTTGGCTTTTTGATAAAATACTTCCTCAGTACACATGATATCCAATATCTGCAATTGACCTTCCATGGTATGAAACCGGGCTTGATGGGCCGCCGGTATCTTTGATATTTTTTCCTGCAGGTCTGCTCTTAAGATCTTACCGCCATCGTATTCTGCCAAGATGTCGGTTTCTTCCAACAAGTTTGAATTGCTCACTACTTTGGGAGCCGCATCTTTGGCAAAGGCCATCGCGGCGATAAACAGCATAATGCTGATAATTAAGAGTTTCTGTGTTGGTCTTGACATTCTATGCTCCTTGTCTTAACTTAAATAATTATATGATGATGACAAAAAACGTAGTTTGCTTAATGCGTCAAGACTTTTATAAGTTAAATGGTCCGAGCCTTAGTCTGCCTTGACCATCAGAGCTGATTTTAGAACTTTTTGATGCATGTTCATTTGCTATAGATTCCTGCCATCTTAAGTGGCGGCAGCAGGCATCCTCTTTCCTTAGACTTGGTATTAACTGGTCATCGCCTCGAGGACTCGAGGTTTCAAGTCAGCTCCAGTCGAAACTCCGTTAAAGTAGAGTTGAAGGCGCGGTCGCGGACCAGGATCCTTAAAGGGGGATTTTAGCGGGACAAACCCGTGTCACATTTTATACCTTTACTTAATTCAGAGACCGCCAAAAAAAGAAAAACGTCAATTCAGAACATTTTTCTTGACGAACAGTCACAGTTTATAAAACATGTATATTAAGTAAAAAAACTACAGCAAGACCTTAACTCAAAATGGCTAAACAGACCTAAGGATTTGAGAAATTGTATTTTGACTTTGATAGAATAGAGTGCCACCGCTGGAAATAATCAGCAAGGAAATAAAGCTTTCCAAACAAGAAAGGTGCTTTTCATCAGAATTTGGCACACATCGTGCATGTATGGACAAGTATAAAAAAAACGATCCCCCAGGAGGATACAAAAAATGCTCAGAAAACTGAAAAACCAAAAGGGTTTCACCCTTATCGAAGTGTTGGTGGTAGTTATCATCGTCGCCATTCTGGCAGCGATTGCGGTACCACGTTATTTGCGTTATGTGGAGAAATCCCGTAGCACAGAAGCCCAAACGGCTATTTCTACCATCCGCAAAGCTTATGACATCTACTTACAGACAAACGGTTCCACCGATGGTTTCTCTCTCGAAATGGCTCAAAGAGAAGCCAGCTTGGGTGAGGCTACACGTAAGAATTGGAAATTTGAAGTAGTAGGAAATCCCCCTAATAAGTATATTGCAACCTCCACACAGGAATTCGCCGGTGGCGAAGGTAAACAGGTATGGTATGACGTTCCGGAAGCTAAATATCATGGTTACGGCATCGACACCTGGACCAATCCTGACTCCGGAGGACTGGAGACCGACTAATTAAGGGAGGACGGTACTTTGACAATTCACGAACTACTGCGCTTTACCGCTGAGGCGGGAGCGTCCGACCTTCACGTTGCTGCAGGCTCGCACCCCATGGTGCGAGTCAATGGCAAGATGAAAAGACTCAACCTTCCGGTCTTATCTCCGGAAGACGTAGAGAACCTCGTCTATGGTGTGATGAATGAAGTGCAACAGGAACTGTTTCGCAAGAATCTGGAAATTGACTTTTCCACCAAGCTTTCGACCGATGTACGTTTCCGTGTTAATGCTTATCATCAGATCAACGGCATCTCTGCCGCTTTTCGTGTGATCCCAAATGAGATCATGTCTTACGAAGAGCTGCGATTGCCCGAGGTACTCAAACGTCTTACCAGAAAGGAAAAGGGACTCATCCTGGTAACAGGACCCACCGGAAGCGGAAAATCCACAACCCTGGCGACTATGATTGACAGTATCAATGACAACCGTTTTTGCCATATCATCACTGTGGAAGACCCCATTGAATTTGTACACCGTAGTAAGAATAGCCTCATCAACCAGCGTGAGCTGGGCCATGATACCTGGAGCTTCACCGCCGCACTGAGAAGTGCACTGCGGCAGGACCCAGACGTGATCCTGGTGGGTGAGATGCGTGACCTGGAGACCGTGTCACTTGCGTTGACAGCTGCAGAAACAGGTCACCTTGTTTTCGCTACTCTGCATACCGGAAGTTGCACAAAATCTATCGATCGCGTGATCGATATGTTCCCCAAAGAACAGCAACAACAGGTGCGGAGCATGCTTTCAGAATCTCTGGAAGCAGTAATCTCACAAACTCTGCTGCCTACCAAAGACGGTAAAGGCCGCGTCCCAGCCGTGGAAATCATGCTGGCAAACGCTGCCGTCCGAAACCTAATCCGCGAAGAAAAGACCTATCAGATTCCGTCTATCATTCAGTCTTCTACCAAAGAAGGAATGCAGACCAAAGATCAGTCTTTGTATAATCTCGTAATGAATAACTACGTGGAACGTACCGTTGCTGAAGAAGTGGCAGAAAATCCGAAACTCTTTGCCAGTGGCGCTGGTTTCTAAGGGATGGTTTAAGATGACACCCCGCTTTTTACATGACAATACCTGCCTGCTCGATAATGAGCGGGGGGTCACCCTTTTAGAAGTGCTGGTTACCGTGGCAGTTTTGTCCGTCTTGGTGATCACAATATATATAGGAATTCAATACGCGGAAAAACAAACTGTGCTCAACTACCGTATGAGAGCCGCCACTTTGTTGGCTACCGGCGAATTGGATAAGCAGTATTTTATAAACAAGTACCATGCAAACCGTAACGATCTTGAATTCAGCCCCTTCAGCGGTAGAGAAGTGGTAATCGATATGATAAAAAAAGGCGAGCCTCTGATCGGCATGCAAAGTGTCAGTGCCATTCGCCAATCTGAACTAATGGGCTCCAATCAGTACCCCTATACCCAGGTCACATCTAGGATAGAATGGAAAGACCCCCTTACCGATAAAACCCAATATGTGGAAATGCGTGAAGACTTCTACGTCAGGGCGGGGAACTAAATCATGTTTAAAATACTAAAAAGAAACGATGGTGTAAGCCTGATTGAACTGATCGCGGTGATGGCAATGTCCACTATCCTGATCGTGATCTCAGCCATCGGGGTAAGTGCATTTTACAAAAGATACAAAATAATCACCGATTTTACCGCTCTGCAAACTGATGCCATGGCCTGCTTGCAAACTATACGCAACGGTTATGCCTTCAATCGCGGAGAGCAGTTTTATGGTGTGGCCAATGCCAAAGAACTGAAAATCATCGGTTACAGCGACAGCTGGGATACGGGCACTGGTATCCATATTACACCTCCGGCTGGCAAAGAAAAAGCGACGAGCGACTGGCTCTCATTTTATCTGGAAGATGGCATAATCCGGATGAATTATGTTTATAAAGAAGTAGGGGTGGATAGCCCAAAATATATCTTCCCATCCCGGGAGGATAGCGATAGGATTCAGGTGACCCGTTTCGCGGTCAGAGATGCCAATAACACTGGCAATATCTTGCCCCTCACCGGTTTTGAACCAAATGATATACCGACTTTATTGCACATAGAGCTGGAAGCCCGCGTGAAAATCCGTGAGGGCAAACACCCTGCTCCAGACGAATATAAAACCATCAGCTATAGTACTTACATGGTGAAGAAATAAGGAGAAATAATGCGAAATATACTAAGCAATCAAAGTGGTAACCTGGCCATCGCAATGCTCCTTGCCGTGGTGGGCCTCATGAGTGGGGTCAGCATGGCCGCTTTGGCCCTGAAGGACACCAAAAGCTTCCACTGGGAGTTTGAGAGCATCCAAAGTCTGCACATTTTGCGGGGAGAAGCATATCGTGGGCAAGCTGTTTTGGAGCAAATCAGCGATCAAGGCGGAACTATGCAAACTGAACTGCGTAGCATTCCGGTTTCCGGCAGCCACATTAAAAGAACTTTTACATCACAAAGCCGTATATACAAGGTAAAAACAGAGCAAACGGACAACATTGAGATCCCTGGAACCGACGGTTCCACTGGAAGCTTGGGTGAAGGCAGAGAGCATTACCAAATTCGTTCTCTGGTGGAGACCAAACAAGGCGTGGGGCAAGTAGCTTATTACGGTTCCAATAAGACTCAAATTCGTAAATACTCTGAACTCACCATCATTCAGACCAGCTTCTCAGAATTTATGTATTTTACGGATAACGACATGAGTCCAAATAACACAAACGTTTATTTCTATGGCTACGACGTGGTGACCGGCAAGGTACATAGTAACAGCGATATCAAGATTAAGCAAGCCGGCGGCGGGAATAATGGCGGTTGGCCTACTTTCCTGAATTTGGTTACCACTGCCGGAGAGGTCGTTTCCACTCCTTCAAGTTACCCTTTGACTCAGGTGTTCCGGGGTGGATTGGTGGAAAATTATGACGGCTATGAATTCCCTCCCCTCGCCAATGAACTTAGCGCAAAAGGCATCAAGATCGGGGCAGGCGAAGGCAACATATATATGGTAACTGTGGACGGTTCCGTCTTTGATAACTGGCATGGCTCCATAAGCTCTCCACGTCGCGTAAGAAAGGTCGTTTATGACCATTATCCACCCCCTGGCGACTCTTTGTGGACAAACTCTTTTAGCATAGCAGATACATCCTGGAGCTCCCTCGGAGGCTCTCAGTGCCAGGGTAACGCCTATTACATCAACGGAGAGCTGTGGATCAGAGGTAGATTTACTGGATACCAAACCTGGGGTAGCTCCGGGAAGATGAAGCTAATCGGCGATATATTATTGACTGGCACGCCTCCTCCGGGTAACCCAGCAGACCCCATGAATAACAGAGACGTAGTCGGTCTGGTCTCAGAAAAATCTATTCAGGTAAGTTACGGTTTTAAAGATCCAACTGACTCCCTTAGGTATCACCCCAATATGGGCGCTGATGGTGATTATGCAGATCCGGCTGGCGGTGGCATCTTTATCTATGCTGCCCTGTGCGCCTTGGGCGATGGAGATGGGAATAGCTTTCAAGACGGTGTCTTTGAATTTGAATATCAACACCCGCATCCCTCCACTCCGGCTCTGAACGTACAGCTAACCTACCCGGACGGAACGAATGAGATAGTACTCTTTGACTGGATTGACATCCACCGCAGGCGCTATCCCCCCACTACTTCTCAGCCCTGGCCTACTCCGTCTTTGAATCAGACTTCTTTGGACCTGCCTTATTATAACCCGCTCTGGCCAGAGCGCAAGCCATACCTGGAACGTGGCACCATCAATGTCTGGGGCGCAGTAGCGCAAAGAAGGCGCGGATTCGTTCACCGCAGCCACCATGACACCGAATATCCTTCAAATAACGGAATCTGGGATGTTGACAAAGATAAATGTGGTTACGACTCAAGCCCCATCGAAAATATTCCTGATCCTGAATTTGGCAATATCGGTTTGCAGAGCCGGGACTTTCCCGGAGCTCAAGGCAGCGGAGTGGGATACAAAAAGAATTATAACTACGATAACCGGCTCTTAGAGGTGACCCCTCTATTGTACCCGAAAGTGAGACTGAAAGGCGGCAAAAACCCCATGAATCAGGGAGATTGGAATATTAAAAAGCCCGTCAGGTCCTTAGTATAGATAATATGTATGTGGAATAAAGAGGAAATATGAAGAAGAACAAAACCGTTCGATTCAAGGAGACTGTGGGGATCGACGTCGGTACCCATAGTGTGAAAATCGTACACCTCAAAAAGCTTCATGATGGCTTCAAGCTCTTGAACTATGAGGTGCGCCCTACTGTGCCTCAAGGGGTTGAGTACGTACTCAGCGATCTACGGCCAGAGCGTTATGCTCCGGTGATCGTTGAAATGCTGAAAACTTTGAGGATCTCACCTAAGAAAATCAAACACCTGGTTTCATCTATCGGTGGAGACAATACCAGCATCAAGCAGATTAAGACTATCTTTCTGCCGGATGATGAATTGGAATCTGCCCTTTTCTTTGAAGCCAAGAAACACATCCCGATCAGTGGAACAGACATGGTACTGGATTATCAAGTGCTCTCTGTAGAGGAAAAGACAAACAACATGAACATCCTCCTCGCCGCTACCTCCAAGGACGTGCTCAATGATCACACAAATGTTCTTGCTACTGCCGGACTCAGTCCTCATATCGTGGATATCGATTCCCTGGCCGTGGCAAATAGCTTTGCCTTGAACGCCTTTGCAGAAGAAGGTGTTTATGTGCTGCTGAACGTCGGTGCACACAGAACAAACATGATAATCTGGGGACCGGATGCAAAATTCTTTGCCCGCGATATCCCTTATGGTGGATTCCACTTCACCACAGATATCATGCGTAAAAGACAGATGGAATGGGAAGAAGCTGAGCAGTACAAATTCGATTTTGGGCTTACGGATGATCCCTCCCGTCCAACTATTCAAACCATCAGTATGCTGGATATCTCCGAAAAATCTACCGAAGATGCCATCGCTGAAGAACTGCGTCGTTCGCTTCGTTTCTATGTTAAAGAAGCCGGAAATAGTGACTTTAGAAAGATCTACCTGATGGGTGGAACCGCCAAACTGAAAGGTTTGCCAGAATATCTTCAGGATAAAGTCAACGTTCCCACAGAAGTGTTTATGCCCTTTATCAATGTGGAAATGCCGGAAAAATTTCAAGATAAAAAGGATCCACAACTTAGCCTTGCTATCGGCTTGGCAATGAGGCTGGAGTAAGAGGATGGCGATGAAACACGATTTCTACTTCAAGATAAACTTAAATAAATACGGTGAACAGCGCCTGGAAAAAGAACGCGAGAATAAGACATTCAGAAATTCCGTCATCGTTTTTGCGATCTGCTTTATCCTGGTCCTGGTCGCCTGGTTTTATATTATCGGCAGTACTAAACACAAACTGGAAGCGCGTGAGAATTATCTCGCTGAGATTCAGGGAGAATTGCAGCGCTACCGCACCAGCGGAGATTATCTGTCTTCAGAAGACCTGGATCGCTTGGCAAAAACCTTTGACAACCGCATCTTCTGGGCTAGGAAAATGGTAGCCTTGGGCGCCGAAATCGACGATAAACTTGCTGTACGTAAATTTGACTATGCCAATGGGGTTCTTACCATCAATGGCATTACCGAAGTTAGCACCAAAGTTAAAGAGTTCGATCTGATCAATGGCTTTATCGATCGCTTAAAATCAAATCCGGAGATTTCCAATGATTTCCCGAATATCAAGAGTGGCCAAGTGATCCGACAAGTGATCAAAGATACTGCTATTTTTGAATTTGTGATCGAGTGTTATACTCCAGGAAAGGGAGTAGGGGTGATAAAATGAGAGAAAAGTACTTTGCCTTTATCATCGTGATGCTGGCTGTCACTGTAGCCTTCATCTTGCTTTCCACTCGTAGCCTGGAAGCCAATATGAGCAAGATCAGCAATTTGGATGATCGCATCAAAACCACACAGGAGCAATTGAACAGCGCCCGCATCATGGATCAGGAGCTTAGTCAGTTTGCTAGGATCATCGAAAATAGCCTCACCCGCACACAACAATTCAGCTTTGAGGAAATTAACGAATTCAAGGCCACGATTGGAGACATTGCGCATGAGCGTCATATCTCTATCAATAAACTGTCCGATACCAATAAGTGGTCTTTGCCAAACCTCATCGAGACCACCTTCAATCTGGAGCTGGAAGCCACTTATGTACAGATTGGTCAGTTTATCTCGGACTTGGAATCTCAAGATAATATTATCAAGATTCAGACTCTGGATATTAGTCCAGCGCAGATGACTGATAAAGATACTAAGGATGTCAATGCTCCTTCACGTTACCGCGTGCTTTTGGAGCTCTCTATGTTCAAAGTGAAGAAGGAGGCCTAAACATGCAATATAGATTTGTAAAAGACCTCGCTATAGCCCTGATTGTAATACTACTGGGAGTCCTTGTGGTCCGTCTGGTGGTAGTACACCGAAAGGTATCTGTAATTCCTGAAACCTCTATTCATATCCAGGAATCTGTTACCGATACTCTGATGACCAGAATCCGTACCATTGAAAGTTCCATCCAGGATCGTAAGATGTTTGTATTTGGAACCCGCAAAGACCCTCTGCGCCAAGGAAACATCATCAAAGATAATGTGGACCGCTTGAAGGAATTTGAGGATATGGTTCGCAATACCTTCCGCCTCGCCACCACCGCTATCGATGAATATGGCAATAAGATTGCCTATGTCGAATACCTGGACAAACGCTATGAAGCCCGGGTGGGTGAAGTGGTTGCCGGACGCAAGATTCTGGAAATAAATGATAAGAATATCCGCTACTCAATGGGCGGACAAAGCTATACAGCAAATCTGATGCCCAGACCTGTTTTGAAAGCTGAAGACCCCTATCTCAAAGCAGGAATCAGTGGTAATTGGTAAAATATATTATAATAGTGGGAGTAAATATGAAACACATGCTTTCAAGTAAGCAATATCTCTGCCTGATCCTGGTGCTGATCTTTGCCTTTTCAGCGCTGGTGGCTCAGGTAAATCCAATGACTACCAAGGTTACCTTTAATGCGGATGACGCCACCTTGTCCTCTGTATTGAACGCATTGTCCCGGCTTTCCGGTACCAATATTGTATTGGCCGTCGATCAAAGCGGAGACAAAGATAAACGCGAAGAAAAGCGCGTGACCATTAACATCAAAGATGTGCCGATCGAAACTGCGGTATCCCTGGTAGCCCGCACCACTGGTCTTGCCTATCGTGTGCTTGCCGGAAACACCTTCGTGGTGGGTACGAAGCAAAACGTGATGGAAGAAGTGGGCGAGCGCAGCAACATCCTCTACCTGAACAATCTGGATGCTGCCAAAGTAGCCGCTTCCCTGCAAAACACAGGAATCAACATTGTTCCTCTGGAAGGGCAGAATGCCATCATGGTCTATGCCAACCAGGAGACCTTTGAGCAAGTCAGCACTTTGGTTCAAGGAATTGATACTGAGCAGAAACAGATCGAAATCAGGGTTCGCCTCATCGAGATCAACCTCACCAGTTCCAAGAAAGTGGGTGTTGATTGGAGTCGTCTGAACCACCTTACCACCATCATTGCAGAAGACCCTGTAAATGCCAATAAAACCGGCTTACCTTTCAACTACTCGGATGAAACAGGTTATCTGCCTCATGGCGATCCTACGGATTTGGAGAAATTACCGGATGACCAGTATTTCCAGAGAATCAATGGCTTTGATGATATTGGCCATTTCAGCCGCCAGCTTACAGCTTTTGATATCACCATTGATTGGCTGTTGGAAAATAACGCTGCCAAACTGCTTACCGATACCCGGGTGACCGCCCTTAACGGCGAAGAAGCCACACTGCATATTGGTGAAGTGATTCCTTTTGTAGTTACTGACAACGAAAAGCAGATTCAGGTAGAACGTGAACAAGTCGGCATCATACTGGCTGTGACTCCTACTGTGAACAAAGACGGCAATATCACCGCCAAAATCGCTCCGGAAGTATCTTCCGTGACCGATCTTGTGGGTGGTTATGTGCCACGTACCAGAGTGCGTCGCGTATCCTCTACAGTTACCGTGCCCAATGAACATAAAATCATCGTGGGTGGGCTGCTCAATTCTTCTATTACCCAAAAAACCAGCAAACTGCCCCTCTTGGGTGACTTGCCTTTTATCGGCAGACTCTTTCAGCACCGTTATGAGATGGTAGAGAATACAGACCTGATCATGGAAATCACTCCCAGATTGGTCCAGATGAATGAACAGAGTCCTACACCCAAATTGGATGAAAGACTTACCCGCACTCTTATCGAATACGAAGAAGAGGAGGAAGAATGAAAAAACTTAATTCCCTGGTCCCAATATTGACTTTGATCGCAATTATCCTGGTGAGCCTTTCGGCCTCCTGCGATAAACGTAATCCACCCCCCATTCTGCCTGCGCCGCCGATACCGACACCGCTGAGTGATGTGCGCATCATTCACAAAATGTCGGCCTCTCCGGATACTATCTATGCGGATAACAACATCACCTATTCCACCATCAAGGTAGAGATTCGTGATGGTGAAGGTTTTGGCGTACCCGGACAGATGGTAAAGTTTAAGACCGCCCCCATCGGACGCGTGCTTGCAGATGTTGCCACAGACAGCACCGGTATAGCTACCACTGTCTTTTGGGATGATGGACAGTCCGGCATCGCGACCGTGACAGCGATTGTCCGTAAATTCCACGAAACAGAGAAAGATTCTCTGATTTCTGCAGACACACTTTCTGTTCAAATCACGGTGGAACAACCACCTGCTGTTGAAAGTGTTACCCTGCATTTTGACAACATGCAAAGACCTTTCCCCATGAAAGTTGCTCAAACTGTACCCGTGTATGCAACCGCCCTGAATGCTTTAGGTGACGTAGTGCCTGATGGTACTCTGATTACCCTTGAGTGCATCAAAGGTAAATTTGTAGACCAGGCTGACAACGATCTGGGCAAAGTGGTTCACCGTCCTACCTTCAATGGCAGAGCTGCTATATTCTACAATTCCGGCACCTCAGCAACCACGAATCCAGAAAGTGTACCCGAAAAAGTTATTGCCAGGATTGGTAATGTCTCTGATTATAGAGACATCATGATCCGTCCGGGGACTCCTTTTGGAATCGAAATCCGCAGTCTCGTGACTGTAGATGGGGTCGAAGTGGAAGCTGATACCACTCACGTGGGTAGTCAAAACCAGATTTTCATGGAAAGCACCCTGGTGGATATGTACAACAACACCGTCCAAGGTAAGAATGTAAAGTTCACCACAGACCTTGGTACTTTCTTGAATACTACTCAAAGTGTAAACATTCAAACCAATGAATTCGGAGTAGCCAGAGTGCGCTTTACTCCCGGCCTTTTTGCCGGAGCAGCCACTATTGGCGCGTCTGCGCTCAATGACACTCTGCAGACTTCTCTGATCTTTAATATTACCTCAGATCAGATCCATTCCATAGATTTCACCCAGCAGGACATGATCACACTAAACGTAGCCAATACTGGTGGACTTCAATCCGCAGTGCTGCGTTTAAAGCTGCGTGACATCAATGGAAACCTGATTGATAAGCCTCAGCAAGTGTATTTCAAGATTATGAATTCTCCCTCCAGCATGCCCGCTGGCGCCAATCTGAATAATGCCAGCCCTACTGATTCAGTAATGGTGACTTCAAATGGCGGTGAGGCTCAGGTCTCGGTAAATGCCGGCACAGTATCCGGTATGCTGATTATCCGTGCCTCCTGCACCACAGAAGAAGGAAGATATATCCAATCCACCAAACCCAATATCATCATCCAATCCGGGCCTCCTCACACCATCGTGCCCTTCATCAGTGGTTTTAATACTGGTGTAAACATGGGCGGCGGTGTGTGGCGCGTGGTAGCTGGTGCGCATGTACGTGACAGATGGCAAAACCCTGTGCAAAATGCTACCGTAGTCCAATTCGAGATTTATGGGGAAGGCGCCAATGCTGACTATAAACCCTATACTGCAGCACAGATTCAATCTGGTGGATCAGTCGGAAACTCCAGTGTGGACGGCGATACATTAGTGGGTGTGGCTTTTACCACGATCACATATAATGGACTCATGACCAATGATAAGATCACCATTTTCGCTCGCTCAGGCGGTGAATTTGGCGAGCCCGTGGACGTGTATTCAGAAGTAGTACTACCTCTGAACGATCCTCGGCTTGACATTCAGGTCATTCCCCGGTTCGTGAATTTTGGTCATACGGCACCAAACACCAAAGAAGCTGACATCTCGTTTTACCTTACTGATGGTCAGGGACTGGATATCACCGGAAGTGAGTTCCTGATGTACTGCGATCGCGGTCAGATCATCCTGCATACGGATCATTATTTCCCTGGCAATCCAGGCTATGTCCAGAATCCTCCGAACTATGGTGATATAAGTCACCCTGAACTCGTGACCACCTACCAAGGTATAGGTCATAGCAGAATCAAGGTCTGGCGCACCGAATTCCAAGTAGGTGATGACCAACTGAATATACCCAGTGAAAAAGATGTTAATATCACAGCACGGTTGATGGGTACAAACCTCATAAATAGCACGATTTTATCGGTCTATCGTTATGGTGGTACTGCTCCGTTCTAATCATTAAATAGATTAATCAGGCGTGGGAGCCTTGTGTGCTCCCACGCCACATTATCAAAGGAAAGAGTATCTGAGACAAACCATGCCTAAGCATTAGTACTTTTAGTTTTTAAAATAACAAAATAAGGATATAAACATGAGTTTCAACCCACAATTCGCCAGGCTCGGTGAAGTCCTGGTACATGAAGGATTCGTAAGCGAAGACATGGTCAAAGAAGCCCTGATCAAGCAGACAAATTTTGGTCTGAAGATCGGAGATACTTTGCTCAAGCTTGGTTACATTACCGAAAGACAATTGCTCACCGCTCTGCATTTACAGCTCGGGTATGATATTGTAAAAGATAATGAGCTGATGGACCTCGATCTCAGCATAGTTTCCCTCATTCCAGAACCTTATGCCCTGGAAAATAGAGTAATAGCGCTTCGTGAGGAAGGCGATGGAGTAGTCGTAGCCTTCGCCGATCCTGAGAATCTCACAGTTTTGGACAGTCTCAAAAAGCTCATCGGTAAAAACATCAAACCTGAGCTCATCGCCGATTCGGTTTTGCTCGATACTATCGAAAAGTATTACAAGAGCATTCGTACTACCTCCCAGGTGGAGGATGCTGTAGGTGGCTTTGACTTTGTAGCAGTGGATGAAGATGAGAATGAAATCTCTATTTCCGCGGCTTCCACCGATGCCGATGCTCCCGTGGTCAAGCTTTTGAATCTGATTATCAATGAAGCTATCAAAGCCGGCTCCACAGATATTCATATCGAACCTTTGATAAAAACCACCCGGGTGCGCTATCGTATTGACGGCGCCCTGCGCGAAGTAATGACACCTCCCATCGGCATGCACCCCGGCCTCATCTCCCTGGTTAAGGTGATGAGTAAGCTGAATATCGCTGAACGCCGCTTGCCCCAAGATGGTCACATCTCACTCAAGACCGCTGTAAAGAGCGTTGACGTACGTGTGTCCATCACCCCCACTGTGCTTGGAGAAAAGGTCGTGATGCGTCTTTTGGACAAGGGTGATTTTGGTTTCACACTCAAGACCCTGGGCTTTGAACCGGAAGACATGGTGATCTTCGACAAGATCATTCGCCGCCCCTATGGCATCATCATAGTTTCCGGCCCCACCGGTAGTGGAAAATCCACTTCACTGCACGCCGCTCTAAAAGAAATTCTGGATATCGAAACCAATATCGTTACCGTGGAAGACCCCGTGGAATATCGCCTCGAAGGCGTCACCCAGATCGAAACCAAAGAGCAAATCGGCCTTACCTTTAGTGCTGCCCTGCGCTCTGTTCTGCGTCAAGACCCGGATATCGTCCTCATCGGTGAGATTCGTGACGAAGAAACCGCAGATATCGCGATCAAGTTTTCACTCACTGGTCACCTCGTGTTTACCACCCTGCATGCGAACGACGCACCTTCCACAGTTACCCGTCTCATCGATATCGGAATCAAACCTTACCTGGTTGGCTCCTCCCTTTCCTTGGTGATGGCACAGCGTCTTGTGCGTAAGATCTGCCCCTATTGCATCCAGGATTATCAGCCTACCCAGCAGGAGATCACAGATTCCGGCCTCACCGAAAAAGACATCCAAGAAGCCAAATTCAAGATTGGCGCAGGCTGTGTACACTGCGATAATACTGGCTTCGCAGGCCGTACCGGTATTTTTGAACTGCTCACTGTGGACAAAGAAACCCGCCAGTTAATTTATGATGGTGGAAATCAGGATCTCATCCGTGCCTCTGCCCTGAATTCAGGGATGCGCACTTTGCATGATGCCGCCATCTCCAAAATGAAACGTGGCATCACCACCATCCGCGAAGTCATCAAGATGACTGTAGTAGAATAAGATAGACTAAGAAGGTAAGTGTATATGCCAAACTTTTCCTACATCGTTAAGGACGCCAAAGGCGCCCGTGTAGAGGGCTTGATCAAAGCTGATACTCTCGATATGGCAGTGGACAAGCTCTCCAAAGAGGGCTCAACCATTATATCGGTAAGAGCGGCTGCAGAAGGAGCGTTTAAGGGGAAACTCTCGCTCTTTGACAAGGTCATGCTCACCATCTACAAAATCCGTACTGGTGTCTCCCTCAAGACCCTCGTGTTTTTCACACGTCAGCTTTCCACCATGTTTTCCGCCGGTCTTACCATCGAAAAAGCAATAACAGACCTGGAAAAAGAAGAGAGAAACAAGAAATTTGCCAAAGTTCTGCGTAAGATCGGAGATGATATCCGCAAGGGTTTCTCCCTTTCCGAAGCTTTTCAGCAGCACCCCGGTGTGTTTAACCCACTTTATGTGGCTTTGGTGCAGGCCGGTGAGATTTCTGGTACCCTGCACACCGTCTTGGACGAACTTTCAGACTATCTGGAAAAGATCGAAGACACCCGCCGCAAAGTGACCTCGGCCATGGCCTACCCCATGTTCATCCTGGTCTTCCTGATCGGTGTGGTCTGGGGTATGTTCTATTTCATCATTCCCATGTTTGCCGCTGTGTATGCAGATTTCAATGCCACATTGCCGGTGCCAACTCTTATTGCCATCAGCATCTCGAATTTCATTGTGAATAACCTGTTTCTGGCCATTCTGATCTTCCTTTTGGCCATAGCATCGTTATTCCTGGTGTATCTCACCGATCGGGGACGCTTCGTGATGGATACCATCAAATTGCGTATTCCCGTAGTGGGAGGTGTAATTAGAAACTCCATCATGAGTAAATTCTCCCGAACTTTCAGCATCCTCATGGCTGCCGGTGTGCCGATTATGGATACCATGGAGCTCACTGAAAATGTGGTGCAAAATGCCGTGATCGAAGGTGCCGTGCGCCGCGCACGCGTCCTGGTGAAAGAAGGATATGGCGTGGCAAATGCCTTCCGCAGAACCGGACATTTCCCCTCCACGCTCCTGCAAATGCTCTCCACTGGAGAAGAAACCGGAGATATGGATAAACTGTTGGGTAAAGCAGCACAGTTCTACGAGAAACAGGTGGATAGTGTGATCGATCGCCTCACTTCATTGATCGAACCCCTCTTGATCGTGATTATGGCCCTCGTGGTAGGTACCATCATCATCGTGATCTATCTGCCCATCTTTGAACTCGGTGAAGCTATCTCCCAGGGATTCAATTAAACTAAACTTAAGTAAACTCATGCCTTATTATAAGCCCTGGTTCATCCGGGGCTTTCTTGTAGGCATTAGCAAAAAAGTCTGCGTTGGGCTGCTGGATTGGATGCGTCTCGCGTCCAGCAAGGCCACAGGCCTTGACAAACGGTGAGTAAGCCTCGAAAAATAGGCGTGCAGGCTTGTAAAAAGTGCAGCCACAGGCATCCCCGCATTTCTTCAAAAGTTCGTTTTAATCTGTTCTCGATCATGCCATTTCCTGCATACTTGGCTATCTTGCTCGCTGGATGGCCAAAACCTCATCTAAAATGGCTTCCCGTTTGTTGTCGTAGAAATAACCTGGAGATACCGTGGATAAAATCCTCTTATCTCCACGGCATCTCTAGCACAAGCTATTCAGGAAGGACACTGCAGCTCACAAGTGGATAGGATAAATCAAACCAGAATCAGCTTCTGACAAATAATTGGGAAATGCCAAAGGTTGGAGTTCTTGACAAAAGAGGAACGAGCCTTGGAGAAAGGAGAGCTGGCTTGAAAAAATGGAGCACGTGCCGTGCTCTGCAGACGGTGAGGTCTGCAATCCAACCACCAGCCTTCCGTTTATTCTTAGGGTAGTACGGAGTTTTCTCTCGAGCTCAAAAGCTCAAGGCAAGAAGCGAGTATTTATCCCTTCTCTTGCTTTATAAATGCAGCAAATTTCCTCTGATAGTCTTCCAGCAGAGCTGGGGCATCCACACCGCGGGGAGAAGGCGAGCGCAGGATAATGAGAGTGATCTTTCGATATTGATGTCCGGCTTCATCATAGAGCTTCATTGTGAAGATATCCTTGAGGTTTGCCTCGGGCATTTCGGTGCCGGAAAAAGCTTCGATGATATACAAGAGCTCTGTTTGGATACATTTGCGAAAGAGGTTGAAAGCCTCGTGACTGGTGAAAAAAGCGTATTCGATTTGTTCATTCCGGGCGAGACGATGGATCAGGTTTGTATTGGCTTTCAGCATGTGCAGATTCTCATCTCCGGCATAGTGTCCCTTGCGGTGAAACTCTGCAATGATATCGCCTATAGCCAGATTGTGCCGCGTCAAAAAGTCCCGGCATTGCCGCGCAGTCCTCAGCCAGCTAATGCTTTCGGGCTCAAAGACCTTTTTCATGACAGGCCAGAATCTATTGACGGAGCTGCCATAAAAGAAATCGATATCACCTTCCAGGAGCGTAAGCTTTTCGCGCACGCAGAAGCGATGTCCCGGTGCGGTGCCGATGATAAGCCCCCGGGCCTGATGTGGAAAATATTCATTGTAGGGATGGATGTAACGCGTTTTCATATCTTTCTCCCCTATCTTCTTAAGATAAAGTAAGCCAGTATCCAGCCTCTGCAAAATCAAATATTCTGCCTTTTGCCATCTGAACAAAATAGGCTGTGACAAAGCACGCCATAAAACGCAGTCAAGGCAGCAAAATGTGCTACAAACAGCCGTTTTACCGCCAAGAATATCTCATCTGTAAAACCCTACAAGACATTCAGTTCGCCTCTTAAAAGTAATGACACGTAAAATCAGCTTGACAAGACAGGGCTTGCTAATATTATATTACCCATGGAGAAAATAAATGATTGAAGTTATTTTTGAAAAGTGCGTAGGCTGTGGTAGCTGTCTGAAAGCCTGTGCTTATGATGCGATCACAGTGGTGGATAAACTCGCCGTGATTGATATTGATAAATGCGTCTTGTGTGGAGCCTGCGTGCAGGCCTGCCCCTTTGACGCCATCCTGATTCGCAAGAAAAGCGCTCAGCATATAGATAAATCTGATTACCGTGGTATTTGGGTCTTTGTGGAGCAGCGCGATTCTGTGATAGCCGGTGTTTCATACGAGCTTTTGGGCAAAGGACGCGAGCTGGCTGATCAGCTCTCTTGCGAGCTCAGCGCTGTACTTTTTGGTAGCGATCTGAACGGTTTGGCTGAAGAGCTCATCCTCTATGGAGCAGATCAGGTGATTGAGATAGACGACCCTGCTCTGAAGTACTTCCGTGACGAACGCTATAGCGAAGCGCTGGTCTATCTGGCCGAAAAGTACCGCCCTGAAATCATTCTGACAGGGGCCACGGTGATAGGACGCAGCTTCATCCCCCGCGTAGCAATAAAGCTAAATACAGGTCTTACAGCGGATTGCACTGGCCTGAGCATCGATGAAGAAACCGGAAACCTTATGCAAACCCGCCCTGCCTTTGGCGGCAATATTATGGCCACAATCCTCACTGCCAATCACCGTCCTCAAATGGCGACAGTGCGTCACAAAGTGATGAATCCTCTGGCTCGGGATGATTCCCGCATGGGAACCATCATCCGTGAAGAATACAATTTTGAACTGGAAGAAGACCAGACCCGATATATATCATTTGAAAAAGAGAAGACCAATCTGATCAATATCACCGATGCCAACGTGATCGTCTCCGGCGGACGCGGGATCAAAGATGCGAAAAACTTTGCCATGATCGAAGAGCTGGCTGAGGCTTTGGACGGAGCTGTGGGAGCTTCCAGGGCCGCGGTGGATTCTGAGTGGATTGCCTATTCTCACCAAGTGGGACAAACGGGGAAAACTGTGAAGCCCAGCATCTATATTGCAGTAGGCATCTCCGGAGCGATCCAGCATCTGGCTGGAATGAGCTCTGCAGATTACATCGTGGCAATCAATAAGGATCCTGATGCGCCCATCTTCAAAGTAGCAGATCTGGGCATAGTGGGAGACCTCTTTGAGCTGGTGCCAAAACTTATCAAGAGGATCAAAGAAGTAAGAGCATGAAGATAATTGCCAGCCTCAGCGTGATCGATCCCGATGAGGTGCGAAAAGGGCAAGAGCTGAATATTGGTCTGCCTGATGCAGAAGAACAGAGCATAGACATCCCCCGCAGCGTGGCATACATCCCGCTCATCAATTCTCACGATCATCTGGTGGGAAATTGGGTGCCGCGCGCTGGAGACCAGCGTCCTTACGCGAATTCACATATTTGGGTGGAAGATATGAAGAATTCCTTCAGCTTTCAAGAGCGTAGCAAGTTTTGGCTGAATGACGGTTCCTTTGATCTTCTGGACCCCGCGGCCTTGACCGTGGCGCGTTTGGGAGCCTATAAGAATCTCTTTTCCGGCTGCGGCACAGTGCATGATCATGCCCCACTGCAAAAAGATGAGTATTATGACGCCATGCCCATTATCGTACCCAGGCTCTATCGCCAAGGCCACTCCATCACCATGGGAAATTGGTGGGGCGGAGATACTCCCGAACAGGAAATGGAGCAGAGCAACGGCACAATGCCCTTTGTGATCCACTTGGGTGAGGGCACAGACGAGATCACCAAAGGGGAATTTGCTCGCCTCAAAGAGCATGGGATGCTAAAAGATAATACCCTTTTGATCCATGGCATCGCTTTTACTCCTCCCGAGATCGCGGAGATTGCCAAGGTGGGAGCAAGCCTGTGTTGGTGCCCCAGTTCAAACTACTATCTGCTCGGCAAAACCCTGGATATTGCTGCCGTGCTGGAACATAAGGCTAATGTGGTGATCGGCACGGATTCCACCATGAGCGGAGGGGTGAATCTGATTGCTGAATTTGCCACAATCCGCGAACATTACCCACAGATACCAGCCTCCGAGCTGTATCGCATGGTTACCCAAAATGCGGTGAAAGCTCTGCGTCTGCACAAACGCTATGGAGCTCTGGACCCGGAAAATACCCAAAACCTGCTCCTCATCGATCAGATTGAGAAGGACCCCTTTGAAAACCTTATGGAACTGGAAATGAAGGGGATCCAGCTTCTGCTGGTGGATGGTCTTCCCCGTTACGGTGATAGCTGGCTACTGGATCTCTTCCCCGATGCGGATGCAGAATACACCATCTTCAGAACCGGAAACAGAGAGAAATTCGTGATCGGCGATCCACTGGAGATCAACGACCAAATCGATGCCGCTCTGGGTTATCACAAAGACTTTCCCTTTTTACCCTTCTAAGCAGGTCTGGACGCAGATGAATCAGCTTGAAGTATGTGAGATCTTTTACAGCCTGCAGGGGGAATCCAGCTATATGGGTATGCCCTGCGTCTTCATCCGGCTTTCCGGTTGCAATCTGCGCTGCTCCTGGTGCGATACCCAATATTCCTATGCCAAAGGTGAATCCTGCGCTCTGGAATCTATAATCGAGCAGGTAGAGCAGTATCCCTGTAAATTGGTGGAACTTACCGGCGGCGAACCCCTGTGGCAAGACCATAGTATCCCTCTGATGGATATGCTTTTGGAACGGGGTTTTACCGTGCTCTTGGAAACCAATGGCTCTTTATACCTGGAAGCTGTGCCCAAGGCTGTGGTGAAGATCGTGGATGTCAAATGCCCCGGCAGCGGTGTCTCAGATAGCTTTATGCTCGTCGAGTAGGTAAGGGGAGTTTCACCCCAAACCCCTCACAGAACCGTACGTGAAGCTCTCGCTTCATACGGCTCTTATCATTCAGCCGAAGAAATACGTTGGC
>Ga0265295_1001900_pt1 | contig 35124 bp, 28 predicted proteins | sample Munlansysbiofilm_FD_192503 | JGI IMG/M metagenome (GOLD analysis project Ga0265295, IMG submission 192503) | Leachate microbial communities from a municipal landfill in Southern Ontario, Canada - Methane capture system biofilm | ecosystem: Engineered > Solid waste > Landfill > Unclassified ... | reverse complement strand
ACGGTCGCATCTGGGTTCCCAAAAAGAAAGAAGATGCCGCAGCCATCCGCGAAGGCAAACTTAAGCCAACACAAATTGCCGAAGCTGACCGCGATTATTATCTGGAGCGCCGTTATCCGGCCTTCGGAAACCTGGTTCCCCGCGACGTGGCTTCCCGAGCTGCCAAAGAGCGCTGTGACGCGGGTTTTGGCGTTGGCGATACCGGCCTGGCCGTTTACCTCGATTTCGAAGATGCCATCAAGCGACTGGGCCAAACGGTGATTGAAGAGCGTTATGGCAACCTCTTCCAGATGTACGAAAAAATTGTGGATGAAAATCCTTACAAAACACCTATGATGATTTACCCGGCAGTGCATTATACCATGGGCGGCCTTTGGGTAGATTATGAACTGATGACCACTGTTCCCGGTCTTTTCGCCATTGGTGAAGCCAACTTCAGCGATCACGGCGCCAATCGCCTGGGTGCTTCCGCACTGATGCAGGGACTGGCCGATGGTTATTTCGTATTACCCTATACCATTCAGAATTACCTTTCGGATCAGATCAGGGTTCCGGCCATAAAAACCGATTTGCCTGAATTTGCTGCCGTTGAGAAAGAAGCTGTTGACCGCGTTCAGAAAATGATGAACGTAAAAGGCACCCAGACAGTGGACACCTTCCACAAGAAACTGGGCCACATCATGTGGGATTATGTAGGCATGGGCCGAAATGCTGCCGGACTTCAAAAAGCCATTACGGCTATTGCTGCTTTGCGCGAAGAGTTTTGGAAAGACGTGAAAATTCCGGGACAAGCCAATGAGCTGAACCCTGAACTGGAAAAAGCAGGCCGTGTAGCCGATTTCCTGGAACTGGGTGAACTGATGGCCCGCGATGCTTTGCAACGCAATGAGTCCTGTGGCGGTCACTTCAGAGAAGAGTATCAAACACCTGAGGGGGAAGCCCTGCGTAACGACGCCGATTTTATGTTTACCGGCGCCTGGAAATTCACCGGCTTAGAGACTCCGCCTGAGATGATCAAGGAAAAACTTGAATATGAGTTTGTTGAAGTAAAACAGCGTAACTACAAATAAGGCTGCGCAGTCGTTATTCATTCATTAATTTTCGGTAAAATGGATTTTACACTTAAAATATGGCGTCAGAAAAACGCCACCAGCAAAGGAAAATTTGTCACCTATCCCATTCAGGAAGTCAGCGCCAACTCATCGTTTCTCGAAATGATGGACATGCTCAATGAGTCGCTGGTACACAAGGGTGAAGACCCGGTTGCTTTTGATCATGATTGCCGTGAGGGCATTTGTGGTACGTGCAGCATGTACATCAACGGCCATCCGCATGGTCCGGACAAGGCCATTACCACCTGCCAGTTGCACATGCGCCGTTTTAAAGATGGCGACACCATTGTAATTGAACCCTGGCGGGCCCGTCCTTTCCCGGTAATCAAAGACCTGATAGTTGATCGCACCTCGTTCGAGAAGATTATTCAGGCCGGAGGTTACATTTCGGTGAATACCGGCGGTGTCCCCGATGCCAACGCCACCCCTATTCCCAGGGATGATGCAGAGCGCTCCATGGATGCAGCAGCTTGTATTGGTTGCGGTGCCTGTGTGGCTGCCTGCAAAAATGCATCGGCTATGCTGTTCGTATCGGCCAAGGTTTCCCAATTTGCCTTGTTGCCACAGGGAAAGGTGGAAGCTTCCAAACGCGTTCAGGCTATGGTTGCTGAAATGGACAATCAGGGATTTGGAAACTGTACCAATACCGGTGCCTGTGAAGCTGAATGCCCCAAGGAAATTTCGATTGACAACATCGCCCGCATGAACCGTGAATTCTTTGCAGCCAAGGTAGGCAGCCAAAAACCGCATGGTGCAGACTAATAAAGGAGAGAGATGATGGGATTAACCCTTTCATAGCTGTCGATTGTATTTTCAGCAGGGGGATTTTCCCGGACCAGCTTCATGTATTAATGATTACTCAAAGCCGGAAGCTCATCCTTTCGGCTTTTTTTTTGAATAAGTTTTACCATGAGCAGGCAAAGCCCTGTGAACTGTGATCAGTAATCAGTGATCTGTGATCTGTGATCTGTGATCTGTGATCTGTGATCTGTGATCTGTGATCTGTGATCTGTGACAAACCTAAGTGTTAGTCTGAGGCTCTGCCTCAGACTTTTTTATCAATTGCAGGCTCTTTGCCTGCAAATGGTGCTCCAGCCACCACCTAAAGAGAAGTTTTAGCAATAAAACTTCTGTGATCTGTGATCTGTGATCAGGCAGAGCCTGAAAAGATAGAATGGCAGAGGCAGAGCCTCTGACAAACCTAAGTGTTGGTTTGAGGCTCTGCCTCAGACTTTTTTATCAATTGCAGGCTCTTTGCCTGCACAATATCGTGTCCATTCAAACTAAAAATAACCGGGCAATGGGGAAAGTGGTTATTTTATCATCCCAAATGCCGGCAAATTGTTAATTTTGGAGTCTTCAACATATAGGATTTAAAATGAAATTCGCGGACATCGCAGGTCAGGAGGAGATCAAGCAGCGCCTCATCAACAGTGTTAAGGATCACAGGGTTAGTCATGCTCAGTTGTTTCACGGTGCCCCGGGATCGGGCAAATTACCTATGGCACTTGCTTATGCGCAATACATCAACTGTACCAACCGGGGAGCTGAAGATTCCTGCGGGGTATGCCCTTCCTGCATAAAATACGCCAAACTGGCCCATCCCGATCTACATTTTATTTTTCCGGTAGCCAAAACCGCTGGGGTTAAGAAGCCGGCAAGCAATGAATTTCTCGGGGAATGGCGTACCTACCTCCTTGAACGACAGGCCTATATCACCCTGGAGGAGTGGCATCAGCGGCTTGACCTTGAGAACAAGCAGGGGATCATAAACACCGATGACATCAACAGCATTAACCACACCCTGACCTATAAATCCTTTGAATCGGAATATAAGGTAATGATAATCTGGATGGTTGAACGCATCTACCATGCTGCGGCTCCACGCATACTTAAAATTCTGGAAGAGCCACCCGATAAAACGCTGTTTGTCCTGATTACTGAAAACCCTGACCTCATACCGGTAACTATTTTATCGCGTACGCAGATGATACACTTTGCCCCCTTACCCGATGATAAACTCGTGGAAGGATTAATCAGGATAAAGCAAATATCCGGAACAGCAGCTGAAAAGGTAAAGTTCAGGGCAGACGGCAACCTGAATAGCGCCCTGCAATTGGTGGAATCAGGTGATGCAGACGAGCACAACTTTATCTTTTTCAGAAACTGGATGCGGCTGTGTTATGTAAACAATTTCGCTTCCATCCACAAGTTAAGCGCTGACTTTATGAAGCTGGGCCGCGAAAAGCAAAAGAGCCTGCTCAACTACAGTCTCAACATCGCCCGCTATTGCCTGCTGATGAATTATGGTCTGGAGGCCAACATTCGAAGCGAAGGGGATGAGATGGAATTTATCCGCAAATTTTCCGACTTCATCCATCCGGGCAACATCGAACCCATCAGCGCCGCCTTTGACGAATCCATAGAAAACATCGAACGCAACGCCAACGGTAACATCCTTTTCATCAACCTGTCCATTAAAATGACCATGTGGCTGAAAGCGGCCAGGGTTGCGGTTGGGAAGTAGAGGAACGAGGGACGGGGAAAGGAGGACAGGGAGACAAGGAGACGGGGGGAGATCTCTGATTGCGGATTTCGGATTTTCGATTTACCTTCGGTGAGCTCCGCTTCGCTCCGGTTCTGATTTTCGATTTCAGATTTCAGATTGCGGATTTCAGACCAAAGACCAAAAGCTAAAGACCAAAAGCCAAAGACCAAAAGCTAAAGACCAAAAGCCAAAGACCAAAAGCCACTTGTCTCGGGAGAGCGAAGCGATAACGAGAAAGACCAAAAGCCAAAGACCAAAAGCCACTTGTCTCGGGAGAGCAAAGCGATAACGAGAAAGACCAAAAGCTAAAGACCAAAAGCTAAAGACCAAAAGCTAAAGACCAAAAGCTAAAGACCAAATTGAGCGTAGCGAAATCCCGAGAGCACAGCGATTCGAGAGACCGAATCCCGAACCAAGAACAAAGAACTATGATTAGAACACTCCTCTCTCCTCTCATTGCTCATTGCTCATTGCTCACCTCTCACTTCCAACCTCTAACCTCTAACCTCTAACCTCTAACATCTAACTTCTAACCTCTAACATCTAACATCTAACCTCTAACCTCTAACCTCTAACTTCTAATCCCACTAGCTATCGGATCACTACTCACTACCCGAATAAAGTTGTACTTTTGTCAAGTATGAACTTCCTGGCCCATCTTTACCTTTCCGGCGATGACCCTGAGATCATTATTGGCAACTTTATAGCCGATCATGTGAAGGGAAAGAAAGTTGAACTTTATAGCACAGGCATTCAGGCTGGAATTCAACTGCACCGCGCCATTGATGAATTCACCGACACCCATGCGGTGGTAAAAGAGACCGTTCACGGATTGCGACCCCTGTTCCGCAAATATGCCGGCGTGGTGGTAGATATGTATTTTGACCACTTTCTGGCGGTCGGCTGGGAACGATGGTCCGATGAACCGCTAAAACACTTTACCATGGGAATGTATCATGTGCTGATGCGGCGGTTTCAGGAACTGCCTCCCCGAACCCGCTTCATGCTGCCCTATATGCTTAAAAACGACTGGCTGTTCAATTACAGCAAGCTCGAAGGCCTGCACCGCGGCCTCAGCGGCATGGCCAAGCGAACCTCTTTCGCCTCAGGGATGGAACATGCCACAGAAGAACTTCATAAAAACTATGGCTACTACCAAACGCAGTTCGACCGATTCTTTCCTGACTTGCGTGATTTTGCTTTGGTAAGGCGGACAGAGATTGTTGGATAGGGACGGGGGACGAGGGACGAGTGGGCCACTTAACCGCTCAACAAATTTTACCCTGAGGTATGGTTGGTGAGCTGGTTGGTGAGATCTTGTCGAACCAGTCGAACCAGCGAACCCTCGAAGGCAACACATCAACACATCAACACATCAGCAAATCAACAAATCAACACATCAGCAAATCAACACATCAGCAAATCAACAAATCAACACATCAGCAAATCAACACATCAACCTCCCACTATAAGTAAAAAAAGCCAGAGTATTTGGCTCTGGCTTTTGTATAAAATCAATGTTTCGATTATTCGTACGAAAGAATTGACTTCTTAATAATTTCGATGGCATCACGAAGCTGTTCTTCGGTGATAACCAAAGGAGGCGCAAAACGGATGATGTCACCATGGGTAGGTTTGGCCAGCAAACCATTTTCCTTCATCGTAACGCAAACATCCCAGGCTTCTTTGCCATTCTTGGGCTTAATAATGATGGCATTAAGCAAACCTTTACCGCGAACCAGGGTAATCATATCGCTCTTGATGGCTGACATTTCATCGCGGAAAATTTTTCCCAGTTTTTCAGCACGCTCAGCGAGTTTCTCATCTTTAACTACCTGAAGGGCAGCCATAGCCACTCTTGCGGCAATCGGGTTTCCGCCAAAAGTACTGCCGTGCTCACCTGGTTTTATAACCATCATAATTTCGTCATCGGCCAAAACTGCGGAAACAGGATAAACCCCACCCGACATGGCTTTACCAAGAATCAGCACATCAGGACGTACATTTTCATGTTCGCAGGCCAGTAACTTACCGGTGCGTCCAATACCTGTCTGCACCTCATCGGCCATAAAGAGCACATTTTTGTCCTTACACATCTTGAAAGCTTTGCTTAGGTAGCCTTCGTCCGGTACAAAAACACCAGCTTCACCCTGTATGGGCTCAACCAGGAAACCGGCTACATTGGGATCTTTAAGCGCTTCGGCCAAAGCATTCAGATCGTTATAGGGTATTTTAATAAAACCCGGGGTAAAGGGACCAAATCCACCATAGGAATCCGGGTCAGTTGACATGGAAACGATGGTAATGGTGCGACCGTGGAAGTTGCCTTCGCAAACAATAATTTTAGCCTGATTTGCAGGCACGCCTTTTTTCTCGTAAGCCCATTTGCGACAGAGCTTAAGCGCTGTTTCGTCAGCTTCTGCACCGGTATTCATAGGCAATACCTTGTCGTAACCAAAGTATTCGGTTACATACTTTTCATATACCCCCAGTGAGTCGTTGAAGAACGCCCGTGAGGTGAGGGTCATCTTTGATGCCTGCTCTGTGAGTGCTCCAATAATTTTAGGGTGACAATGTCCCTGGTTTACAGCCGAATAAGCTGAAAGAAAATCATAGTACTGTTTGCCTTCAACATCCCATACCAGGGCTCCTTCGCCTTTGGCCAGTACAACAGGCAATGGATGATAATTGTGCGCACCATACTTGTCTTCAAGTGCCATCAAATCAGTTGATGAAAGAGTTTTGCTCATAGTGTAATTATTTTATAAAAGTGAAATGTTTTCCTCAGCATATTTACTGAACAAAGGTATAAATATTATTCATAAAAGCACTGTACTTTTGGTAATTACCCATATTGTTGTCCGGGTAAACCAGATTAACCCTCGCCGGCACTCATAATGAAAGGTATTTACGTTGTATTCGTACATGCATTCAGGGCACGACTTTGAATCACACCCTGACTTTTTTAGACCCAAATCTCCTTATGGAGAGTCAGGGCACGACTTTGAATCCCACCCTGACTTTTTCAGACCCAAAACTCCTTATGGAGAGTCAGGGCGCGACTTTGAGTCCCACTCTGACTTTTTCAGACCCAAATCTCCTTATGGAGAGTCAGGGCGCGACTTTGAGTCGCACCCTGACTTTGTTTTTGGATTAAGCAGATGCTACGTTAAAATAATCCATTAAACACAAAAGGGACGCCGCTCAATTCAATACCAACATTTTGTACCTTTGGCATCAAAATCTCTCCACATGAAGAAGCCTTTGGTTTTTACAATTTTTATCGGAATTATTCTTATTTCCTGCGGGGTGGCCCCGGATCAACGTGAAAAGACAGCACCGAAAAGTACAATCATTTACACTAACCTCGAAAACACAGATTCTCTGTTGGCTGCTGAGCCTGTCTCCTGGGTAAATGGGAATACCCTTGTTTCTGACAGGGTCCATTCTGGCGTGCAGTCGAGCCGGGTAGATCAGGAACATGAGTTCAGCATTGCATTTCAGCAGAAGTTGGGTTACATCAGCCAGCCGACGCCCAAAAATCTTGACATTACCGCCTGGATTTACTCAGAAGAGAAATCACCACCGGGGAACGTGGTGGTCAGCATCAACAGCGCAAACTATTATGAGAGTTATCCGATAGCTGAATTCTTTGCAAAAGGTGGGGAATGGCGGCAGTTTTCGGGCAGCTATATCTTGCCTGATTCACTGAAACCATCAGATGAAATAAAAATTTATTTATGGAACAACCGCAAAAGCAGGTTGTGGATAGATGACATCAGACTTGAATTCGACCGTATGGAGTGATTATTTGCCGTAGCCGGTTTCACTATACCCTTCAGGCATCTTGTCATCGTTGTATTTGGAAGGACACTTGAGATTCATCTTGTGGGCTTCAAAAAAACCGTCCTTCATTTCACCAATAACAACCAGTTGATCCAGTTTTTCAAAATCCTGGGGCTTGGTATCAGTAAACTTAACCAGCATCTCATTACCGGCGTTGTCGAGCATATAAAATGAAAAGGCATTGGCATCAGTTTTTGCATCGTAATGCATGGGCCGGTCAGGACTAAGGGTGCCGATAACATGATACTCACGGCCGGCATGGGCCGTAGCTTCATTAAAATCAGCATAGGTTGAGGTGTTCATGGAAAGGCTAAGCACTACGCCAATGGCTGCAACCACAAAAACAAGTGCCAGTATATGAATACGTTTCATAATGTAAACAATTTAGAGGTTTACAAAAATACAATTTTTATTAATCAGGTAAACGTTTACCTGATTTTATTGTTCAGGATTAAACACATTATTTATCTCCTGCTTTTTCTCCAGACGGGTTAGTTTACGGTCAATGGAAAACAGATAGATGCCAAGCCCGGCAAAAATAATGGCCATTACTGCCACCACAACGATAAGCAAATCTCCGGTTATTATCATAATTGAGTTTGATTAAGTTGAATATTTTGTTTCAGTTTACGGTAACGCACATGCAGGGTGAGCAACCAGACTGCAATGAGTATCCAGCCAATTACTGCCGGCCAGAACACCATGCGCATGGTCATATCCAGCCCTTCCATGGTGGAACTGTTTCCGCCCTTTCCGGGATGCAGCGAACTGTCGGCAAGCCGCGGCAACACCCCCAGAAAAATGACAAGTAACATAAAAGCAAATATGTTATACACTGCCGAAATGCGTGCCCGCATCGACACTTCATCAATGGAACTGCGCAGCACCGCATAGGCCAGATAGGCCATCATACTTACTGCAGCCCCGTTCAGTTGGGGATCGTTGGTCCAGAAATCGCCCCAGGTAAATTTAGCCCACAACATGCCGGTGAGCAATCCGAGCGTCCCGAAAAAGAGTCCCGTATATACCGCACCGGAAGCATACAGATCATCATCGAGCTTATAATTGGCAAGATATTTTATACTATACACCAGCGCGGTACCATACATCACAAACATTCCAAACCACATACAAACATGATAAAACAAGTTACGTATGGTTTGATGAATGACCGGCAGCTCGGGAACGTCAATCAGCAGCCCGGCAATTACGGAATAAAGCACCAGCGCTATGCCGGTAAGCTTCCACCACAGCCCCTTTACAGGGATTTTTTTTCTGTCTAATCTCTCCATAAATAAGGAAATAAAACAATAGCCAAAATAGCCACCACAGCATCAATCAGTGTGATGGAAAGTAAAAGTTTGAGCATCTCGATATCGGCCACACTCCGGCTGAGCGATAACTGTGAGGCTTTTATGAGCAACAACAATAAGGGCAGCACCACCGGAAAGCCAAGTATAGCCGTTAATGCCGTATTGTTACCGGTACGTGATGCAATGGCTGAAACCATGGTAATGGCAGTAGCCAGCCCTATGCACCCCAATATAAATGCCGGCAGAAACAAAGACATACCCAGCGCAGGCATCCCCATAAATAAGGAGTAAATGCCCAGACTGAGCCCGCCCAGAAAAACCATAAGCAGGGCGTTGTATATCATTTTGGATGCAATAACGGAAACCGGGGAAGCCAGTGTAAAGTAATACAGACGGCGGGCGGAACTTTCTTGCACAAAACTTTTTGATACTGCATTGAAGGCAGCAAACAGCAGTATGACCCAGAACAACGCAATCCAGGTAGTGTCGTCGATTACCCGGCCAAAACTCAATTGCACCACAAAAATGGTGGAAAACACATAAAGCAATATTCCATTAATGGCATATTTCTGCCTCAGTTCAAGCATCAGGTCCTTATGTATCAGGGCGGTGATTTCTCTCACTATTTATTTTTGATTTATGGATATTTGGTCATTACGGTTTGCTCGCGCTGAGGTCCTACCGAAACAATGGCAACAGGCAGTCCCAACTCCTTTCCAAGGGTATTGATGTAACTGTTGAAAGCTTCCGGAAAATCGGAAGTGTGTTTACAGTTGGTGAGCGGAACCTGCCAGCCCTTAAACTCCTGATATATTGGTTCAATAGACTGGTACAGAGTTTCATATCCCGGGAAGTCATAATCCTGCTTATTTACCCTGTAATGGGTGCAGGCTTTAATGGACTCAAACGTGTCAAGCACATCGGATTTCATCATCACCAGATGGGTAACGCCGTTGAGCATAACCGAATAGCGCAGTGCCGGCAAATCAATCCAGCCGCAGCGTCGGGGACGTCCGGTAGTGGAGCCAAACTCTTTGCCCTCTTCCCTGATGCGATCTCCGGTCTCATCAAAAAGCTCGGTGGGAAAAGGGCCGCTGCCCACGCGGGTGCAATAGGTTTTAAAAATACCATATACCTTACCAATGCGTTGGGGCGCAATACCAAGACCGCTGCATACACCTCCGGTAATGGTATTGGAGGAGGTTACAAACGGATACGTACCAAAATCCACATCAAGCATGGTGCCCTGAGCACCTTCAGCCAAAATCTTTTTGCCTTCCTTTAAGGCCTGATTGATATAAATTTCACTGTCGATCTTCGGGATATCATCCAGATAACGTATGCTGTCAAACCACAGTTTTTCGTAATCTTCCAGGGTGTAATTCTCAATCCTGGGCAAAGCTATTTCCGGATAGATGGATTGGATAATGCGCAGATGATGCGCCTTAAGCCTGTCGTACCGCTGCTGAAAGTCGGCTGCAGCCAAATCCCCTATCCTTAACCCCAGCCGACCTGTTTTATCGGTGTAGGTGGGACCAATGCCTTTAAGGGTGGAACCAATCTTATAATTTCCTTTTGCGACTTCTTCTACTCCATCGAGCAGGCGATGGGTGGGCAAAATCATATGGGCACGCTTCGAAATAAACAGATTTTCTTCAGGTTTTACGCCATACTTCCTGAGATTCTTTATTTCGCGGGCTAGCGAAAACAGGTCGATGATAACACCGTTTCCGATTACATTTTTCTTATGTGGATGAAAAATACCGCTGGGTATGGTATGCAACACATGTTTTTCACCATTAAATTCAAGGGTATGCCCCGCATTTGGACCACCCTGAAAGCGGGCAATTACATCATAATCGGGCGTGAGTACATCGGTAATCTTACCTTTTCCTTCGTCGCCCCATTGCAGACCCAACAGCACATCAATTTTCATCGAAACCGGTATTAATTCGTTAGTCAAACCTTACCCGACAGACACAGCAATTACCTGATTTCCTTACAGACGGTTTGAAAGTGCAATGTTACTAAAATCTGGTGAATTATCTATGCAGCAGCTTAAAATTAGTGCCTGCACAACTTAGGGATTACGGAGATGACTCTTGTCATGCCCGTTTCCTGCGGCCTTTAACTCAGCAGCACCGGGAATGGAGGGGGTAACTTTAGAATTCAGGTAACCGAAAAAGTTAAGAGAATGTGAGGTAATGGTCACGCCAAGTAACTTCTCAACAGAAGCCTGAATTTCCTGAAGCCGGGGATCACAAAATTCCAGCACAGTACCATCTTCCAGATTGATAAAATGGTCGTGTTGCCTGAACTTAAACGATCGCTCATACTGGGAACAATGGTGGCCAAACTGATGCTTGGTTACCAGGCTGCAGTTTTGAAGCAGTTCAATAGTATTGTACAAGGTTGCCCGGCTAACCCGGTATTTATTGTTCTTCATTTTGATATAGAGCGACTCTATATCAAAATGTCCTTCAGTAGCATAAATCTCTTTTAAAATTGTAAAGCGCTCAGGAGTCTTCCGATGACCGTTATTTTTGAGATAATCGGTGAATATCCGCTTTACTGCTTCAAAATTTACTTTCTCGTTTTCACGATGGGTAGCTTGTCTTGATGCCGACATAGTCATAACATTTTTAAGCATATCTCAACCAGAGATACTGTTTTGAATTTCGTGATAAAGGTACACAATTTTTCCTTATCAATATTTAGTTTAAATAAAAATAATAAAAGGGAAAATTCCCGCACTGCCTGCTGCGGCCGGCCTGGCAGCCATATTCAGGCTTGTTTATCGGGGGCTGAATTGAGCCGATAAACCACTTCAATGCCATTTAGTTTGCGAATTTCGGCCATCAAATGGTTTAATTGGCTGGTGTCGTTAACCATCACCTTAATATTGGCTTCAAATACTTCGCCGGTGGAATCAATATGGAATGAACGCATATTCAGGTTCATAGTAACGGTGATAACCTGCACTACATCCGAAATGAGGCCCTGTTTATCAAATCCTGAGATATGAATGGTGGAAATAAAATCAGAGGCTTCGCGGCTTTGCCATTTAGTTTTAACGATGCGATTGCCATATTTTGACATCAGTTGTATGGCTTCGGAGCAATTGGTGCGATGCACCCAGATGCTTCCATCCTGGCTGGTAAAGCCGATTACCTCATCTCCCGGTATGGGATTGCAACACTCGGAAATGCGGTAGCCGCTTTCATCCTCTTTCAGAGCCTCCCCTCCTTTTTTCTGCATCTTCTCGCGCATATCATCACCCAGGCTGTGGGGCACATTCGTGCGGCTGCGTGTGAAAGGGCGGGTAATAATGTTTAGCCAATTACCTTTATCGTGCTGATGCATGCATTCCTTTAATTCCTTCAGCCCGATTTCGCCATGCACCACTTTATAATACAGGTCAATGGTAGAAGCAATCTGATTGCATTCCTGCAACCGGAGCAGATAATGTCGGCTAAATTCGACATTTAATTCTTTAAAATAGCCTTCAAGCATACTCTTGCCTTCTTCCGTAAATTTCCGTCTTTGCTCTTTAATGGCCTCCTTAATCACCGACCGCGCCCGGGCAGTCACGGCATAATCCATCCATTCGGGCTTGGGTGTTTGTTTTTTGGAAGTAATCATCTCCACCTGGTCCCCATTGTTCAGCCGGTAATTAAGGGAAACCAGGCGATGGTTTACCTTGGCCCCTATACTCTGGTTGCCGATTTCGCTGTGGATGCTATAGGCAAAATCCAGGGCGGTGGATTTCACCGGCAGGTTTTTGATTTCACCCTTAGGCGTGAATACGATAATTTCATCGGCAAACAGGTTGAGTTTGAACTCATCCAAAAAAGCCAACGCGCTGCTGTCGGGATGCTGCAACAATTCATTGATCTTGTTCAGCCATTGATCAATACCACTTTCGCTGTTTACTTTCTCCTTGTATTTCCAGTGAGCCGCATAGCCCTTTTCAGCAATTTCGTTCATTCTCCTGCTGCGTATCTGCACCTCAACCCATTGGCCGGTATGGCTCATCACGGTAGTGTGCAGCGATTCATAGCCATTGGCTTTGGGGTTGGAAACCCAGTCGCGCAGCCGGTTCTGCTTGGGACTATAAAAATCGGTTACGATGGAATAGGCCTGCCAGCAGAGATACTTTTCGCTTTCATGAGGCGCATCAATGATAATACGCACCGCAAAGAGATCAAACACCTCCTCAAAAGGGATCTGCTTGGCCTTCATCTTATTCCATATAGAATAAATTGACTTTTCCCTTCCGATTATCTGAACCTTCAACCCCTGTTCGGCCAAAGCTTTTTTAATGGGATAGATAAACTTATTGATAAAGCGTGTACGTGAAACCTCAGATTCAGCCAATTTTGAAGTGATGGTAAAGTACACTTCGGGCTCCGTATATTTCAGGGCCAGGTCTTCGAGTTCGGTTTTTATGGCATACAAGCCAAGACGATGTGCCAGTGGGGCGAAAAGATAAATGGTTTCTGAGGCAATTTTCAACTGCTTCTCCCCTACCATGGCATCCAGGGTGCGCATATTGTGCAAACGGTCGGCCAGCTTTATAAGGATAACGCGTACATCATCGGAAAGTGTAAGTAGGATTTTCCGAAAATTCTCTGCCTGCTGAGAGGCATTGGAGGTATGATCAAAGATCTCCTTTATTTTGGTTAATCCGTCAATAATACTGGCAATTTTATCGCCAAACATTCTGCGGATATCATCAATGGTGTAATTGGTGTCTTCCACCACATCATGCAACAAGGCGCCAATGATGGAAGTCTCGCCCAGCCCGATTTCACCGGCCACAATACGGGCAACCTCCAGCGGATGATAGATATAAGGCTCCCCGCTCTTGCGACGCATGTCCTTATGTGCTGTAACCGCCAGGTTAAATGCCTTACGCACCAGCCGTTTGTTTTTCGACTCACTGGCTTTTCCCCATGCACTTAACAGGTTACGGTAACGCTTAAGAATCTCCTTACGCTCCTCGTCGGGATCAATTACATAATTTACAGCAGTTTCTATCATATCCATGTCAAGTACAAAAGTATAAAATTTAACGGTACGAGTTCACCATCATAGCTTTTTACTCAACATGATTAAAGACAAGCAGAAAAGTTGAGCCACGCTGCTACATTCCTATTTAACATTCATTTTAATGAATTGCGCCTTGTATTAAATTTATTACCTACCTTTGAATACTCAACCCACTGTAGCTGCGATGAAACCAGGATATTCTATTGTTCGTTATCCCTTTATATACTTACTGATGAGCTTATGGCTGATACCGGCCACTTGCCTGGCCACCCATCAGCGGGCAGGGGAAATTACCTATAGACATATTTCTGGCCTCACCTATGAAGCCACCATTATCACCTATACTTTCGCGCCCAGTTCAGCCGACCGTTGCGAACTTATCATCAACTGGGGCGACGATCAAAGTGACATTCTGGTGCGCGCCAACGGCCCTCCCGGAACCACGCCTGCAAACATTTACTGTCCGCATGTGGGAGAATTGATCACTCCTGAAATAAGATATAACGTTTACGTGGGCACCCACACTTATGCGGCACCTTCCACCTACATCATCTGGCTTGAGGACCCCAACCGAAACCTGGGCATACAAAACATTCCCAATTCGGTGGATGTACCACTATATATTGAAAGTCAACTGGTGGTAAACCCGTTTCTGGGTGGAAACACTTCGCCACAACTTTTATTACCACCCATAGATAACGGTTGCGTTGGAACCCCCTATTTACATAATGCCGGCGCCTATGACCCCGATGGCGACAGTCTTTCTTACAAACTGGTCATTTGCAAGGGGGCAAACGGCAATAATATACCGGGTTATAAATATCCCAACGAAGTAGAAGCCTCAGATCCCGGACTTTTTACCATAAACAGTGTTACCGGAGACATTATCTGGGATAGTCCGTCCCGACAGGGTGAATATAACTTTGCATTTATCATTGAAGAATGGCGCAACGGCATCCGGGTTGGCTACGTAACCCGCGATATGCAGGTAAATATCCTTGCCTGCAACAATCATCCACCGGTACTTACCGTAAATACCGATACCTGTGTGATTGCCGGCGACACCCTGCGCCTGAGGGTAAGCGCCACCGATGAGGACAACGACCGTATTACGCTCACCGCTGATGGCGGGCCCTTACTTTTACCGGTGAGCCCCGCCCAATGGCAGCAGCCCGATGATTCCGTTGGCCGGGTAAGCGCTGTACTGTTGTGGCCTACCGTATGTGCTCATGTGCGCAGTCTGTCTTATCAGTTGTTTTTCAAAGCCATTGACAACGGCTCACCCGTGAAACTCTTCGACCTGAAAACCGCCAACATCAGGGTAATTGCCCCCCGGGTGGAAAATCCCGCCGTAACTCCATTGGGTAACACCATGGTGATTAGCTGGGACTTACCCCGTTGTATGAATGCTTCGGGCTATAAAATTTACCGTCGGACAGGTTCCACTGATTTTGAGCCTGAAGTTTGCCAGACCGGTGTGCCGCCTGAAACCGGATTTAGCCTGATAGCCAACACAAACAGCATCAACAATTCGGTGTTCATTGACGACAACAACAGTTTCGGACTGGTAAGGGGCGTGCAGTATTGCTACCGCATTACCTATTGGTTTGAAGATGGATCTGAAAGCATTACTTCTGAGGAGGTCTGCGCCAGCCTGAAAAAAGATTTACCGGTAATAACCAATGTAAATGTACTGAGCACCGATGCCAATAATGGAGAAATTGAGGTAGTCTGGAGCAAACCCACCGAACTGGACACCATTCAAACGCCCGGTCCTTACATTTACCGGCTTTTCCGTTCAGCGGGATTTGGTTATACCTCTCCGGTTGAAATTGCCAGCTTTACATCGCTTGATGACACTACCTTTAACGATACGGACCTGAATACCAAAGGTTCAGCCTATACATACGCCCTTGAGCTCATCAACAATACACCTGACAATGTATTTTCCATCGGATTTACGCCTCCGGCTTCTTCTGCATTTCTGAATACCAGTCCCACCGATCAGCAGATTAATCTGAGTGTGCGCGCCGAAGTACCCTGGCTAAACAGCACTTACGTCTTTTACCGCAAAAACGATCTCACCGGCTTGTTTGACTCTGTCGGAACCTCTATAACTCCTGTTTATAGCGACACCGGACTAATCAACGACCGGGAATACTGCTACAAGGCAGTTACCCTGGGAAGCTATGGAACACCCGGCTACATTGATCCCATAATAAATGCCTCACAGGAGCAGTGTGCCAGTCCTGTTGACAATGTTCCGCCCTGCGCGGTCACGCTTCTGGTGGACGTGGAATGTGATGCCCGTGAATTGTTCTTCCGCTGGAACGACCTTTCTCAAGGCTGTGCTCCCGATGTAAAACGCTATTATTTATATGAATGGGGCAACCCCCACCGGCTTATTGAAAGTTTTCCGGCCAATGAATTCAACTATGTATATAAGCCCATGCAAACCATTGCCGGTTGTTTTTTCATGGTTGCCGAAGATGAACAGGGAAATATTGACACCGCCAACTACACCCGGGTTTGCACCAGTATTGACGATTGCCCGCGTTACCGTCTGCCAAATGTTTTTACGCCCAACAACGATACCTATAATGACTACCTGGTTCCCTTCCCGGGATACACCTCAGTGGAACGCATTGACCTTCTAATATTTAACCGCTGGGGAGTGGTTGTCTTTCAAACCGTTGATCCGGGTATTATGTGGGATGGCAAGGATAAAAATACCAACAAACCCTGCACGGAAGGAGTGTATTTTTACACCTGCGATGTATTTGAAGTGGTGGGCAGCAGTGAAACACCCGATGACAAGATCGTCTCCAGACGCAGCCTTACGGGAAGCATCCATTTACTCCGGTAAATCATCGGTGCTGATCAGAACCCCAAAAAAAAGCATCCCAATGGATGCCTTTTTAAATTTAGCTATTTTTATCGCTTAGAAAAGCTTTTCAGCCAGGTCAACTACACGGGCTGAATAACCCCATTCGTTATCGTACCAGGTAAGGATTTTTGCAGTTTTACCATTCAAAACCATAGTGCTCTTGGAGTCAAAGATGGAAGAAGCGGGATTGTGAACGATGTCGATGGAAACAATTTCATCCTCGGTATATTCTAAAATACCTTTCATCGGGCCTTCAGCAGCTTCCTTCATGGCTTCATTGATCTGTTCTTTGGTAACTTCGGTTTTCAGGTTAACCACCAGGTCAACCAGCGAACCGGTAGGGGTAGGTACCCGAACGGCCAGACCATCGAGTTTACCTTTAAGTTCAGGAATAACAATACCCACAGCTTTGGCAGCTCCGGTAGTGGTTGGAATTTGAGATAAGGCAGCCGAACGGGCTCGGCGAAGGTCAGAATGCGGGCCATCGAGAATTACCTGATCGTTGGTATAGGAATGAATGGTGGTTACCATACCGTTTTCAATACCAAACCGATCGTTAAGCACTTTCGCCACAGGAGCCAGGCAGTTGGTGGTGCATGATGCATTAGATACGCACTGATCTGAATCTTTCAAATCGTGTTCATTTACGCCCAGCACAATGGTACGGTCAATGGTATCCTTTGCGGGAACGGTAAGAATAACTTTTTTGGCACCGTTTTTAAGGTGATCGCCATAGCCGCCTTTAGCACTTTCTTTTGCACGAAAAATACCGGTGGCTTCAATAACTACATCAGGGGTTTGCGCCCACTGAATATTAGCCGGGTTGCGCTCGGCAGTAACCGGATATCTCTTGCCATCCACAATCATTGCAGTATCATCAAATTCAATCTTTCCGGGGAAACGTCCCTGAGTGGAATCATATTTTAAAAGATGGGCCAGCGTTCTGGTACTGGTAAGGTCATTTATACCGACTACTTCAATGTTGTCGCGTTCGAGGGCAAGCTTGAAAACGTTTCTGCCTATACGGCCAAAACCATTGATTGCCATTTTTATTTGAGTCATAATATTTTTTTTAAAGTTAACAAACGGTCGTAAATTTCATGTTTTGAGGGGTGCAAAGATACGCAAAAATTGGGCTCTCGTCTGAAGATTAACATTTTTTTGCATGGGGAACAGATTGCGGTCCTCAAGTTTTCAAATCTTCAAATCCCGCTCCGCCTTAGGCGGACGGACAGGCAACAAATCAACAAGTATTCCGACAGGATTAACAGGATTTACATAATTTACATGATTTAAAGCTATTTTTTCAAGCGAGAATTATTACTCAAGGACTCCCGCTCCACTTTAGGTGGGCGGACGGACAGGCTTGAGCGTAGCGAAATCCCGAGAGAGCAGCGATTCGGAAAACAAATCAACAAAACGAAACACCGATCACTTTACATAAATACAAGAAGACCTGCCAGGGTGCCTTCGACATGGTTCGACAATGGTTCGACAGGAGCTCACCAACCATTGCTCAGGCACCGGAAGAAAACCTGTTAGGTTGCTTACTCTCAACGACTCAACAAATCAACGACTCAACAAATCAACATACCATAAAAACATATTTAAATTCATACTACCTTTGCACCCGATGAAAAATACCCGAAACTTCTGTATCATTGCCCATATTGATCACGGCAAAAGCACTCTCGCCGACAGGCTCCTTGAATATACCGGTACGCTTACGCAGCGACAATCACAGGGACAGGTGCTCGATGATATGGACCTGGAGCGGGAACGTGGCATTACCATTAAAAGCCATGCCATTCAGATGGATTACAAATTCAAAGGCGAAGACTACAAGCTTAATCTGATTGACACTCCCGGCCACGTTGACTTCTCCTATGAAGTTTCACGTTCCATTGCTGCCTGCGAAGGCGCTTTACTTATTGTAGATGCCACCCAGGGCATTCAGGCACAAACCATTTCGAACCTTTACCTTGCCCTGGAACACGACCTTGAGATCATACCTATTTTAAATAAAATGGATATGATCAATGCCATGCCTGAAGAGGTAGAAGAACAGATTATTGATCTTATAGGCTGCAAACCGGAAGAGATTATCCGGGCAAGTGGCAAAACCGGAGAAGGAGTTGATGACATCCTTGCAGCCATCATTCACCGCGTTCCTGCGCCTGTCGGTGATATTGACGCCCCACTTCAGGCCCTGATATTCGACTCAGTATTCAACTCCTTCAGGGGAATTATTGCCTATTTCCGAATTATGAACGGACAGATTCGCCCCGGAGATCACGTAAAATTTTTCGCCACCGGTAAGGAATATCATGCGGATGAGATTGGGGTGCTTAAAATTACACGTCAACCCCGTGAGTTGCTGAGCGCCGGAGATGTGGGTTACATTATCTCAGGAATAAAAACATCACGCGAAGTTAAGGTTGGCGACACCATTACCCATGTGAAAAAACCCTGCGAAAAAACCATTTCGGGTTTTACCAATGTTAAACCCATGGTATATGCGGGAATTTACCCCATAGATGCTGATGATTACGAAGAGCTGCGGGCCTCCATGGAAAAACTTCAGCTTAACGATGCCTCCCTGGTTTTCGAGCCGGAATCATCTGCTGCCCTGGGATTTGGATTCAGATGCGGGTTCCTGGGCCTGTTGCATATGGAAATTATTCAGGAGCGTCTGGACCGGGAATTCGATATGGACGTGATTACCACGGTGCCCAACGTTTCCTATAAAGCATACACCACCAAAGGCGAGGTTATTGATGTGCATAATCCATCGGGATTGCCCGCACCCAACTACCTGGAACGCATCGAAGAGCCTTATATTTCTGCCCAGATTATCTCCAAATCAGAATATGTGGGTGCAGTAATGACGCTTACCATTGGCAAAAGAGGTACCCTGAAAAATCAGGTTTACCTCACCAGCGACAGGGTGGAGCTTACCGTTGAGCTGCCCCTGGGTGAAATTGTTTTCGACTTTTACGATAAACTGAAGAGTATTTCCAAAGGCTATGCTTCCTTCGACTATCATATAAGTGGCTATAAACCGGCAAAGCTGGTGAGACTCGATATATTGCTGAACGCCGAACCGGTAGATGCCCTTTCAACACTCATCCACTTTGACAATGCCTACGATTTTGGCAGACGTATCTGCTCAAAGCTCAGGGAGCTTATACCGCGGCAGCAGTTTGACATAGCCATTCAGGCTGCCATTGGTGCGAAAATTATTGCCCGTGAAACCGTAAAAGCCGTGCGTAAGGATGTTACCGCCAAATGTTACGGCGGCGATATCTCGCGAAAGCGGAAACTGCTTGAAAAACAGAAAAAAGGGAAAAAACGTATGCGGCAGATCGGCAATGTAGAAGTACCTCAGTCAGCCTTCCTTGCAGTGCTTAAACTCGATTAAAGTCTGATTTTATTACAAATCGATTAATTTATGCTTCACCGCATAAATAATTACTTCAATAATATTCTTGGCATCTACCTTAGTCATCAGGTTGGCCCGGTGCTTTTCAACCGTACGGCTACTGATAAACAATTTATCAGCTATCTCTTTGGTTGAAAGCCCTTTACAAACCTGACCAAGCACTTCCAGTTCGCGTTCAGAAAAACCGATAACATCGTCGGTCTTCTCACGATGCAATTCATTGTTACGAAACACAGAAATCAGCCGGTTGATAAGTTCGGTGCTGATATAGTTTCGGTTGCCCGCAATCATATCTACCGCCTTTTCAAACTCTTCAATTTCATTCAGATTGATGTTATCCAGTTCTTCGCTTTCAACCAGTTCGGGTTTGCTGGGCGTAAGTATGCCCAGGAGGCTGGTTTTGCCTTTCACCCTGATGCCTTCAATACCATAAAGCTCAGAGGCAACCAGGGATTTATCCTTATGAATGGCATTAAAACGAAGGTGGATTTCTTTATCCAGCCCACGTAAACAACGATTGATTCGTGCCAGTGCAACAGGTCTGTCCTGCTCGGCAATAATATCCGCAAAACTCTTATTCAACAATTCGTTTCTGGAATAACCCAGCATATCGAGCAGGCTGGGATTGGTTTCGATAAAAGTCTCTCCCTGATAAATGTATATACCATAAGGTGAAATCATGGAAAGCGCAATAAACTTCTCCTCGTTTGCTTTTCGGAAAGTCTCTGCTTTGCGCAGACGGGTTTCGATAGAGGTGAGTAGCTCATCGTATTCAAAAGGCTTAACAATGTAATCGTCGGCACCCAGTTGCATCCCAAAGCGGATGTCTTTCAGTTCGCTTTTTGCGGTCAGAAAAACAAAGGGGATCATTGAAGTGACCGGACTTTCTTTAAGCACATTAAAAACATCGTATCCATTGATCTCGTTCATCGAAATATCGCACAGTATAAGATCCGGCAAAACTTCGAAAGCTTTCTGTATTCCGACAGCTCCATCGCTGGCGTGAGTAACCAGGTAACCCTTTACGCGCAACAGGTTCGAAATGGTAATGGCCAGTGAATGGTCATCTTCAACAAGCAAAACCTTTATGCCCACCTGCTCCTTATTCATTGTCTTCTGGTCTTTCATCATTTTTATTAAGATCAAGTCGGGATATCCACTAAGAAAGAAGTGCCTTTTCCCAGAGAACTTTCAATTGAAATTTCACCATTATGAAGTTTGATACATTCGGCCACCACGGTTAGCCCCAAACCTGAACCTTTCACCATCCGTGCATTTGAAGCGCGATAAAAAGGCTCATATATATATTCGAGATCTGCTTCGGGAATGCCAATGCCCTGATCGCAAATCTCAAAATGCAACCAACCCCTGTGATTAAAGCCTATTGAAAAAGTGACTTCACTGTTTCGCTCTGAAAAAATCAGTGCATTTTGTAACAGGTTGGTCAATACATTTTTAAGCAGGTATTCATCCACATTCAGATTGGGAATAATCCCGTTAACCTGCATTTTAATCCGATTGGAAACCAGAGTCATTTCAGTGCATTCATTCACCAGAGAACTGCAAAATTCGGTAATATTTACCTCTGCCCGTTTCAGTTCCAGTTTGCCTTTACCCGCTGCATCCACAATAGTTACTTTATCAAGCACCCTCAATAACGACTTTACCGCCATCTTGCTTAGCTCAAAAGCATCGTCAATCGTTTGTTTATCCAGCTCAAAGCGATGTGATTCGAGCAATTGAAGATTACTGTAGATGATGGAAAGCGGAGTGCGGAATTCGTGGGAAACATTGGAGATGTACTTAGATTTCACCTCACTGAGTTCACGCTCATGTTTCAGGGAGGTGTGAATGGCTTCCTGCCTGGTTTTCCGCTCGGTAATATCCCGTATCATGGCATGAATTCCTTCGAACCGGCCAAGTGCATTGGCATAAGGTGCCGATATGATTTCAACCCAACACCGGCTTCCGTCCTTACGCCTGAGCTCAATTTCAGTATGATCCGGATTTATTTCACCCCCGGAGTTATTCCCGGCATTCAAATGCTGAAAACCATTCCACACTTTCCTGATGCGCGCAAAAGAATCGGCTGAAAGAATCGAAATCAATAATTTTAACGTAAACTCACTGGTTTTATATCCGGTAAGCTGTGTAAAGGAAGGACTCAAAAAAATCAGGTTTCCATGAACATCAATTACACAGAAAACATCCGGAATATTTTCGGCCACAATCTTAAACAGTGCATTGCGGCTGCCGGAAACCGATTTCATGCGCAACATGGGTGTAATATTACGCAACAGCGTAAACATTAAGCGCTTTTTCCCGGCTTCAACCGGTACTTTAAAAACACTAAAGAGGCATTCACCCTCTGCATCTTCCAGTTCTATAAAAAAATGATGCTGCTTGTTTTCGAGTAACAATTCAAAATCATGGTTGCGACCATGTTCCAGCATGCGCTCTATGGCATCCGACCATATTTGCTCCGTGCCGAAGTTAAAATCTGCCAAAGGCCGTGAAGCGCTTTTTCCTTTATATGTAAAAGTAGTCGGCTCTCCGGTTTCGTCAGTAATATAGGTATATATCAACAGAATATCAGCAAATTCTTCACTGAGCGGTTTACCATAAATCAAATCGGTAGCGTTGGTAAGGTTTTTGGTTAGCATGGTGAGTAAATTAGCCTGATGATTCCCTGTCCGGATGGGCAGCAAAGTTAACTATTAATGTACAAAATGGCCGGATGTAACTTATTCAGCATAAAATAAATGGAGATTATTTTAAATTTGATTGTACCCAGAGGGTTTCCACTCAGACAAACAAATGGTTCCAACTGGAACAAAAATTTACAAATCTTCCTCCTCCGCTGTTTTCTCAATACTTTTAAGGATGTCCGTAACTTCCTTATCGGTTGAGCTTAGTTTATTCCGGCAGAATTTAATAAGCCAGGCGGCTCTTTTCACCTTTTCTGATAGCTCATCAACGCCTATGGCTGCGCTTTCAATTTCGGCAACAATTTGTTCCAGCTCAACAATGGCTTCGGCATAGGTAGGGATTTTATTCATTTTTGTTTCAGTATTGTTACAGTACTCGTAAGATGTTGTTTAAAAGTTTCGGTCTCAATATGAGCTCCGGGTAAGGGTATATTGTCCGGCGAAATGGCTTTACCCTGAAAACGGGTAATGGAAAAACCCCGCTTAAGTACATTCACCGGATCGAGCAGCAATATGCGCTGTTGCATCCCATTTAACCGTGCATCATGCGTAGCGGACAGATGCCGGAAATAGACGTTGAGATATTTTAGGTTGTCGGATAAACGATGTGCATTGGTCTGAACAAACTGACCGGAAATATGATACAGCATTTGCTCATAATTACCCAACATTACCCGATGGTTGAAAACGCCTGCGGTAATCAGTTGCTGAGCGGTAGTACCCAGATTGTGCAGGCGCTGTCTTTCCTCCCTGACATATTGCCGGCCCGACTGAATAAACAGCCGCGACAATGCATTTAAGGTATCCTTATTATCCTCAACCAGACGAGAGGTTAACCGTTTGATGCTGTTTTCGGCAACGGCTATACGTTCATCAAATGCCACGAAGCCGGCAATAAGAAAATGTGCCACATCTGTGGGCGTAATTTTATTGACACGAGCAACCATTTCAACCACGGTTTCGTTGGTTGAATGACCTATACCAGTAATCACTGGTATGGGGAACTGAGCCACCATGGCGGCCAGGGCATAATGATCATAACACGCCATGCCGGTTTCGGCACCTCCTCCCCGAATGATGGCAACCGCATCAAAACTTTGAGCAATCTCCTTTATTTTCATCAGTTGAGCACGTATGGACTCAACCGCTCCGTCCCCCTGAAGCACAGCGGTAAACAACTTTATGATAAAACGGTAACCCCTTCCATTGTTATTGAGAGTGGTTATCAGGTCGCTGTACCCTTTGCTTGTTTCGCCCGAAATTACAGCAATGCGCTTTATGAGCAGGGGCAGGGGTAACTGACGATTGAGTTCAAAAATACCTTCCCGCTTCAGTCGCTCTATGGCTTCCATCTTGTCGCGGGCCAGTTCGCCAAGGGTAAAAAGCGGATCTATATCAATAATCTGCAGCGACAATCCATAAGTGGATGAATACCTGACGTGGGCAAGAAAGAGTATGGAAATCCCATCACGCAAAGGCTCGCGGGTGACCTCTTCAAAGTTTTTGGAAATAGAAATCAGGTTATCTTTCCAGATCACACTTCTAACCTGAGCGGTGATCTGGCCATTTTTTTTCTCCACCAGATCAGGAAAACAATGGCCTGAGGGCGGATAAAAGTTCAATTTGGACACCTCAGCCTTTATCCAGAAGGGCAAGGCATAATGCTTAGCAAACATGCGTTCGATGCTTGCCGTAACTTCAGAAAGGCCAAATACCCGACGGGGCGTATTGCTTGAGTTCGTATCCATGCCTCTTTTAATACAACGAGGAGACAAATGTAAACATTTACGCGCTGCTATTAAACTGAAAAAGGCAGAGGGTTTCCCAAATGTGTCCCGAATCTGGGATAGCCAATAAATGAATCTGGCATTTCCATGTCCGGTAAAATCAATATCTTTGATGTTCCGCAAACTCAAACCTAAATTCCTTAACAGATGAAATTTTTATATCTGATGCGTCATGGTAAAGCCGAAGCAGACAGTGCAGGTAGCGATGCAGATCGTCAGCTTTCAGCTAAAGGTGAAGAACAGGTTAGGCTGGTAAGCACCTGGTTTAAAAGCCGGAATCATGCCCCTCAGAAGATCATTAGTAGTCATGCCAGCCGCGCATATACTACTGCAGCCTTGCTGGCCCGCGAGTTAGATATTCCACAGGATAAAATTGATATTCAAAAAGCGGTTTACCATGGCGATGAACAAACCCTGGAAGAATTAATTCAATATACGGATGACAACATAGAATTTTTGCTGATGGTAGGGCATAATCCGGCCATCAGTGATTTGGCCAGCCTCTTTTTCCAACCCGCCATCAATGGTTTGCCCACGGCCGGCCTTGCCGTGGTGACTTTCGATATGGACAGTTGGAAAAGCATTGGCAGGAATAAGGTACAATCGTCTGCTGTTGTTTTACCTAAAATGTTGAAATAACATACTGAAACAGACTTATGATGAAGGAGAAAACCCATAACAAATTCATAAATCGCGAAATCAGTTGGTTGGAGTTTAACGGCAGGGTGCTTCAGGAAGCCGAGGACACCAGCACGCCCTTGCTGGAGCGGCTCAGGTTTCTGGGGATCTTCTCCAATAACCTGGATGAATTTTACCGGGTGAGGGTGGCTACACTCAACCGCTTGCTTGACTTTAATAAAAACAACGATGAACACCTGGATTTTAACCCGAGAAGGGTACTCAAAGAAATAAATCGCATCGACAAAGAGCAACAAACTCTGTTCGGCAGGGTTTTCAGAGGTCTGGTGCACAAAATGGCCCACGAAGGCATTCGGCTGATCAATGAAAAACAGCTTAGCCCTGATCAAATGAAATTTGTTCTGGATCATTTCAACAATAGTGTGCGCTCGCAATTGTTCCCCATTATGCTGGCGAACCTGAAAGCAGATGCCTTGCCCGATGACTCTATTTATCTTGGCATCAGCCTCACCAAAAGTTCACAGCCTGAAGAAAAAGAGCGCTTTGCCATTATCCGTATTCCCACTCCTCCCCTGTCGCGCTTCGTTATATTGCCTTCTGACAGCTCCACCCAATACATCATGATGCTTGACGATGTAATTCGTTTTGGTCTGAGAGAGATTTTTAACATTTTTGGATACGATTGTCTCAAAGCTTATACCTTTAAATTTACCCGGGATGCCGAACTCGACATTGACAATGATGTGTCGAAAAGCTTTTTGGAGGTCATGAGTGAAAGCATAAAGCAGCGTAGATCCGGCGCTGCGGTGCGCTTTGTCTATGACAAGACCATGCCTGCAGGTTTATTAAATACGCTGAAGAAAAAACTGAACATCAGCGAAAGCGATACCCTGATACGAAGCGGGAGATATCATAATTTTAAGGATTTTATCGCCTTCCCCGAAGCAGGCAGGCCCGATTTCAGATATGCGCCCATTCAGCCCCTGGACCACCCGAAGCTGCCTCCCCGGGAAAGCATCCTCACCAAAATGGCGAAACATGATGTGATGCTTCATTACCCCTATCAATCCTTTCAAACCATTATTGATCTGCTTCGCGAAGCTTCCATAGACCCGGCGGTAAAAGCCATAAAAATGACCCTTTATCGTCTGGCGCGTGATTCTAAAATCGTAAATGCCCTCATCAATGCTGCCCGCAATGACAAGTCGGTCACCGTTTTTATGGAACTGCAGGCCCGTTTTGATGAAGAGGCCAATATCTCCTGGGCAGGCAAGCTGCAGGAAGAAGGCGTGCGGCTGATTCAGGGCATTCCGGGATTTAAGGTACATTGCAAACTACTGCTTATCCGACGCAAAGAGGAAGGTGAAAATGTATATTATGCCAACATCGGTACGGGCAACTTTAACGAAGAAACCGCTTTAATTTATGCTGATGACAGTCTGCTCACCAGCCACAAGGGCATTGTGAGTGAAGTGAATAAGGTTTTCCATCTGATTGAAAGTAAATATAACCCGCCATTGTTTAAGCACCTGGTAGTGTCCCCTTTTCAAATGCGAAATCAGCTTATCCGTTTGATAACCAATGAAATAAAGGGAGCCAAAAAGGGTCAGCAAGCCCATATCATCCTGAAAATAAATAATCTGGTTGATGATAAAATAATCAAAAAGCTTTATCAGGCCAGCAATGCCGGAGTTAAAATAAACATCATCTGCCGGGGAACCTGCACCCTGATACCCGGGGTTGCCGGACAAAGTGAAAATATTGAAGTAATCAGCATTGTAGATCGCTTTTTAGAGCATTCCAGGGTATTTTATTTTCACAATAACGGAGATTCGAAATATTACATTTCATCGGCCGACCTAATGATACGTAATCTGGACAACCGCATTGAAGTGGCCTGTCCTGTTTACGACAAAGCAATACAGCAGGAACTTAAAACCATGCTTGAAATACAGCTCAACGATAATACCAAGGCCCGCCTTGTAAACCATGAGGTAATCAATACTTATAAAAACAAAGGCAGGCAGCCAGCCATCCGCTCGCAGGAAGAAATATATAAATATTTCAGCGGAATTTAAATCCAGGACTGCCTTTGGATGTAATTTCTGATTATCTTTGTAGGAAACAATCCGTAACTATGTGGCAAAAAATACCACCCTTATTACGAAATAAATACGTGATTACCGGACTGGCTTTCTTGCTGTGGCTTACCTTTTTCGATCGGAACAATTTCATTTCACAGGTTAACCTCGGCCGAACCCTTACCGAGCAGCGTCAGCAACGCAGCTTTTATTTAAAAGAAATTAAACGCGACAGTACAGGCCTGCATGAGCTTATGTCGGATACCACTCTGCTCGAAAAATTTGCCCGCGAAAAATATCTGATGAAAAAAGACAACGAGGATATCTATCTCATTATCAGAGATAAAGAATAGCCGCAAGAATCAACGGATTAATCTTATGCCCTTCTCTTCCAGGTTAATGAGCTTCCTTTTGTATAATGCTCCTATGGATTTTTTGAAATTTTTCTTGCTCATACCGCACATCAGATAAACTTCTTCGGCAGGACTTTTATCAGTGAGGCCCAAAAAGCCATTGTTTTCGCGCAACAGGTTTAAAATGCCTTCCGCAAAATCGTCTATCTTCTCATAACCGGGGGGCTGAAGGGTAAGGTCAATTTTACCATCCTCACGCACCTTTGAGACATAACCTTTTATCTGCTGCCCCCTTTCAAGGTCTGTAAAAACTTCGCCGGCATAAAGCAAACCTTCGTGGGTGTTGTTGATGATGGCCATATAGCCGATTTCGGAGGTACGCCACAGCATCAGATCTACCTCTTGCCCGGGCTGGTAATCCGCTGGCTCTTTACTCAGGAAGTTTTCTACTTTCGCGGAAGCGGCAATACGATTGCTCTGTTCATCGCTATATACATATACCAGATAGTGTTTGCCTTCCACCATCTTCATTTTCTGCTCCCTGAAAGGCACCAGCAAATCCTTATCGAGCCCCCAATCCAGAAAGGCACCCACTTCATTCACCGCTTTCACCTTCAGGAAGGCAAACTCACCCACCCGGGCGTATGGCTTCATCGTGGTGGCAATGGGGCGGTCGCTGCTGTCAAAATAGATAAACACTTCCAGTATGTCATCAAGGCGGCTTCCTTCAGGCACCCATTTCATGGGCATCAGGATTTCACCCATTTCGCCTCCATCAAGATAAACCCCAAAATCAAGAATTTTTATGATACTCAGTTTATTGTATTTGCCGGGAATTGCCATGGTTTAATAATTTACGCATGCAAAGTTACCATAAATGTTTGATTGTGAATTTTGATTGGTGATTGGTGATCGGTGATCGGTGATTGGTGATTGGTAATTGGTGATTGGTGATCGGTGATCGGTGATTGGTGATCGGTGATTGGTGATTGGTGATCGGTGAGAGGTGAGGAGAGAACTAACCTAACAGGTTTTCTTCCAACCTGTTAGGTTTTCTTGTATGGATGTATAGTGAAGAGTGATTGGTGATTGGTGATTGGTGATTGGTAATTGGTGATTGGTAATTGGTGATCGGTGATTGGTGAGAGGTGAGGAGAAAACTAACCTAACAGGTTTTCTTCCAACCTGTTAGGTTTTCTTGTATGAATGTATATTGAAGAATGATCAGTGATCTGTTGCCTTCCATTCGCCTGAGAAGCTCGGGAGTAGTTGAGTTGTAATTCGCGGTAGAAAAATAATTCGCGTTTACACCGTATTTTCGGGGAAATTAACGGTAAACAATCTAAAACTTCACAAACACCCCGCCGGTGAGGTCAGCTTTGGAATAAAATGTTTTGTCCGGATGAATGGTTTCAGTGAGTGGGTTCTCTGCAGTCCAGGTGAGTATTGTTTGGCTATAGGGCAGGTTTCTGATTCCGGCGATCAGCTCTGCTTTGGCAAGAAGACCAAATGACACGGCTTCACTTTGGTAAAAAGTATAGCTGAATTCGGCCCCGCTGTGAACTGTTGCCAAAGGCTTAAAGCTGGTTTCATACCGAATTTCCCGACGCAGATTGCCAAGTGGTTTTTTCTGCATAATCTTCACTTCGAATGGTTTGAATGCATTCAGGCCCGGCCCGGCGGAAAAAGTAAAGCTCAACTTTTCTCCGGTGTAACGGAGGAAAGGCCGCAGACTTATACCCAGGTCATAAAGCGTTTGCTGCCGATAGTTTTTATCAAGATCACCAATCAATTCCACCTCTTTTTGAATATGAAACTGATTGTACTCATCAATATACTGAGGATAAACCTCGAATCCCGACATTATCCCCCATCCCCATGAAGAGCTGATGGCTTTGATATAACGTGCAGCCTGAACATTCAACTGGCTCGAAAACAAGTCACTAAACACACCCAGGCCAGCATCAAAGGTCCAGCGTTCATTGGGTGTAAAAGAAAATCCCAGCCTCAACACTCCGTATGCGGAGTTGCCATTGCCCCCGTACAGATAATTCAGGAAATCCAGGTTTTCGGTGAGCGGCTGCAGCTCACGGTGAATTAATCGCCCGCCAAATTGCAGACCCAACCGGAATGACTGATTATCAGCAGATTGGGCTGAAACAGAATATACTCCGGGAAGCAGCAGTGCAACTACGCAGCCTATTTGAAACAAGATCCTTTTCATTTTAGTGGAGTATATGGATGAGGCGGGTAGTGTCGGTCAATATGCGGTTGTCAGAAAACGTTAAACTGATCACAAACCGGGATTGTGGCGTTTCGACTTCGGGCTTCAGATAAATGCCAAAAGCTTCCACACCAAAGTCGTAGTAAACCTTATTTTTCATCTGCGCAATAATGGTGGCCAAATCGAGATACACGCCTGACACAGGAGATGTATTGGTGCTAAATTGCCCGACAAAATATTCGGTTACATCATCACCAGCGTGTAACTCCGCATTAATATCATACAGAGTAGCAATGCGTATGTCTGTCAGGTAATGGTTGGCGATCATTGGCTGCGAACAATCGTGGGACATAGCATGGGAAGACTTGAAGCCAAAAGAATGGAAAATATCAGCAGCGGAATAATGGGGATAGTTTCCAGGATAATCAGAAATGACAAGTTCGAAAGCAATGGCGGCAGCTTGCATACTATCCGTGGTATTTTCTACTTCCCATTCTCCTGAATTGTCGAGGTTAAGAATTTGGAGGGAGGTGAAATCAAAATATACCGGCAACAGATCACAATCTTCAATGCAGCCCGGAACAATCCGGATAATATTTGCAACGAGCAGAATAAACAGTACTTTTCGAAATATTTTCATAAACTTTTAATAATAAGAACAGGAAAAATGAGTAAAAATAAAGTTAAGCGAACAGGTGTCTGAACACATCTTCAATTTTTCCAACAGGTACGAGTTTAATGTTTTTTGCTGCACTTTTTGCTGCTTTCATGTTTAGTTTTGAAATTAAGATGGCTTCAAATCCCAGCTTTTCCGCTTCTGCCACTCGTTGTTCCACGCGGGTTACCGGACGTATTTCGCCCGAAAGGCCTACTTCAGCGGCAAAGGCAATTTTTGAACTGATGGGGATGTCAATATTCGAAGACAATACCGCTGAAACTACCGCCAGATCCGTGGCGGGATCATCTACGCGCAGGCCGCCGGCAATATTCAGAAAGACATCCTTTGCACCCAGTTTAAATCCGCTTCGTTTTTCGAGTACTGCCAGCAGCATATTCAACCGACGGGTGTCGAACCCCGTACAGGAGCGCTGAGGCGTACCATAGGCTGCCGAACTCACCAGTGCCTGGGTTTCAATGAGCATGGGCCGCATGCCCTCTATCGTTGCTGCCACCGCTGTGCCGCTCACCGGTTCTTCGTGCTGGGTAATCAGGATTTCAGAAGGATTGGACACTTCGCGCAGCCCATTACTTTGCATTTCATAAATCCCGAGTTCCGAAGTACTGCCAAAACGGTTTTTTACTGAACGCAATATGCGGTAGCCATAATTGCGGTCGCCCTCGAACTGTAAAACCGTATCAACCATATGTTCCAACAGCTTCGGGCCAGCCAGGGTCCCTTCCTTGGTGATGTGCCCGATAAGGAAGACCGGCACATTCACCGTTTTGGCAAAACGTTGCAGTTCATGGGCTGTTTCACGAATCTGTGAAATGCTCCCTGCAGAAGCATCAATATTTTCGCTGGTCAGGGTTTGAATGGAATCGATAATGACAATCCCGGGCTTAATATCCGAAATATGCCCCAGAATGTCAGCCGTAGCGGTTTCGGTAAGGATGTAGCACTCATTTTTGCCCATGCCCAGCCTTTCGGCGCGCATGCGAATCTGCTGCTCGCTTTCCTCCCCTGAAACATACAATACCCTGATGTTCCTGATGGATAAGGCCACCTGCAACATGAGCGTGGATTTCCCAATGCCGGGTTCACCGCCAACCAGCACTACGGAACCGGGTACCAGCCCGCCACCCAACACCCGGTTCAGCTCCAGATTTCCGGTATCCATGCGATTCTCGCTGCTCAATTGCACCTCAGTTATGAGGGTAGGAACCGCCGGTATCCGGGTAGTAAGGGTACGTTTTACCCCGGCTTCATTGCGCTGGATCACCTCCTCAACGTAGGTATTCCATTCGCCACACGAAGGACATTTCCCAATCCATTTCGGAGATTGAGCACCGCAATTGCTGCAGAAAAAGGCAGTCCTGGTTTTTGACATTATTGTTTATCGTTTATCATTAGTCGGTTGGACGATAGCTGCTTCTGGAAGATACCAGACTTCACCGACGCTGTCTTTCCCCATGGTATCAGTCATGATATCCTGAAATAGTCTGTAAATATAGTGCTTTTAGCTATTTTAGCCTGAAATTTCTTCCTATTCCTGACAAGAAAAAGGTTTTAAAAAACAGACCTGACAACGCTTCATTGACTTCACTCAGTCGCTGAAACTGCCAGGTGTGTTCATTTCCTTAATCATTTACCGATGAGCGTCTATTCTACCAGACTCATCTCCTGAATCAAGTGACCGGCTCCGGCAAATTTATCCACTATAAACAGGCAATAGCGGATATCAATGCTAATATTTCGGCACTGATCGGGGTCATACATAAGATCGCTCATCGTACCTTCCCAGTTTCGGTCAAAGTTGATGCCGAGAAGATGACCATCCGCATTTAGAATCGGGCTGCCCGAATTGCCACCCGTGGTGTGGTTGCTGGCCGTAAAGCAAATATGCATGGTGCCGTCGGCTGCGCCATAACGGCCATAATCCTTATCCCGGTATAATGCCTTCAGCTTTGGTTCGACCACATAATCATAAATGGCAGGGTCTTCTTTTTCCATAATCCCTTCAAGGGTAGTGAAATAACGATATTTCACGGCATCACGGGGAGAATAATCGTCTACGGTTCCATAGGCTACACGCAGGGTGGAGTTGGCATCCGGATAAAACCGCTTGTCGGGCTGAAATTCCATAAGTGCTCGCATATATATGCGCTGCAGGCTGTCGTTGCTGGCTTCCAGACCGGCAATAGATGGTCGTATGGCATTGATGTAGTGACCATAAATGGCCTCTGCAATGCTGAACATGGGGTCTGATTCAATTTGTCTGGCCTTGCGACGATTGTATTTATCTAAAAATTTATTGAGCCGTTCCTGATCGGTAAAAATACTTTTCTCAAAAACCACATCACCCCATCTGGAAAAGCTGTTCCCATATTTCAGCAATTCCATGGTAAGATTGCCTGGCATACGGGCACCATCCTGGTGCTCAAACCAATCCTGCATCAAAGTAATAAACACCTCATGATCAATGGGCGCATAATAGTTTTTGAAGAAAGCATCGGCAGAAGCCCGAAGTTTCTTAATTTGTTCATCTAAAGCATCATCAGATATAGTTTTATCCTCACTCTGATTCAAAAGACTGTTAAAACCATAGGCAAACCGAACAGCCTCAACGCCCAGCCCGGCTTCTATCAGATAGGTCTGATCTTCTTCCAGATTGGCCAGCTTATCATATAAAGCATTAAATGCCGGCAAAATGCCACCATAACTTCGCTGGCGTTCGGGATTTGCGATCGCCCATTGCTGGAAACCGGCCTCCAATTGCTGTTTCTTGTTGATGGCATCTAATTTTTGAATTCCACGGTTTTCACCAATCATCTTTTTCCAGTAATTGGCCACACCGGCATGTTTTGCCGAGTATTGAATACGCACCAGATCACTTTGATCCTGATATTTGTCAAAAATGGCCAGTCGCTTGCCCCTAAGCCGGATGGCAGACGGATTCTCACGCTCGGTGATCATACTTATAGCATTGGAAGGCAGGTATTCCTGGGTAGTACCGGGATAGCCAAAAACAAAAGTAAAATCGCCCTTTTCTGCCCCTTTAAGGGAGATTTTAAGGTGGCTTTTTGGTTTATAGGGAACGTTATCAGCAGCGTACTCAGCGGGTTCATTGTTTTTATTGGCATAGATGCGGAAAATGGAGAAGTCACCGGTATGCCGGGGCCACATCCAGTTGTCGGTATCACCACCAAATTTACCAATGTTGCTTGGCGGAGCTCCCACCAGCCTAACATCGGCAAAGGTTTCGCTCACGAACATATAGAACTCGTTGCCATAATAAAAGGGTTTGACCACCGCTTTATAGTGTGTTCCCTTTACTGCTTCTTCCTGAAGAGTGGCGGAAATGGCCTTGATGGCTGCTTCACGCTGGGCTTCGCTCATACCGGGCTTGAGCACCTGCAGCACCTTTTGGGAAACATCTTCCATACGCACCAATAGCGTAACGCTTAGTCCGGGATTGGGCAACTCTTCGCTCTGATTCATCGCCCAGAAACCATTGGTGAGGTAATCATGTTCCAGCGAACTGTGGCTTTGTATCTGCCCATAGCCGCAGTGGTGATTGGTGAGTATAAGTCCTTGATCTGAAACGATTTCAGCGGTACAACCCCGCCCGAACAACAAAATGGCATCTTTCAGGCTGCTATTGTTAATGCTGTATATATCTTCAGCACTGATGCGCATGCCCATGGATTTCATCTCCTTCTCGTTTAATTGCTCCAGCAGCATGGGCAACCACATGCCTTCACCGGCGAAGGTAAGGCGAAAGGTAGCCAGCATAATAATCAGGAAAAATGCGGTCTTTTTCATTCGGGAAAATTTAATGTATGATCAATGCTTTGGATTAGCGAATATATTATCTGAACAACGGGCAGTCACGGTTTTTTCGCACTGCCCGTGGTTCGATAAAAATTGCATAAAAAAATTTTAAAAAATTTACTTTACAGCGATGGTTTCGATTTCGACCAGTGCACCCAGCGGAAGTTTAACGACGCCAAAAGCTGCACGTGCAGGAGAATTCTGAGGATAGTAACGTCCGTAAACTTCGTTCATAGCGGCGAAATTATCCATATCACTCAGCAGGCAGGTTGATTTCACCACATGGCTATAATCATACCCTGCCTCGGTAAGAATGGCACCAATATTTTTCATAACCTGTTCGGTTTGCTCGGTAATGCCACCTTCCACAAACTTTCCGGTAGCCGGATCAATGGGAACCTGCCCGGAAATGTAAAGTGCACCATTGGCTTCAACAGCCTGACTGTAAGGACCTACCGCCTTAGGGGCGTGATCGGTGTAAATGATTTTTTTCATGAGTATTATATATTTAATGATTGAATTCTCCGGATAATCGGTCAAAATTAATCAAAATTCAGCAAAAACAAGGTAAGGGAAGGGGTAATTTTGGTGAGGGGGGAGCAATGAGCAATGAGAGGTGAGAGATGAACTGTGAGTTTTT
>Ga0265295_1001899_pt1 | contig 35126 bp, 25 predicted proteins | sample Munlansysbiofilm_FD_192503 | JGI IMG/M metagenome (GOLD analysis project Ga0265295, IMG submission 192503) | Leachate microbial communities from a municipal landfill in Southern Ontario, Canada - Methane capture system biofilm | ecosystem: Engineered > Solid waste > Landfill > Unclassified ... | reverse complement strand
GCTATGATTGGTGCAGACGTATTTATTGGCGTTTCAGCACCTAATGTAGTAGATGTAGATATGGTGAGATCCATGAATAAAGATGCTATAATATTTGCAATGGCAAACCCAATACCTGAAATACTACCAGATTTAGCTAAAGAAGGTGGAGCTAGAATAATTGGAACGGGAAGATCAGATTTCCCTAACCAAATAAATAATGTTTCAGCTTTCCCAGGTATTTTCAGAGGGGCTTTAAATGTAAGGGCTAGTGATATAAACAATGAAATGAAGATTGCTGCAGCATATGCTATAGCAAATATGGTTAAATCAGAGGATTTAAGTGAAGATTATATAACTCCAGATGTTCTTAATAAAGAAACAGCTGTTGCAGTAGCAAAAGCTGTTGAACAAGCAGCAAGAGATTCAGGGGTTGCTAGATTAAAATAGAGTTGGGGATGAATAGAATGGATTACAGAATAGAGCGAGACAGTATGGGAGAATTAAAAGTACCTGTAGACAAGTATTGGGGAGCTCAAACTCAAAGAAGTTTTGAGAATTTTAAAATAGGTAATGAAAAGATGCCTATTGAGATTATAAAGGCTTTCGCGATTTTAAAAAAAGCCGCAGCAATAACTAATAATAAATTAGGTCTATTAGATAATAAGAAAGCATCAACCATAGTAACAATTACGGAGGAAATACTAAGAGGAGAGTTAGATGATCATTTTCCATTAGTTGTTTGGCAAACTGGTAGTGGTACTCAATCTAATATGAATGTAAATGAAGTAATAGCTAATAGGGGTAATGAATTATTAGGGGAAAATCTGATTCACCCAAATGATCATGTAAATAAATCTCAAAGTTCAAATGATACTTTCCCTACAGCAATGCATATAGCAGCAATAATATCAATACAAGAGAATTTAATACCAGCTATTGAAGGTCTTAGAAAAACATTTAATGTTTTAATTGAAGAAAACAAGGATGTTATAAAAGTGGGGAGAACTCATTTACAGGATGCTACACCATTGACTTTCGGGCAAGAAATAAGTGGCTGGTATAGTATGCTTGAAAAGTCTCAAGAGATGATTATAAAGACACTTGAAGACCTTAAGGAATTGGCACTAGGTGGCACTGCTGTCGGTACAGGATTAAATACTCATCCAGATTTTGCGGTTAAAGTTGCAGAAGAAATAGCAAGGATAACTGGAATAAATTTCATAACTGCAAAGAATAAATTTCATTCACTTACAAGTAAGGATGAATTAGTATTTTCTCATGGCGCAATTAAGGCATTAGCTGCAAATTTAATGAAAATAGCTAATGATGTAAGGTGGTTGGCAAGTGGACCAAGAGCAGGCATTGGTGAAATAAGCATTCCTGCAAATGAGCCGGGGAGTTCTATTATGCCGGGCAAAGTAAATCCAACTCAATCAGAGGCATTAACTATGGTAATATGCCAAGTTATGGCGAATGATGTTGCAATAGGTTTCGGAGCATCCCAAGGAAATTTCCAACTAAATGTATTTATGCCAGTAATTATTTACAACTTTTTACAATCAGTCAGATTGCTTTCGGATGCTATAAATTCATTTAATAATAATTGCGCTATAGGAATCAAACCTAATAGAGGAAAGATAAAGGATTATTTAGATAATTCCTTGATGCTAGTAACTGCATTAAATCCATATATTGGCTATGACAATGCTGCTAAAATCGCTAAGAAAGCAGATAAAGAGGGAATATCTTTAAAAGAAGCTGCATTAGAATTAGAATTATTAACTGAAGAAGAATTTGATAGAATTCTTAAGCCTGAGGAAATGATATCACCAAAATAAAAACCTTTGATTTTAATCAAAGGTTTTTTATTTTGGATAGTAAAATTGTATTCTCTTATTATAAAATTATTGTAAATTAAGCTTTTATAGCCCAGCGCAATTTAGCTGAACGAGCTCGACTATTGGAATTGGATTCTTCAGAGCTTGGACGAATTGGTCCTTTTGTTACTTCACTATAAATCCCTTCCCTTAAATAATGTTGAAAAGATTTCTTTACTAGTCGATCTTCTCCTGAATGAAAAGATAGAATAGCTACTCGTCCTCCTTTAGCTAAGGCAGAAGGGAGTTTTTCTAAAAGCTCATAGAGCACTTCAAATTCATTGTTAACATCTATTCTCAATGCTTGAAAAGATCTTTGACATGATTTTTTAATTTCATTATCGCTTATATTTTTTGGTATAAACTTAAGAGCATCTACTATTACTTTTTGAAGATCCTGAGTAGTGCTTATTTTCTTGCCTTTTTTTATTTGTCCAATAATAGCTTGAGATATTTCTTTAGCATAAGGTTCATCTGCATTTTCAATAAGCATGCCTTCTAATTCATCAGCTGTAAACTTAGTTAATTTTTCTGATGCAGGTCTCCCTTTGTTAGGATTTAGCCTTAAATCTAGGGGCCCATTAGTTTTAAAAGAAAAGCCTCTGTCAGGATTATCTATTTGCATAGAAGATACGCCTAAATCTGCCAATATGAAATCCAAAGGGCCTGATTCTTCTACAATTGTATCTATATTTGAAAAATTCATTTGTCTAACTTTTAAAATTTCTGGTCCGTATCCTAAAGCTTCTAATCTTTTCTGAGTTTTAGGTAATTCAACAGGGTCTATATCAGTCGCATATAGTTGTCCTTGTGAATCCAAACATTTAAGCATTTCTAGAGTATGTCCACCATAGCCAAGCGTTGCATCTAAACCAGTTTGTCCAGGTTTAATCTGTAAAAAATCTAGTATTTCATCAACACAAATTGATCGGTGCATCCCTGCTGGAGTACTGCCTTTTTGCATAACTTTTTCTATAGTTTCAGGATATGCTTCAGGTTGTAATTCTTTGTATTTATCTTTATATGATTTCGGATGGGTTCCTTTGTAACGAACACGCCTTTTATGTTTTTTATCTCCATTTTCCATTATTTCTGCCACCTTTCATAACTTATAATCTCATAAAATTAATGCAAAAGCAATGTTAAAAAACTAATGTTAAATACAATAATTAGATGCTATACTATAAATAATACGACAGATATAAGTTAAATTATGAAAGAGGGATATTATGATTCATGATATAGGTCCAAGAATATTTGACAATGTTTTTAAAAACAAAGAAGCAAGACCACAGGATCTTTTTTTTGCATATAGAGAAGATACAGTTCTTGTAAAAGAAGGTAAGGATAAGCTTTGGTATCCATCGTTTTCTGATTTTGAGATAGAGAATCCCAATTTAATAGATAATGCTAAATTCTTATTTACAATAGATGAAATCAACTACTATTTGGTGGACAACAATGAAGTAACTCCAATAGATGGTTGGGATTTTATAAGCACTAAGAGCTTTAGGGCAGAGACTAAATATTGGAGATCTTTTGCTGGAGCCATTGGATGGCAACTAGATAGATGGTATAATAATCATCAATTTTGTAGTAGGTGCGGCAATTCCATGAAAGCCTCAGATAAAGAAAGAATGCTATATTGCGAGACTTGTGGATTTAGTGTGTATCCAACTATTTCACCTTGCGTTATTGTAGCAGTTTATGATAATGATCGATTACTTCTTACAAAATATTTAGGCCGAGAGTTTAAAAACTATGCACTTATAGCAGGATTTGTAGAGATTGGAGAGTCATTGGAAGAAGCTGTGCATAGAGAAGTTAAGGAGGAAGTAGGACTTTCAGTTAAAAATTTAAAGTTTTATAAAAGTCAGCCATGGCCTTTTACAGATACCATTCTTGCAGGCTTTTTTGCCGAGCTTGATGGCGATGATAGAATTACAATCCAAGAAGACGAACTATCTCTAGGAGAGTGGATTAAAAGAGATGATATACCTCCTGAAGAACTAAAAATCAGTCTTACGGGAGAAATGATGGAAGCATTTAGAACAGGAACAGCTGAGTTATAATTAAGATGATGTTTGACTAATAATATCATATGCCCATTATATTTTTTGTAATTAAAGGATATAATATATTTAATTGTAAATAATTAGGTCATGGAGGGATAGTATGTTTATAGCAAGACAACCTATATTTAACAGTACAATGAAAGTATATGGGTATGAGCTATTATATAGAGATAATGAAATAGATACATTTTTTGGAGGGGCATCATCAAAAGAGGCAACAGCGAAAGTATTAGGTTGTTTATTTGAAACTGGGATACATAATATTACTAATGGTCAGAAGGCTTTCATTAACTTTGATTATAATTTTTTACTTTCTGATTCAATGGAATTGATAAATCCTGATAATCTTATAATTGAAGTTTTAGAAGATGTAAAAGTTGATGAGGTACTCTTAAAAAGACTCATGGAATTAAAAGATAAAGGTTATAAAATAGCTTTAGATGATTTTGTTGAAGACTATAACAATTATCCCATAGTTCCTATATCTGATATTATAAAATATGATATAATATCGACTCCATTAAATAGTATTGAATATGATGTAAAAAGAGCAATTGGACAGGGCAAAACTATTTTAGCTGAAAAAATAGAGACTAAAGAAGAATATGAAAAAGCAAAAGAAATGGGATTCCATCTTTTCCAGGGTTATTTTTTCAAAAAACCAAGCATAATTGGTAAAGCAAATGATAAAAAATCTATTAAACTAAATTATATAAAAATCATTTCTGAATTGTGTAACAATGAGCCATCATATGATAAAATCTCGGGAATAATAGAAAGTGATGTTAACTTAGCTTATAGGCTATTAAAAATTATTAAAAACAAGAACTCTGATGATTTGTTTTATTCAATAAAAAAAGCTTTGTTGTATATGGGGTTTATAGAAATAGAAAGATGGATAAATATACTAATGTTACAAGATTTATCAATAGATAAACCGATGGAGCTTATGAGATTATCTCTTATAAGATCAAAATTTGGTGGATCTTTAGCAAAACGAAGTAAATATGAGTCGAAATTTAACGAGATAACTACTATGCTACTTTTTTCTACTTTAGAAGCGATATTAGATTTACCAATGAAAGAAGCTCTAGAGGGTATATTCTTATCAGAAGATATCAAACAATCGCTTGTAGATGGTAATGGGGAGCTTAGAAGTATGCTAGATATTGTATTGGCTTATGAAAAAGGAAATTGGAATGAAGTAAAAGTTTTATCATTAGAACTACATATTCAGGAAGGAAATATGTATAATGAATATTTAGATGCTATTAAATACTGTAATGAGATTACAGATAAATTTTAGTTGCATACACCCCACCCAAATAATTGGATGGGGTGTATGCAACTAAAATTTTTTTAATAATAGTTTGTAAAGTAGCTATTTATTTGTACATCAGTAAATCCAATTGGAGTATAACCAACTAAAAACTTAGAAAAATATTTTGTTTTAAATGCTACTTATTTAAGCCCTGCGTTATATTGACCTCTTATAGTTTTAAGATTGCTATCATTTGCAAGATAGTATATTGCAACTACACTAGAATACTCATCAGGTTGAAGTGTAGTCAGAGTTTAACTTGTGCATGACCACCATCGAAACCTTATATGGTCTAATCACAATTTTTGAATTTAATCTCATAAACAGGTCTGTTTTGTACCTTTCTCTTAACATAGGGGGGGTTTTTTGTTATTCCAGATCCGCAGCATTCTAAATAGTTTGATAAGTTACTACTAGGGTATAAAATAAGAGTGGTAATTAATAAAAATAAACTAAAAAAACAATATATAGGGGGTTTTTAAATGAATAATAAACAAGCTGAAATTATGAAAAACGGAAAAGGTTTTATAGCAGCACTAGATCAAAGTGGTGGGAGCACACCAAAAGCTTTATTAGGATATGGTGTAACAGAAGATCAATATAACAATGATGAAGAGATGTTTGATCTTGTTCATGCAATGAGAACTAGAATTATCACTAGTCCAGATTTTAATTCAGAACACATTCTAGCTGCGATTCTATTTGAACATACTATGGATAGAAAAATAGAAGGTATGTGGACAGCTGATTATTTGTGGGAGAAAAAGGGAATAGTTCCTATTCTTAAAGTCGACAAAGGTCTTGCAGATGAAGTAGATGGGGTTCAGCTTATGAAGCCTATGCCAGAGCTAGACTCTTTATTGGATCGAGCAGTAGAAAAAAATATATTTGGTACAAAAATGAGATCTGTTATAAAAAAAGCTAATTCAGAGTCGATTAAAAAAATTGTTAAGCAACAGTTTGAAATAGGGAAAGTAATAATAGCAAAAGGTTTGGTTCCTATTTTAGAGCCTGAAGTGGATATAAATAGTAAAGATAAAAGAGAATCTGAAAAAATACTTAAAGAAGAATTACTAAAACATCTAGATACTCTTTCTGAAAACCAGATAGTTATGTTAAAACTTTCTATACCAAGTGAAGATGGTTTTTATACCGAATTGATTAATCATCCAAAGGTAATGCGTGTAGTAGCATTATCTGGTGGTTACAGTAGAGCAGATTCTGTAAAATACCTTTACAACAATCCAGGTTTAATTGCAAGTTTCTCAAGAGCTCTATCTGAAGGTTTAACTGTAGAGCAAACTGATAAAGAATTTAATGATATGTTAGGCAATTCTATTAAAGAAATTTACAATGCTTCAATAGCTTAATAAATTAGTGATAAAGTTGTTTTAAATTAGCCCTTTGAATTTGAGGGGCTAATTTTATTAAGATTGTATAAAGACGATAATATGTTAAACTAATAGATGGATTATTAAATTTAAAAAAAGTCAAAAGAGATGGTTATTTTTGTTTTTTTAACATGGAACGTTTTAGGAGGAGATTATAATTATCTACCAAAATATATATACTCTGTATTTTAGTGCCACTAATAGAACTGAAATTGTAACCAATAAAATAACTGAAACATTAGAACAAAAACTAAAAATCCCAGCTATTTTTCTAGATTTTACTCTCCCAAAAAAAAGAGAATTAGAATATATCTTTACTAAAGAGGATATTGTAATAGTAGGAACTCCGGTTTATGCGGGGAGAGTACCTAATGTGTTATTAAAGTTTTTAAATGGAATTACTGGTGGAGGGGCACTTGTCATTCCAGTAGTAACTTTTGGGAATCGTGATTATGATGATGCTCTTATAGAGTTAAGAGACATACTTATAAAAGATGGTTTTGAACCGATAACAGCAGGTGCATTTGTCGGAGAACATTCATTCTCTAATGAGTTAGGTAAAGATCGTCCAAATGAGGAAGATTTATCTTTGGCAAAATTATTAGCAGAAAAAACAGCCGAAAAGGTATTTTCTAATTCGATACCTGACAGTATTTTAAAAGTAAAGGGAGTAGAATTTCCATACAGAGGATATTTTAAGCCATTAGATAATGAAGGAAACTTCATTTCAATTCTAAAAGTTAAACCAGAGACAAATAAAGATTGTATAGATTGCAAAATTTGTGTGTATTCATGTCCAATGGGTTCAATTAGTCTCGACAATGTAAGCGAAGTAAAGGGTATGTGTATTAAATGTTGTGCATGTATTAAAAAGTGCCCACAAAAAGCTAAATATTTTGATGATCCAGGATATTTAGCACACCTTAGAGATTTGGAAAAGATCTACAGAAAATTGGCAGAGTCAGAAATATTTTATTAATATTTTCTATTTATTCTATAAAAGAACAGAAATAAAGCTAGCTATTAGATTAATGATATGCTCCTTCCATAGTAGACAGTTAAATAATAAAAACTGTTCATTATGGGAGGAGTTTTGTCATGTCAAGAAAAGCAAAGTTTGATAAAGAGTTGAAATTAAAGGTTTAGTGCAGCAGTAGAAGTTGTAGATGTAAGTGATTCCTATATTCTACAGATTACTGTATTAGCACTTGACTGCATTGATATCTGAACTATATGATGGTATAATATAAAAATTGAAAGTATAATTACTCAGAAAACCAATTTAAGATACTAAACATTTATTCTAAGGAGCAAAAATATGACAATACTATTAGAAACTAAATCACTTGAAAAACATTTTAAAGGTTTAAAAGCAGTAAAGGATTTTACTGTTGAAATTGAAAATAATAAGATTTATGGACTTATTGGCACAAATGGGGCAGGCAAGACTACTGTTATAAATATGCTATCTGGTGTATTAAAACCATCTTCAGGAAAGGTTTATTTCCAAGGTGAAGACATTACAGGATTAAGACCAGATAAGATTGCAAATAGCGGTATACTTAGGACATATCAAAACCTAAGATTATTTAAGAAAATGACTGTATTAGAAAATGTTTTAATAGGTGCACAGATACATAAAACATATAATAATGCAGAAGCAATATTTGAATTACCGAGATTTAAGCAAGAAGAAAAGGGGCTGCATAAAAAAGCTCTTGATATGTTAGAAATTATGGGTATTAAAGACTTTTCTGAAAATGTTGCTGGTTCACTACCGTATGGAGCACAGAGAAAGCTTGAAATAGCAAGGATATTAGCTGCTTCACCAAAATTATTGTTATTGGATGAGCCTGCAGCTGGTATGAATCCTCATGAAAGTGTTGAATTAATATCAATAATAAAGAATATTCAGGAGGAGTTTAATCTTACTATTGTTTTAATTGAACATGATATGAAGGTTGTTATGGGCCTTTGCGAATATATATATGCTATGGCATTTGGTGAGATTATTGCCCAAGGAGAACCACTGGAAATAAGAAATAATCCTAAGGTTATTGAGGCTTATTTAGGGAGGGCAAGAGTAAATGCTGAAAATAAATAATTTATGTGTAAAATACGATACTATTAGGGCTGTTCACGATGTATCAATTAAGATAAATGATGGAGAACTTGTTGCAATGATTGGGGCAAATGGAGCTGGCAAAAGCACAATTCTAAAGACCATATCTAGAATTATAAAAGCAGAATCTGGTTCAATATTTTTTAATGGTAAAGACATAACTAAATCTACTAGCCATGAAATAGTAGCAATGGGAATAATACATGTTCCTGAAGGAAGGCAGATATTCACTAAGATGACAATAGAAGAAAATTTGAAGCTTGGTGCTTTTCTTGAAAATAATAAGTCTAAAATTAATGAAAATTTTGAAAAAGCAATCAGTTTATTTCCACTATTAGAAGAGCGACTTAAGCAGATTGCAGGTACGCTGTCTGGGGGAGAACAACAAATGCTTGCAATTGGAAGGGCTTTAATGGGTAGTCCTAAATTGCTATTATTAGATGAACCATCTATGGGGTTATCTCCATTGATGACGCAACAAGTTTTTGATGCTCTTTTGCAATTAAAAAAAGAAGGCATTACAATGTTGCTTGTTGAACAAAATGCTTATGATGCTATGGAAATTTCAGACAGGACTTATATACTTGAAACAGGGAAAATAACTATGTCTGGAAATAGTAAGGAACTTATCGAAGATCCCAATATAAAAGCAGCTTATTTGGGGGGTGAATAAATGTTTACTTTTGAGTATTTTTTAAGCCAATTAGTTAATGGATTAAAACTTGGCAGTGTATATGCTATGGTTGCAATAGGCTATTCTATGGTATATGGAATTTTAAGGCTTATAAATTTTGCACATGGTGATATTATGACTGTTGGTGTTTATACAATACTTGTTTTAACAACTGCATTTGGAATGCCACTTTGGATTACAGTTTTAATATCTATTATAATATCTGTTTTAGTAGGATTAACAGCTGAAAGAGTTGCGTATAGACCTCTTAGAGATGCAGGAGAAGAGACTACATTGATTTCTTCATTAGCAGTTTCAATATTAATTCAAAATTTGCTGGTTATGATTTTTTCTCCTCAAAGAGTTGCATTTCATTTGCCAGAATATCTTTCAAAATTGTATACATTTGGTACAGTAAGGTTATCTACTATAAATATAATTACATTTATTTCTGTGTTTGTAATACTTATTTTGCTATCTTATATGATTAAATACACAAGGATTGGTATGGCTATGAGAGCTTGCTCAGATAATATGAATGCAGCAAAGCTGATGGGGATAAATATTAATACTGTTGTAGTAGTAGCATTTATTATTGGTTCTGGTTTGGCAGCATTATCTGGTTTGATGCTTGCTGGTGAATACAAAACTATAGACCCATTGATGGGATTTGTACCTGGGCTAAAAGCTTTTAGTGCAGCAGTTCTTGGTGGAATAGGGAGTTTAAGTGGTGCTGTTCTTGGAGGGTTTATTCTAGGTGTTGCTGAAATGCTTTTTGCTGGCCTTATGCCTACTGAAATAACACCATATAGAGATGCTTTTGTGTTTTTATTATTGATTCTGGTTCTACTTATTAAGCCAAATGGTATACTTGGCTCTAGTGATGGGGGTAGAAGCTAATGAAACTAAGAGAAAGTAATCTTTTTAGATTTATATCATTTGTTCTTATACCTTTGACTATTATTGTCTATGCAGGCTTTGATAGAGGTGGATATTATACTGGACTTATAAATTTAGTTGGAATAAATATTATTTTAGTTGCAAGTCTTAATTTGGTAAATGGGTTTTCAGGTATGTTCTCAATGGGACATGCGGCATTTATGGCAATTGGTGCTTATGCTTCAGCGATGTTAACACTATCTGAAGTACAAAAATTAACATTAATGCCTGGTTTGCCAGAATGGCTTATGGCACTAGTTTTACCATTCCCCATTACACTTTTAATTGGCGGTATATTTGCAGCAATTGTAGCTTTATTTATTGGCTTTCCTGTTCTACGATTTAAAGGTCACTACTTGTCCGTTGCTACTATAGGATTGATTATTATTGTAAGAGCAGTGCTTGATAATGAGGACCAGCTTACAAACGGCGCTAGAGGTATTACGGGACTGTCTAGTCACTCATCTACATGGATAATATTTGCGATAGCTATAATTTTTATGTTTATACTTCATAGACTATTAAATAGTGCTTATGGAAGAGGACTTATAGCAATGCGTGACGATTATACAGCAGCACAGACATTAGGGGTAAACTTAACAACTAAAAAACTTTCGGCATTTTGTATAAGTGCTTTTATGGCTGGTGTTGGTGGTGGCCTTTGGGCTCATATGATAAATGTAATATCAGGAAAGTTTTTCTATATAGAGTATAGTTTTAAGATAGTTGAGACTTCGATTATAGGAGGGATGTATTCTATAAGTGGCTCAGTTATTGGATCGATTTTAATGACCTATATTCCTGAACTTTTGGCACCACTTGAAAATGGTTTAAAAATATTTGGGACTAGATTACCTGAACTTTATGGGATATCTAATATTATATTAGCAGTACTTTTAATAATTATAATAATATTTAGGAGACAAGGAATAATGGGCTATAGTGAAATAATTACTGAGAGTATATTTTCAATAGATACTTATAAAAGTGTGTTTCAAAAACAAGAGTATTATAAACTTTTAAAGATTGTGGGATATAAAATTAAAAGAATAGGTAGTATTCCGGGATACATTAGTAACCGGATTTTAAATAGAGATAACAAAGAAGGAAAATAGAAAAAGGAGGAAAAGAGATGAAAAATAGGTTTGGTGGTAAAATTGTTTCATTTTTATTGGTATTAGTATTAGTAGTTGCAATGACAGGTTGTGGTGGAAGTGATGAGGCATCGGATACAATTAATGTTGGTGCAATATTTAACCTTACAGGTGGTCAAGCATCGATTGATGAGCCATCATATAATGGTTTTAAACTAGCTGCTGATGAAATCAATGCCAATGGTGGTATTAATGGGAAAATGATAAATGTAGTTTCCTATGATGGTAAGACTGAACAAACTACTGTTGCCAGTAATGTTAAAAAAATGATTGATGTTGATAAATGTGTAGTTATAGCAGGTTTGTCTGACTCAAATTATGCACTTGCAGCAGGAGCTGTTGCACAAGAAAAAATGGTTCCATTTATCACATCTGGAGCAACTCTCCCAACATTACCAGAACAAGTTGGGGACTATGCATTTCTTGCACCATTTGGAGATGATGTTCAGGCATATGCTGCAGCTGAATATGCAATCGATGAATTAGGAGTAACAAAAGCTTATTTGTTGACTGACCAGTCTATGGAATTTACTAAAACTTTAGCAAAATTCTTTGAAGAGAGATTTTTAGAAAAGGGTGGAGAAATAGTATTAAAGGATAACTATATGAATAAGGATCCAGATTTTTCTGCACAAATTGATAGATTTATTGCTAATCAAAATGGAGCGGAAATCCTATTTATATCAGGTGTTCCTGATGATGCAGGTGTTGTAGTTAAGCAATTTAGAGATAAGGGAGTAACATTACCTGTAATAAGCGGTGATGGATTTGATACTCCACTTCTTATCGAAGTTGCTGGAGCAGATGCTGATGATACTTATGTAGCAACACATACATCACTAGATAATACTTCAGAAAAAGTACAGAATTTCGTAAAAGCGTATGAAGAAGCATATGGCAATGCACCAGAAAATGCTTTTGCAGCTCTTGGTTATGATGCAATGCTTCTTATAGCTGATTCTTTATCTAGGACTACAGATGTAACTAATCCAACAGAAATAAGAGATGCTATTGGTCAAACATCTGGTCTTGAAGTAGTTACAGGAACTATCACTTATGAAGAAGGAAGCCGTGTTCCTAATAAGTCAGTAACTATTAACAAAGTTGAGGGCGGGAAATTTGTATTTCAACAAGAAGTAAATATGAGTAAATAATTTAATATCTATAATTAGAAGGGAGAGGATTTATTTATGGCAAATCATGAGCTTTTAAAACTAACAGCGAATCAAGTAAAGAATGCCAACTATGATAAGGCGATTCTTGCAATAGGTTCTTGCGAAGCACATGGAAAACACTTGGCAGAGGGAACAGATACGCTAGTATCTTATATGCTTTCTTGTAAAATAGCAGATAGAGTAGAAGGTTTATTAGTATTACCGCCTATTACTGTTGGTTATAGTGGGCATTATGATACATTTCCATTTACTATAACATTAGGTTACGATACTATAACACAAGTAATTTATGATATTATTGAGTCTGTGCTTAGAAATGGAGTAAATAAAATATTTTTAATGAATGGACACGATGGTAATATTGCTCCGATTGAAATAGCATCAAGAAAAATCAAGGAGAAGTATCCAGATGCTAGAATTGCATCACTTCCTGCTTGGTGGGTTACTGCTGGTGAAATTTTACCTCCAGATACATTTGAAGTGTGGAATGGAATGGGACATGCTGGAGAGGGAGAATCTTCCATTGCATATCATCTTTACCCACAATGGTGTGAAAAAGATCTTGCGGAATGTGTAATACCAGATAGACTTCCTAAAAAGGTTGAGATTAAATGGGACTTTGCTGAGATAACAAATACCGCTCAAACTGGAGATGCAACTAAAGCAACTGCAGAAAAGGGAGAAAAAATGACAAAAGCTTTGGTCGATTGTTTAGTTGAGGAAATACAAGAGCTAGATAAAATTGGCTGGGATTATACATCAACAAAATCTGAAACAAAACTTAAATAGTGTTAAAAAGGAACCTAATGATAATTTTGATTAGGTTCCTTTTTCATTATATTATTGGGTATTAAGAATAGATAAGGTTAAATAAGGGTAAAAATATAAAAAAAATAAAATTATATAAATAATTAGGACGATAAAACTATACTTATTTATTTGATTAAAGCGTCAAAGGGTGTTATTATATCTATATGTAATTATAAAATTTAAAGATTAAAGGAGGTCTGCATATGATAGTAAAACCAAAGATATTAGAAGTCGGAGATACAATAGGTGTCATTTCACCTGCAAGTCCATCATTTAGGAGTAGTGATGTAACGAGAGGGGTCGAAACTCTAAAGCAGTGGGGATACAAAGTAGAACTATCTAAGAATCTAAATAAGACAAAGGGATTTGTTGCAGGGCCCGATGAAGATAGGGCAAAGGATTTTAATGAAATGTTTGCAAGAAAAGATATTGATGCTGTATTCGTTACTCAAGGTGGTTATGGTTCAGCTCGTATGGTTAAGTATATTGATTTCGAATTGGTTAAAGCTAACCCTAAAATTTTCATTGGATTTAGTGATATAACATTTTTGCATATTGCTATCTATGAGAAAACTGGAATGGTTACATTTCATGGTCCAGGGATGTCAAGATATAATTTGAGTGATTTAAGCGATTATACAAAGGATTATTTGTTTAAAGCGTTGACAAAGCCTGAGCCTATAGGAGAAATTTTACTTGCTGATAATAAAAAATGGGTTAATACAATATATCCAGGAACTTGTGAAGGACAATTAGTAGGTGGAAATTTAAGCTTGTTGTGTTCTACTCTTGGCACTCCGTATGAAATAGAAACTGATGGTAGAATTCTTTTTATAGAAGAGCTTGAAACTGAGCCATGGCTTATAGATCACATGCTTACCCATTTAGCTAATGCAGGAAAATTTAAAAATGTTGCGGGAATAGTAGTTGGGGAATGTGTGGATTGCAAGCCAAGTTCACATAATCCGGGTTATTATGTGGATAACAGTTTAGAAGATTTGTTATTTGAACACCTCGCACCACTAAAAGTACCAGTTATAGATGGATTGCCCATTGGACACACAAGAGATATAGCAACATTACCAATAGGAGTTATGGCTAAATTGGATGCAGATAAGAAGAAATTAATTATTACAGAATCTGCTGTAGTTAATGGTAATAAATAAGGGGGAAACAGAATGAGAAACAAGAAGGTAATTTCAATTTTATTAGCTTTTACCGTAGTATTTACTTTAGGGACAAGTAATGTTTTTGGGAGTCAAAGTGAAGATTTAAATTCAATGAGAATTGGAGTAACGGTTGAAATGGATTCATTAAGTCCTATGATATCGTATAGTCAGATTGGCTATGAGGTATTTAGCTTGATTTATGATTCACTTGTAACTATTGATGAGAATTTAGAACCTGTTCCTAATTTAGCGAAATCATGGGAAATAAGTGAGGATGGAACAGAGTGGACATTTAAGCTAGAAGAAGGTGTAAAATGGCATGACAGAGAACCTTTTACTTCAAATGATGTTAAGTTTACTTATGAATTATTACTTGATAATCCATTAGGTATGTATGCAGGATATCTTGGAGGAATAACAGAAATTACATGTCCTGATGATTACACAGTTGTAATTAAAACAGAAAATCCTAAAGCAAATATGCTCTTGAATTCAGCGCCTATACTTCCAGAGCATATATGGAAGGATGTCCCAGTTGAAGAGCTTGAAACTTGGCCAAATGAAATGCCTATAGGGACAGGACCATTTGGATTTGTGGAGTTTAATGCTGGACAGTTTTTAAAGCTCGCTTCAAATGAGAACTATTTTAAGGGTGAACCTTCAATTGATGAATTGATATTCGTACTCTATGCAAATTCAGATACAATGGCTCAATCTATAAAGATTGGTGAAATTGATGCTGCAACAAACTTTAATACTAGTCAGCTTACTTCTTTAAAAGAGGAAGCGAGTATTGAAGCTATATCCGCGGTATCGCTAGGTTTTACAGAGCTTTCATTTAATGCATGGAAAGATCCAACTTCGAATGCAAATCCTTTGCTAAAGGATTATAATATTAGAAAAGCAATTGAATACACAATTAATAAGCAACAAATATTAGATCTTGTATACGATGGCCAAGGATCTGTAGGTACAACACTTGTGCCGCCAGAAGGATTTTATCATTATGATCCAACAGGAGATGAATTAAGAAGCTATGATATAGAAAAAGCGAAACAATTATTAGAAACATCAGGATATACTGATTTAAACGGGGATGGTATTAGAGAGGATAAAGATGGAAATCCGCTTGAATTTACCTTTACGCTAAGAGCAGATAACTCAGAAGAAGTTAAGGCAGGACAGATGATTTCTGGTTCTGCTGCTGATGCAGGGATTAAATTAAATATTGAAACTGTTGATGATGGAGTTTTAATAGATAAAATATATTCAGGTGATTTTGATATGTTTATTTGGGGTTGGGGTGCAGATTTAGATCCAACTACAATACTCAATGTAATGACAACTGATCAGATAGGGTCAATGAGTGATTCTAATTATTCAAATACAGATTATGATGATTTATTTATAAAGCAACAAACTTTAATGGATCCTGATGAAAGACAACAGGCAGTATGGGAAATGCAACAGATATTATATGAGGAAGCTCCATATATAATTCTTTTTTATGACAACAGCTTACAAGCTGTAAATACTGAAAAATGGACAGGTTGGAAGCGAATTCCTGAAACTGGAGGTTTTTTCTTTAACTTAACAAATTATAATTATCTAAATGTAAAACCAGTTGCACAAACAACAACAACTACTGATAACACACAAAATACAACAACAGAAGACACTGGTGGATCTAGCAATACAATGCTATATGTATTAGGAGGTATTGTTATTGTTGCAGGAATCTTTGTAGTTATGCGAAAGAAGAAAAATTAAAAATAATAGCTATATGTTGGAATATAAGAAGGGGTTAATCCCCTTCTATATTCCTTAATTTATTCTGAATGTGAGGTGAAAGCTATTGAATAAGCAGTATCTTCTAAAAAAACTATTTCAAGCTGGATTAACGATTATATTCGTACTTATTTTTAATTATTTTTTATTTAGAGTAATGCCAGGAAATCCACTTTCAATGATAATGAGAAATCCAAAAGCATCTCCGGAAGCTATAGCTAGAACTAAGGAATTGTTTGGATTAGGGCAGCCTTGGTATATCCAATTCTTAATTTATATACAAAACCTATTTAAAGGAGACCTTGGTTTGTCGTTTCTTTATAAAAAACCAGTGGTAGAAGTTATACTTCAAAGGATAATGCCAACTCTTATAATGGTTGGGATAGCTGAAATTATCGCTATTTTTGTAGGAATGCTACTTGGAGTTATCTCTGCTTGGAAAAGAGGAACAAAAATAGATGTCTTTGCATTGGGATTTTCTTTAGTAACATATTCAATGCCTACTTTTTGGCTTGGAATAATTCTTATATCGATATTTAGCATAGGATTAAGGATATTTCCCACTTCAGGAATGTTTACACCAGGTCAAACATTCTCAAGTACTTTTGCAATGATAAAAGATGGGGCTATGCATCTTGTTTTACCCGTCACTGCATTGAGCCTTGTGCTTATAGGTGAGTTTACACTTACTATGAGAAATACTCTGTTGGATGTGTTTACCGAGGATTATATGACAACGGTTAAAGCAAAAGGTTTTGGAGATAATTATATAATTAGAAAACATGCACTACCGAATGCAATGCTTCCAATGATAACAATTATAGCTATAAATCTGGGCCTGATAATTGGAGGTACTATTCAAATTGAAACAATATTTTCATGGCCAGGTATTGGTAGACTGATGTATGAAGCTTTAAAAAACAGAGACTATCCACTTTTACAGGGAATATTTTTATTAATTACAGTTAGTGTAATTCTAGCTAACTTTATTGCAGATATTACCTATAGTTATCTGGATCCTAGAGTAAAGAATTGAGGTGGGCATATGAGTTCAATTAAAAGAGAAATGAGAAAAAAAAATCTGACTGAATTTTTTGTTAATTTCAGGAAAAATAAAATGGGGATTATTGGTGCTGGAATACTAATATTTTTTATTTTAGCTTCTTTTTTAGGATCTATGATTTTTCCATATGACCCGATGAATTTTGGAGAAGTAGGAAGTTCACTTCAACCGCCAAGTATAGAGCATATTCTAGGAACTGATGATTTAGGAAGAGATGTTTTTAAAAACTTACTAGCAGGAGGACGAATATCGCTTATTGTAGGTGTTCTTGCTACCATTATTTCGATGTTTTTAGGGACAATAATCGGCATAACTGCAGGATATATGGGAAAGAAAACTGATATTATATTGATGAGATTTACGGATTTCTTTTTAGTAATTCCATGGCTTCCGCTGGTTTTAGTTTTAGCTGCAATACTTGGGAGTAGTATTTGGAATATTATATTTGTTATAGGTATAACTAGTTGGGCGGGTACTGCTAGAGTTGTTAGAGCTCAGACTTTATCAATAAAAGAAAGACCCTTTATTGAGAGGATAAGAGCTATTGGTGCTGATGATAAGGCAATTATGATTAGACATATACTTCCTAATGTATTTCCATTGGTTTTTGCAAATACTATATTAGTATCAGCTGTTGCAATCATATCTGAAACAACACTTAGTTTTCTTGGGCTTGGAGACGTTACAAGGCCAAGTTGGGGCATGATGTTAAATTCTGCATTTGAATCTGGAGCTGCAAGTTCAGGTGCTTATTGGTATTTTTTACCTCCGGGAATATGTGTAGTTTTAGTCGTACTTTCATTTACTTTTTTAGGATATGCATTTGATGAAATCTTAAATCCTAAATTAAGGAGAAGATAATATGGAGTTACTTAGAATAAACAACTTAAAAACATATTTTGAAATATCTTCAGGAATTGTTAAAGCTGTTGATGGGATAAGCTTTACTTTAAATTATGGAGAATCTTTGGGATTAGTTGGCGAATCAGGCTGTGGGAAAACAACCACTGCTCTATCTATATGCAAACTTCTTCCAAAAGAAGGATTTATAAAAGACGGAGAAATCTTATTTGAGGGCAGAGATATTGTTAAGCTTAGTGATTCAGAAATTAGAAAATTGCGATGGAATGAGATATCTATGATTTTTCAAGGTGCAATGAATGCATTGAATCCTGTAATAAAAGTTGGAGATCAAATTTCAGAGGCAATTGTTTTTCATAAAAATGTATCACAAAAAGAAGCTACAAAGAGAACAAGAGAATTATTTGAATTAGTAGAACTTGAGCCAGATAGAATATCAAATTATCCGCATGAATTTAGTGGAGGAATGAAGCAAAGAGCTATGATTGCAATGGCACTTGCTTGTGATCCGAAGATAGTAATAGGAGATGAGCCAACTACTGCATTAGATGTAATGGTACAAGCACAGATTTTAAATCTTTTAGATAAACTTCGTAAAGAGTTAAATATGGCTATGATTATTATAACGCATGATTTATCAATATTAGGTGAGACTTGTGATAATATTGCCGTTATGTATGCTGGTAAGATTATGGAGATTGGAAGTGTAGAGGATATATATAATAATAATATGCATCCATATACTCACAAGTTACTATCAGCATTTCCAAATATTCATAAGGAAAAGAAAATCCCTGAACCTATTGAAGGCACTCCTCCAGATTTAATAAATCCACCATCTGGCTGTGTTTTCCATCCAAGATGTCCTTATGCTAAAGAAATATGCAAGAATGAAGAACCTAAAACATATGAAATAGGAGAAAATCACAAATACGCCTGTCATTTTGGAGGTGTTTTTAATGAGTAATGAAAAAGTTGTGGATATTCATGGATTAAAAGTACAATTTGAGATAAAAGAGTCTTTTCTAAAAGAAATATTTTCGAATGAGAAAAAAATTGTCAAGGCTGTTGATGGAGTTGATTTATATATTAATAAAGGAGAAATATTATCGCTTGTAGGAGAAAGTGGAAGTGGTAAAACAACATTAGGAAAAGCTATTTTAGATTTGGCTCCCGTAGCAGAAGGAGAAATTCTTTTTAAAGGAGAAAAGATTGATTTAAATGATAAGAAAGCAGTTAAGAAATTTCGTTTAAAAGCTCAAATGATATTTCAAGACCCATATCAATCTCTAGACCCAAAGAGTTTAGTAATAGATGCTGTAGCAGAGCCATTAGAAGTAAATAATTTGGTTAAAACATCAGAAGAAAGAACCGAAAGAGTAATCAAGGCATTGGAAGATGCAGGCCTTTCACCCGGAGAGAGCTATTTATACAGATTTCCATTTGAATTAAGTGGAGGTCAAAGACAGAGAGTTGCAATAGCAGGGGCACTTATATTGAATCCAGATTTCATAGTAGCAGATGAGCCTGTGTCTATGCTAGATGTTTCTGTTAGAACAGGAATTCTAAAGTTACTTCTTGGTTTAAAGGAAACACGAGACTTAGCTTTTTTGTTTATCACTCATGATTTATCTTTAGCATGGTTGATTTCAGATAGAATAGCTATTATGTATTTAGGTAAAATTGTTGAAATTGGTGAATCAGATAGGATAATAAAAAAAGCCTTGCACCCATATACTAAAGCATTACTCAGCATAATGCCAATACCAGAAGTTCATAAAAATAGAAAGAGAAATGTTTTGAAAGGCGAGATTCCAGATCCTACGGATATTCCAAAAGGTTGCAGATTTAACAACCGATGTGAATTTGCATTTGAAAAATGCACGCAGATTGAGCCACAATTACTAGAAATAGAAGAAGGACATTTTGTAGCATGTCATCTTTATAATAAAGATGAATCTAATAATAGTAATGGAGAAAAAATATGAAAAATGAATTTTTGAAGCTATTAAGAGAAAAAGAAAATGAGATAATTCAAAACTCAATAGAATTGATAAATATCCCAAGCATAACAGTCAATCGAAAAGAATGTGAAAGAGCGTTAAGATTTGTAATAGAGAATATGAAGTCGGAAGGCTTACAAACCTACTATACAAAGGACATGGATTGCGGGGTTGTAGAATTAGGAGAAGGTGAAGAAACTCTGGGTATCTTGACTCATGTTGATGTTGTAGATATTGGAGACCTAGAAAAGTGGAATACAAAGCCTTTTGATGCGCAGAAAAAAGACGGTTTTATTATCGGGAGAGGTGCAGTTGATGATAAATGTCCAACTGTTATCATTATGACTATTTTAAATGTACTAAATTCCCTAAATCTTAAGTATAAGAGGAAAGTACAATTTATTGTAGGGACAAGTGAGGAAGAGGAATGGACTGATATTAAAAGCTATAAAAATGAATTTACTCCACCAAATTTTGGATTTACACCTGATGGAGAATTTCCAGTTTATAATATTGAAAGCGGTTATGCTGATGTAATACTCGAGTTTGTTGTTGATACCGATACAAATTTTGGTATTGTTAAAGTAATGGAATCTGGGAATTCAAGTAATACAATCCCTTCAGCGGGCACTTTACAAATAATAAAAAAAGGTCAGGATTTCCATTTTGATTTTAAAGGCAAATCATCTCACAGTTCACTACCTGAAAATGGAAACAATGCACTTATTAAGATGTGTAAGTGGCTAGTAGAAAATTCAGAAATGGATACTAGTTTAAAGAATGCTATTGATTTAATACTTTTAATGGATAATTGTTATTATGGCGATACTTTGGGTTTTGATAATTTAGATCTCTACATTAATGAGGACTATATAGGTAAAAATATTGTAAATCCTACAATATTAAAACTTGAGGGAAATAAGCTTACACTAAATATAAATATTAGACAAAGATTTGGAGTAACAAAAGACGATATAAACAAAGTATTTAAAAAATTATCAGATGAATATGAATTTGATTATCGGTTTACTGGTGGATTTTTGGATCCTTTATATGTAAATAGCAATAATCCAGTATTTGAAAAGATGAATACTGTATATGAAGAAGTGACAAAGAATAAAGGAGGCTTTCAATTAACGAGAGGCACTTCTTATGCAAAAGCACTACCTAATTCAGTTTGCTGGGGGCCTTTACTCGAAGGCGAAGAGGATACTTGTCATCAGGAAAATGAGAAGATGAGTGTTGAAAGTATTATAAAATGTGTGGAGATATATGGAAGCTTTATATATGATATGTTAGTGGAATAAATTAAAAATCTCCTCAAATTTTGAGGAGATTTTTGTTCGTTTAATAAACTAATTCATCAGATTTTGCTTCTTTGTATTTACCTTCTTTTGCAATTTTTTCAATTATTTCTACTACCCTGTAAACATCCTCAAATCCAACGTAAAATGCTACGGGTGCTAGTCTAATAACATTAGGATCACGAAAATCAGGAATAACACCTTCTTTTCTCATAGCGATACTTATTTGGTAGGCATCATCATGTTCAAGTGCAATGTGACCACCTCTATTTTTATGTTCTAAAGGTGATCCAACTGTAAATCCTAATGATAGAAGTTTTTCTTCTATAAGTTTCACTAAAAAATCAGTTAACAAGAGAGATTTTTCTCTAAGTTTATCCATCCCAGCTTCTAAAAACATATCCAAAGAGCCTTCTAAAGGAGCCATTGCTAGCATACTGTGAGTTCCTTGTAGAAATGCTCTTGCATCTTCTGCTCCGCAAAAATTATGAGACATTACAAACTGCTTTTCTGGTGTGCAACCAAACCAACCTTTTAGACCTACAGATTTTCCAAAGTGTCTTCTATTTACATACAAGCCAGCTGTAGAACCAGGGCCACCGTTTAAGTATTTGTAAGTACACCAAACTGCAAAATCAGGTTCAGATTTAGAAAAGTCATATGGTATAGCACCTATTCCATGTGCCAAATCCCACCCTATAATAACACCCCTCTTATGAGCTGCAGCTGTTATTGTATCCATATCTAATACCTGTGCACTTCTATAAAGTACAGATGGTAAAAGTGCAATAGCTACATCATCATCCATAGCATCTATAATATCCTGTTCATCTAAAAATTTTCCATCATGACTTTTAATAACTTTAAGAGAGTCTTCCAGATTTTGTCCTTTAAGTTCTAAGATGCTTTTAACAGCATAAATATCGCTAGGAAAATTCAACTCATCAACTAAAATTTTGTATTTGGTTTTAGTAGGGTGATAAAATGTAGCTAAAAGTTGATGCAAATTAGAGGTAATACTTCCCATTGCAACTACTTCTTCAGGTCTTGCATTGATAAGCTTGCTCATTTTTTCGCCTAAAAATTGGGGGTAGTTATAGAATTTGCCACCTCTACTTCCCCAAATTTTAATACCTTCATTACTCCACTCATTAAGTACATCAATTAAAGAATCTTTAGCATCAACAGAACACAAACCTAATGAGTTTCCATCCATATAATAAATGTTTTCTTGTACGCTAAATTTAGACTTGTAATCTTTAAGTGGGTCTTTTTGGTCCATTTCTTTTGCATAATCTAAACTAGACATTTTAATAGCCTCCTTTTTAGTTATAACTTGTAATTTACATTTTATCATTAACTAGGATTAAATAAAGCGATTTAGCATGATTTGCTAGATAGGTTGAATAAATAATTTGATTGAAAAAACCCAAGTAAGGTATAAAATAGTCATAAGTTTATATTAGAAAACTTAAATGGGAGATGAGATTATGGAGTTTAAGGTTGAAGGTGAATATCCAGTATTAAAGTGTATAATGAAAAAAGGTGAAACTATTAAAACAAGTGCAGGTGCAATGTCTTGGATGGACGGTGAAGGATTTGATGTTGAGGTAACAACTGGAGGTTTAATGAAAGGACTTGGAAGGATGTTTTCAGGGGAAAGTCTATTTTTCAGTTATTATACTGCCAAATATGACAATCAAGAAATTGCTTTTGCATCATCTTTACCAGGTAAAATAGTAAATATAAGCATGAATGGAAAATCAATGATAGGTCAGAAATCAGCATTTTTAGCGTCAGAAAAATCAGTAGAGTTTGATACTGTATTTACAAAGAAGTTAACAGCTGGAATGTTTGGTGGAGAAGGATTTATACTACAAAAATTTTCTGGTACAGGGGAACTTTTTCTTGAAGCGGATGGTTCGCTTTTTGAATACGACTTAAAAAATGGGGAGAGCCTACTAGTTGATCAAGGTCATGTATTTTTATTCGAGGAATCTGTTAGATATGAAATTGAAACTGTAAAAGGTATGAAAAATGTTTTGTTTGGAGGAGAAGGATTGTTTTTAGTTAGACTTATAGGTCCTGGCAAAGTTACACTTCAATCCATGCCAATTGCAAGTTTAGCGGCAAGAATAATTCCGTTTGTGCCACAAAAGAGTTCATAATAAATAGGTAGTGAATATAGTGCTTATTATTCACTACCTTCATTATTTACAATAAAGAGTTAAAAAGCATTGTTTTATCATTAAATTATTGAGCTATGATTTTGTAAATTAAAGTATATATAAAAAACTAGGAGATTAGTGTAAATGAAAGTTAATAAAAAATGTATTATGGGATTATTAATTGTTATTGTTTCTTATTTTGTTATTGTACATAATCTAATACAATATGAAGCACATAATTATCCAGATTCATCAGCAGACTATTTAATAGTACTGGGTGCTAGACTATATGGAGATATTCCTTCACCCTCATTGAGAGACAGGCTTGATATTGCTATAGACAACTTAAAGCAATATCCAAATACAAAAGTCATCGTTTCTGGAGGGCAGGGAGATGATGAATGGATATCTGAAGCAGCAGCTATGAAAAAATATTTGATAGAAAAAGAGATTGAAAGTGGTCGAATAATAGTTGAAAGTGAATCTACAAATACTCTGGAAAATATAAGATTTAGCTTAGAGAAAATTAAGGAACAGGAATCAAATAATGATTTTAGTATAATTGTAGTTACGAATAAATACCATATTTTCAGGGCTAAGTTTCTAGCTAAAAGAGTAGGTCTAAGAGTAAGAGGATTGCCAGCAGAAATACCACCAACAGTTGTTATTCCATCTTATTTTAGGGAATATTTCGCAGTTTTAAAGTCAGCAATTTTTGATTGGTGATAATTTGTAGTGCAAGTAGCGCTAGATTATATAAAATTTGAATCAATCAAGTAAATAATATAGATATGGGGCAATTTATAGTTAAATATAATTTTAAAATAAAAAAGTGGAGATTTTCTCCGCTTTTTTATTTTAAACATATGTTTTTAAAAGGCTAAAAATGGCTAGATTTAAACGATTTGAGGGGTACATAGATTGATATAAATATATCTATTGATAATTATTATCATTGCCCGTTTAACTCGTTAAATCGACGGGTATCTATTCATTAAGCAAGCAATAATATTTCATATAAAAGGCAAATTCACTGAAAGGTGATGGCGCAAAGCTAGGTGTCTAAAGCAAATGCAAGGATCGACCAGCTGCTATGATAGGAAATTTTTCATAGCGGTTTTTTATTTAGAATTTTAGTATAAAGCGTTAATGATATAATACTTAAAATTCTAAAGGTTATCTAATGAAGTATCAAAATTAGGAGGGAATCAAATGAAGTAAATTACTATAATCTAATTATTACATGGTAATTATATTAAAGAATAATTTTATTTATTAATGTAGTTTACGAGAGCAAGGGAATATTAGAAAACGAGGTGAATCAAATGAAAACGAATAAAAGAAGTAGTAGATTATTAGTAAGTATATTTTTAGCATTAACGTTGATTTTGGGAACAATTCCAACATTAGGTGTTATGGTGGTAGATAATCCAGAAACAGGTGATAATCCTATCAATTATGGATCAGTTGGTAGCCTTGACAATGAAGGAGACGTAAAGATTGAGAAGAGAGCAGAAAAAATTGGAGAAAATAAGTTTGAGGTTAAATTAACCATTGAAGGAAAAGGAAAAGAAGAGCCAGAAACTACAGATATTGTATTAGTATTAGATGAATCTGGTAGCATGGAAGGTTCAAAATTAACTGATGTGAAATCCACAGCTAAGGATTTTGTTAGTGGAATATTAGCATTAAATTCACTTAATAAGGTGGGACTTGTTTCTTTTTCAGGTTATGCTAATATAGATAAAGCTTTGTCAAATGATGAGCCTAGCTTAGAAAGTAAAATAAATGCTTTAAGTGCCGGTGGAGGAACTAATATTCAAGATGCTCTTAGAAAAGCGGATAGTGCAATCTCTGGTAGCAATGCTGATAATCAGTATATAGTTTTACTAAGTGATGGCGCACCAACTTATAGCTATAAAGGTACTTCAGCAACATCATCAGGTGCCATTGTACTTGGAGAAGATTTTGAATTAATTACTTTTGGAAGTAGGATTGGTGATGGATCTGATTATTTATTGGATAATCCATACAATGTTGATGGCTTTACAGTAGAAAATCATGGAGTTGCTACTGTATCTGAGGCTTTAAATATAAACACTACAATTTATACTATTGGATTTGGGCTAAGTAGTGGAGCTGATGACATAAGCTCATCTGATGCAGAAAGAGTTTTAAAAGAAATAGCAAAATCCTCTAGTAGATATTTCCCAGCTGGCAATGCTGATGATTTAATCAATATATTCACAAGTATTACAACATCAACATTTGCTCCAATAGTTGGAGGAATAGTGACAGATCCAATAGGTCCAATGTTTACTTTTGTACCAGGAAGCATTGACGTTGTATCTTCACATGGAAGTGCTAGTTACGATTCAGGTGACGATGAGATAGTTTGGAATGTTGGCAATGTAGAAGAAGGCGATGTTGCAATAATGACATACGAGCTAACGCTTAATGTAGATGATCCTGCATTTGTTGATAATATGTACTATGATATGAATGGAGAAACAATATTAGAGTATACTGATGTAGATGGGGAAGATGCATCTATTGAATTTCTAGTTCCAGAAGGCAAGGGTAAAAGACCAGATGAAGAACCTTGGATGGGAACTATTGAAGTTAGAAAGAGTTTTGCTGGAGAATATGGAGACATTGAAGGAATAAGTTTTACTTTAGTTGGTCCAGATGAATATAGCGAAACACAAGTAACAAATAGTGATGGAGTAGTAATATTTGAAGGTTTGTTTGAAGGAGAATATACTTTAACAGAATTGACACCAAGTGGTTTTGTTAGTAGCATAGAAAGTGGAATGACAATTAATTTGCCAGAAGATGCTGATGAACAAGATTATATGTTAATAGAAGTTGTTAATAGAATGAAAGAAGACCCAGAACCAGAAAATCCAGATGTAACTATTATTAAAGAAATTTCAGGAAGTGGTGAATTTATATACAGTGGTTTTGTATTTGAACTTATAGGACAAAACGATATAAATTATGGGCCATTAACTACTGATTCAGAAGGGAAAGTAGTATTCCCAGAAGTAGAACCTGGAATTTATGAGATAAGAGAAATATTGACTCCTCAACAGGAAGAATTTTTTATCCCTGAGGATGATAAGGATATAATGGTTAAGATTAATTCAGATAATATATTCACTTTTACAAATACACTAAAAGTGAAACCTGAAGATCCAGATGTAACAATACAAAAAGAAATTAGTGGTGAAGGAAGCTTCTCACTTGAAGGTTTTGCATTTGAACTTTGGGATGACGGATATAAAGTTTATGGACCTGAAGTTACTAATTCTGAAGGAAAGGCGATTTTTGAATCAGTGAAACCAGGAACTTATGGATTAGTTGAAGTTTTAACTACAGATCAAGCGGAAATATTTATTCCAGAATTTGAGAAGAGTATAACTGTTAAAATTGATTCAGATAACCAATTCACATTTATTAATACAGTTGAAACAGAGGAATGGAATGGGTTAATAAGAGTTATCAAATTTGTTAATGATAGCAGGAATAGCAATCCAAGTCTTTCTGGATTTGAGTTTATATTACGAAAAGAATCAAGTGGTGAAGAAACACTAATTGAAACAAAGACAACTGATTCTAGTGGTATACTAAACTTTGCAAATTTAGAAGAAGGCGAATATAAGCTATATGAATCAGATAGAGGAAACTTTTCTGAAGGAATAAGCAGTGCAGGATTAGCAATTTCATTAAATCAAGAAACTTCAGAAGATGGTATATTTGAAGTAAAAGTAACAAATACTAGAAGATATTCTAGAGATGATGACGATGAAGATGAACCTGAGGATGAAGAAGAGCCTGAGGAAGAGCCAGAAGTTATAATCGTTCCCGAACCAACTCCTGAGGTGCCACCAGTAATAGTAGCACCTGAACCAGTTGTAGAAGCTATTGAAGAAATAGTAGAAGAAGTACCACAAGCAACACTACCAAAAACTGGTTCAATAGATCCAATGTTATTTAGTGGAATAGGAGCAGCCTTAGTAGGATTAGGATTATTTCTTAATAAGAAAAAAGAAGATTAAGAAAAGAAGATTATAGAAAATAGGATTATAAAATTCAGAGATAGTGCTTAGTTTATTGACTAAGCACTATTTTTTTAAATTTTTATAATAATTGGTTTAATGATTTAAAGCGTGGGTATATTTTTAGTGAGAATACTTTCATATAAAAGGCAAACTTTTCGAAAGACAAGGGCGCAAAGCCAGGAATCTAAAGCTTATGCTAAGAACGACCGGCTGCTATGAACAAAGTTACATTTGTTATGGCAGCTTTTTTATTTGAATTAATTTTAAAGAGGGTGGAGCCTATGATGAAATCTAGCATTAGTTTAATAACATAAGATTATCTAAACCTTATAATTTTAGGAAGGAGTGAAAATTATGAGAGCACATAATAAACAAGCAAGGTTTTTACTTACATTAATAGTTGCTACAACTATGATTTTGGCTACATTTTCAAGCTTTGGTTTGGCAACAGAGGGATTGGGTACTGGGCAGCAGGAAGTTGAGAAAATAATTTCAAGTGATTTGGAAGGTATAAGTAATACTTCTCCAACTGCAATAGAAGTGGAAGGTAAATGCTGTCCTAAACCTAAAGAAGGAAGTATAACAGTCTATAAAAGAATTAAGCGATGGGACAAAAAGAACAGTATTGATGCAAACTTAAATGGAGAAGAATTTAAAATAAACTTAACTGGTCCTAATGGTTATAATGAAATCTTAGTTATTAATAAAAATGGAAATGGAGATCATGTGACATTTAACAATTTAGTACCAGGTCAGTATAAAATTACAGAAAAAAAATTGGATGAAGACAAATATAGTGGATATTATATTGCACAATCAGGGAATCATGGTGTAGACATAGGTAGCGAAGTAGTAATACCAAAAGATAATCCAAAAAATGTTAATAGATGGTTAATAAATGTAGAGAAAAAACCAGCACCAGAACCTAAATTATGTGATATTACAGTTCAAAAAGTTATTGAATGCGAAACAGACGATATGTCTTTAGCCGGATTTGAATTCTATTTAGAGGGAGATATAAGAAGCGAATCAACAAAAACAAATTCAGAAGGGCAAGCAGTTTTTAGAAACATGCCACAAGGCACATATGAAGTAATAGAAGTTTTAACTGACGATCAAGCAGCGATATTTACACCTCAAGAAAATGTAACAATAACTTGTGATTGTGAAATTCCAAAAGTATCAATACTTTGTTGTCCAAACCCACCACCATCTGAAAATTGTACCGCTGAAGTTACATTCACAAATACAGTTACACCTGAACCGGAAAGATATTCTATTGAAATTGATAAGCAAATAGAATATTTTATTCAACCAATAGATAAAACTAGAGTCATGCATTTACCATTTATATTCGAATTAAGCGGAGGAAATCTTACTGAGCCTGTTCAAGCTACTCGAATAGGTTTAAAATATACTTTTGATAATTTATTAGCAGGAACTTACACTTTAAAGGAATTGGATCATAATGGTTATACATCTAGTTTACCAGTAGGAGGTTTAGAAATTATACTTCCTAATGAAGAACCAGGGATGGATGGAAACACATTCTATATTACTGTTATAAATAAATTTAGACCAGAGCCTGATAAGTGTGAAGTAATAATTCAAAAAGTGATAGAAGGAGATTACTCATTAGAAGGATTTGAATTTGAATTATGGATGGATGGAGTTAAAAAATATGAAGCAGAGACAACAAACTCAGATGGGAAAGCTACTTTCAATAATGTCCTTCCAGGAACTTATGATGTAGTAGAAAATTTTACACCACAACAAGCAATGATGTTTATACCTCAAGAAAATGTGACAGTGACTTGTGATTGTGAAGTACCAACAGTATCAATAAATTGTTGCCCACAACCACCATCATCTGAAAATTGTACTAAGACAGTTACTTTTATAAACACAATTACACCAGTGCCAACAGATGGTAAAATAAAAGTAGAAAAAAGAGTTAGAGAAAACGGAGAGTTAGTTGCACCAGAGGATTGGGAAGATGAGTTTTATTTTACTATGACTGGTCCAAATGGTTTCAGAAAAGAATTTAGATTCCGTTCTGATTTTACAATGAGAACATTTTCTAAGCTAGAGTATGGAACATATACTGTAACTGAAATAACTGTTGATGGGTATATAGTTGATGGAAATCCTAAGACAGTTACAGTTGATGCTGATAATAAATATAAACAAATTATTTTTAGGAACACAATAATAACTGAAGAGGAAGAATATGAAGATGTTATAATACAAAAAATAATTGAAGGTGACGAAGAATTTTCATTTGAAGATGAGAGTTTCGAATTTTGGCTAAAAAATGAAGGACAAGAATATGGTCCTATTAGTACAGATGAACACGGTGTAGCATATTTTGAAAATGTTTTGCTTGGAGAATATGAGGTAATAGAAGTGCTTACAATGCAACAAGCAAATAAATTTTCGCCAGAGGAAGATGTATCCATAACAGTCAGTAGATGTGAATTTATTCCAAGTGCAATTGAAATGGCAGCACGACAAGTCGTAGAACTTCCATACATTTGCAATCGTTTTGAATTTACAAATAGAGTAGTAGATGAAGATACTGGGATATTAAGAATTATTAAAAAAGTAAGTGACAGAAGAAACAGTTCACCAAGTCTATCGGGATTTGAGTTTAAATTATATAGAATGGTAGAAGGTGAAGAAGTTGAGGAAATGATAAAAACTACAACTTCAAGTGGTGTTATTGAATTTAGTGGCTTGGTAGAAGGCGAATATAAATTGTATGAGACAAATAGAAGCAACTTTACTGAAGGTATAGGTAGAGAGGGTAAAGAATTAACGCTAAATCAATATACAGCACCAAATCATTTATATGAATTAGAAGTAACAAACATAAGAAATTACACTAGGAATGGTGATGACGATGAAGACGATGAAGACGAGCCTGAAGAAGAGGACGAACCAAGTATAGTCTTTATTCCATCAATAATCCCAGAGTCAACACCTGTAATAGTTGTTGAACCTCAATCAGTCGTAGCAGCTGTAGAAGAAATAGTAGAAGAAGTACCACAAGCACAAGCATTACCAAAAACTGGTGGAACAGATCCAATGTTATTTAGTGGATTAGGAGCCGCTTTAGTAGGATTAGGATTGTTTATTAGAAAGAAAAAAGAAGATTAAGGTAAGCCGACTAGTTTAAAAATAAATAATGAAATAGTTAAGAAGTGTTGAGATTATAGGCTTGACACTTCTTTTCTATTTTGTTAAAATTAATTTATATAAATTGTGTTTAAATAATTTACAAAGGGTATATTATAGGAAAGTATATAAAATCATATAAAGGCAAACTCTTCGAAAGGTGAGGGCGCAAAGCTAGGTGTCTAAGACGAAAGTTATGACCGGCCAGCTGCTATGAATAAAATTTTATTTTATCATGGCAGTTTTTTTGTTTAAAATTTTGGCTTAATTGGGGAGTGGATTATGGGACAAATAGGGATTAGCAAGAAAAATGTAATTATTACATTCATAATTTTTATAATACTTACATTAGTTTTTCCGTTTCTATCAGAAGCAATTGGGGACGAAGAAATATTAAAACTGGACAGTCCTTTAGAAACTGATGATTGGTATGCTAAGGTTCGAGTAGCTAAAACTGTAAAGGATATCCAGAACAGTGAACCAAAACTTGAGGGATTTGAATTCTCATTATATAGTTTGTCAGATAAAGAAGAAACTTTTTTAGAAAGTAAAATGACAAATATAGAAGGAATTCTTGAATTTGATAAATTAAGTGAAGGGGACTATAGGCTTTATGAAACGAAGCTAGACAATTATACTAGCGATATTGGAGATCAAGGAATTAAGCTATCTATAGATAGAGAAGAAAACTCAGATGGTATGGTAATAATTGATGTATTAAATACCAAATTATATCAAGAGGAAATCTTGAATGAAGATTTAGATGAAATCATGGGAGATGAAGTTGAGATAGAAGATGAGGATGAATGGGAGATAGTTATAATAGATGAACCTTTACCTGTTGCGGTTCCGGATTTTCCACAGACAGAATCGGTGGTGCCTTTAATAGAGATATTACCAATTGCGGTGTTACCAAGAACAGGTGAGTTAAATTCTATAGCACAGAGTGGTATTGGAGTTATAATGGTTTGCCTAGGTGTATATATTAATAGAAAAAAAGATGAATAAATTTCAAATTAGTATTATTCTTAAAAGTGTTGATTCATCAACTTATCATTGATGTTTATATATAAAAATAGAATCAGAGACAGTAGTAAAATTATTTATTTTGTATAAATTGATATGAACATATAAAGGCAAACTTAGTGAAAACTAAGGACGCAAAGCCGTGAATCTAAAGCGTAAATTTAGCTATGATTGTCAAGCTGCTATGTTATTAAACATGCAGCTTGATTTTTTTATTTGGGGGAATGCTTATGAGAGTAAAAAACTTAGTGAGGGGACATAAATTTAAGGAGGTGGGTTTAATATGAGTTACAAAGTGAGAAGACATTTAATCTTTATAGTAGTATTTGCAATGATTTTAAGCATGAATAGTGGGGCTTTTGCAGGTATTGGAGAAACTCAAACAACTACAGCACAGGCTACAGAGCTAGGGACAAATGAATATGAAGGAGACGGCTCGATAGGAAGCTTGGATCATACAGCTTCAGGTCCAGCGATAGAAGTGGAGCAGAAAGAACCATTAGTAGAAGAAAACACTTACACTTATAATTTTTATGTGGAAGGGGTTGAAGTCCCTTATAATACTCAAAAGATTATTGATGGAGATGAGTTAAAAGTACCAGAAGAACCAAAGGGATTGGAAAGCCAGGTATTCATTGGTTGGTTTGTAAAAGGTGAAACTGAACCAGTTGTTTTTGGTACAGAATTAGAAGTAATAGAAAACAAAGAAATAGAAGTATATGCGGTATTTGAAGAGATAGTAGCAACTTCAATCAATTTAGTTGAAAAGTTGGATGGAATTACAATTAAAGTGTCTGCTGATTCTGAAGTAATACCTGGAGGAACTACTTTATCTGTAAAATCAGTTTCAGAGCAAGATATGGATGATTTTATTGATGTGCTTGAAGAGAGCGAAGACATTATTTTGAGTTCCGCTTCTGTATTTGACATAACTTTACTAGATGCTAAAGGCAAAGAAATTCAACCTAATGGTGAAGTCTTAGTTGAATTTTCAGGAATTGAGTTATCTAATGAAAATGAGGAAGTTTTTGCATATCATATAGAATCTGCTAGTAGTAATCAAGAAAAAAATGCTATTTTATCAAAAAATCGCGAAGATAGTAGAGAAGTAAATTTTAATAGAGATGAAGTTGAGAAAAATACAAATAGTAATATTAAAATTAACGACATGAATCCATCGACTAAAATGAGAGGGCTGTCGTTTAAAACAAATCATTTTTCTATATATATAGTCGGGACTAGTACTAAATATGAAGATAGTGATAACCGATATGAAATGGAAGTTGGAGAAACTTTAGAATTAGAAGAGAAAGATAGAAGTGCAGGAGGAACATGGAGTGTTAATCAAGGAAGTAGTTTCGCTAATATCTCAGTGGATCCTATAAATGATCGTAAGGCAACTGTAACTGCTATAGCTCAAGGAGATGTAAGGATTAGGTATAACATTGGTCAGAATAATCGAAGTCATTTTTATATTAGAATAAATGACCCTAATAGAGAAAGTTATGACGATATTACAGCAGCAGAAGAACCAGTAATAGATCCAGATGCCTTAGCACCAGGAACAGTAGCAGCTAACAAGACTGCTAAGTGGGTAGATTATAATAACCGAATTGCAGAAATAACACTAAATGTAGAAGGAATGCCGATTATTGAGGGTTCTGATGTAATATTAGTTATGGATGTTTCTGGTAGTATGAGTACCAGCGATAGGATTGGAACAGCACAGGATGCAAGTATCGAATTTATTGATGAACTTCTTGGAAATGGGAATCCTACGAATAATCGCGTTGCTTTTATACCTTTTGAAGGAAATGATGGAGGCTCTGGTAATAATGAGGTTGATGATGTAACTAAAGGAAGTGTGAACTTCTCGTATAATGTAAGTCAATTAGAGGATCATGTTAATGCAACTATTGCAGAGGGTGGTACTAACTATACTGCAGCTTTACAAAAGGCCATAAATTATGCGGATAGTAGGTTTACCGATGAAGAATCTCGTCCATTGTATGTAGTATTTATGTCTGATGGTGCACCAGGTCAGAGTGGTAATAGCTCTGGAGACACAAATTGGAATGGAACAATTCAAGCGGCGATATTGATGAGTACAGCATATGATGCTACTATCTATACAGTGGGTATTCAATTAAATGGAACAGGGACTGTGGCATTACAGGCTATTTCAAGTTCTGAAGGTGGTGTTAATCTTTATCAATCAGTATCAAACATGTCTGATTTAACACCAGTATTGAATAAAATAGCTGGTGAGATAAAGAAAGCAGGAACAAATGCTTTCTTCCATGACTATATTTCAATGTATTTTAATTATTACAATTCTGCTCCATATGATAATGGTGACGGAGTATATAATAATGATTCCAATAACCCTATAGTAACAATAGATGTTGGAAATATAGTGGAAAATGGAGAAACTTTTAAAATTTATGTACAATTGAAAAACGAATATCGGACGTCTGAGGAAGATTATCCAACAAATAGTGATATTAGTTTAATTTATGATGATGTTGACGGAGAATCAGCAGAGAAAGATAAAGTAGAAATAGGAGATCCAGAATTAAGTGTTGGTTATGGTACAATTAAGATCAAATATGTTTTAGTAGATGCTTCAGGGAATTTTATTAATGGGATAGGCGGAGGTACTGTAGGAGAAGCTTTTAGAGTATTTGTACCTACGTCAAATTATTTTCAAGATTTTGTGTTTAATAGTAGCACACAGTTAGAAGTTGAGGAGACATATTCTGTAGGTTCAAATGTTCCATCAGGATATAGCCTATATAGTGGAGAAACTTCACCTAAAAATCAAGAACTAACGGTAGATGATAGAAATGCAACAGTTGAGTTTAAAGTAGTTGCTAGTCCTAAATACACTTTAGCAATAAATTATGAGTATGTAGGTGGAGCAGAAGCAGCTACAACTCACACAGATACAACATTAAATGTTAATGATACCTACAGTGTAGTTT
>Ga0265295_1001898_pt1 | contig 35130 bp, 27 predicted proteins | sample Munlansysbiofilm_FD_192503 | JGI IMG/M metagenome (GOLD analysis project Ga0265295, IMG submission 192503) | Leachate microbial communities from a municipal landfill in Southern Ontario, Canada - Methane capture system biofilm | ecosystem: Engineered > Solid waste > Landfill > Unclassified ... | reverse complement strand
TTGTTGACAAAATTGCGGTACCCGGCGATGCGGTCAACAGACAGTTTAACGTCGCGCCCCTGCGCGGCGAAAGCCGCCAGAGTGAACCGGAAGGCGTCGGTTCCGTACTCATCGATCACCGTCAGCGGATCGATGACATTGCCCTTGCTCTTGCTCATCTTCTGGCCCTGGGCATCACGCACCAGAGCATGAATATAAACATCGCGGAAGGGCACCTCACCCCTGAACTTGAGCCCCATCATCATCATGCGGGCCACCCAGAAAAACAGGATGTCGAAACCGGTGATCAGGCAGGATGTCGGGTAAAACTTCTGCAAGGTTTCGGTTTTTTCCGGCCAGCCCATTGTCGAAAAGGGCCACAGGGCCGAACTGAACCAGGTATCGAGGACATCCGTTTCCTGCCGGAGATCACTGCCCCCGCAGTGGCTGCAGGCGGTCGGATCTTGACGGGACACGGTTATTTCGTTGCAGGCCTCGCAGAACCAGGCAGGGATACGGTGCCCCCACCAGATCTGGCGGCTGATGCACCAGTCACGGATATTGAACATCCACTCGAAATAGGTTTTTTCCCACTGCGCCGGGATGATGCGGGTCTTGCCGGTCTGCACCGCCTCGATGGCCTTGTCGGCCAGCGGCTGCACTTTCACGTACCACTGCAGACTCATATAGGGCTCGATAACCGTTTTGCAGCGATAACATTCTCCAACGGCGTTAAGATGCTCCTCGATCCGCTCGAGCAGACCGGCCGCTTCCAGATCGGCCAGCACCGCCTTGCGCGCTTCAAAACGTTCCAGGCCCCGGTAGCGCCCGCCGTTGTCATTCACCACGCCGGAGGCGTCGAAGATGTTGATGAATTCAAGATTGTGGCGCTTGCCGATTTCAAAGTCGTTGAAGTCATGGGCCGGCGTGATCTTGACCGCGCCGCTGCCGAACTCCCGGTCGACGTAGTCGTCGGCGATAATGGGAATGGGCCGCTCCATCAGCGGCAGCATGACCGATTTGCCGATCAGATCAGCATACCTTTCATCATCGGGATGCACCGCCACGGCGGTATCGCCGAGCATGGTTTCGGGACGGGTGGTGGCGACTACCAGGTAGCGGTCCGTACCAACCACCGGATAGCGCAGATGCCAGAGGTTGCCCTTCTGGTCCTGATGCTCCACTTCCAGATCCGAAAGAGCCGTGTGGCAACGGGGGCACCAGTTGATCAGGCGGTTGTCGCGATAGATAAGTCCTTCCTCATAGAGCGTGACGAACACTTCCCGCACCGCACGGGACAACCCTTCGTCCATGGTGAAACGCTCGCGATCCCAATCGCAGGACGCTCCGAGCCGCTTGAGCTGATTGATGATCTGTCCGCCGGATTCTTCCCGCCATTGCCACACGCGCTCGATAAACCCCTCCCGGCCCAGCGCGTGGCGGCTGCTGTCTTCGGCGGCCAGCTGTTTTTCCACCACGTTCTGGGTGGCTATGCCAGCGTGGTCGGTACCGGGCTGCCACAGAACCTCGTACCCTTCCATGCGCTTCCAGCGTACCAGAATATCCTGCAGGGTATTGTTCAGAGCGTGTCCCATATGCAGAACGCCGGTGACATTCGGCGGAGGGATCACGATGGAAAAGGGGGCTTTGGCAGAATGTTCATCGGCGTGAAACAAGCCTTGCCCGGTCCAGAATTCATACCATTTGGCCTCGACGTCATGAGGCTCGTAACCTTTGGGGAGTTTCGCTTCCATGGACAGTCCATCCTTTGGCAGTGCCCGCGCGTTGCGGACATTGGATACATGCCGATCAAAAACAAACGGGGATTTTAACAATCCCCGTTTGGCAGGTCAACTGTTCTCCAGGCTTTCCCCGGCGCAAAAACAGGCGTTTGGATCATCGCCAAACACATCGGCCCGGCGACACCGGCCATTTTGTCCGGGTCATGCCGTCAGACTTTTTCCGTGATGCGGCGGATTTCGTCGCGGATCATCGATTCGGCCAGATCGGGGACCACCTCCCAGGCGATCCGCTCCAGAATGGTATCGGCCAGACGCTCGATCACGCCGGCCGCAACCTTTTCGACAATGCGGCTCAAATCTTCCTCGGAAATCCCCCGGACCTGCGCCTCGATCTCCGTTGCAGACGGAACGAAGCCGGAGCCGTCACCCACCATCTCGTCAGTTGGGGCGGCTTCTGCATCGAGTCCGGCATCAGGCGGTTCGGAAACAGGTGCAGTCATTTCAGTAGCGGCTGACGCAGCAGCGGGTTGCGACAGTTTCTCCACCAGGCCGGCGTTCTGGAAGAAGCTCAGCCCGTCCCGGCTGGGCACCTCGTCTTCAACCGGAGCTGCGGGTTCGGCCTCGAAAACAGGTTCGGGTTCGGAAAAAACCGGTTCCGGCGCCTCGGAAATCTCCGCCGCCGCCTCACTCGATGACGCAGTCGCTTCGCCGGCATCCCAGGACAGTTCGCTTTCCGATTCGAAAGCCAGGTCGGAAGCTCGTTCCGCGGCAAGCTCGTCGTCCGTCAGTTCCTCGCAAAGGATGTCATCCTCGTCAAGAAACAGAATCCCCTCGTCGTCGGCATCGTCCTGCGCAAGGAGGTCATCCTCCCCATCCCCGCCGGCAGCCGAAGCCGGAGTGGATGCAAAGATATCATGCGGTTCATCCGCAGGCAGCTCCGAATACGCCGCGAGGTCTTCGTCATCCGCAGGAAAGCTATCGGCAATATCCAGCAGATCCGGCTCCAGGTCACCGGCCTCATCGGCGGTCAGATCGGGGACCGGCGCAAAATCCGCGCCCTCCAGTTCCTGCCACATATCGGCATCGGCAACCGTTGCCTGCCCGGCGAAACCATCATCAAACTCCGGTATCGCGGGGACATTGGAAACCGCAGACGGCGGCGCCAACCGGGGCCCCCTTGCAAGCAACGCTTCCACCTTGTCCAGCAGAGCCTGAGACTCGAAAGGCTTGACGATCCAGTCATCGATGCCGGCGTCTCGGGCACGGTCCTCGTCGAACGGCTCAAAGCTGCCGGACAGCAGCAGGACAGGCACATCCCGCAACCCGGGATCCTGTCGAATGGCCGAACAGAGTTCATAGCCGTTTTTGCCGGGCATGATGGCATCGGCCATAATCAGATCGGGACGATCTGAACGAGCTGCGGCCAACGCCGAATCACCGTCGCTCACCACGGCAAGATCACAGTCTTCATTGGCGAAGATGATGCCAACTACCTTCTGTATGGTAATACTGTCGTCGGCCAGCAAAAGCTTCCTGCTCATTCAAGCCTCCCAATAACGTACAAGAACGCAGTAGTGGCCCGAACCGGAATTCATGCCGGGCCATAAATCGACTTCATGCCTTGGCTTCGCTCCGGGCTCGACATCCCTCTCCCGTTCACCGCCATGCATGATCTTGCCTGCAAAACGCGTCAACGCTAGCATAGCACCCTTAACCTGTCAAGATTTTTAACCGGAAATTTCAATAGCTTATGCACTCTCACAGCTTCTATACAAGGTTCCGTAAATTTCGATAACCCCAGCGGGCCATCGCAAGGATTCCGCCAAATCACACTATAACAACGCGGGCGGCAACCTTCAGTTTCCATGTCTGCCCCTGTCACCCTGGATCGATGAACCACGGTACCTTCTTATTATCCGCCAAACCTGAATGCTGCAAATAAATGCAACAACAGGGCCGACAAATGACATGCCTTGAGTCAACCGCGAACTCAAATACGCCGCTTGTCGAATACACTCGCCCTGGGTATTCATGAGGGGCAAAAGGATCGGCATTACCAAACAACACACGCGAGTGCCTAATTGAAATATCGTGCATTGCCGACAAATAAACAAAAATCAAAAACCACAAAAGAGAATCGTTGCAAACGATAAAAGAAGCCCATAAGTGGTCAAAAAGATCTTTTTACTTGCTTTTAGGAAAAGATATTGTATTAGTATTTTAAATTTGATAAACGAGTTCAAAACAACTTTTAAGGGAGGACACCTTTATGCCGAATTTGCTTGAAATGGCTGCCGAAATCGTCGCATCACACGCTTCAACCACCCCCATGACCAAGGAAGAGCTGATTGCAGAACTAAACGATCTCCACCAGGCTCTGGTTGCAATCGAAAATGGAACGGCACAGGAAACAGCAATGGAAGACGAAGAAGCGGCTCAAATACCTGCAGTTTCCCGCAAAAAGGCCTTTGGAAAAGACAAGGTGATTTGCATGATTTGCGGCAAGGCAATGAAAACCCTTGCCCGGCACCTGAAAACCGCTCACGGTATGACGGCCTCGGAATACCGGAAACAGTTCGACATCCCTCGCACCCAGCCGCTGGCCGCCCGGGCCTATTCCGAAAGCCGGCGACAGATGGCCATTGACCGAGGCCTTGGCGACAATCTCGCCAAAGCCCGTGCGGAGCGCGGAAAAAGCAAAACCAAAAAATAGCCCCGGATGGCACCTCGCCCCTCCCTCAGGGGGGGGGCTCCAAAGGCGGCGCCTGATCGAATCTCCGTTAAAACAAACGGAAACTTCTGACGCCGAGCAAATTACTCCGGGCATCCCGCACTTCAACCCGCCACATGCCCTGAGCGCCCTGAGGAATGCTTTTCCTCGACCATGTCCGCCAATTCTGTGAACGGACCGACAACGGAACCCTCGCCACCTGCCGGCCGTCGTGATACCAGATGTGCCACACGACCGCAGCCTCCTTTGCCCCGCCTATGCGAGAAAAAAAATACAGGCAGGCAACATTCGCTGTATAGGATCGCAGCGCATCGACAGGCGTGCGGTTTTCGATGGCGGTGGTTACCGTCAGGTCACAAGCCTGCAATCCGGGCGACTCGCCATATGCGGCCCCGGTCCACATCGTCGCAAGCAGCAATAAAACAAAGCAGAAACGTATCACAGTCCCCCTCTTTGGCGCCCAATACCGCCAAAAGGCGGACTTTTAGCACGATTTTCCTTGACCAGACGCCTTCCTTGACATATACCCGTAGGCGGCATGCCCGGTGTTTACAATAGCGTTCTATTATGACACGATCGATCTTTACGGAATGTTGCCTATGAAACGCCTTCTCCTCGGAGAACACAGAGAAGACATCCTCAACACCCTCGACCTGACCCTCAAACACTGGGGCTACCGGGTTCTGGCGGTGCCCCGCAGGGAGCGTCTGAACAAGCTCATCCGGGATACGGCCTTCGACCTGCTCATTATCAACGCGGACTGGCTGGACGCGAATCATGCAACGCTGGAGGCGCTGGAAACCTGTATCGGCAAAGGCGCATCCCTGATGGTTCTGAAGTCTCGCGAAACAACCCCGCAACTCCCCCTGCCGCACCAGCTTCTGGACGTGCCGGTTGATATTTTCTCCCTTTTCTCAGCCATTCAGCAGCATCTGGAGAAGCACCCCCGGAAGAACATGCGCCTGGCCCTGAAACTGCCCGGCATGATATGTCGCCACCACCAATGCCAGCTCGGCGAGGTATTGAGCCTTAGCACCCGCGGCCTCTTTATGAAAACCGGGTTCAGGCTGGACCAGGGCGAGCGGTTTCGCATTGTGCTTCCTTTAATGGGCATGAAGGAGGAACTGGAACTGAGCGGCAAGGTCCTGTACCGGGTCCACCCCGACCCGAAAAACAATTATCAACAGGGGGTCGGCGTAGGTTTTGTCGACCTGCAGCCAAACGCCGCCCGACTGCTTGAACGTTACATAAAAACCTGCTTCAGAGAGGAGATGTCCCACCGGCGGGGGCACCATGGCTGGCATACCGGCGCGCTGACCCAGGGGGAAGAAGATACGGTACTGCGCCTGCCGGCTCCGATGCTCTGGGAAACACCGCCAGCCCCGCCTCAGCCGAGCTGATCGGCGAAGCTCGATCCCGTTTCAACACGCACACCGAACATATCGGCAAGAGTCGCCGCTACATCGGCAAAGCTGCGCCGGATTCCCAACGACCCGCCCCGCTTCAATCCGGAGTGCCAGACGAGCAGAGGCACACTTTCCCGGGTATGATCCGTCCCCGGAGTGGTGGGGTCACAGCCGTGATCGGCAGTGATCACCAGCAGATCTCCCGGTTCAAGTGCCGGCAAAAAGCCTGCCAGCCATGCATCGAATTCTTCTAGCGCCCGTCCGAAACCGCGCACGTCAAGGCGGTGCCCATAGAGCATGTCGAAATCGACCAGATTGGTGAAAATCAGCCCCCGGTCAACCTCGCCGAGCGCCTTGCGGGTTTTGGCCATGCCATCGCTGTTGCTGGAACTTTTTACCGATCGGGTAATCCCTTTTCCGGCAAAAATATCGCGGATCTTTCCGACACCATAGACGGTCAGCCCCTGCTGTTCCATGCGATCCAGAAGCGTGTCAGCCGGTGGCGGCATGGCAAAATCCCGGCGGCCTGCCGTTCGCTCGAAATTCCCGGCGGCCGTACCAACAAACGGTCGGGCGATGACCCTCCCGACATGGTATGGATCGAGGACCCGGCGCATCTTTTCGCACAAGGCATAAAGGCTTTCGCGCGGCAGCACTTGCTCGTGGGCGGCAATCTGAAAAACCGAATCAACACTGGTATAGACAATGGGGCGACCACTGCGAAGGTGCTCTTCCCCGAGCAATTGGAGAATCTCCGTACCGCTGGCGGCAATATTGCCCAGCGGAGCGACCCCGGCAATTGTGGCAAAAGCGTCAATAACCGCCTCGGGGAAACCCTGCGGATAAGTGGAAAACGGCTCGTCCTGCACCAACCCCGCCAACTCCCAGTGCCCGGATGTGGTATCCTTGCCCCGGGCCCGCTCGAGCATGCGACCGTAAAGTCCGCGGGGTGCCGCCACCGCCGGAACTCCGGAAACAGGCACAATCCTCCCCAGCCCCAGTCTTTCCAGGGTCGGAAGACACAGGCCGCCACAGCGCTCCGCCACGTGCGGCAGGGTGCTGGCCTCCTGATCGCCAAAATCCGCCGCATCCGGCTGCCCGCCGACGCCGACGCCGTCAAGGGTGATCAACACCACCCGTCGCCAGACACGCGCTGTCACGAGGCCATCCCGCTCTGCCATTGCTGCATGATTTGCACCCCGTTGCTGGTGCCGATACGATGCGCCCCGGCTTCCAGCATGGTACGGCAGGCGTTCCAGTTTCGGATGCCGCCGGCCGCCTTGACCTTGATCCGCCCCGCGGCGGTCTGGCTCAACAGCCGCACATCCGCTTCGGTCGCCCCCTGCGGTGCAAACCCGGTCGAGGTCTTGACATAGGCGGCCCCCGTTCCGGCCAGCAGATCGACCAGGGCGACTTTTCCTGCATCGTCCAGATAGCAACACTCGATAATGACCTTGACGGGCGCTGGCGCGGCGGCTCGCACAACGCCGACGACATCCTCCCCGACAAGGTCCAGACGTCCCTCGACAGCGGCCCCCAGGGGGATCACCATATCGATTTCAGTGGCACCTGCGGCCACGGCCGCGGCCGCGGCCGCAGACTTTACAGCAGAGATATCGTAGCCGAGGGGGAAGCCGACAACCGTTCCCACGGAGACGTTGCTGCCCCGCAGACAGCTTGCAGCGATCCCCACAAAACAGGGAGGGATACACACCGAAGCAAACTGCCAGTGCAAGGCTTCCTGGCACAACCGTTCAATCTGGGAGGGAGTCGCATCCGCCCTGAGCAACGTCTGATCGATAAACCGTGAAGGGGATTCCATAAAAAACCTGTTCTTGCAGTTTTTCATTGCGAAACGAGTTGCAGCAATGCAAAGCCTTCCGGACCTGATGCAGGCCCGCCTGGCTTCAGGTCCGATAGGCGGCGTTGATCTTGACATAGTCATAGGTCAGGTCGGATGTATAGTACTCCGCTCGACCATTGCCGATGCCGAGATCGATGCACACCGAAAATTCAGCCCGTTTCAGGACCTCCGTAGCCTGCGCCTCAAGCTCCGGCCCGGTACCAAGACCTTTTTGCACCACGGGAACATCGCCAAAACAGATGGCAATGCGGTCGGGATCGACCTGTGCGCCGGAATACCCCACGGCGGCGATAATGCGCCCCCAGTTGGCATCTTCACCAAAAAACGCCGTCTTGACCAGGCTGGATGTGGCGACATGATAGGCAACCCGTCGAGCATCGGCGGCATCGGCGGCACCTTCCACCTGCACATGCACCAACTTGGTCGCCCCCTCGCCATCGCGAACGATCATCTTGGCCAGATCGAGAAGAACCTCCCGCAAAAGCGTGGAGAACTCCTTTGCTTCAGGCGAACCAGCTACGATTTCCGGGGTTTTGGCCTCGCCGTTGGCCATCACCAGGACCATGTCATTGGTCGAAGTGTCGCGATCCACCGTGATGATATTGAAGGAATTGGCGACCGCATCCCGCAGTGCCTGCTGCAGAAAATTCGGCTCGACACAGGCGTCGGTCATCACGAAAGCCAGCATGGTCGCCATGTTGGGATGGATCATTCCGGCCCCTTTGGCCATACCGAGCAAGGTATAGGGCATGCCTGCAACCGCGCCCTGCCGGCTGGAGAGTTTGGCAAAGGAATCGGTTGTCATCATGGCTGCGGCCACATCCTCGACAGCGTCCGGCGACAACCCCCGGGGCAGATCGGGAATCGCGGCCTGCATAACCGGCATGGGCAAGGGATGGCCGATAACGCCGGTTGAAGACACCGCCACCAGTTTTTCGTCGATACCAAGGCAGTCCGCCAGCAACCTGCCGCAGCACCGGGCATCGCGCAGGCCGGGTTCGCCAGTGCAGGCATTGGCGTTGCCGCTGTTGATCAACACGGCCTGACACCGACCCGCAGCGACCCGTGGTGCCGTCACCAGTACCGGGGCCGCCTGGATTTTATTGGTGGTAAACACACCCGCGCACGTGGCAGGGACCGAAGAAAAAATCAAGCCGAGATCGAGCCTGCCGGATTTACGGATCCCCGCCGGCCGGGCTGCAAAGGAAAACCCCTTGACCGTTGTCATCATGCACTCCTGAATAAGATTGAAAAACCGGCGGCAGGCATCACTGCCCGCAACACTTTTTGAATTTCAGGCCACTGCCGCATGGGCAGGGGTCATTGCGGCCCACTTTTTTATCGTGACGAACCAGCGGTTGAAGCGCCTCTGGTTCTCCCCCGGCGCGATTGAACATCACCTGCTGCCGGCGCTGGCGGGTTTCCATCCGCTCGACATCCTGTTCCCTGGCCAACTGGACCCGAAACAACTTTTGCACCACCTCCTGCCGGATCCGACCCATCATCTGCAAAAACAGTTCGTAGGCCTCCCGTTTGTACTCTTCCTTGGGATTACGCTGGGCGTAACCGCGCAGGCCGATGCCTTCCTTGAGGTGATCGATGGACAGCAGATGGTCTTTCCACTGGCTATCGATGGTCTGCAGCAGAAGCACTTTCATCAGGTGAAGCATGACCGGCATGCTGAACTCTTCCTCACGCTCCCGCAATCGCTGATGAACCTGCTGTTTCAGCTGTTCCACCAACAACGCAGGGGTCAGATTGCGGGCCGATACGTCCACCGGATTCGGCATCATGTTGAACTGGCTGTAAAAGTCCTCATTGAGGCTGGTCCAGTTCCAGTCTTCCGGGTTGGTTTTTTCCGGGCAGAACGTCGCGACAATATCCTCCACCATCTCATCGACAATGGCGGCAATGGTTTCCGGGAGCTGCCGGCCGGCCAGAACTTCCCGGCGCTGAGTGTAGATGACGTTGCGCTGGGTGTTCATTACGTCATCGTACTCGATGAGGTGTTTGCGAATATCGAAATTGTGAGCCTCGACCTTTTTCTGGGCGTTTTCAATGGCCTTGGAAATAAAGCGGTGCTCAATGGGTTCGCCTTCGGGAATTTTCAGCCGATCCATTATATAGGCGACTCTGTGCGAACCGAAAATACGCAGCAGATCGTCCTCGAGACTCAGGTAGAAGCGGCTTGCGCCCGGATCACCCTGGCGACCGGCACGCCCGCGCAGCTGGTTGTCGATGCGCCGGCTCTCATGCCGTTCCGTACCGAGAATATACAGCCCTCCGGCGGCCAGCACTTCCTGCTTCTCTTTGGCGCACACCTCCTTGAACCGGGCCAGGGCCTGAGCAAGGACCGCCTCGTCCTCTTCGCTGCCGGAAGTCTCGCGCTGCGCCAGAAGTTCGGGATTGCCGCCCAGAATAATGTCGGTTCCGCGGCCCGCCATGTTCGTGGCGATGGTGACGGCTCCCTTGCGGCCGGCCTGGGCGACGATTTCCGCTTCCCGCTCATGATGCTTGGCGTTGAGCACATTGTGAGGCACGCCGCGCTTGCGCAGCATCTCGGACAGAATTTCCGAGTTTTCAATGGAAATAGTGCCAACCAGTACCGGTTGGCCTTCGGCATGACGCTGGATGATATCCTCCACCACGGCCTTGAATTTTTCCCCCGTGGTCTTGTATATGACATCACCCTGGTCGGTTCGCGCCAGCGGCCGGTTGGTGGGGATCACCACAACTTCGAGCTTGTAGATTTCACTGAATTCGGTCGCTTCGGTATCGGCGGTACCGGTCATGCCGGCCAGCTTCTCGTACATGCGGAAATAGTTCTGGAAGGTAATGGTAGCCAGCGTCTGATTTTCGCTTTCGATCTTGACGCCTTCCTTGGCTTCCACCGCCTGATGCAATCCGTCACTCCAGCGTCTGCCGGGCATGAGACGGCCAGTGAATTCATCTACGATCATCACCTCGCCATCCTTTACCACATAGTCGACGTCCCGCTTGAACAGAGCATGAGCCTTGAGGGCCTGGTTGACATGGTGCAGAATCTCGATATTACCGGGGTCATAAAGGTTTTCCACCCCCAGAAGGTTTTCCACCCTGGCGACCCCTTCCTCGGTAAGGGTCGCACTCTTGGCTTTTTCATCAACCGTATAATCACCGGTGTATTCCCGCACCGTCTGTCCAACACGACCGTCGCGACTCTCGATCACCTCGCCCTTCTTGAGCATGGGAATGATCCGGTTCACCGAATAGTACAATTCGCTGGACGCTTCGCTGGGCCCGGAAATGATCAGGGGGGTACGAGCCTCGTCGATCAGGATCGAATCGACCTCGTCGACGATGGCGTAATGCAGGGGCCGCTGGACATAATCATCCAGGGAAAATTTCATATTGTCGCGCAGATAGTCAAAGCCGAATTCGTTGTTGGTGCCGTAAGTGATGTCGCAGGCATAGGCGTCCTTGCGTTGCGCGTCGGTCAGTCCATGCACGATGCAGCCAACACTGAGTCCTAGAAACCGGTGGATTCTCCCCATCCATTCGGCATCGCGCCTGGCCAGATAATCGTTGACCGTGACGATATGCACGCCGTGGCCGGGCAGCGCGTTGAGATAGGCCGCCAGAGTCGCCACCAGAGTCTTGCCCTCGCCGGTTTTCATCTCGGCGATCTTGCCCTGGTGCAGCACCATGCCACCGATAAGCTGCACGTCAAAATGGCGCATGCCGAGAGCCCGCTTGCCAGCTTCACGCACAACCGCGAAAGCTTCGGGCAACAAGCTCTCAAGAACCGCTCCTTGGGTCAACCGCTGGCGAAATTCAACGGTTTTGGCGGCCAGGGCCTCGTCAGACAATTGCGCCATCTGTTCCTCGAGGTTGCCGATCTGCGCCACCAGCGGCTGCAGGCGCTTGAGGTCCCGCTCATTTTTACTGCCGAATATTTTGGTCAACAGGTTTCCAACCATAAAAGAAATCTCCATGAGTGCGGCCCATCCGGCCGGGAGGATATAACGGACGTGAAAGGAAGAAACAGGTCGTTTCGACGGGGCGCAGTGTAGCACAAAGGCGGAACGCCCTCAACGGGAATGGCAACCCCGACCAGGGGACGGACGTACATTCAGCGCCTCAGAACAGTTATTGTCAACAGATTCGGGAAAGCCGTTTCAATGAAAGGAAAAACAACGCCTGCCGGAATGGCTGTCCGCAGTTCTCCCGGGGGAGCCGCAGCGGCCACGTTCCAGAGAGGTGAGACCAAAACATGATCAGGGCGCCAGCCTATGGAAGGCAGCGCATGAGCAGCATCACAAAAACTTTTGGGGATTGACAGGCATGCCGTTGAGGTGGACTTCGTAATGCAGGTGGGGACCGGTCGAACGCCCCGTGTTGCCGACAGCCGCGATGATATCGCCGCGGCGTACCCGCTGCCCCGCCTTAACGAAAACTTTGGAAGTGTGGCCATAAACGGTCTGATAACCATAGCCATGGTCGATGACTACCATCTTGCCGTAATCCGGAGCGGTAGCAACCCGCTTGATCACGCCATCCGCAGGGGCGGTGATCGGAGTGCCGATGCGGGCGGCTATATCGAGACCACAATGCATCCTGCGGCCGCCACCAAACGGCGACCGGCGCAACCCGAACCCTGATGTAATCCAGCCTTTGACAGGCTTGCCCGCAGGCCTTGCCGCAAACAGGGAACGCTGGTCATTGAGCGCCCCCTGCAATTCTTCAAGACTTGCGCGCCGCAAGTCGATGGATCGGCGAATTTCGTCGATCTGACGCTGAACGCCGGACAGCTCCAACCCCGGATCGGATTCCACCGGACCGCCGATGCCGGCCGGTACGCCCTCGACGGGTTTGGCCAACTTGGTCATCAGGCGGACCTTGGTGTCGTTACTGGCCAGCACCACCATCTCTTTGCGCAATGACTGCAATTGGCCAGCCATTGAACGCAGTTTTTGTCGGTAGACGCTCTTCTCGGTTCGCAGACGTTGCAACTCGGCATAATCGAGCTGCATACGAAAGCAATGATATGCCAGCCCGCTGAGGATCACACCCGCGACCACCAGCGCAACCCCAAGCAATCGCAACCATCGGCGCCCCGCCTGGAACCGGCGAATGCGATGGTGCCCATCGGGGATAATGATGATGGAAAACTTCTCCGCGGGCAAAAAAACCTCCCTGAAACACCTGAAAGGGCAATAACCATTGACACATAAGGAAAGATGAAACCATTGAAAGATAAAGGGAAACAGCCTGAATTGTCAAGGATTAATTTTATCTTTCCATGCCCTTCAAGCCCCTGCCGGAATCTGAATCTCCAGAAAAATTGGCGCTTCTGCCATCAAAAAGAGACGTTCTTTTTACAGCCGGATACTCATGGCGATTTCGTCGCAGTCAGGAAACTTCGGACATTTCAGACAATCGCTCCAGATTTTCTGGGGCAACTCGGATTTTTCGATAAAATCGAATCCCATCTTTTCAAAAAAACCCGGCTGGTAGGTCAACGCGAAAACCTGCTTGATGCCCAGTTCACGAGCCTCATCAAGACAGGCCTGCACCAGCTGGCGCCCAACGCCACGGCGTTCATGACTGGAAGCCACGGCCAGGGAGCGGACTTCCGCCAGATCATCCCAGCAGATGTGCAGGGCAACCGCGCCTACCACCTGTCCATCCTGTTCGAGAATGTAAAAATCGCGAAGGCATTCATACATATCGGCAAGCGACCGGGACAGCATCAGACCCTGCTGGGCGTAACCGAGCAGCAGCTTGTGGATCACTTTGACATCGGGAATACGCGCCTTGCGAACCATGATTCACCCCTCTCCTTGCTGGCCGGCCTGAGCCGACTGTCCGATAATTTCCCGTGCGTGTTCCAGGGCATGCTCCGTCACCTGTGCGCCGCCAAGCATCCGGGCCATTTCCTCCACCCGCTGCTCGCCATCCAGAGGCACCAGTTCGGTAAAGGTACGCCCGTCCTTTTCCTGCTTCTGAACCCTGAAATGATGATCCGCGCAGGCCGCCACCTGCGGCAGATGGGTGACGCACAAAACCTGGCAGCGGCCGGCGATATCCCGCAATTTGCTGCCGATGGCACTGGCGGCCACCCCTCCGACCCCAGCATCGACCTCGTCAAAAATCAGGGTTGAAATTTCATCGCCCTCCGGAGCCGCCCTTCTCAGAGCCAGCATGATGCGGGACAACTCCCCGCCGGAAGCGATCCAGGCCAACGGTTTCGGAGTTTCACCGGCATTGGCGGCCAGATAGAACTCCCCCCGCTCCAGCCCCTGAGGGCCCGGCTCATCGAGAGGGAAAAGCCGCAATTCAAACGATGCACGCGGCATGGCGAGATCGCTCAACTGCTCCTCCACTGCCTGGCGTAACCGTGCCGCGGCCTCATGACGCCGGCTCGATATCTCCCCGGCCTTGTCGCTCAGCAACTCCTGGTCGGCGACCTGCTGTTGCCGCAGGCTCTCCCTGCGAACGTCAGCGTGCATGAGGTCTTCGATCTGCTCATCGATGGACCGGGCATGGGCGATCATCTCGCCGACGGCCATGCCGTATTTTCGCTTGAGCCCGGAGATAAAATCGAGACGTTTTTCGACCTCTCCCTGGCGAACCGGATCAAACGCCACCCGGCCTGCGTATTCGCGCAGCTTGAACGCCACATCCTCAACAACATACAAAGCGCTGCGGATTTCTTCGGCAGGGCCGGACAGAAACGCATCGATCTCGCAAAGCTTCTCCAGTTCCCCCGCGATCGCATCGAGTTGCTCGCTGATGGCCCCCTCGGCGGCATAAAAGACATCGTAACCGCGTTCGGCGATGCGAACCAACCGCTCGGAATTCTGCATCAGGCGCCGTTCCGCCTGCAATTCTTCCTCCTCCGTCTCCTTCAGGCCCGCCGCCGCAAGCTCTCGCTGCTGATACTGCAACTGTTCAAGACGATCGGCGCGCTGCTGCTCGGCCTCTTCCAAAGCCTGCAGCCGGGCGGCCTGCTCCCGGACCCGCCCGTGCAGCGCTGCGTAGTCAGTCAACATATCGGACAGTCCCGCGAAGCGGTCGAGCATGACCAAATGCTGCTCGACCCGCTGCAGGCTCTGGTGTTCGTGTTGGCCATAGATATTCATCAGACGCGTGGTCAACGGCTGCAACTGGGAAAGTTTGGCAAGCGAGCCATTGATGTAGATTTTGTTGCGGCCGGTTCGATTCACAACCCGCTTGATCAGCAGTTCATCACCGTCATCGAAACCGGTTTCCGCCAGTTCCCGCAGCAGAGACGGCTTGTCGGAAACATCGAAAACCGCCTCCACCACGGCTTCATCTTCACCGGTGCGCACCAGATCGGGATTGGCCCGCCCCCCCAGGATCAGGGATACCGCATCGATAATAATCGATTTTCCGGCTCCAGTTTCTCCGGTCAGAACGTTGAACCCGCCGCTGAATGACACATGCAGTCGGTCGATAATCGCGAAATGCCTGATGTAAAGATCTGTCAGCATGTCTTTCCCCCGGGAACACCTTCTTTGACCACTTGCCAGGCCGGGTCAGCGTTCCCCCCAGCCCAGCTTGGTGCGCAGTACCTCGAAATAATCCTTGGACGGACTTTTGATCAGCCGCGTAGATCGGCCCGCCCTGCGGATTTCAACCACATCGCCCGCTTCCAGAGCCATTCCGACCTGACCGTCCGCAGTCAGCACGACATCCTGATCGCGGAACTTCATCTCGATGCGGATACAGGCCGTATCAGCGACAATCAGCGGCCGGTTGGCCAGCATGTGCGGACATATGGGAGTCACCACCAGGCAATGCAGGCCCGGTGAAATGATCGGCCCCCCCGCGGACAGATTGTAGGCCGTTGAACCGGTTGGCGTTGCAATTATCAAGCCGTCCGCCTTGAAGGTTGTCAGATAGGCGGAATCAACGGAAACCTCCATATCGATGATGCGGGCAATCGCCCCCTTGTTGATAACGATATCGTTAAGCACACAGAAACTGCCGGCTTCGATACCGTCGCGCAGCACCACGGCGTTGAGCATCATGCGCTCGGAAAGGGTGTATTCTCCCTTAAGAACCTTCTCCAGGCTGAGATAAAGCTCACCGCGAGTGATTTCCGTCAGAAAGCCAAGGCTCCCGAGGTTGACCCCAAGGATAGGCACATCCCGCCCGCAAACCTTGCGCGCCACGGAAATAAGGGTTCCGTCCCCGCCCAGCACGACGATCAGATCGACCATGGCGGGAATCGCGGCGCGGTCGTAGCCCGGTTCCTGCCCTGCCATGTTGCAGGCCAGGTTTTTTTCCAGAAACACTTCCAGCCCCCGCCCCCGCAACCAGCACACAACGTCACGGGCAAGCATAACGGCATCGGGATGATTGTATTTTGCGTAAACACCAATTCTTTTCATGGTTCTAAATTCTCCGACAAAATTATCAGGCGCAAACCTAACATAGCCTTCCAGGCAAAGTCCATCACATTCAAGAACTTAGCCCGTTCCCGGCAGTTGTGAAGCGGACCGCGTTCATGGTACATTCCTTTCACCGCAAGGCAAGGATCTTTTGCCGTACGCACCAAACGGCAAGACAAGCCGGCGCACACCACCATCTTTTCAGGGGCAAGCAGCCCAGAACGAGGATCACGACCGTGGATTTGTTTGAAAGCGACACCCACACCAACAACCGGGCCCCGATGGCGGAACGTATGCGCCCGCGCACCCTTGAAGAAATGGTCGGGCAGCAGCACCTCATCGGTCGCGACAAACCCTTGCGCCGCCTCATCGAATCGGACAAGCTGACCTCCCTGATTTTCTGGGGGCCTCCCGGAACCGGGAAAACCACTCTGGCCCAGGTCATTGCCGGCTCGACCCGCAGCCGCTTCGTCTTCTTTTCCGCGGTCCTCCAGGGCATCAAGGAAGTACGCGAAATCGTCCAGAAAGCCCGGGAGGAGCGGGCCTTTCACAATCGCAGAACGCTGCTGTTCGTCGACGAGATCCACCGCTTCAATAAAGCCCAGCAGGATGCTTTTCTGCCGTCCGTGGAAAAGGGAGACATTACCCTGATTGGCGCGACGACGGAAAATCCTTCTTTCGAAGTGAACTCGGCTCTGTTGTCCCGCTCCAGGGTGTTTGTCCTGCATCCTCTCGACGCTGCGGAGATTGCCCGTTTGCTCGAGCGGGCGCTTTCCGACCCGCGGGGATTGCAAGACGCCTTTCCACAGACCGAAACCGCGGCGCTGGCTTTTCTCGCCGAAAGTGCCCAGGGCGATGCCAGGGTGGCCCTGAATGCCCTGGAAATGGCGGCGGACCTGAGCCGGGGCCAGCCGGCCATATCCCTCCAGGCAGCCAGGGACGCGATGCAACAACGCGGCCTGCGTTACGACAAGGGCGCCGAGGAACACTACAACGTCATTTCCGCTTTTATCAAAAGCCTGCGGGGCTCGGACCCGGATGCCGCTGTTTATTGGCTCGCCCGCATGATCGAAGCGGGCGAAGATCCCATGTTCATTGCAAGACGCATGGTTATTTTCGCCGCCGAGGACGTCGGCAACGCTGATCCGCGGGGCCTGCAACTGGCTGTTGCCGCCCAGCAGGCAGTTCACCTTATCGGCCTGCCCGAGGGGCGCATTCCTCTTGCACAGGCGGCAATCTACCTTGCCTGCGCCCCGAAAAGCAATGCGTCCTACCTGGCCATCGACCGGGCACTGGCCTGCGTTCGCGAAACCGGAACGCTGCCCGTCCCGATCCACCTCCGCAACGCGCCGACCCGTATGATGAAGGACCTCGGCTATGGCCTCGGATATCGATATCCCCACGACTTTCCGGACGCCTGGGTTGACCAGGAATATCTTCCTGAAAAACTACAGGGGCATTGTTTTTATCAACCATCCGGAAGCGGCTACGAAAAACGCATGGAAGAATTCCAGTCGCGGCGCAAACCGGACTGACGGATCGGAGCGTCCGCCCATCTTCCACGGTTTCCGCATGTTTCCTGCCCGACATTAATTCTTGACCGGACATGAATAAATTGCAAAAATCCACGCCAGGGGTATGCTAAACAGCGAAACAATATGTATGCTGTGGCAAAAGCAGCCCCGCGGCACCTTTCCAGGCAGTGATCAAACCGGGTCCGTTCTTGTCAACGCATGACTGCAACCTGACTTTTCTGGGCGTATGAGCGGCGAACCTCGATACAGCAGTAAAATTTTCAACCTCTACATCACACTGGTTCGCCAGAGGTATGGCCACGTCAACCTTTCCGAACTGTTAGAAAAATCAAATATCAGGCCTTGCGAGGTTGCCGACCTTAATCACTGGTTCAGCACACGGCAATTCGCCCTTTTTTACGAAACCCTGATCAGGGAAACCGGCAACCCCCGCATCGCACGGGAAACCGGCCGTTTTGCCGCGGCGCCGGAAGCGACGGGGTTTATACGGCAACATGTACTGAGCTTCGATTCACCGGGCAACGCCTTTGCCAATCTTGACGCGACAATGGCCACCCTGGATCATGCCAGCAAATTGGAAACCCGCCAGACGGGCTCCGGCCGTGTGGACATCTCCGTATGGCCCGCAGCGAAAAACGAGGGAAACACCGGACAGTGCCAATTTCGCACCGGCCTGTTCGAAGCCATCGTCACAACCTTCAACCTGGATATGCCGAGCATCACGCATCCCGAGTGCATCGACCATGGGGGCTCCTGTTGCCGCTACGTCGTCCAGTGGAAGCCCTCGCATGCCCAAAGATTGCAGCGCCTTCGCACCCTGGCCGGGGTGACGGCCCTGACCGCTCCCGCCGCGGCCTGGCTGGCAGCCCCGCAATTCGCCTTGACGACGGTGTTGCCAATTACGACGGGTGTTTTCTGCGGGCTGTCGCTGCTCACGGATCATTTTTTGAAAAAGCGATTGTCCACCAGTCTTTATCATCTGCGCAGCTCTTCCGAGGAGATGGTCGCCCAACTCAGCAGCAACTACAACAATGCCCTGCTGACCAATGATATTTCGCATGCCATCAGCAGCAAAACCACCATTGAGGACATCCTTCAGAGCGTCTGTCACGCTTTCGAAAAACGCCTTGATTTCGATCGTGGTCTTATCCTCCTCGCCGATGCGGACAAAACCCGGCTCAACTTCCGCGCCGGGTTTGGATTACCGCCAAGGGTGAGGTTGCTGTTAAAAAACACCCTGTTCCCACTCGACACGCGTGCGGCAGGCGATATCTTCACCACGGCCTTTCGGGAAAAGCGCTCATTTCTTATCGCCGACATCGATATCCCACAGGAAAACCTGCCTGATTACAGTTGCAATTTTTTGCGCAAAACCGGCTGTAAAGCCGTCATCTGCTGTCCAATTCTGTGCGACGGCAAAGCCCTGGGTGTCCTTGCGGTAGACCAGACTCGAAACCGCCGGACTTTGACCCAAAGTGATCTGAACCTGCTCAGCGGCCTGGCCAACGTGCTTGGCGTCAGCATCCGCAATGCACAATTGCTGGCCTCCCGAAAACGCCAGTTCAATTCCACCCTGCATGTGCTGGCGGCGACCATCGATGCCCGGGATCCCCTGACCGCGGGGCATTCAGAGAAAGTGACGGAATACGCGCTCGGCATCTGCCGGGAGTTGAATCTCTCGGAAGATTACTGTGAAATGGTCAGGGTTTCCGCATTGTTGCATGATTACGGAAAGATTGCGGTTCCCGATGCCATTCTCAAAAAATCCGGCCGCCTGACACTCGAGGAATACGAAATTGTCAAAGCTCATGCCGAGTGCACCAGCAGCATTTTGAAACAGATCAACTTCGAGGGCATCTACAAACGCGTCCCGGTGGTGGCCGGCGCTCACCATGAAAAAATAGATGGCAGTGGCTACCCCAAGGGGCTCAGGGATGCGGAAATACCGATTGGCGCCAAGATCATAGCCGTCGCCGATTTTTTCGAAGCCATTACGGCGCAGCGACACTACCGTGACCCCATGCCTTTGCCTGTCGCCTATAAAGTCCTGAAACAGGAAGCCTTTTCTCATTTTGATGGAAAAATCGTCAAAGCCTTTCTGAACTATTTCAGGCGAGCCTACCCCGAAGACTATGAACGCATGGTACGGCTGGCGCCTCTCGTCAAGCGTAAAATTGTCCGCATTCCGTGCCGCACGCCGGTGGTTTTTGAAAACGGGGGGAAAAGCGTCTTTGGTACCAGCACGGACATAAGCACCGGTGGCATTTTCGTCGCCAGTCCTGAAGCCATGGCTGAGGGAACAGCCCTGAAGTTGTCCTTCTTTCTCCCCGACAGTCCCAACAACATTATCGAGGCAGGTGGCCGGGTTGCATGGGTAAATCACAAATCCCATCCCAGAAAAACGGCTTTTCCATCGGGCTTCGGCGTTCAATTCATCGGGTTGCCTCGACAGGCCGTCGATGCTGTGCAGAAATTCGCCCGGGGGCTGCCGACAGGAATTCACGCCTGAAGCCTCGGTGCTTGATGTTATAAACAATTTGCCATGCAGGTGTGATGTGCGAGCTATCGGTAACTGCCACGAATCAGAACTTCTTTCCCCTCAAGCGGAATCGACAGCCGACCCTGGCATTGCCCGGGATATCCTTGTCAATCATTTGAATTTCTTTAATTTTCAGGGACGCAGTGTCATTGTCAACCTGCGCCACAAAGACTTTGGACGCGCCCTCTGCCTCAACGCGACGCCGCTGCCCTGCTCCGGGAACCGGCTGCAGTGTTTCTGGGCGGACCCTGAAGAACTGCCGGAAGATCTGGCTTTTTTTGAGACGGAAACCATCGTGGTGCCGCTGGGCCGCGATTCCCTGTGCATTCCCGGAACCGACGCCGTTTGCGACCTAGAGGGCATCAGCCTGGATTTGCCAGCGTTCTGCTCCAAAATCGGCATCCGCCGCCTGGAACGCTACCGCTGCCCGGACATCCATGTTTCCATGATCCAGAACAGCGCCCTGTTTCAGGGCAGGCTGATCGACTTCAACGCGCTGTCCTTCTGTGTACGAATCTCACTCACGCCCCCCCAATCCTATCAGTGGCTGAATTCCGAACTGCCCGTGAACATTTTGCTGCAGGATGACAGGCAAACCATTTTTTGTGGAGAATGCAGAATCATCCGTGAAGGCGGGTCCAAGCAGAACCGGGAATTCGTACTTTGTCCCACCGTCCACAACACCCGGCGCTTCCGGGCGAAAAAAGCACGCAGCACGCGCCAGGAACTGCTGCCTCTGCCAAGTATCGTCTTCACCCATCCTTTGACCCGCAAACTGATAAATCTGAAGGTGACTGATATTTCCGGGTCGGGACTTGCGGTGGAAGAAGACCGCGCAAACCCGGTTTTGCTGCCAGGCATGTTTCTCAAAAATGTCAGACTGCGCTTTACCAATCACTTCGAAATGGCTTTCGACGGCCAGATCATTCATCGCACACCGTCTGTTGATGACGATCAAGCCTCCCGGTGCGGTATCGTGTTTCTGGACATGGCGGTCAACGACCATGTGCAATTGCTCGGTCTGCTCCAGCATGCCTGTGATCCCAACGCCTATATCTGCGACGCGGTGGACATGGATGAACTCTGGCGCTTCTTTTTTGATACAGGGTTCATCTATCCGCAGAAATACCAACACCTGCAAAAAAACAAGGACCGCGCCAAACAGGTATACCAGACCCTTTACGCTCAAAACCCCAACATTGCCCGACATTTTATCTATCGCGAAAAAGGCGCAATCCTGGGTCACATTTCCACTCTCCGTTTCTATGATAAAGCCTGGCTGATTCATCATCATGCAGCCAAGGGCAATAAAGGCCGAAAAGCGGGAATTGCCGTATTGAACCAGATTGGCAGCTTCATCAACGATTCGCACAGTATCTACTCGATGCACATGGAGTATGTACTCTGCTATTTTCGACCTGAAAACAAATTCCCCCGTCGGGTTTTTGGAGGTGTCACCGAAAGCCTCAATGACCCTCAGAACTGTTCGATCGATAATTTCGCCTACTTTTATGACGCTACCGGAGATCCGCAGGATTGGGATGTGAGCGGCTCCTGGGAATTGAAAAAGGCCTCCGCCGAGGATCTGCTCGACTTCGCCGCATTCTACGAAAACTGTTCGGGCGGACTGCTGACCAGCGCCCTGGACATGGAAGCGGATGCCCTGGAGCAGAAAGAGCTTAACCGTGAGTACAAAAAACTCGGTATTCAAAAAGAGCGGGAAATTTTTGCCTTTAAGGAAAATGGCAAATTAAAATCCATTCTTGTATTAAGTATTTCTGATCTTGCAATCAATTTGTCAGAGTTAACCAATTGTTTAAAAATCTTCGTCCTTGATCAGAATCTTCCCGTAAAGAGCTTGAATTGCGCCATCAACTTAATTTCGGCTAAAAGTCCACACACAAATATCCCCAAACTTCTTTTTCCTGTTGAATATGCAGAGGCGAACCTTATAAACTACGAGAAACAATATTGCCTCTGGATTTTCAAAACAAAGAACTCCGACCAGGGCCTGAGGCAAATGCGATCGACGACCAGATTCAATCGGCAATAGAATCAAAAAACAAAAAGAGATGCTAATGAACTACAAACAAGAAACAAAAAAGCATCTATATAACAGCCGAATCATCGATCCTTTTCTGCGCCTTCTGCAAAACCGCTATCCGCAAATTGACATACCCAGCCTGCTGTCCCACGCAGATATGAAGCCTTATGAAGTTGCGGACCAGTGGCACTGGTTTACCCAGACCCAGGTCAACGCCTTTTACGACAAGGTCGTCGAACTGACAGGCAACGAAAAAATTGCCCGGGAAGCCGGTCGCTACGCGGCTTCGCCTGAAGCCAATACGGTAATCCACCAGTACGTACTCGGATTTCTGGGCCCCCATCGAGCTTACCAGTGGATCGGCAAGGCCGCTTCCAACTTCACCCGCTCCGCCAGATACGAATCCCGGCGGCTCGCGAAAAACAAGATTGAAATCACCGTCACGCCTCATCCCGATGTTCAGGAACAGGAATTTCAGTGTCACAACCGTATCGGCTTTTTCGAGGCGATTTCCCATCTGTTTCGTCACAAATTTCCACAGATAGAACATCCGGAATGCCTTTTTCACGGCGGCAGCTGTTGCCGATACGTGATTACCTGGCAAACAGAAAGTTTCTGTTTTCTGAAAACCCTCCGCAGCGCTTCTCTGGCGGCCAGTGCCGCCGGACTGGCAATTCCGGCCTTTTCCACATCCGCGGCTTTCGTATCGCCCCTGGTTCAGGCAGGCCTGCTGAGCTTTTTGGTATCGTGGCTTCTCCTGGAAAAAAAATCGACCAGAACCGTCTGGAACAGCATGGAAGCCCTGAGAATTTCATCAGGGACGCTGCTTGAGCAGATAGAGAACAATTACAACAATGCCTTGCTGACCAACGCCATTTCCCAGAGCATCAGCAAGGAAACCACCATTGAAGACATTCTGCAAAGTCTGGTCGTAAATTTTCAGCAAAGCCTTGATTTTGACCGGGGCCTGGTGCTGTTGGCCGACCAGGACAAAAAACACCTCTTTTTCCATGCCGGATACGGTTACTCGAAAAAGGTGGAAAATCTTCTCAGAAGCAGCACCTTTCATCTGGACAACCCGGACTCCAAAGGCGCCTTCGTTGTTTCTTTCCGGGAGAAGAAAACGATTCTTATCAACGACATCAACGATATCCAGGAAGATCTGTCACCACGCAGCCTGGATTTCGCAAAAAAGATGGGAGTCAAATCGTTTTTATGCTGTCCCATCGTCTACGACAATGAAGCCATCGGTATCCTGGCGGCCGACAACCTCACCACCAAACGCGCTTTGCTCAAAAGCGACATCACCCTTTTGAGCGGTATCGCTCCGATCATTGGCATCAGCATCCGCAACGCCCAATTACTGCAGAACCGCAAGCAGCAGTTCAATTCGACCCTGCATGCACTTGCAACCACCATCGATGCGCGGGACCCGCTTACCGCAGGCCATTCCGAGAGAGTAACCCAATTCACCCTCGGCATCTGCCAGGAACTGGCTCTCTGCGATAGGGAACGCGAAAAAATCCGTGTAGCGGCCCTGTTGCACGACTACGGCAAAATCGCGGTGCCGGACGCCATCCTCAAAAAACCCGGCCGTTTGTCAGCCCGTGAATACGAAATCGTCAAGGATCACGCCAATCAGACGCGGCAGATTCTGGAAAAGATTCATTTCGAAGGGATTTACGCCGAGGTTCCGGCTATCGCCGGATCCCATCATGAAAAAATTGACGGCAGCGGCTACCCGCTGGGCTTAACCGGGAAAGACATTCCCCTCGGAGGGAAGATCATTGCGGTCGCGGATTTTTTCGAGGCCATCACCTCCAAACGCCACTATCGCGAACCGATGCCGTTCCATGTGGCCGCCGATGAACTGAAAAAAGGACGGGGCAGGCATTTTGAGGAGGACATCGTCGATGCTTTTCTGAGATATTTTGAACAGCAGCTTGCCAGCGACCCCGCAATCATGCCCGGTTCCTGCCGTCAAGCCTCTCGGGAAAGCATCCGGGTACCGTACCGTGCTCCGCTGACCATCCAGTACGAGGGCCTGCGAGACGAAACCACGACCTCGGATATCAGCAGCCGCGGCTTGTTCGCGGCCACCGCGCTTCCGGTCAGGGAAGGCGCTCCGGTTAAACTAACCTTTATCCTGCCCGATGCCTGCTCTACACCGATGGAGATCAATGGCCGCGTCGTCTGGATCAACCATCGTTGCCTGCCGCGCAAAACCCTTTTCCCTCCCGGTTGCGGGATCGCTTTTACCGATCTGCGAAAACCCCACCGCGACACCCTGTCGCAATTCATAGCCACCCATAGCCGGCATTTTTCCCAGGAATCCCTTTCCTGCTGAATACTGCACCTGCAGGCCCCGGATAATGACATAAACGCCACGCTTCACTTTGGCCGACAGCCCCGGCAGGCAATCAGCGGCGTGTAGGTAAAACGTCTCGGATCACTGAAAAAAGCCTGAAACTCCTGAGTGAACTCCTGAAATCCGCCGGCATACTCCGGAAATCCATAGCCGCTGTTTTTAACCGCGACTTCCACCTTGCGCAGCCAATTGAAGGCATCCACGTCGTTGAGTTCGCCGATAATCAGGTGATGGGCGCTCAGTCGCACATCGATTTTTTGACATCCCAGATCGTACAAAAAACTGTAGAGCTTCCTGCCCATGTAGGGATCGAAATTCCCATGTGTCTCCAGTTGCCCCATGATGGCCGTCAGCGCGGACTCCAGGCGGGGTGGCATGCCGTAGTGATTCAGGCAGTTATGATCCAGGTCGATAAGACACAGGATGCCCCCCGGTGCCAGAATGCTCATCAGGTTTTCCACGATCCGCGCGGCTTCACGACGATGATATTCAAGAACAAACCTCACCCAGACAAAATCAAACTGCCCCAGATCAAGCAGCGGGTCATAAAAATCACGACAGGCAAAACCAAGCCCCGCCACACCATAGTGGCTTCGTGCATGGGCCACACGTTCGGGCGAGGCATCAATCCCCAGCACCTCCCCGCCGGGATGAACCATCCGGTGCAGAAACGAGCTGGTCTTGCCACTGCCACAACCGACATCAATAACACGCATACCGGGCTGAAGGCCTGCCCATCGAGCCTGTTCTTCCAGACGTTCCCGGTCGGTTTTAAGATCCAGGCGCCTGGCCTCCTGATCGCTTTCCATCAGATAAGCGGTACGGGTTTTCATCGCAGCTCCATTAAAATTCTGCAAATGTGTAATTTATAAGCAAAAAACGAATTGTCTACAGCCTGCTTCACCGATATAGTCTTGAACATTGTAGAGATTGCCATATTTTGCGTCGGGAAGCATCTGCCAACTTGCCGTTCGCTGTTTTTTCCGAGGGGGCGACCATGAGACTTTTTGTTTTCAGGGCGTTTTTCATTCAACTGTTGCTTGTCGCGTGCCTGTTTTCAAGCGCTCGTCACGGTTTTGCCTCAGGCTTCGGCATTTTCACCCAAAGTGCCGACGCCCTGGGACAAGCCAACGCAACCACCGCCCATAGTGACGGACCGTCGGCGGTATTCTTCAACCCGGCACTGCTCACCGAATTGCCCGGCACGCAACTGGAAATCGGCACCACCGTCATCCTGCCCTCCCGGGATTTCAAGGCGGAAGATGGCACAACCGCCGACAACCGTGATACGGCCTATTTCCCAAGTTCTTTTTATGTTTCCCACCAATTCGGCGACCGCTTCAGCGCCGGCCTCGGCGTTTTCAATTCTTTCGGCCTCGGCACCGTCTGGGACAGCGACTGGCCGGGGCGTTTTATCGCCACCAAATCCCGCATCACCACCTTCAACATCAATCCGACGCTGGCCTGGCAGTTATCGCCGCGGATTTCCTTTGGCGCCGGGCTGAACATCCTCCTGCTCGACGCCAAGCTGAAAAACAAGGTGGATCTCTCAACCTTCGGAGAACCGGAAATCGGCCAGCAGTTCACCGGCAGCGGCGAAGCAGCAGGCTTCAACGCAGGCATATTGCTGAAACTGACCGATGAACTGTCCTTTGGCGCCGCCTACCGCAGCGAGATCAAGGTCGATATCGACGGCAAGGCCCGTTTCGACATCCCCGATTCGGCTTCGCCGCTGATTTCCCTGCTGTTTCCCGAAACACGCGGCAAAACGGCCATCACCCTGCCCCAGCAGTTCACGGCAGGCCTGGCCTACCAGTTCACAGACGCCTGGACGATGGAAATCGGGCTGCGCTGGGAAGACTGGTCCTCCTTCCGGCGGCTCAAAATCACACTGCGCGACCCCGTGGGTGGCGAGACCAGCAGCTTGGCGCCCCGCGACTGGCACGCCACCTGGGCTTACAACATCGGCACCAAATACCGCATGAATGACCGCCTGGCGATCATGGCCGGATACCTGTACGGTGAGAATCCGATCCCGGACAGGACCTTCGAACCGGGCGTTCCCGACTCCGACACCCATCTATTCACCCTCGGCACCGAGTGGTCCCTTGACCACCTCAAGCTGGCGCTGGCTTACGGCTTCCAATTACAGGAGGATCGCAGCAAGCGCAGCAACCTGTACGGCCCCCTCGCCAACGGGGAGTATGAAAATCATCTGCACCTGATCGGCGTCAGCCTCACGCACACTTTCTGAACCACGGCGTTATTCGCAAAAAAGCCGGAACAGATGTCAAAGCCACTGCTCCGGCTACTGCCACCCTGGGGCACGACGCCAAAGAATTTACAGCCCTCTCAAATACGCAAGTACCTCCTGCGGATGGGTCTCGGCCTTTTTAACCCGGGGCCAGTGTTTTATGATCGTGCCATCCGGGCCTATAACTACCGTCGATCGGATCGTACCCATAACGGTCTTGCCGTACATTTTCTTTTCGCCGAAAGCACCATAGGCCCGCATGGTCCGGCCATCGGGGTCGGACAGCAGCACAAAAGGCAGATCGAACCTGTCGATAAAGCGGTCATGGGACGCCAGGCTGTCCCTGCTGACTCCGAGCAGCACCGCTTCCCGTTGCAGCAGATCGGCATGCACGTCCCGGAAGGAACACGCCTCCTTGGTGCACCCGGCGGTGTTGTCCTTGGGATAGAAGTAGAGCACAACGGTCTTTCCGGCATAATCGTCCAGCCTGTGCATCTGCCGATCGGTCCCTTCCAGTTCAAAACCTGCCGCTTTACGTCCCTCGAGATTTTCCATCATCCGCCCTTTCGAAAATTCACTTTCCCAAAATGGCGCCACGTTTCACCTGCTCGGCACTCCCTGTGAGCTGGCGACTCCAGCCAGCCACCGGCGCAGGCTGCCGGGCTCGTTGGTGAACAGGCCATCCACGCCCATTTCAAGCAACGTCATGGCGCGCTTTTTTTCATCCACAACCCAGGGAAAAATCTTCAGCCCCCGGGCATGGCAAAGCTCAACCTGTTCAGCGACAACCCGATCCTGGCGGGGATGGAAACTGACCGCACGATTGGCAACTGCCGTCTCGATCAAGCGGTCCCAATCGGCATCCTCGCTCAGATAACCGAGGAACAACTCCGGAGCGTCAAGATGAAGTGCCTGGAGCACAGCGTGGTCAAAGGAGGAAATCAGCACTCGGCAGCGGGCATGCCGCTTTAGAAGCCGCTTGACGGCCACACCGGCCGCAAACTCCTTGATCTCGATATTCAGGAGCATACGGTCCTGGATTTGGCAAAGTACCTGTTCCAGGGTTGGTACCGATTCTTTGACGAACTGCGGACCGAACCAGCGTCCGGCATCAACGCCGGCCAGGTCGGCGAGCGATCGTAACGCAAGCAGGCCACTGTCATCCGTGGTACGGTCGAGGGTGGCGTCGTGCATCACCACGGGCACCCCGTCCGCAGTCATGCGGACATCGAGCTCAATGCCATCCGCACCGTCCAATTCTGCCAGGCCAAACGCGGCCAGCGTGTTTTCGGGCGCCTTGCCGGAAGCCCCACGGTGTGCCCAAATGACGGTTTTTTGAAACATCCTGCCAATCTCCCCCGGGCAAATGTTGATCTTAGCCTTTGCATCACCATGGACGGCATCATCGCTTTGGAGACCACATCAAGTCAAGTCGTCATCGGCCGACACATGCGGGCCGGCAATAGGGTTCCGTGCCCTAAAACTTGTCTTTACCAGTTTTTTCTGTCATGATGGCGCCGCTGCGAACGGCAGTCTTTAGCCCAAGGAGGATTTTTGTAATGGAACGCAATTTAGCCATGGATCTGGTACGGGTCACCGAAGCCGCCGCGCTGGCCTGTGGCCGCTGGGTTGGCAAGGGGAACAAGGATGCTGCCGATGAAGCGGCGACCGAAGCCATGCGTCGCACGCTCGATTCCGTCGAATTTTGCGGCACGGTTGTTATCGGCGAGGGCGAGATGGATGAAGCGCCCATGCTCTATATAGGTGAGAAAGTCGGCAAGAGTTGCGGCGGATATCCCGAAGTCGATATCGCCGTCGATCCGCTGGAAGGCACCAACATTTGTGCCAAGGGTAAGACCGGCGCTATCACCACCATTGCGCTGGCACCCAAGGGAGGGTTTCTTCACGCGCCCGATATGTACATGGAAAAAATCGCCGTCGGTCCGGAAGCCCATGGCTGTATCGACCTGAACGAGTCACCCGAAGAGAACCTCAAGCGGGTGGCCGACGCCAAAAATTGCTATGTACAAGACCTTACCGTGGTGATCCTCGACCGACCCCGGCACGAAAAGATCATCAGTGAAGTGCGCAGGGCCGGAGCCCGGATTCACCTCATTTCCGATGGCGATGTGGCACCGGCCATCGCGGCTACGGTCTGTGGCAGTGGCGTCGACATGCTGATGGGTATCGGTGGTGCCCCCGAGGGGGTGCTGGCGGCGGCGGCACTCAAGTGCATGGGAGGCGACATGCAGGGCCGCCTGGTGTTCATGAACCGGGAAGAAAAAACCCGCGCACGCACCATGGGTATCGAAGATTTCGACAAGATTTACACCGCCGAGGAAATGGCGCAAGGGGATGTGGTTTTTGCGGCCACCGGCGTTACCAACGGCGAATTGCTGCACGGCGTGCGCTATGTGTCGGGCGGCGCGGAAACCCATTCCATCGTCATGCGTTCCAAAAGCCGCACAGTTCGGTTTATCCGCGCCCAGCACCAGTTTGATTTCAAGCCGGTTTATTGAACGACGCTTTGCCGGCGGCAAGGGCCTCGACACAAGGGCTCCGCATCCACCTTTGATGCGCAACCAAATACCCGGAAAAAGCATAATTATCCCAGGCAAGGAGACACGGCAACATGGCAGGACATAGCAAATGGGCCAACATCAAACACCGCAAGGGTGCCCAGGACGCCAAGCGTGGCAAAATTTTCACCAAACTGATCAAGGAAATCACCGTAGCTGCCAAGATTGGCGGCGGCGACCTGGAGGCGAATGCGCGGTTGCGCACGGCCGTCGACAAGGCGAAGGGCTCCAATATGCCCAAGGACACCATCGAGCGGGCGATTAAAAAAGGCTGTGGCGACCTCGACGGTGTCAACTACGAAGAAGGCACCTTTGAAGGCTACGGGCCCGGAGGCGTCGCGGTTATTGTAGAATTCATGACCGACAACCGCACCCGCACCGTTGCCGATGTTCGCCACATCTTCAACAAGCACAACGGCAGTCTTGGCGTCAATGGATCGGTCGCGTTTCTATTCGATCGCAAGGGGCTGATCTCCTTCGACACCGAGCAGGATTTCGACGCTTTGTTTGAAACGGCACTGGAGGCCGGAGCCGAAGACGTCAAGGACGAGGGCGACGCCTATGAGATCATTACCGATCCGGCCGACTTCATGGAAGTGCGCGATGCCCTCGCCGCCAAAGGTCTGCAGTGGCAAACAGCCGAGGTGACCATGATTCCCCAGACCATGGTTGGGCTGGAGGGCAAGCAGGCCGAACAGATGCTCAAGATGATGGACAAACTCGAAGACAATGATGACGTTCAGAACGTCTATGCCAACTTCGACATTTCGGACGAGGAAATCGCCCGTATCATGGAATGAGCCCTGGTCCCTGTCGACCGTATTTATCAGGCGGGGCAAGCCCCGCCTTTTTCCTTTGACAAGGACTCATCGAGGGTGATTTGACATGCGTATTCTTGGCATCGATCCAGGCACCCGCATCACCGGTTACGGTCTGATCGAAAAAATCGGCAACCGCCTGCTTCATGTGGACAACGGCGCCATCCACACCCGCACCGATGCCCCGCTGGCGGAACGGCTCAAAACAATTTACGATGGATTGTCGCGGGTTATTCGCGATTATGGGCCGGCAAGCGTGGCAGTGGAACGCATATTTGTCGCTAAAAACGCCCTGTCGGCACTGAAGCTTGGACATGCTCGGGGCGTTGCCATGCTGGCCGGGGTCAACGCGGCCCTGCCCGTAGCCGAATATACCGCCGTGGAGGTCAAGCAGGCCGTTGTCGGCTACGGCAAGGCGGCCAAGCCGCAGGTGCAGCAGATGGTGCGCGTACTCTTGAATCTGCCTGAAATCGCCCAGGAGGACGCCTCGGATGCTTTGGCGGTGGCCATTTGTCACGCGCATTGCTATCATCTCAAGAGCCTGCTGATTTGACGGATTTTCTCTTAGCTTCCGGAATGATGCCATGATCGCTGTGCTCAATGGACAATTGATCCATAAATCCATCAGCCAAATTATTCTGGATGTCGGCGGCGTCGGCTATCGACTGCTGATCCCGCTTTCGACCTACTACGCCCTTCCGGATGAAGGTCTGGTACGACTGCAAGTGCATACCCATGTGCGTGAGGATGCGCTGCTGCTGTTCGGTTTCTGGAGCAGTTCCGAGAAGGAGCTTTTCGGACTGTTGCTGTCCGTATCCGGCGTTGGCCCCAAGGTGGCGCTCAACATCCTGTCTCACATGCCAGCGGCGGAATTGCATCAGGCATTGTCACAAGGCAATGCGAAACAGCTGGCAACCGTTCCGGGGATCGGCAAAAAAACGGCGGAACGGCTGGTCCTGGAACTTCGTGACAAAGTCACGAGCCTTGCCGGCTCCGCTGCCGGCAGCAAAACACCGCCGGTGCCTGCACCATGCGATTTCCGGGATGACGCCCTGTCGGCACTGGTCAATCTCGGCTACAAGGAAAACCTGTCCCGCAAAGCACTCGATTCCCTGGACCTGGATGCCGGCACCCCCCTGGAGGAAATCCTCAAACAGGCACTGAAAATCCTCATGCGCTAAATCGCGGCACCACAGACCGTAACCGAAAGAACATTTCCCTTTGAAAGGGGTGGGCTCTTTCTGTATCCTGAAGCAGGAAAAGCGGAAATCCCCAAAGGCGGACTGGCATGACTGAACGATTTGTCACACCCGATTTCAACATAGAGGATGACCGGTTGGAAGCGACCTTGCGGCCGCGGGTACTGGCGGAATATATCGGCCAAAGCAAGGCCAAGGAAAACCTGCAGGTTTTTATCGACGCCGCGCGTGGACGCCAGGAGTCCCTCGATCACGTTCTTTTTTACGGTCCGCCGGGCCTGGGCAAGACCACTCTCGCCAACATTGTCGCCAGTGAAATGGGCGTCAGTATCAAAAGTACCTCCGGCCCGGTGATCGAAAAGCCTGGAGACCTCGCAGCCATCCTGACCAATCTGGCCGAGGGCGATGTGCTGTTCATCGATGAAATCCACCGCCTGTCGCCGGTGGTGGAGGAGATTCTCTACCCTGCGATGGAGGACTACCAGCTCGATATCATTATCGGGCAGGGACCTTCGGCGCGAACCATAAAGCTCGACATCCCCCGCTTCACGCTGGTGGGAGCAACCACGCGGGCCGGGCTGCTTTCCTCACCTCTGCGAGACCGGTTCGGGGTTATCTGCCGGCTGGAATTCTATAATCATGACGAGCTGGCCACCATCGCCGGGCGCAGCGCCCGGATTCTTGACATCCCCATCGAAAAGGACGGCCAACGGGAAATCGCCCGCCGCAGTCGGGGCACGCCGCGTATCGCCAATCGCCTGCTGCGACGCGTCAGGGATTTCGCCCAGGTCAAGGGCAATGGGGTCATCACCCGCGAGATTGCCGATATGGCTCTTTCGCGGCTGGAGGTCGACAGCAGCGGTCTGGATCACATGGACCGCTTGCTGCTGCTTGCCATCATCGACAAATTCGCCGGCGGACCGGTCGGACTGGACACCCTGGCCGCAGCCGTCGGAGAAGAGAAGGATACCATTGAAGACGTTATCGAACCCTACCTGCTGCAAAACGGCTATCTGAACCGAACCCCCCGCGGGCGCGTGGCCACGGAACTGGCCTACCGGCATTTCCAGCGACAGATTCCGCGCGGCCAGGCCAGCGGTGAGCTATTTTCCTGACAGGTCCACGCTGCGGCCAAACCTGCACCGTCTTTTGTCGAGCCTATGAAAACCCCCGATAGTACCCAAAAAACCGGCCAGGAGCCCTTCAATCAAAGGGTGCAACAACTCTCCCTCTGGGCCCAGGAATTCATTACCGGGGGCCGGTCCCCGTTTCGGCGGATCGAACCTTTTGCCCCGATCCTCACCCCTGCGGGGGAAATCCATCCACCCCTGGTGTTCTGGATAAACCGCGACAGCTACATGGCCGGGGGCGTCCTTTTTTTCCCCGACCCGTCCGATCCCTCGCCGCTGCCTCAGGGACAAATGGCGGCAGAGGCTCTCGGTCTCAATTATTTTGTAACCTGGGATATTTCCCATATCACCCTCTGGCAGCGCAGCCAGGATGACTGGAGCGCTGCCAGAAAACTGCCCGTCGGCGGCGGCGAATCTCCCAATGCAGCCGATTCCCATGAAGCGCTGCTTGGGCTGATGGAGGCGATGAAAACCTTCAGCGTGCTGGGCGCCGTTCTGCCCGACAATCTCTCCGCCTATTACCTGGCGAACCTGTTGCGCGCAACAATGGCTTCCCTGCAGACCCCATTGACAGAGCATTACAGAATTCACCGGGGGATGGCCGAATCGACCCGGCCGGAAAGCCCCGCCGAAAAACAGGCCCAGGGCAAATCCTTCACGACGCTGGTGCGCGTCATGGCCCTCGCCCTGCACGACATGCTGCCCAAAGCAGGACAGCCCCAAAAACTGGAAGGCGATATAGCCATCGCCATCGCTGCGCTGCCTGAACCTTTGGCCAGCGCGTTGCGCATGCTGCCTGCAGAGGCTGCTCTTCCGGAAGAAGCTCAGGTGCGTCTGCATCTTTTGCTGCACCGACTCACGCAACTGGATATTTCTCGACAACCGCAGCGTGCCCTCCAGGCCCTTGAAATCCTGCGTCTTGAGACAGCAGCAGAGCTGGGTGGGCACCCAGTTCCGGGCCTCCCTGCGCCAGCCTGCAATCCGGTGCTGTTGCTTCATCCCGACGCAATTCCGGAACAAGCCGAAGCACCGATTCTTGTCGCCTCGCCTCCCTTGATTGCCCTTCATGTGCTGTTGCGCCACTTGTACCGCCGGACGCCCTTCAAGGCATGTGTTTTTAATGCCCTTGAAGTGCGCCCCGAGCCCGCACCGGCTTCGATCTGTGGGACACTGACAGACAGCCGCCTGCCTTCCGTTGGGGAAAAACGGGAGTTGACCGCCCGGCTGAGGCTGTCGTGGCCGGCGCGGCGTTTCCGCCTGCCCCCCCGAACGCCCATGTGGGCCTGGCAACTGTTACACCTTGTAGGACTCGGCGCCAAAGACACTTTTTACGATGTTGTCACCCCTCCGCACTGGCTGTCCAGCACCTTCGGAAAACAGCTGCTGGGGCTGATTCTGGAAACAGCGGCCCTGCATAAGCTGTACAGACAGGAAAACAGCCTGCGCTTGCAACTGCGCAAATCACAACAAGCGGCAGCTGAGGTCGAAATTGTTCACGGCAGACAGGTCCGCCGCATTGCCGCGAAGCAGCTTCAGCAGGGGGCAGGATCCCTGTTGGTCCTGGCTCTTGCTCTGCATGAGGATATCTGGAATATGATCGTCAATGGCAAACTGCATCCGGTAACGTCGCAAACCTGGACAGATCTTCCGGAAGCAGGCCTGCTCCTGTTTTTACGGACCGGCCTCGGGCGTTACCTGTGGCAGGTCGCCAGCGGCGGGCGGCCGCTGCCGCGCCGCACCGCTCTGCGCAACGAGGTACTCCGGCAAAGCCTGCCGCTGCCGGACAGGCAGATCCTGGCAAAACTGCAGCACCTGCAGGCCAAGGATCAGAGCGAACCGAACGCTTCCCTCCTCGATCGGGAACTGGCTCTGTATCTCGGTCCGCTGCCTGAACTGCCTGCCGCAGCCAGTTCCGTCACCGACCACACAGAGCATGCCGCTTTGCCAGACACACCGGAACAGGAGGTGATCGAGGCTGTCTGCGAGCAGGTCTTCAGGGATGGTACGCCCATTTTCCCCGATCATTATCTTTATGATTATTACAGGCCGGAACTACGCACCTATGTCTTCGACTCCCCGCTGACAATCCAGGGAGAATTTTTCGGGCTCATCGAAGTGCGGGATGCCAGGGGAAATTCCTTCCAGGTCGAAGGTCTGGAGGCCGCCCAGGCCCTCGTACTTGTCTCATCACAACGCATCGGAAGCGTCGACCTGCCCGTTGACCGCTCGATTACCGTTTCGATTCTCGATCGATACCGTCAGGATCTGCGCAAACTCCGCGGCAGCCTGGTCAAGGAAGTGTTCCGGCGCCAGGCAGACCCGCACAGTGCCAAGGCGATTGTGGAGAAACTCTGGCGACAAAAATCCCTGCCGCCATGGCACTTGATCTCCGGAGCCTGAGGGTTTTTGCGGCCATCTGGTTTTGATAATCTAAATTTGACCAGTTTAGGGGCCTTGTGATTACCGAAAATTGACCACCCTCGGCATCCCTTCGCTACTATGGTGACCCACCATGGTAATCGAAGGAGAGAGGATGCTCAGGA
>Ga0265295_1001897_pt1 | contig 35135 bp, 24 predicted proteins | sample Munlansysbiofilm_FD_192503 | JGI IMG/M metagenome (GOLD analysis project Ga0265295, IMG submission 192503) | Leachate microbial communities from a municipal landfill in Southern Ontario, Canada - Methane capture system biofilm | ecosystem: Engineered > Solid waste > Landfill > Unclassified ... | reverse complement strand
CAAGGTGGCGGGCTGGTTCGTACCGGTGGTGGTCGGAGTGAGCCTGCTCACCTTCATCGTCTGGGCGCTGCTGGGGCCGGAGCCGCGTCTGGCCCACGCCCTGGTCAATGCGGTGGCGGTATTGATCATCGCCTGCCCCTGCGCCCTGGGGTTGGCCACCCCCATGTCGATCATGGTCGGCACCGGCAAAGGAGCAACCTCCGGCGTGTTGATCAAGAATGCCGAAGCGCTTGAGGCGATGGAAAAAATCGACACCCTGGTGGTCGACAAGACCGGCACCCTGACCGAAGGGAAACCGAAACTGACCGCGGTCGAACCGCTGGAGGATTTCAGCGAAGACGATCTGCTGAGGCTCGCTGCCGGTCTGGAACAGGGAAGCGAGCACCCCCTGGCCGAATCCATCGTCCAGGCGGCCAAAGAGAAAGGGCTGAAGCTCTCCTCCACCGAAGAGTTCGACTCCAAAACCGGCAAGGGGGTGGTGGGAAAAATCGACGGACACAAGGTCGCGGTCGGCAATATGAAGCTGTTCGAAGAGCTCTCTATCGAGGCGGGAGAACTGGCCGAACGGGCCGAAGCCTTGCGCACGGAAGGGGCGACGGCCATGTTCGTGGCGATCGATGACCGCCCCGCCGGAGTTCTCGGCGTCTCCGACCCGGTGAAAGAATCGACTCCGGCGGCGATCAAGGAATTGCAGCGGATGGGATTGCGGGTGGTCATGCTCACCGGCGACAACCGGACTACCGCCCGCGCTGTTGCGGAGAAGCTGGGGATCGACGAGGTCGAAGCCGAGGTCTCGCCCGACCGCAAAAATGAGGTGGTAAAAGAGCTGAGTGCCGACGGACGTATTGTCGCCATGGCGGGGGACGGCATCAATGACGCCCCGGCGCTGGCCCAGGCCAGGGTCGGAATCGCCATGGGCTCGGGGACCGAGGTGGCCATGGAGAGCGCTGGCATCACTCTGGTCAAGGGCGATCTCACCGGCATCGTCAAGGCGGTCAGGTTGAGCCGAGCCACCATGCGCAACATCCGCCAGAACCTGTTCTTCGCCTTCGTTTACAACAGTCTCGGCGTGCCGATCGCGGCGGGAATCCTCTATCCCTTCTTCGGCCTGCTGCTCAGCCCGATGATTGCCGCCGCTGCCATGAGCATGAGTTCGGTCTCGGTGGTCGGCAACGCCCTGCGCCTGCGGCATAGCCGGTTGTAGCTTTCAGCTTCGGTTGCCTTCGTTTATTTATTGCTGAACTTTTCGATCAATTTTTCGAACTTCTTTTCGAACCCCTGGACCATCTTTTCCGGCGGGATTCCGGCGTCCTGCCACAAAAACGCCATCATCGCCTGGCCATAACAGATGTTGCAGCCCGAGGATCGTTGCCGGGAAGGCGAACCAACTGTCGAAGAGCAAGTAATCGGCGGTGATGCCGCTATGGCGGGCTTGCATCACCAGGTCCTTGAGCGCTTCCGGAGCCTTGCGCAGACTCTCGGCCCGGCGCTTGAAACCGTTGGTCCGTTTGTCGATCTCGGCCATCGGCATCAGGCGATTTTTCTCCTTGGCAGAGCTCAGCAGGCTGAACGATACCGGCACACAGGTGGAGCCATCGGACCAGTCCAGCGTCAGCAACCGGAACCCGCGGTAGTAGCGATTCTCGTTATGATCGTGGACACGGGCCAGAAGCTCCACTTTTTTGCTGCGGTTGCGGTTGTAGAGCGAGTCATCGACGATGAAAAAAACCTGATATTTTCAGATGAGTAAATGGCCACCTCAAATTGACGGGGTGGCCATAGCTTTAGGGCGTTGCTGGACTTCCTTGGAGGGGCTCCCCGTTAATGAGGACGATCAGGGCCTTGCCTTAGGTCAATACCGACAGCCTATTCAGAAACCACCGAACGGCGGCCCCGCGTCGAACCGACTCCGCCAGTCGGGGTAGCTAATGACGTAATTGTAACCGCAGACGGTGGCGAGATTGCGACCATCGAGCAGCTCGCGGATGCGGCGGCACCCTGCGATGGTCCGGTCAGCCGGGCCGAAGGGGTTGAGTTTCATGCCGTCGCCTTCGAGAAAGACGTAGTCGCAGATGAACAGGGTCTGTTCGAAGATGTAGAAGGTGAAACCGGGGGTATGGCCGTCGACGTGGAAGGCCTCGATGTCAAGGTGAGTGAAATCCTCGTTGAACATGTCGTCAAAGGTGAAAGGCCGGCAGATTTCATGGCGCGAATCAGCCTGGTGGATGGCCACCCTGGCGTTAAATTGCTCCCGGTAGAGGTTAGAGGCGCCGAGAAAGTGATGATGGGTGAACAGGATTGTGTCGACTCTCGGCAGCGAGGCATCGAGGGAGGAAGGAGAGTCAATCCAGTAGGCCCTTTGACCGGTTTCGACCCGATAGGCGGCATGTTCGAAGCCGAGCGAAGGCTGGGAGTTGAGCCTGGTCACCTTAGCGTTCACCGGAGTTGCAACCACCTTGAAGCGGACAGAGCATTCCTCTGCGGTAATGAACCGCTCTTTTTTCGCCCCGCAAAAAGGACAGGTGTCGGGATGGAAACCCACCATGTTGAAGCCGCAAACGAGACAGACATACTGCTCTTTTTTCATAGGTATTCCTCACTTTAACCGAAACCAGGGGAAGATTTCGGGACGAGGGCAAGCTTAGCCATTTCCTCTCCCCCGGAGAGACTGGAGGAGAGGAAAAGTAAGGAAGTCACAGAGGGACCTGCTCATAGGGCTTTGACCTCCGCGTCCATTCGCTCTGCGGGTACTTGGCGGACAGCTCATCGTAGATCCGGCGCAGGGACTTGGCGTCATGGGACTTCCAGTAGCCGGCCACGCCATGCAGGAAGACCGCCTCAGGGGTCGTTCCCGCCTCCGGGTGCCGGTCGATGACCGCTTGGAAATGGTCCCTCGCCTCGGCATATCGGTCCCGGTCAAAGGCGATCTTCCCCAGACCCAGTTCAAGGTGTGCGAGAAAGTCGTCATTGGGGACATACCCCACCACCCGGTGATGCTCCTCTCCTTCGGCGTCAAGTACCAGCAGGGTGGGGGTCCACTTGACGGCGAACCGCTTCATGAGGTCGGTCCGCTTGTCCCAAAAACATTCACTCTTCACCGGAATGAACTGTTCTTCGATGTACTTCTGCCCCTCTTGGCTCGAATACGGACCCGTATTCATGGCGATGCAGCCCAGTCACCCATCGAACCAGAAATCGAGATAGATCGGTTTTTTCTCTGTCTTCGCCCGCACCAGCGCGGCGCTGAACTCCCTTTCCCATTTGATCTCGGCCATAGTTCGTCTCCTTTCACTCGTGGCATGGAAAATGATCGCTGGTCCTCCGCTGGATGTGTTCTGACCGTTTTCCAGCAATCTATCACTTGACAGCGGCCCTGCAAGAGAAGGTCAAACTTTCAGGGCAAAGAGGAGAGGAAATCGCATCCCTCGCTGCCCGATTTCGGGGGGCGGCACTAAGCGCCGAACTTAAAAGTACCCAAGGGATATAGCTTGACGGGTAGAAAGCGAAGGCGTCTCAATACGCACCGCTTCTCGAACGCAAAACCCCGCTTGACGATTCATGCGGGGTTTTCCAGTAATGCAGGCTCTATCAGACGTAAGAACGCCCTCGATTTTCCGATCGAGGGCGTTCTTACCTGTCGCCAAATTTCGCACAGCACCATATCGCTTTCTGTGCCTGACAACGCAGGAGAAATGGAACATGTGAATTTAAAAATGTCCCACGAACGACCATCTTTTCTGGATCATCGACGGGATGGCGGAGAGGCTGTCGCTGACGATTTGATTAGGGGGTCAACTGCCGGTGGTCTGAAGGGACTTCAGATAAACGGTCAGTTCGTCGATCTGTGTTGGGGAGAACCGCTTACCGAAAGCGGGCATCCCGTTTGGCCGGCCGTCGCGGATGCTCGTGCGCAGGGAGTCAGGGTCACCGCCGTAGATGAAGTCTGGGCCTTGCAGTGACGGCCCTTTGTAGGTCAACCCGCTCTCGCCCCGTTTGCCGTGGCAGGGGGAACACCAACTGGCAAACTGTTGCGCGGCTGTTTTTTCGCCTCTTGCTTCAGGCGCAGAGGATTCCTGACAGCCGAAAAACAGGAACAGGAACAGGAACAGTCCTCCGCTCGCGGCACGCCACAGGCAAAGGCGGTGGTGGGAGAGAATTTTTTTTGGCTTCATGATTACCAGGGTTCCAATGATAAAAGTTATGTCTCGGAAGAGTGAACAATAAACAATGAACAATAAAAACAGGAGATCAAAAAACATGTTTTTATAGCTCTTTGTGAAGCAGTAATAATGATTGAACCCTATCATGGCCTCCACAAAAGTCAATTTGAACGACCGATTCGAGCCTTCGTCTTCTCGCTCGATGGTCAGTAGATCGACTTCCCCGATCCGGCGGACCACCGGATCGGGGAATTTTTCAGCAAATCCCCCCGTTCGCTCGGTTTCGCAATCCGCCCCCAAGGGTTCGAGCAGATTGTACTGGGTGGCGGTGTTCTGGATGTGGGCGAAGAGTTTCCCTAGCTTCCGGGGCAGATGATTGCGGCGGCGCAACAGGTCGCGGGTAGCGCGCATTTCTTTGGCATAGGCACAGGTCAGCGAAAAGGAGCCGCCGCGCAGCAGCACGGCAATCTTGTGCGAGTCGATCTTGTCGTTCTTAGGCTTGCCACCGTGAATAGCCCGCATGTAGAGCACATGGCCGAGGACGAAATCGATCCCCTCATCGCACAGAGATCAGCCAGCCAGTACTAGGGAGGTGAACATGCACTCGCAGCCGACCACCAGGCCTCAGCGATAGGACTTGATCAGTCGCAGAAACGCTTTCGGGCGGGTCGGAATGTTCTTGTGAACGACCACCTCTCCGGTCGCATCCCCAATGATGCAGACGTACATGGCATCGGCATGCAGATCAACGCCGCAATAAAACCGATGCTGTTTCGTGTAGAATTTCATCGCGCAGCCCCCCCCCAGACACCGGGTGGTCCGGTATCTGGGAGGGGTAGTATCAAGAGGTTGTCTCGCACGGTTCCCTCAGTAAAGCACGAAATTCAATCATCCGATCGAGAGCCTTTTTAATAATGCGCTATTTATTGCGCGGGGGCAGCGGTTTTTCTCTGCCCGATAAGGGGGAGAATTTGAGAATAGGTCTTGCCGGCCCAGCGATTCTCCTCAATGAGCATCCGGACGATTGATAGGGCAATTCTGATTGGGCGAATTGTCGATCGTTTAGCGTGTGACATACGGATTTCCAAAATTGACTGACTATCAGACGGAAATCCCACGATTTGCGGATCGCGGAGTTTTCTCAGACCTCTATATTTCGACAGTCACCAAAAGACCTTTCTCCGAGGCTACAGTTTATTGGCGAGGTATTCCAGGCCGTCCGAAATTCCCTACTCAAAATTGAGAGAGCTGGAGACGCCTGCCATCTCCTTCTCTTCTAAAATACAGCCTTAACCCCGACGCGCCTCCTCAATCGTAGCGATGTCAATCTTTCTCATCTGCATCATCGCATCGAACGCACGCTTGGCTACAGACGGATCTGAATCGGAGATCGCGTTCGTCAAGGCGATCGGCGTAATCTGCCAGGATACACCCCATTTATCTTTGCACCAGCCGCACGCACTCTCCTGGCCACCGTTGCTGATGATCGCGTTCCAGTAACGATCGGTTTCGGCCTGGTCAATCGTTGCGACCTGAAAAGAAAATGCTTCGTTGTGCTTGAACGCGGGGCCGCCGTTGAGCCCGAGGCAGGGAATGCCCATCACGGTAAACCGAACCGTTAACACATCCCCTTTCTTCCCGGAAGGGTAGTCTCCCGGGGCGCGGTAAACAGCCCCTACGGACGAATCGGGAAAGGTCTTGGCGTAAAAACGCGCCGCGGCCTCGGCGTCATCATCGTACCAAAGGCAGATCGTATTCTTTGCTGGCTTGACCATGTCACTCCTCCATTCAGTTGAGCTTTCTGTGGCTGAAGTCAACGATGCGCTCGCAGTCTGCGAACATTGGCTCTGCGGATATTTCTCTATCAACATTTTACCGTCTCTTAGACACTATAAACCTTCAGATCTTTTTTTCGTTTCTTGACAGAGGGTTGGCGGCAGATAGACTTTTTACCCCAAGGGACAGTCTTCAGTTTTTTGGCTACCAAGAAATACCGGGAGGACCAAATGAACGTTTTTGATTTCGCAATGAAGATGGAGCTCGACGGAAAAGCGTATTACCAGAAAATGGCCGAAAAAACCAAACTGCCGGGATTGAAAAATACCTTCCTTCAGCTGGCCGAGGATGAGCAGAAGCATTACGATATTTTCCAGGGGCTGAAGAAAAAAGCCCCGTCCGCCATGCCGGCATCCACGGCCCTGGAAAAGGCGAAAAACATTTTTGAAAAGTTGTTGAAAGAAAAATCGTCCACCGCCGAGCTTGAGGGCGACCTCGAAGGATATACGTATGCCATGAAGCTCGAGGCCGACAGTTTCCGTTTTTACGAGGATGCCGCCGGGCGCGAGACCGATCCGAAGACCAAGGAAATCCTGCTCCGGATCGCCGGCGAAGAACAAAAGCATTTCAACATTCTGCAGAACGTCTACGACTTCGTCAATGCGCCGAATCAGTACCTGGCCTGGGGTGAATTTAGCAATCTCGACGAGTTCAGGAATTTCGGTCGGGGTAGCACCATCTAAGCGGGATCATTTGACGGGAGGCAGCGGCATGGCACGTAATCTCACCCAGAAAATTCTGGCCGAGCACCTGGTCGAGGGCCGGCTGGTGCCGGGGGAGGAAATCGGTCTGCGCATCGACCACACCTTGCTGCAGGACGCCACCGGCACCATGGCCATGCTCGAATTCGAAGCCCTCGGCCTAGACCGGGTCAAGGCCGAGTTGGCGGCCCAGTACGTCGACCACAATCTGCTGCAGACCGACTTCAAAAACGCTGACGACCACCGCTACCTGCAGACCGCCTGCGCCCGTTACGGCATCCATTTCAGCCGGCCGGGTAACGGCATTTCCCATCAGGTGCACATGGAACGTTTCGGCCGACCTGGTCTGACCATGCTCGGGGCCGACAGCCACACTCCCGGCGCGGCCGGGGTATCGATGCTGGCCATCGGTGCCGGCGGGCTTGACGTGGCCATGGCCATGGCCGGCTACCCCTATTATTTCCCCTTCCCGCTGGTTCTGGGTGTCCGACTCACCGGTGCGCTGCCAGACTGGGTCAGCGCCAAGGACGTCATCCTCGAAATGCTGCGCCGCTACGACGTCAAGGGCTGCGTCGGCAAGGTGATTGAATACTACGGCCCGGGGGTCGAATCCCTCTCCGCCACCGACCGCGAAACCATCGGTAACATGGGGACCGAGCTCGGCGCCACCAGCAGCATCTTCCCCTCCGACCGGCGGACGCGGGAGTACCTGCAGGCCCAGCAGCGCGGCGAGGACTGGTGTGAACTGCGGGCCGATGCCGGTTGCGACTACGACGAACAGATCGAGCTCAATCTGGACCAGGTTGAGCCGCTGATCGCCTGTCCTTCGTCACCCGGTAACGTCAAGACGGTCCGAGAGGTGGCCGGGACCAAGGTTGATCAGGTCATCATCGGTTCCTCGGTCAACTCCTCGTATCGCGACCTGATGGTGACGGCGCGGATCATCCAGGGGCGGCACGCCCACCCCGACACCTCGCTGCACATCAACCCCGGCAGCCGGCAGGTGCTGGAAAACCTGGCCGACCAGGGCGGCGTCATGGACCTGCTGCTGGCCGGCGCCCGCATCCACCAGAGCGGCTGCCTGGGCTGCATCGGCATGGGCCAGGCGCCGGGCACTGGACAGGTGTCGCTGCGCACCTTCCCCCGCAACTTCCCGGGCCGTTCTGGGACCAAGAACGACCAGGTCTACCTCTGCTCGCCGGAAACCGGAGTCGCCGCCGCCCTGAAAGGGGAGATCACCGATCCCCGCGACCTCGGCCGGGAAATGGTCTATCCCCGGATCCAGGACCCTCAGCAGTACCGGGTCGACGAGTCGTCCATCATTTTCCCCAGCGACAGCCTGCGCCGGACCGAGATCAAACGCGGCCCCAACATCAGACCGTTTCCCGAACTGGACGCGTTGCCCGAGACACTCGAAGCGACCGCGGCGATCAAGGTCGGTGACAACATCTCCACCGACGGCATCATGCCCGCCGGCAGCGAAATCCTGCCGCTGCGCTCCAATATCGCCGCCATCAGCGAATACGTTTTTCACCAAGTCGACCCGGAGTTCGTCGGCCGCATCAAGCAATTGGACGCTGCTGTGGTGATCGGCGGCGACAACTACGGCCAGGGCAGCAGTCGCGAGCACGCAGCCCTGGCGCCGCGCTTTCTCGGCGTGCGGGTAAAGATCGCCAAAAGCTTCGCCCGCATTCACCAGGCCAACCTGTGCAACTTCGGCATCGTGCCGCTCACCTTCAAGAACCCGCAAGACTACGACGCTATCCAGCCTGGCGATCGACTGATCTTCCCGGATTTGCGCCGGCATTTGGAGCAGGGCGACAGCGACATCCCAGTGCGGGTCGGCGACCGACAGATTCTGGCCAACCTCAACGTATCCGAGCGCCAGCGCCGACATCTTTTGGCCGGCGGCACCCTCGGCTACATCAAGGCGCAGTTGGAGAAAGACGATTAATTATTACCCGAGCGGAGGAAAGGAAGCCATTATGGGAACCCATTACATCGACGAGGGCTGTATCAATTGCGGGGCCTGTGCGGCGGTCTGTCCGGTCAACGCCATCAGCGAACAGGGCGAGGTTCACGTTATCGACAAGGAGATCTGCACCGACTGTGGCGAGTGCGATCCGGTCTGTCCGGTGGAAGTCATCCACTGGGAAACTACGGCCTGAGAGCGGTACGTATCCTCCGCGCTATTGAAATAAATTGGAAGGTCGGCGGCTGATGGGACGGCCTGTGGATTCGGGAGTCGTTGTCGTGAAGACACAGAAGAGCTCGGCGTTTTTCAGCGATCGGTCGAAAACATCCAGATCGAGCGAGCCTTCCATATCGACGACAAGGTACTGAGGGTATGCTGGGGGTAGATTGACCGGACTTGTTTTGAAATAACGTCTTGCCCTTCAAGTTGCGGTTGACGCAGTCAGAGATGACAAAATAACTGACCAGGCATCTGGAGGGCGAGGATGAAAAAGCGTTGTCCGTGGTGCGGTTCCGACCCGCTCTATGTCGATTATCACGACCTTGAATGGGGCGTTCCCATCCGCGATGACCGCCTGCTATTCGAATTTCTGGTGCACGAAGGGGCCCAGGCCGGCCTGAGCTGGCTGACCATCCTGCGCAAGCGGGAGAACTATCGCCGGGCCTTTCACGGCTTCGATGCGCAACGGGTGGCCAGCTACTCGACGGCGGAGGTGGAGCGGCTACTCGCCGATCCCGGTATCGTGCGCAACCGGCTCAAGGTCGATGCGGCGGTGAAAAACGCCCGCGGGGTGCTCGCTATTCAGGAGGAATTCGGCTCCTTTGCTGACTTCCTCTGGCGCTATGTGGATCACCGTCCCCGGCGCAACGCCTGGCGCACGCTGGCTGAGGTACCCGCGCTCAGCGAGGTTTCCGACCGCTTGAGCCGGGATCTGAAGCAGCGGGGATTCGGTTTCGTCGGATCGACCATCTGCTATGCTTTCATGCAGGCGGTGGGGATGGTCAACGACCATCTCGTCGACTGTTTCCGTTATGCCGAGTTGCAGGAGACGGAGGCGTCGTCCTGATTCTATTTCAGCCCGAGGTCGAATTCGCAACGATAAAAAGCCTCCGGGGGAGTTCCCGGAGGCTTTTCCATTTTAGTACCGACGGCAGGCGAAGAGAGCTGCTAGCGGGGCGGTGAAATCATCAGGTCGAGGTCTTCGAGCAGTGCCTGCAGGTCCTCCTCGTGCTCCACTTCCTGCTCCAGGATGGTCAGGGCGATGTTGTAGGTGATGGGGTCTTTGCCCTCGGTCAGCTTCATCAGCTTGTCATAGACGTCGATGGCGCACTGCTCCGCCTTGATGTTCTGTTCCAGCAGGGTGCGGACGAAGGGATTATCCGGCGGTTCGTAGCCGCAGTTGGTCCAGTCGAACCAGACCTTGGGGGAAGTCAGTGGGGTGCCGCCAAGCTGGATGATGCGGTCGGATACCAGGGTCGCATGCCCCAACTCCTCGGTGGCGTGCTGAATCAGTTCAGCGATGATGGCGTCCTTCATCGGCCCCTTGGCCACCTTGGCGCCGACCCAGTACTGGTAGTAGGCCAGCCATTCATCGGCAAACGCTTTGTTGAGGAGCTTCAACAGTTCGTCGACATCGAGGCCGATGATGGCCCTCCCTTTGGTTCCCATGATTCACCTCCCTGTCAAGCAATGGATTAACCGATCCCGTACATTTATCGCAATCGGTACTGATGTCAACCGCAACCGGCCATTTTGCTGGAAATTTCGGCAGCAGTGAGCGCATTGACCCGCCCCGCTGGAGGTTCATCCGATCTTTGTTATAGTCCATACAGACACGTTCATTGCGGCGGTGACCTCGGGTGTAAGCGGGAGGAGTCAGGCATGGAAACATGGCCCCAGGTCCGAGGACCTGATTTTCTACTGCGCCAGACCGGCCGAGAACTCTTCCGCCGTTCTGGCAATTACCAAGAAAGAAGGTGACGATCATGGCAACCAAAATCATCAATGGAATCAACGTCGAACAACTGGTCGAAACGGTCAACCAGATCAAGGAAAACCCGGAAATCGCCAAATTCAAATTTCGGGTCGCCAACAAGTGGGAGGATGGGACCCACAACCGGGCCCTGCTGACCTCTTTCTACGGCGCCCTGAATGAGGACGACAGCCGCGATCCGATGATGTTCGAGATTGACGAACCCCCTGTCCTGCTGGGGGCAAACAAGGGGCCCAACCCGGTGGAATACCTGCTGGTGGGGTTGTCGGGCTGTCTTGTCACCACCTTGGTGGCCCAGGCCGCGGCCAAGCACATCCGGATTCGTTCTTTGGCCTGTCGCCTCGAAGGGGATATCGACCTGCAGGGATTTCTCGGCATCTCCGAGAAGGTTCCTGTTGGCTACCAGGAGATCCGTATCTATTTCAAGATCGATGCGGACATCACTAATCGTGAGAAAGAGGAATTGATCGAAATGGCTCAGAAATTTTCCCCGGTGTTTAACACTGTGGCCAAACCGACCCCGGTCGTAGTTCAACTAGACCAGGGCTGAGCCAGGGCCGGCTCAATAGACACGTTGGAACCCGACGGCGCCTGCCGTCCGGAACTTTTCAAACAAGAAAAAAGGGCCATTTTCATCCGCGGGATGGGGTAGCCCTTTTTCGCAAGCCAAAGAACTCAGGACATTTCCTCCCGGAAAACTTATTGGTATCTAATCTGGGGCAGCTGTGGTTCCCAAGAGCAAAGGGCTCAGGAACAGTTGGGCAGAGTAAGGATGAAGTCGATATGGGTGGATGTTGCGAATCGAATTCTCTGGATGGATTACGTGAGCGGCAACGCGAAATTTTACTGAGCGTCCTCGGCATTAATACCTTGATGTTCCTAGTCATCGTAGCCGCTTCTCTCTATGGTAATTCGACCGCCTTGCTGGCAGATAGTCTTGACAACCTTGGTGATGCCTTGACCTACGGTCTGAGTCTGTACGCCGTTTCAAGAAGCACTGCCGTCAAGGCCAAGGTTGCCCTGTTCAAGGGTGGCCTGATACTCCTTGCGGCATTAGGGGTGTTGGCGCAAATCATTTACAAAATTTTCGTCCCAAGCGTGCCTCTCTTTGAGATCATGGGAGCATTCAGCCTCATTGGTCTTGGTGCAAACTCCCTATGTCTTTTCCTGCTGTGGCGCCACCGGCAAGACGACGTGAACATGGCCTCCGTTTGGGAATGCTCAAGGAACGACATCGCCGCAAACCTCGCCGTTTTCATCGCCTCAGCTGCCGTTTGGCTTACAAGTTCAAGCTGGCCCGATATGGTGGTCGCAGCCGGTCTTGTTTTGTTTCTGATGCGATCCGCCACACGTGTGCTTGCATCGGCACTGTCGGAGCTTCGGACAACTAAATGATCTCACCTTTTATATCGCTATAGCCAGCACAGAGTATCAAAGGTCACTGGCCATCAGACAGAAAACCCCACGATTTGCGGATCACGGGGTTTTCTCATTGAACGCTATATTTCGAACAGTCTCTAACGGCCTTCCCAGAGGGCAGGGATTCTGAGAATAGGGCCGTTAGATCCCTTACTCCCCAGATCTTCATTCCGAGACGATCTTCCGGACGGCCAAAAACCTTGACCGGTGGCCGAGGTAGGGTCTACATTGAAAACGTTTTATTTTTATGGATTTGTCGGAGGGAAAGATGGTTGTCGGAATCGAAATTCAAATCTGTAGGAAGACCCAAACCGCTGCTGCCAGCATGACACTGGCCAGCGGTTTTCTATTTTCACTATGATTTAGAGCTGCCAATTTAAGGGGGAAGCTTACGGAGTGAACAAAAGCGGGTTTTCGAAAGATTAACTATGGCCATTTTTCAGGGGTAAGACTCGTTGCCTAGGGTGCTTAGGATTTTGGTCTTAACGAGTGCTGCTATCGGCCAATGGCAACGTTCGCTGCGGGTGGGTGATGTAGCAGCCGAGCAAGCTTTAAGCGGTTATTCAGAAGTCGTGCCGTCGCTTGAAGGTTTGAAGCAAAATTGTTTCCAAACGATTGAAGTTTCTGTAACCACTCACGGCGTGATCCTGGTTCCACAATCTCGCAATAGGAATCGGACCCAACTATACGTGAGTAGTAAGCATTGAGAGTGAGCACATTTTGATTGATCGGCTGATAATTTTGGTGAGTTCCAAGTCTTGGTTTTGGAAGTTCCGAACATGGCTTGGAAAGATTAGTTTTGTCTTCGAATGCAGCGCATACAAGAGGAGCGCCTCAGTCACTAAAGCAAAAGCAAACGCCCGCATTTTAGGCTCCTTCGCATGGACCGGGGTGAAAATCTTGTTTTGGGTCGTTTTGTGCTTGGCGGCCCTTACTCCCGCTGAGGGTTATGTCAGAAGTAACCTGTCTTGGCTCCCAACGCTTAGTGCAGACGACAAAAAGTTTAATATCGAGCAACTCAGGTTGTACGCCCAACTGCTCACAGCGATATTTTCGATCTATTTCGCCACAATCGGCATAATACTGAGCGCCGGTTACACCAGACTTCGCCGGGATATCATCCAAATGCTCACGAACGAGCAGGTGGGCAGCGTGTATTCTCGGGTTTTGGTGCTTGCAGCGATGTTCTGTTTGGCAGCAACGGCCTTGCCTATGTTTGGGTCTGAACCAAACCTGTTCGTCTATGTCGTCGGCACGGTTTTGACTTTGTTAAGTGCTTTGGCCTTGTTTCCTTTGGGCCAGAGGCTGTTCAATTTTTTTGACCTCAATCTGTTGGTTCGCAGCGAAATACTCCCCAACATTGCGCGCCACATCGAAGGTGCGGCGAACGGCAAGAATTCAATTTCGTTGGCCAACCATTATTCGAAGGCAGCGCGACAGGCTCTTGAGCAACTCTCGTACATTGATGATCGTGTTAAAGCTGACAAGGAGAGTTTGGAAGACAATCTGCCTGCGTTGACCGACGACTATACGGCTTTGCTTCTGCACTACCTGCAACGGAAACACACAATAGACCAAGAAAGCTATTGGTTCCCGAGGCGAAGCAAGCATAAACAGTGGTTTTTTGCGGGGGACACCGCCACGTCTATGGCGCTGCAAACGAGTAGCCAGCAGCCGCTGATTGAGGAAAAACCTGATCACCAATGGCTGGAAAACGAGATCGGCGACAGATTGACAGGCCATGTTGAACTCGCATTTCAAGTCGGTGACTTCGATCTTGCATTGAAACTCATCGGTCGCTTCTCGACCCGTATTTCATCTTATGCAGCACGGTTTCAGTTCGAAGTCGGCATGAAAGAACTCAAAAGATTCAAAGAAATCATTGAGCAGGTTTTTGGCTCATCGAATGCGGCAGTAGACAATGAAAAGGCGAAGATAAAGATAGAAATAGCAGACACATGGGCTGCGTTGGGGAGCAATCTCTGCTTAGAAACTCTACGCCGAATGATGACGTTTGAGAAAGAGCTGAAAAAATTCTTTAAGACGGACGCGTGGAATGAGCAATCCCTGCGCCATCTACCTGCCTTTCTGCAAGTGGAACTCGCCTTCATTGCCGACCGAATTGAGTTTGAGCGAGAGATTGAAGGGCAGCGCCTATCCAAGCCCAAATACGTTCGACAGTTGGCGGTCCAAAAGCTGTTGCAGCACTACGCAAAAGTCCTGCCTGAGGTTTGCGACTTCTACCAAAATTTGATTCCAAGTTTTGTGGAGTCATTGGCAAAATTGAAAATGTCAGAGGCCGCAACGCAGGTCGTTCTAGCAAGCTTACATAGCCATTGGAAACTGCCACGCTGGTTCGACGAACTTGCCCAGCTCGTGGACCGGTATCATGAGTATGGGCACTACACCGAAGAGCAGTACAAACTACCTGAGATAAACATGATGGAGATGACCCTGCAGCTTGCTTCTGCGCGAGATGATGCAATTACTCGGTTCGGCAGTGGAGCCATGGTCAGACATATCTTCGAACAAAAACACAACGATGAACTGCCGGATCATTTTGGACAGATTTACTTCGAACTGGCCGAAGCATGCATAAGCGCTCTTGAACAAAACGATGAAAGTAAGTTGGACAAGGTTCTCCCGATGTTCATGTCCCTTGCGTTTCTGGCGGCGGATTCGAAGTTTGCGGACCCATCACTGGATGTAAACAACGAGTTCCGGCTTCATCTCATTTCAACGGTGATCAATGACTTGGCGTCAGTCTTAGGTTTTGCCATCCTCTACGGTGCATACTTCGACAATGAAAAGTTGTCTGTGGGTGCGCTAGCGAAGTTCGATGCTTGGATTGAGCACGCAACTGACAAGCAACAGTACTTCAAGAGAATGGTGCTCCTCTCAAACCCGCACAGTTTTAGTTTGAGTGCGTCACCGCGTGCTCTAATCCGGATTAATTGGAGAATATCGTTTGAACGCCGCGCGAGACACGATGGTTTTGGGGACCAAATGGGAATGACACGAGGGGTTCCGCACCAAAACAAAATCGTGAGGGAGTTCCTGATGTCATATTCGGATGCGTCTCATCTGTTCTTTGCAAAACAGCTTGTACCGAAACTTAATACAATTGACTTCGAGATCGATCATCACATCACCATTCTTGCTCGCCGGTTGCGTGAGGAACGTGAATAGGTTCAGCATGAAGATATTTAAATCCGAACCTATGCCTCGATACCACGTCCATGATGTGCATCTTGGATTCATTGATCGACTATTGGTCGAAACTAAGCGGGAGAGTCCTGATTTCAATCGTCAAATGTTTGATGAGGACTTCGTGGGATTGTTCCACTCGATGAATGGCCGGAGTGGAAATCTATTCGAGATCGTATCGAATGACGACGAACTCATTCAAAAGCTAGTTAGCAATGTTAAGACGAGATACGCACCACATCCGGTTGACGAATCAATACGTAAGTTGGTGGAGGAAATAGCTCAATCGCTAATTCGGTTCGGAAGAGCGTACTATTTCCTGCATGACGATATAGAGCAGGAAGAAATCCGCGTGGCTTCGTTCAGCTCAGACGGCGTTGTGCGCCTCTTTGGTATGTATATTCAGTGGGTGCCAAAACGCATGGAAAGGCACTGGGATCGAGATGACGAGGAACTTCCGAGAGAAATACGTATCTTGGATGCAGCCAAAATAATGCGCTTCGACATGCCCACATCAATCAAACGCATGTTGTCCGCACAGAACAGGACTTTGGCTGTCCTTGACAAACACCAATTTTGGGGAGCCAAAAACTACTCTCAGGCCACACACGAAAACCCGAATCCGACCAACTATTTCGATTTCCGTGTGTGGAGAGATACGCTAGATCGCGCTTTGTATCGTGCCACGCGAAGTACCGGCTGGAACGGTAGAAAATATGACTCGTCAAAGCACTCAGACTTCTTCGATTGTCACCGACTGATCCGCTTTCGACGAAACCAACTCTTGCTAAGAGACGACATTTTGAACCAACTAAGCAGAGAGCTCTCTAGGGTTGGCAAAAGTTACAAAGTCGAATTCTCGGTTGAAATATCCGGAACTGATCAATTACCCAGCGTCGCACACCTGAACGAATTGGAGGTGAGGCTAGCGCATGAAGAGGTTACGTTCAAAGAAATCATTGACTATTGCTACAAACTATGAACGGCCGGCTCGAAGGGCCGTAGCGCAGATGAATGTCCGAAATTGGCACGAAGCAGTCGTAGGTGATCACGTTTAATATTGCATCGCGAACATAACAATGAGCTCCAACGGACAGAGGACCTTCCCCCGCTAAAATAAACACATCAACCTAACCAAGAGGTATTAAGACAGCAGGTGACGCTTGTTCTGAAAATCACTACCACTCAGACACGAAACGCCCTCGATCTTCGGACGGAGGGCGTTTCTCACAGACCAGGGAATCTGAGAGCGGGGTCGGCAGACACTTTTGCACCCTCCATCACAATTCGAGATGATTTTCCGGACGGCAAAAGCCTTGACCGATGGACGCGGCTGGCTTAAATTGATTTTGTCTTATTTTTGATAGATTTGCAGGAGGGGGGGCATGCAGATAAAGCCTGAAATTCAGCCCTGAGAACATAATCAACCGCAGTTGCCGGATTGCCGGGGCTGCGGTTTTCTGTATTTTGCTCTTGTTTTGATCTGTCTATTTTGGGGGAAGCTTACGATCCCAACTTGCAGCGAGGCGGCATGAAAAACTTTAAGGCAACCATTGAGCACGCACTGGCGCGCAATACCGTTCGATTGTTGGCAGGTGCTACACTAGAGCAGCTAACCTCGACGGGGACAGGCTTCTTCTACCAAGTCACACATCCAGAGACCGACAAGGCAAAGGTGCTGATCCTGACGAACAAGCACGTGGTACGCGGTGCCACATTCGTTCACTTTGTCTTATCCTCGGCACCGTCTGTCGCTGACCTTGATGATGGGCACCAACCAAAAGGTCGGGGGAGACCATCCGATTTCTCTTCCGCTTGCTGGCAACTTGCTGCTACATCCCGATCCAGACATCGATCTGTGCGCAATTGACATCACCATTCCCTACGGCCTGATCCTTCAGTCGGGCCGACAATTGCGATCCATGAATCTTAATTCAACTTGGCTACTAAGCCCTGACGATCGAAAGAATCTCCGTGATATAGAGCAGGTTTTGGTCATTGGTTATCCGAGCGGGCTTTGGGACTCGCATAACAACATGCCAATTGCGCGGCGCGGGAGTACAGCTACGCACGCACTTGCTCTCTATGCGGGCAAGCGAAACTTTCTCGTCGATGTTGCTGCCTTTCAGGGGTCAAGCGGGTCCCCAGTCTTCACCTACGAGTCACCTATGTTTCGACAACCGGACGGCTCTTATACGCCTGGGACTAAAGTGAATTTTGTCGGGGTGGTCTGGGGAGTTATCGAGCGTACAGTAACGGGCGACCTTATGGCGATCGAGATGCCATCGGCCATCACCCAAGTACCTGTACTCCAAGCGTCACTGAACTTAGCAATAGCTCTCCATGCTGATGCAGTTCGGGACATGGACGAACTTGTCTTCCCAGGAATTAATTCCGTCCGTGCAGAGAGAAAATCCTAATCTCTGGCACAATCTTGTTCGTACTGGCTATTCCGCCTAGTTCAAAAATTAGGTTGGCAGGAAAGCCCAGTCTTCTAATAAACTAGGCCGTAACAATTGCGTTGCACCCGATGTCGCATCTGTGGTGGGCCACCGCTGAAGGCTGGCGTTAGACGTCAGAAAACATATATGTCAGCACCATCCGAATACAGCCTAGGCCCCTTGCCGTGGAAAGACGAAATCCTCGTCGCGGCAGTTTGGCGAAACTTTCGCCAAGCACAAGAGTGGGTCAACGAGCACCCGGGACGTGACCTTAGTGAGAGGTTAGACTCTCTGCGTGCCGTCCAACGCATCTTTGATCGCAGCGCCAAGCGATTCGCAGAAGAACTTGTTCGGTTTCATGAAGCTTCACGCGACGGACATTTATTCTGCAGGAAACGCCGTCCCGACCTCGATGCATTTGAGGAGGGCTTCCGCGAACTACTCTATGTCTTCGCCTCGTCGGCGATGACCCTCGTCGACCAGGCTCGAACGCTAAGTCAAAAGGTAACACTGCCCGGCTATAGCGATCGCGTAGACAGAGCGTTCGCTTCGAATCCTGAGCATCGGTTCATTCAAGAGCTACGTGTTGATGTGATTCACGTGACACTTCACCGTCCAGGATGGCAATTGACTTCTGGATGGGCAGGAGAGTCAACCTCAAAGTTCATGCTGTGGCTGAACCAACTGAGCCGGGCTAGCGAATACAACTTGCAGGCTCGTCAGTTTGTCCGAGGTCACGCCGATGGCATTGACTTAGGTCGCCTCGTCGCCGACTACGCCGAAAAGGTCAGAGGTTTTCACGATTGGCTGCACGAGGCAGTCGAAGTGGTGGTTGGCGATACTATTGCTGACTATCGGCGCTGCACCAAGAGAATCAAGGCTGTCAGCTCTCGCTCGTGGTGGAAAATCATTCTTCAGCAAGTCGTCATCTCGGGGAAGCGCGACCCGTACACCTACTTGGACCAGTACCTCACCGATGAAGAACTTGCCGAAGTGAACTTGCTGCCACATCGCAGCCACCGCCAAGTAGATCGAATCATCGAACTGGTGGATGAGTACGGCGCATGCGATGAGGATCTCCGCAAGGTAGTTCACCGAGCATTCGGCGCCAGCAACGCCTAACCTCCATCGAGCGGACAGCCTCCGGCCTGCGGTCGGACTAGCCGCCGGCTCAAAGGCCACCCCGTTGGGCATGTAGAAAAAGTCGGTCCGAAAATTCACAAAATTCAGGGCACCCCGAAGCCCACCCTGAAATCACCAGGGTGGGCTGTCTTGCATTTTGTTCCGCAATAGGGTCTTACATCACCTAATATTTATCATCCACCCAGGCGGAGCCTTCGGACAACTACGAATGGTTGGTTTCATGAAATAATAGACGGATGGACTTGACCGATAATGACTGGATGGTTTTGCTTGAGAACAGGTGGCGGGTTTAGATGATTATAAGAATGAATGTCGCCAGCCCCTGGCCGGAAGTGGCCCAGAAACTGGCCCGATCCGATGTGCCGGTCGCCTTTACCCCGGAGCAGGAGGACTGCCTCAAGCTTCTGGGAGAGCTGTTGCCGACTCTGCTTTCGGGACGGACCGGGCTGCGCCTCGACGAGGAGGCGATCAAGCAGTTCTGCCTCCGATTGGCCAAGTGTCCGGCGTCGCGGAAGAAGGAGCGGTTCAATTTCATCGCCCGGGGCATCGAATGGGGCAACCGTCACCTGGACTGGGACATCCCCCTCTCCCCCTTCTTTTTTAGCGTCAACCGGGACCGCAACGTCCTGCAGCCAGAGGTCTACCAGAACCGCTATCGGGCTGAACGGCTGACGGCCGCCTACATCGCCCACTTGGAGCAACGGCCCGATAGCAGCGATGAATGGTTGGGGCAGATCCTCTTATCGGCGATTCTGTTCGGCGGTCTCCTGAACCTTCGCTGGCAAGCCCCCCTCATCCAGTCCTTGGCAAAAGCGGAGATCTACCAGGAAGGCAGCTGGCTATGGCTGGAGATGGTGCGCCCGGCCGGCAAGCGTTCGCCGCCCAGGCACGGGCGCTGGGTAGCGGACCCCCTGACCCAACTCCTCATTTACCGATTCCTGGAATCCGGCTCCGGAGAGATTCGGGCAGGGGCTCCGTGGCGGCTGGCGAAGGCTTTTATCGAACGGTTACCCCTGAGGGGCGATGAACGGCCCAAATCACTGTCCGAGCTGTTGCGATGGGCGCTGTCCATGGAGATCTTACGAAGCGGGTCCGGTCTCCTGGGGTATGCCCGAGGGAACCTGGACGGGCCCCCTCTGCCGATCGGCCCGTGGCTGAGATTCCTGACGGGAAAATCGATTCCGGTCGAAAAGCAGCCCCCGCAACGGGAGGCATCGACAGCCGTTCATGCCGAGCCCATTCTCCCGCCCGAACGGACCTCTATCGCACGGCAGATCGCGCTGTTCAAGCAGGCTTATGCCCTCCTCACACCAGGGGAAGACGGGAAGGAAATCTCCATCGGCAACGGGCAGAATCGCCTGAAAATGTTTTTCGCCGAGCATCGCAGGGAGATGGGGCCGGCGCTGCAACTGCTCATCCAGTGGGGACAGCAGATGCTGTCGTCACGGGCTTCCGTAAAGGAACGACGGACCGCACCGGCGATCAAGACCAGCAGCCTCGCCCGCTACTGGACGGAAATCGGCGGCACCCTGGTACGGAGTTGCGGTCTGGAAAGCCCATTGCTGATGGATCCGCAGGATCTGGAGGATCTCTATGAAACCATCGCCATGAAGCTGGGCAATGAGCCCTATGCCATCCATCGGTTGGCCCAGTTCCACGGTTTCCTGGAGACTTTTTACAAAATGCCGGCGATGGAATGGACCGAGGTCGTGGACGAGTTCGGAAAAGTCTGCTCGGCGGTCGACGCCAACCTGATCAGTCCGGCCATTTACGAAGCCCTGCTGGCGTCCCTCGGTTGGGGGGAAGCCGAGCCCACTCGCCGGCAAACCCTGCATCTGCTGGCCACCATACTGTCGTATCGATGTGGACTACGCCCGGTGGAGATCCGGGCGCTGCGGATGATGGACATCCAAGGCGTGACAAAATACGAGGTTCTGATCCGGAACAACCGTTTCAAGACGACCAAAACCAGCTCCGGCGTCCGCCGCCTTCCCCTCTCCCTGCTTCTGACGGAGCACGAGATGGCTTTCCTGATGGGGTATCGGGAACAGAGAAAGGGCGAGGCGGGGCTGTTTGGCGAGGAACTGTTTCTGGCTCACCCCACAAAAAAGGCCGGCATGCTCGGCGACGGCGAGCTGTTTGGCCCGATACGCGAAAACCTGCGAGCCATCACCCGCGATGACAGCCTGCGTTCCTACCATTTGCGCCATTCCTTCCTCACCTGGGGCTACGTGAGTTTTTTTCTTGGGGGCGAGCATTCACCCGAAGATGTGGCCGCCCTCGATCACCCGCAGTTCGAACATACAAAACGGCAAGTCATTCTGGAAAATCTTCTGCAACAGCCTTCCACCGGCCGTTCCTACCCCTTCCTGCTGGCCATGCTGGCAGGGCACAGCAGTCCGAGAACCACGCACCATAGTTATATCCACCTGATGGACTGGCTTTGCGCCTGCGAGCGACGACAGCCCGATTACTCCCGGTCCATCCCCGCCAAGACCTTGGCAGCCCTGACCCACCTGTCAACGCCCCGCGTCTATGCCCTGTTGCAGGAGGGAAAAAAGACGGGGCATGTGCTGCTTCCCATCCTCATGACCCAGGCGCCGCGTTATGCCCAGCGCCTGCGCCATCCCTTGATGGAAAAAGCCTGTGCGCCGCGAAAAGTAACCTGGAAGGAGGACAGCCACACGCTGCCGGATTGGGGAGAAGTCGTGGCGGGCCTGCGTGCCCTCCCGGAAGATCTCCAGACGGCGATGGAGGCGCTGACCCGTCCGGACTGGGATCTGGCGGCTCAACTCTATGATGGAGTACGGCGACTCGATGGGCGACGGTTGAAGTCGGCCCGGAAAATCATTGAAACAGCTTTAACCAACCGCTCCCCACGCTGGAAAGACAGCGTCTACACCACGTTCAGCTCGGCCAAGGAAATCGTGGGAATGCTGCTGGAGTGTGGTCTAAGCAAAAGCCAGCTACTCGTGGTCCACCATCCCCGCCGGGGACAACCGGAAAACGAACAGCAAGAATTTGCCTACAGATGGGCAGCGGCACTCGGCCTCAGTGAAAACCAGATCCAGAACGGTGAAGACGCCAATTTCAAAAAAACGCCTCAGCGCGGGTGCATCACCCTGAAAATCCTCACCGAACCGCAGCTGCGCAGCTCCCGCCAACGGATGCCCAAAGGGTCACCAGGGTATCTGCTCGCACTGCGCCTGCTCCATCATCAGTTCTCCTCCCACCTTCTATAGACCCACGAAAACATATCAAAGCCCCAAACTCCCCCCCCGGGGCGCCATCACGTCGATCCAATACTCTTAGACACAAAAATTAACAATAAATAATTTTGGTCCATAAGTAGCTGTAATTTATTGATTCGTCTCGAAATTTGTCAAAATCTGGCCCAAAAATGTCCATTCTGATTTCATATTGAGGGTAGGGATACTCATGCGCAAAAAGATTATGAAGACCCAAGGAATGATGGTGAATCAAAACAGAGTATCGACCGGCGGATTTTCATGGAGAAATCGTGGCTGAAATGAGCGGAGGATTGAGGACTAAAGTTGTCGCATTTTGAGAACGGGGAAATAAGGCGCTTTTTTCAGGGTCGGGGGGTGGGATTTCTGTGAAAACATAGTCGTCGACATCAACCAACAATAAGGAGGTCGAAATGATCGACAATATTACTATTGACTACGGCATTAGACTAGCGACTGGCGATACGGGATTGTCTAGTCAGCATCCAATCTTAAAAGCACAGATGGAACTATGTGATTGTCTTGAGGACCTCGATAAACTTATCGTAGCCGATCTCGGAGGTGGATCGATTGTTTTAAAGTTTCAGACACCTACTGGTATTATTGGGGATGTCAAAATGCATATTTCTTCAGACAAACCAATTTCTCAAAAGTCCATCGACTGTGTACAACGATTTCTTGCTACAAGTCGGAGGATTATCCTTACAGATTTGGATAGTATTCGGTCAAAAATTAAATTTGATAACTTACACAAAAAATTGATAAAACTTGAAAAAGATTTTAATAATGAAGAATTTAAAGAATTGAATCCGACATTATCTTTAAACAAGAAATTATTGGCCGAAATAATCGTCAAACTTTCCAAAATCACAATCGGTCGTCCAAATTATCTAAATATTACATACCATGATCGTGATGGATTGATTGTTTTTATATGTGAAAATCCTGTCGATATGGATACATTACTCGATCCCTTGAAGAAAGACGATACCCTCCGTGACGCTACATTTACAATAAGACGCGCACCAGGAACTAGTGATGCAAAATTTGATCTTTTACTAGACGGGAGAAGAGTTAATCATAGAATTGATCATGATGAATTCTTGAGTGAATGGAATAATGGGTTACATATATTTAGATGTCATTCGACCATGTTTGCGAGCTACAAAATTGAAAGAACTCACGATAAAATAACGATCGTAATTATAGAAGTTAAGGATATTCTTCCGCCAGCTGGACTTGGTTTTCAGATGTCTCTAGACGGAATTAAATAAGATCTCATTTATCCCAAATGAGCGAAAGCGGTTTGCGTAGACCTCGTCGCTGCCCCTGGGGAGGAGTTTTTAAGCGGGCAACCCCGATCTCGAAACTGGAGAGTGCCCAGCCAGCCTTGAAAGGCAGTTATACCGTTCGCTTGGCAGGCGCAAAGCAGTGAAAAAAACTTGTCGAATTGTTCTGTGTGTAGCTAAGCCTGAAGCTAGGGTTAAAAATCATTTTTTTATTTTTGCTTTAGCTTTTTCGTAACGGGCTATCCTGGGAATCCAATCACCGGCCCAACCTTCTGATTGGGCCTGATTACAGATTTTTATTGCTTCATCATACTTGTTTTGCTTATCCAAAATAATTGCCAATTGTTTATAGCCAGTGTGTTCTGGCATGCGACCTTGAAATCTGTTGAAATTTTCGGCCGCACTAGGGGCTATGTCTATCTGCTTCCGGCATGAATCTATGGCTTTTTTCATACTCTCTTTATTTTCTCTGTCAGAATAATAGAATCGAATCGAAGCGTCGTAGAAAAAGTGGCGATCAATTATATCATCTGAGTTTTCAAAAAGCTGATCGGCTTTTTCATAAAATTTTTGAACTATACTCCTATTTTCTTTTATGAAATTGTATTGAAAACTCTGGGTAGCTATATTAGAAAGCATCTTCGGTATGGACGTAAGAGACATGTCTATCGTACCAATATTATTCACAACAGTTTCACGTTCTTTCTCGCTAAACTCCTCATTCAACCATTCCTTTAATCCGCATTTATCGATAACTGATTCCATATCTTGATTTTCCTTTGTAAAATTGATTGATTCTCCAATAATACCTAGATCTCGGGCTATCACATTGAAACTTTTGCCACAACTAGCTTCGACTCGAGTCATATAATCTTCAATTGTTCCATTTTCAGAACCTAAATCCGAGGCAAATACCTTTTTCAAATTTTCTAAAACGTTTGTTTTCAAATCGATGTCATATATTTGAATGATCGCACCGAGAATTGCTAGAAAATTCATCGGGTTTTTGTTTATGCCATATTCGATAAATTCTTTTTTAGATGCTCTAAATAATATACTCCTCAAATCTTCACCGTGATCGTATAACAATGACTGAGCAAGAGAGTTCATCGAAGGTTTAAATCCGTGATTTACAACAAGATCATTAGCGATTTGAAACATGTCTTTTTCTACATAATGACCGTTCGTTCTCTGTATATCATTGAAAAATAAGGAGTCGAGGAGATCGAGGGATGTGCCTCCACCTTCATCCCCTATGAATAAAATATCATCAAATTCTTTCTGTTCCTGTCTAAAAGTCGAGACATCTGCCCCCAATTCAATCAATGTTGAATAAGCTGCATAAGATCCAGATTGTACAGCATATTTCAAAGGCACAGTACCTTCATCATCTCCGGCCAAAACTTTCTGATTCGGATCGGCTCCATATTTGATTAGGGTACGAATTACATCTGCCTTGCCTTGTTGTGCGGCGTTATGAATGGCGAAGAAGCCCTCATCATCACTTAATTGGCAAGAGAGTCCTGCGGAAGCTAAAAGCTCGATCATTGAAGCAGCTACACTATCTTCTGCCTCCATCGCAGCCCTTTTTAAGATGTCGATGCCATGCATAGCTCGCCAATGGATATCCGCACCTGCTTGAAGCAACATCTGTACTAACTCTCTATTCCCCTGCGCAGCTGCTATTCCTAATGCTGAGTAAAGAGCTTCTCCTGGCTTGATTGCGTTAACATCTGAACCAGCGTCAAGCAACATTTTTACCTTATTAACGTCATTCGATTTTACAGCAAACATTAAGACACTATAAACTTCACTAGGACCTTCAGTCTTCGCCAAGACATCAGCTCCTGCTTTTATCAAACTTTCCAATTGTTCGACTGTTCCAGAATCTGCAATGACCATTATGGGAGTGAGCCCTTTAATTCCACCTCGATCACGGGTCTCATTGACTTGCTCTTTAGTCTTTTCTATATTAATAAGATCATCTAGTTGCTGTTCTTCAATCAAGCTCCATACTGGGTTATCTTCATTTTTTTCTATTATTGCATTAATGGAACCATTCTCAATCTTTTCATATAATTCTTCCTGGCTTGAAACACCATAGCTACTGATGAGAAAACGGCCAATCTCCTCTTCGTCCGGTTCTTCTCCATCAAGAACTGGAACTAATGTCCGGAATATCCAATAGCTAATATAAATTGGCGAAATCTTCCACTGCTCTAATAGTTTTATATAGATTTCTTGCTCTTCTTTTTCAAATTCACCATCAGCCTTAGCAACAAGTGCACAGACAAAGGAAATTATTTTTTGTATAAAATAATCGCTTATACGACCTGCATACTCCTTAATCAAATCATCAATTTTGCCATTTTGAATTGCTTCAAAATAATCTCTCTTCACATCATCTATTATTTTCGAGTCAGTAAATATATCTGAACCATCATGAACAATAGTAGTAGATTTTTTGGAAAATTTTAAAGCTGATTCAAAATCATAATTCTTCTCATATTCTTCTATAGCTTTCCTGTTTTTTAAGATATAGCGTGAAAAACTCTTCATTTCGCTAATTTTTACAATTTCTTCTTCTGACAATTTTCCATCACCAATCGCTACAAGAACGATGCAATATTGCATAGAGATAAGGTCATTTTCTATTTTTGACTTTTTCTTTTCTTTTGAATTTTGTTTTGGTGTGTCTTTTGATTTATCTTTTTTTTCTGATGCTAGAACATTATGTTTGTTAGAATCTCCAGTATTCTGATTTTCCATAACACTGTCGCTTTTCTTGGATGAATTATCTTTAGATTTAATCTTATTATCTGATTTATTTTTTTTAACAATATTGTTTTCAGTATCATCAGAAGGAGTCGGCAGGACACCAAATTTTTGCAAAGCTTTTTCGTAAGCAGATCTTCTCTTATGCCTTATTGGATCATTTTTATAAACTTTGTCTACATTCTCTAGACAATACTCCAACATCTCTATCAATTCTTCCTTGTTTGTTTCATGGAGAGGGGCATCCATACATTCTTTGGATAGAGCGTCAATGCTCGCAAGGAATTTTTTTGATGGAAGTTCATCACATAGCTCCCCTTCAAAAACACAACAATTATCGAAAATCTTCCTAGATATCTCAGTATCACTGACAGAATATTTTTTTCTTATGCTCTCCATATCTTCATCTTTTTTTCGAGAATTAATCCACACAGTAACCCCAATAATCAATCCAAAACCAACAAGCCCAAAAACAACAAGATGAATCAATTCCATGGATTTGCTCCTTTCCCATAGGGACAACACATTTTATCTTCAGTTCAGAATCCGAGTTTAAAATCCGGCTCCATTATTCAGGCGTGTCTCCAGTACGGATAAACGTCGCCTCGAAAGCTTTGCACGGGCGGTATTGTTGTAGTCGATTGGCGAAGGTGAAGGCATTGTTCATTTCGTAGTGTTGGAAGATATCGAGGCCTCGATCCAGCGAGATTTTCCAGCCGTGATCGGTCACGATATGGCGGGCATGAATCGTTCCCGTGCCGTCAAACTTCCAAGTGAAGTTCACGCCTACGCCGTTTCCCGATTCTTTTATTTTCTCGAAGCTTTGTTGCTGCTGTTCGCTCTTAAATTCATCTTGCACCGTTACCAAGTGAACGGTCACCTCCTCATCCGCAGCTTTATGCTTAACTACCGTCTCCAGAAATTCCATAAAGTTACGCATTTGATAAAACAGTCGGATGTACGGGTCGGTCACCGTAATTGTCGTCGCCCCCTTGAGATAAGGGCCTAACAACGAATCGAAGGAGATCCCCCGCTGATTTTCCTGGAAGGTGAGGTGTTTTTCTTTAAGAGCAACCCCCGCCAGTGCGGGCGACTCGGATGGGGACAACGGCGCAGCGGCTTCCTCAGCAGGAGGGGTTTCCCCGTCTTCACACTCGGCGATGGTCTTGTGGTAGTAGTGGGGGTATTCCTCCTCTTCGAGCGCAAGAACGATTTTGGCTTGCCCCTCGGCGTCAAGATAGGAGAAATGAACCTGGCCGTAGGTAGAATCGATTCGCATCAGTTGATCTTTGACGCGCTTGCGGCCTTCAATCGAAAACCGCAGCAACTCCTCGACCTCGTTTTTGGTTGCTCCGCCATGCGGAAAAAGAATTTTCATCAGACCGGAAAATGTCTTGTTGATGCCGTCGCGATCCCGCGTCGAAATATCGGAAGAGAGGGAGAAGAGCCCCCTGTAGCGATCCGAGTAATCATGATTGCGCAAGGAGCGGAGAATCTCGGCCAGGTAGTCCACCACGAATCCGTAACCGCTGGAGAACATCTCGCCCCGGATGATGTCGACCTCCCAGCCCGGAATATAAAAATGGATACGATCGAGAAACGCGGAGTCGTAGAAGCTGTCGGGGAGATCGCAAAACAGGTCCGAGTGCTTGAGCATATAGGGGACATTGTGTTGGGTGTTGCCGACGAAGACCATGGACGCCTCCGCCCCCAGCGTCTCGACACCCCGTGAAAAAGACTTGTTGGCCATGTAGTTCTTCATGATGTCGACCAGGGCCTTGTCCACGCGCTTTTTCTTTCCGGCAAACTCGTCGAAGGCGACACAGTCCCAGTAGCCGACCAGACCGATCTTTCCGGTGGTGTTGTTCACGAACAACTTGGGTACCGAGACCTCGCCCCCGGAAATCAGGATGCCGTGGGGTGAAAACTCCGAATAGATGTGCGATTTCCCGGTCCCCTTGGGACCAAGTTCGATCAAGTTGTAATTGCGCTCGCAGTACGGGATCAGGCGAATCAGCTGAGTCAGCTTGCTGCGCTTGCCGAACATCTCCGGATTGAAGCCGATACTCTGGATCAGCAGATCGATCCATTCGTCGGTGGAAAATTGTTTTCGAGCTTCGATGTAGCCGTCAAAGTCGAAATGGGATAGCTGGATCGGCTTGAGCGTCGACATGACCCAAGGAGTAGCACTTTTGTCCTCGGTGAATTCGTATTCGATGTCGGCAATACACCAAACACCGCTGACCAGCAGCCGGGGATGGGCCTTGACCGTACCCGAATCGACCAGCACTCTCTTGATCCCGAGATTGGAAAAGCTCGCCTCATAGACATCGAATTTATCGTTCAAGGCCACACTGATCTTGTCGATGACCTTGTAGCGCCCCTTTTCCTTGATATTTGATCGGACCAGTCCGGCCTCGTTGCGATGCACGTAATGCTTGCGCAGGATCTCCTTAACCGTCTCGATACCGGTCTGGATGGTCGGCTCATCGTTGGTGGCGCAATACTGTCCCAGCAGGTATTCCAGCACGTAGGAGGGAACGATAGCGTTGCCCTTGACTACCTTGACGAGATCCTTGCGGACAACAAGCCCCGGGAAATGAGCGTTAATTTTCTGGTCAAGGTCGTTCATCGGCCACCTGCCCTTTAAAAGTCGAAATCACTGGTAAATGAGCGCCGCATCATATAGCGGAGCGACTTGTATTCCCTGTAATGTGAAGTTCCGGCGTGCTTTTCCTCCAGCCGCAGAATGACTTCCTGCCCGTTGGCCTCATCGGCCTTGCGGGTGAGCACAAAGCGCACCTGCAGCTCCCGCTCCCGGGGATTGTCCGACGTCAAATCGAAGGTCAGCTCAAAGCTGTCGGAAATCAGGTCGCCGGCCGCCGTGTAGATGCCGGCCCGCAGCACACGCGGCTGGATCTTGTCCGTCACCGGTCCGGCCTGGTACAGGGTCACCGCCAGTTGGCCGGAGGTAATCACCGAACTGGCCCCGCGCAGGATGTCCACCTCGACGGCGGTGACATCGCTCTGGCGCTTCTTGTTGATCTTGAGCACCGGAATCACCACCTCCTGCAACGACGCGCCGCCATGCACAAAGCGGCTGCCGGAGCCCTTCAAACGCAGGCGGTTGATCGATTTGGGGATCTGCACCTCCACCTCGCCTGCCAGGCCAAGCTGTTCGGCGGTGAATTTGTGCAGACTGGGGGCTTCCACAAGCCCCTTGCCGAGTACGAAGCGGCGGTCGCGGAACAGAATCTGCTCGCCCTCGGCATCGACTCCGGAAAAGTCGCTCTCCTCGATGGCGCGGTTCTGGTAGATGAAGCCGTGGTCGGAGGTAATCAAAAAATTGTACAGATTCGCATTATTCAACTTCTTGACCAGGCGGATCAGTTCCGGCAACGTCTCTTCCACCGCCTCAAAAACCCGCTCTTCCGACTCCCGGGTATGGCCGGTGTCATCAATACGGTTATGGTAGATGTAGATCACATCGTGGTCGCGCACCAGAGACCGGCAATCCTCCCCCTTCATAGCCATCAGCTCATCGGCCTTGCAGGCCGTTGCTCGTCCCCCCGCAGCCTGGCCGAGAATCTTGCAGCGGTTGAGAGTCCCCTGGGAACTTTGTCCATCCACCAGCACGGCGCCGGTCTCGTTATCGGCAATCGCCAGTGCCTTGTTAGGCAGCAACGCCGCCATGCCGAGCTGGGTATAACTGGGCAGCATCGACAGCGCCGGTTCCAGCTCGGCGCTGTAGCGGTCTTCCTGGCGAATGAGGCTCAGCAGTTCATCGCCGATCTCATAGCGCATGGCGTCGGAGATGATCACACAAACCTTGTTCTCCTTGCGTAGAAACGGCCGTACCCAATGCTCGAAAAAGTGCTGCTGGCCCCGCACAGGTGAGGCCTCCCATTTGGAGGCAGCATCGACAAAGACCTGGAAGCGGTCGCCCAGTTTCAACAGATAGTTGTTGGAATAGAGGTTTTCGACTTGGTCCGTCAGGCTGCCCATCAGCGACGCTTGCCCCGACATGCGCACATGGTAGGTAAACTTGCGGTAAAGCTGATCCAGCTGATACCAGAAGCGGCTGTAACGCTGCACACCTTCAGCCAAGCTGTCCATGGCGAGATTGGCCTGGCCCAGGGCATGGATAAAGAGGGCGGCGAAGTCAACCGCTTCGTACAGATGGCGGTATTCGCGATACCAGTGGCTCTGCCGCCGCTGACGAACCCAGAGCGACACATCCGGGCTTCCGACCGTGCGGGAGGATACCGCCCGCACCAGGTCGCTGATGATCTTCTGATCGATCAGGCGGAAGTAATCCAACTCGATCAACACCCGGAAATCCCGCTTGGCCAGATCCTGCTCAATGCCGAGGACCTCGGCGCATTCTCCCGAGAGGGTCTCGAAGCCGCCTTCGAACTGACGGCTATCCTTCCAGCGCTTGAGAAACACCATGGCGTCGCCGGTCAGTTTCACCTGGCCATCGGTGCCCATGGCGTAGCATGACTTGAACAACTCAATGGTGAAGTCGCGGATGCCCGGCTCGTCAGACTTGTAACCATAGCAGCGGGTCAGCTGCTCCCAGAGAAAGCCGTCCAGGCTGCACCGGCCAACCAACTTGATCTTCTCGTCCCGGCCGTCGGCCAGCTCTTGCAGCAGGTTTTCCACCACCGCATCCATGCGCGGTTCGCTGCCGCTGCATACCGCCAGCATCTTCAGGCGAATCTGTCCGGCGGTGTCGTCCGCTTTCAGCAGCTTTTTGAGGGCGTCTTTGCGCTTGATCGCCTGGAAGAACTCCGCATGAGCCTGCACCACATCGGTGAACTCCAGGCCGAGTTCCAGTTCGGACAGCCAGATGGCCACCTGATCGGTGCGGAACTCGCCGTGGGCCAGTTGCACATCCAGCAGCCAGTTATCCAAATGCGGGGGCTCTGGCCCTTCGCGGTAGAGCAGAAATTTCTGCTCCGGTTGCTCGCGCAGCAGCCTGTATTTGATGCCGTACTCGTTGTTGAAAAGCGTAAGCTTCTCGACGCCGGGCAGCTGAAGCGCCTCGAAATCGTCGCGTAACTCCTGCTTGGCGTCGTACCAGAAGACAATTCGGTGCCGGTCGAAGAGTTTGGTCAGGGCCGCTTCAATTCTGTTCATCACCGGCATCCTCCTGCAGTTGCTGCAAATCCTGCTCAATCTCCTCCACCGTCGGCAACGCTCCCTTCAGGTTGTCGGGCAGGGTTTCCACCAGGGAGTATTCACTCACCCCCATCGGCTTGTTCAGGTCGCGCAGGGCAAATTCCACTTCGATGTTGTTCTTGTCCCGGCACAGCAGCAGGCCTATGGTGGGCTGGTCGTCGTCGCGTTTGAGCAGGCTGTCCACGGCCGACAGGTAAAAGTTGAGTTTGCCCGCGTATTCGGGGATGAACTTGCGGTTTTTGAGTTCGACGACCACATAGCACTTCAGGGTAACGTGGTAGAAGAGCAGGTCGATGTAATAGTCGTTGTCGGCGATCTCCAGATGATACTGACGCCCGATGAAGGCGAACCCCTTGCCCAGCTCCAGCAGAAATTGGGTGATATGCTGGGTGAGCTGCCGCTCCACATCGCGCTCGTTGTACGGGGCCGTCATGGTCATGAAGTCGAAGGTGTAAGGATCTTTCAGCGTCTGTTGGGCCAGGTCCGACTGCGGCGCGGGCAAGGTATTGGAAAAGTTGGTCACTGCCTTGCCGGCCCGGTCATACAGCTTGGATTTGAGCTGCAACGCCAGCACATCTCGGCTCCAGCCCTGCTCGATAGTCTGGGCGATGTAAAAACCCGCTTCGGCCACGCTGACGCACTTGGTGAAGATCAGGATGTTGTGCCCCCAGGGAATTTGGTCAACAGGCTGTTGACCAAATGGTGTCGAGGTGATGTCTGCGGGTGAGTCGCCCTCGTCATTGCCCGATGAATAGAATTGAAAAAAACGCTGGCAGTATTTCAGGTTGGTGGCCGACAGGCCCCGGACCTCGGGAAATTCCCGTTGCAGATCGTGTGATAGCTGAGGGATGACCTTGTCGCCCCATTGGCTTTGCACCTGCTTGGCGGCAATCATGCCTCCCAAGTCCCAATAGAATCGAATCAACTCGCGGTTTGCCGCCAGCGCCATACCAAGGCGGGCAGAACTGATGCGATTCTTGATCTGCTTCAACCACGCCTGATAGTCAGCGCCGACAAATAGGGGAGAATTGCTCATTGTGAATTATTCCTCCGCCGCATCCAGGCCAACGATCTTCTTCAAGGCCGCGCTGAGTTTGGGGTAGTTGACCTTTACGCCGTCGTCGAGGTCGATCTCCACCTGCTCGGTGGCCAGCGGGTAAAGCACTTCGCGTTCGTACTCCTCCAATTCGGAAATCATGTTAATTCCCACGCCTGCCGAATTGGCGAATGCAACGAGTGATTTCAGGATCGGCTTGGGGGAAGAAAGATCGCGCTTGAATTCCAGGGTTTTGGATTCGGGAGATGCTATAAGGTCCATTGTAGTTACAATCGGGCCACAGCTATTCACTTCACTGCTCCTCTGACATGTTACTAGCAAAATCTCGAATACTAAGAGATATTTGCAATATTGGAAGCAGTCTTTCTTTGATAAAGTTCTCCTTTTTTAAATCTACTGTTCCTTCATGAGCAATTTTATTTCTGGTTGTATAAAATTTACTTTCCTTATCAGCTGCATTTAAAAAATCTGAAAACTTTGGAGGATCGATATTCAATACCTTTATTGCTTTATCAAGATCATTTTTTTTAGGAAGTGCCGGTTTAAAAACGTCACTTTTAGAGACAGAAAACTTCTTACTACTAATTTTTTTTAAATCTATTTTCAAATTGGCCACATCATTAATTTTAAATTGATTGGTTTCAGAATCATTGATACTACTTTCGTGAAATGAAATTATTTCGATAAGGCCTTTTTCATATTCATCGAGTTTTTCTCTGTGCCGTTTTATATTCTCTACTAATGGTTTTAGCTCTTTAGTAGTAGTTCTTTTATCTGCAAGTATTATTATGATTTTAGAAAATATTTCGACAACACTCCATATCTTTATATATGCAATTTGCAATTGTTCTATTGTTTCATCATGGTGAGCAGCACCAAAATGTAAGTAACCGGCCAATTGTCCTTCAGCGAATCCCAAAAACCATGCCGGGAAATCTTTCAAAACAGATTCCGTCATCAGATCAGCCCCGTGATATTTTTCAATGCCTTACCGAACTTGGGGTAGTTGACCTTCACGCCGTCGTCGAGGTCGATCTCCACCTGCTCGGTGGCCAGCGGGTAGAGCACCTCGCGTTCGTACTCCTCCATCTCGGCGATCATCTTGGTGATCTTCTCGATCTCCTTCAAGGCCTTGGTCTTCTCGCCCTGGCTGCTGCTGGCGCTGATGCTGACCGCCTCCAGGTGGTTCTTGTGCGAGGTGAGCTTGGTGCGAAATTCGCGCAGGTAGTCGTTGAGCACCACGCTGACCGTATCCGGGCGGTAGCGGTGCATGTAGATCAGCGCGTTGAAGCTGCCCTTGGGGCTTGAGAACAGCCAGTAGATGGGGCGCTTCTTGTAACGCTTCACATGGTCGGTGTAGAAATCTTTGAGGAAGTATTTACGAATGTCTTTACCAAGGGCGTTTTCTACAAACCGCAGATTTTCTTCATAATGCTCTGGGCCGAAAGCGACTTTGAGGAACTGCTTGAACCGCTCGGAAATATCATCGGTAAACCAATCCCCGTCCAGCATGGGAATCACATTGTCCTCGTCCGCCGGAAAAGCAATGGAACCGCGAAAGGCGCTAAAATCGCTAAAATTATTTTCTTCTTTTTCGCGCTTTTCGCGTGTTTCGCGGTTAAGAATCTTGTAGTAGTCCTCGATGGTCTCGCCCTGGTTGGCCAGGATCAGCCCCGGCTTCTCCAGCGCATAGCGGCCGAACATGCAGCCCACGGCATAGGAGACGAGCTCGCGCATGGTGTCGGCCAGCAGCAGTGCCTCCAGCTCTTCCTCGCTCTTGTCGTTGCCGTAGCGGTAGTGCGGGTTGCAGGTCAGGGTAATTTCGTTGAGCGGTACCTCGGGCGTCAACTCATCCTGCAGACCGTAGGCCTCGATGAAGATACGGTTGTTCTCTTCCTCCAGCCGCTGCATCTCCAGTGTCATCTCCTGCCAATGGGCGCGGAGCTTCTGGTAGGTGGCCTTTATGGTCGGCTGGCGGTAGTCGGACTTCAATAGCGGCAGGCTGGTGAAGTCCCAAGAGGTTTCGTAGGAGTCCCAATCGGCTTCCGACAATTCAATACATCTTTGAGCTAAAGGGCGATACGGAACCTCAAATGAGTCTCTTACAATCGGAAATTTTTCGATATCGCTTGCTTGGAAATTCAAGGTCGGATTTAGCTCCTGAATAATTCCCAGCAATTTCGTTGAAAGCAATGAAAGGAAAAACAGTTGTTCCTTTGGGAAAATGGCGGTACATGCATCTGCATATATTTCTCCACTGCTTTTTATTCGGAATGATAGGTTTCCCGAAGTAACGCGAGATGTAAGCAATCCTTCTAGAAAGTATGTGCTCTCATTTTTCACAACTAACGCATAGTTACCCTTTAGATAAGGATATTTTACTGTTACATATTCTTTTATGGCGGCACCGTCATCTTCCCAATTCACCAAGTGCTCAACGTTGCCATACCACTTTCGAAACCCTCCTCCTTTAGCAAATCTTATCCACTTCGACCCAATCGATGACAAGGTAGGTTCATGACAAAGCCTGACAAATGTTGCTCCGTCACTAGTCTGCAAACCAGTAGACCCTTTTGAATATTCCCTGAATCCGTAAGATCACAATCAGAAGAATTTCAGCGAATGCAGATAAGCTATTGATTTTCTTTGTTATTTATGCTACCATCTAGCCCGTCGAAAACTCACTTGGCGGGTGAATTTTATGAAA
>Ga0265295_1001896_pt1 | contig 35147 bp, 39 predicted proteins | sample Munlansysbiofilm_FD_192503 | JGI IMG/M metagenome (GOLD analysis project Ga0265295, IMG submission 192503) | Leachate microbial communities from a municipal landfill in Southern Ontario, Canada - Methane capture system biofilm | ecosystem: Engineered > Solid waste > Landfill > Unclassified ... | reverse complement strand
TTATAATGTTAATCAGAGATATAAAATTGAGAAATAAGTCCGTGCAGATTTAATAATTATTTTTAGTATGTAACAATTATTGCAAAGTTTTGCAGTCCAAAAAAAAGAGAGCCCGCCCTGAGGCGAGCTGAGATATTGAAATTATCCGAAAAGGGCACCGAGTCCGGCCATCCCGTCTTCTTCGGCATGGTCTTCTTCTTCCTCTTCAGGCTCTTCGGCAGGAGCTTCTGCTGCTGCGGGTGCGGCTGCTGCGGGTGCGGCTGCTGCTGCAGGGGCTGCAAATGCTGCCTTTGCGATAGCTTCTTCGATGTCCACGCCTTCAAGGGCTGCGACAAGGGCCTTTGCCCTGGCTTCGTTCACTTCGATACCAGCTGCCTGAAGAACGGCAGTGATTGCTTCTTCGGTAATTGCTTTACCAGCGTTGTGCAATAAGAGAGCTGCATATATGTATTCCATCGTTAATCACCTAACTTTGTATTAGCGTAAATGTAAATCTGTTTATCCGAAAAGGGCACCGAGTCCGGCCATTCCATCTTCTTCGGCATGGTCCTCTTCTTCCTCTTCAGGTTCTTCTTCCTTCTTTTCTTCTTCTGCGGCAGGAGCTGCTACTGTGGCTGCTGCGGCTGCGCTTGCGGCTGCCCCAAGAACTTCTCTCAGGTCGTCGTCCACGGCATTTGCGTCCTTTTCTGCGGCTTCGGATGCAACGGATGTCATCTGAACATGGGCTTTTGCCAGCAAGGAGTCCATGACTCCAGGTTCAAGGATAACAGCATTGACACCAAGGCTCTTTGATTCTGCATAGGCTTTTGCCAGCAGGGTGCCGATTGTTGCGCCTGTCGGGTATGCTGTGTTGACCGAGAGGTTGAAAGCGTTCTGAGCTGCCCTGATAATGTCAGAGAAGTACTTGCTTTCATCAACTGCAAGGAGTTCAGGCTCGTAAATTGTCCCGTCATCGTAGGCGGCTCTAAGGTCAAGCCCGACGATAAGCGGGTATATTTCCAGCTTTGAAAGCATGGTAGCGAGTTTCTGAGGGACTGCCTCGCCTGCTTTACAGACAACCTTTGTTTCCTTTACTGCCACCTTTCCGGCATCGATTGAAGCGGGAATTCCTGCACTCTGGAGTTCACCCAGAATCGGACCGGGCGGAAAACTGGTGGGCCCCTTCTGGACAATTATGTCCTCTGGAGCTATTGCGCCTGCTTTAATCGGAGAAGGAGTCTTTGTCTGCTCAAGCAGTTTGTAAAGCTTGAAGGGACTTTCATTGGTAAATATCAGAGCGGTCTGATTGTCCAGATACCTGGTCATTTCGGGAATAGATTCCCCAAGCTGGTTTAAAGCACGCTCTGTGAGGGTGTTCCTGGAGACTTTGAGCACCGCAACGTCCTTAAGGTCCCGGCGGATCTTCTGGATCTTGGTTGCGAGGATGCCTTCGATCCGAACCATCCCGAAAACTTTGTGAGACTGGATGAGCTCCTTAATATTTTCAATTTCATCCTTTTTCCACTGCGGGATGTGCTCGGTGTGATGCCTTTCTTCTGCCATTTACACCACCCTCTCTGATTTTCCCATGGTTGTCGTGACATAGACCGATCTCAGGTTGTGCTTGCCCTTATCGAGGACACGCTCAAGCCTGGACATAATAGTCTCTATGTTTTCGGAAAGGTCGTCAGGGTTCATGTTCCTTCTGCCGACAGCCACGTGGAAGGTAAGTCTGTCTTTTGACCTGAGCTTGACTGCGTTTTGCTTGCTCTGAATCAGTTCACCGATGTCCTTGTTCGGCATGAGCGGGATAGGCATCTTGCCTCTGGGTCCCAGAACAATACCAAGGTTCTTACCGATAATCGGCATGAACTGAGTTTCTGCAATAAAAAGGTCGCATTCGTTTGCAAGAACTCTGGCTTTATTTTTGTCAGCAGCCAGCTCTTCGAGCTCAACGTCAGAAATAACATACGCAGCACCGGCAGCCTTTGCTCTCAGGCCAACGTCACCCTTTGCAAAAACGCCGATCTTCAGCTCTTTTCCGAGCCCGTGCGGAAGAATTACTTCTTCATCGACTCTGTTCTTTGGTTGGTTCATGTCAAGGTTCTTTAAGTTAATCGCCAGATCCACGCTTTCCGAGAAATTACGCTTTGGCGATTCCTCAATTACTTTCTTGACAGCTTCCAGTATAGTTCTTTCTACCATCTTGTTCCTCCCCGTAGTGTTTGAACTTCATGTCCAGACAGCCTTTCCGGCTTACTACGGTGGTCGTAGGGGGCTCCCCTTTCCGGGTCCTGTTACTCTCAACAGTAAGCCACCAATAACATCCTCTTAGTTATTCTAATCGAAAACTGTTCAAGGCTCTTGTGCTATTAGTGGTATCCAATTTAAAACTATTGGTGTACAGCCAGATCCCGGATTTAAAAGGTGGGAGGAGATAAAAGGCTTACCACGCCTCGTTTGCAAGCAAATCGTCAAATTTGCCTTCATCGAGTGCTTTCTGGCAGTCCTTTGCCTTCATTCCCTCTACATTCACGCCCATAGGGACACAGGTGCCCATGACCTCTTTCATTGTAGCTTTGAGGTCGTAAGAAAGTACGTCTTCCTTTTTCATACGGGCGATCTTTGCAACCTGAGGGATTGTCAGGTTTCCAACAACCTCACTTCCTGCATTTCCAGACCCTTTCTGGATCCCAAGCTCTTTCATGACCAGGGATGCAGTCGGTGGGGTACCTACCTCGATTTCGACGTTTTTCTTGTCGTCAACAATTACTTTCACAGGGACCTGCATTCCATTGTAGTCCCTTGTTTTTTCGTTGATCTTTTCGACCACTTCTTTTATGTTAACCCCGAGCGGACCAAGTGCCGGACCTAATGGTGGTCCGGGATTCGCTTTTCCTCCGGGGACAAGTGCTTCAACAATACTTGTCATCTGAGTCTCACCGGTTTTTATAAGTATGAATTTTGTAGATCTGTTTCAATCCACTCTGAGTGCTGGTGATTTTTATTTATTAATAAGCTTGAATTTTCAGTATTCCCTACTGATCCGGGCTTATTCGTTCTCTTTTTTGAGTATTCTTACGGTGTCGCCACGAATCGTAATCGGGATCGGGACCACAGCATCGAAGAGTTCAACAGTAATTTCCTCGTGCCCTTCATCAACCCTTTTAACACGGGCTTTCTCTCCCTTAAAGGGTCCGGAGGTAACCTCAATTATAGCCCCTTCTTTGATTCCGGTAACCACTGGTTTTGGCTTGAGGAAATGTTCGATTTCCGAGATTGAAGAACTCCCCTTAACAAGGGCTCTTGCATGCGGGATTGTCTGGATTGCCAGTTCAACAATTCCTGATTTTGGAGCCTCTACAAGGACATATCCTTTAAGCTCGTCAGGAGCCAGAATTGCCCTTATATCCAGCTTTTCCTTTTTTGCAACCCTGGCAAGTGTCATTGCAACAGACCTTTCCTGGTTTGCTGTGGTTTTGATTACAAATATCTGGGAATCCTCACTCATTTGGCCACCCACTGGGGCAACATTGTCAGCAGTACATATATTATAAATCCAACTGCGCCCACAGCCAGAATCCCGGCACCTGCAACTTTGGCAATGGTCAAGAACTCTTCCCTGGACGGTTTTTTAGTAAGTTTCAGGACCCTCAGGTGTGCCCGAATTGCCTGACCAACGCTTTTTGTAGTTATATTCGGTTCTAAGGCGGATTCTACCAATTAATTCACATCCAGGTTTTATGTACATATTTAATTTTATCTGGAATTTCGCGCACAGTTCTTCTTCTTTATGGTATATACCCGAATATGCTTTTTATCTCGCAGAATTCGGATTTTACTTTTCAGGAAGAACGGGCGGATTATATTATTGATTCCTATTATATGAAGATATCACTGGCACGATCTATTATACATCTCAAATTTTAGACGCAGGATTATTTTTCATATAAAACCCCTAATCGTGTCAGCAAAAATTTTCTTTTTTTGGTGCCGAATTGTATCGGCATCATACTGCATTTACCATAAAAATAGTTTTCGATTGGATTTATATTTCTACGTTCCTTCTTTTTAGCTTAAGAGGAGGAAAACAGTATTTTTCTCCAACCGAACGTTTTTATCCATTTTTACTTTTTCATCTCTCTGATCACTCTACGAAGTCAATTCCGTACTTATATGTGATGTCCTTATCGTTTCCGTGCCCATATATCTGAGCGGAGGTAACTCCTGTAACCACTATCATTGTACGTACTGTCTTTTCGAGATCCGGATCAACCTGGGCACCCCAGATAAGGCGAGCATTGCTGTCTATGCGGCTGTAGACTTCCTGTACCACAGATTCTGCTTCAGAAATGGTCATGTCAGGACCTCCAACCACGTTAACGAGGGCAGAGGTTGCACCGGATATGTCCACATCAAGGAGCGGGCTGCGCAGTGCTTTCTGGACTGATTCGACAGCTTTGTTTTCACCGTCAGATTCTCCAAGTCCTATCATAGCAACGCCTCCGTTCTGCATTACAGTCCTTATATCTGCAAAGTCAAGGTTAACAAGCCCGGGCTTTGTGATAAGTTCGGTTATACCTTTTACAGCTCTCATAAGGACTTCGTCAGAGACCTTAAAGGCAGCCTGCAGAGGAAGCTTCGGGACTACTTCAATCAGCTTATCGTTTGGGACAACTATTACCGTATCGGCTACGTCTCTCAGGCGCTCGAGGCCTGCTTCGGCATTTGTCCTCCTGACATGCCCTTCCACGCTAAACGGAAGAGTCACAACTGCAATAGTAAGGGCGCCTGAATCTCTGGCTGCCTCAGCAACTATTGGTGCAGATCCTGTCCCTGTTCCTCCTCCAAGACCCGCGGTGATAAAAACCATATCCGAGCCCTGGACGATCTTGTTAATCTCATCAATACTCTCGATTGCTGCATCTTCTCCGATCTGGGGGAGACTGCCGGCTCCAAGCCCTCGGGTTTTCTTTTTCCCGATGAGAATCTTTTTGCCGGAGCGTATATGAAGAAGGTGCTGAGCGTCAGTGTTTATGGCAACAAGGTCTGCTCCCTGGATACCTTCGCCCATCATTCTCTGTATACTGTTTGAACCGCCGCCTCCGCAACCTACCACTTTGATAGTTGTTTTGAGGCTTCTCAGTATTTCTTCAAGTTCAGCGTCCACTTCTATGTTTTCATCAGAGTAATCCGAATTTGAGTTATTTCCCTGCCCACCACGTCCTTCCAGGGCAGATCGAGCAAGGGCTTCTTCCACAATGGATCTCATGCTACTGTTTTCCTCCATTCTGCTGGGGTGATCATTTGATGAATTGTATTAACTATAAGTATGTTACAACACGGAAAAAATTATTTTAACCATCACATATACAGTTTCCAATTTAATAGTTTTCCTTTTCTAGTTTTTGAAATTATACTATATATGTTTAATAATTTTATTAATGTTGTCCTATCTTCAGGTCTGAAGCTGGATTTTTCAGTCCTGAAATTGTCTGGTATTTCTTTTTCTTCAAAATTTTCTTCAAAATTCTCTTTATTCACATAACCTTCTTTAATATCTTCTTTAATATCTTCTTTAACATCTTCTTTAATTTCTTTGTCTCAAATGTATATTTTTTTATTTTTTATATTTTTTTGAGGCTGGTTCCTGTATTTTTATCTTTCCCTTTTTTTCTGATTTTTTCCATGTTGTTCTTAATTTTACTCCCAGCCGAGCTTATTCACAGCCGCCCCATGTCAGTTTTTCTCCTTTTTTCTAATACTCTTTGCCAGAATTTTCTTTTTGAATCCGGTAAAACCAGTTATATTTTCAGTTACGCCTTTCCTCTGGATTCTCCCAGAGTTATGCCGGTTGCAATCAGATGGGCGACTCTGAGAGGCTCAGGAATGCTGCTTCTTATTGAAGTGAGACGGATGATCTTTTCTACGTTTTTTGCCCCTATCCCGGCTTTCTGAATATAAATAGGAGTCCCATTCCTTCCAGTAATCAGTTTTTCTATTTTTCCGGCTTTTTTTATTATTTTCCAGCGTTCCTCTCCGTCCGAGAAATGCTTCAGAGCAGATCGGATTTTTTCAAAATCTGGACAGGAACGCATTATCACAATAACCGGAAGCCCTGTTTCTCTGTAGAGTTCCTCTATATCGACAACGTTAAAGCCTCCATAAGTAATCCCATCAAGCATGATAACCCTGAGCTGGTTGTGATGCCTGCTGTTTTTTATCATTGTGACCATCACCTCTGTAGCGTCAAGCCCGTCTCTGGTAATCTCAGAGCGCAGGACTCCATCTATCCAGTCCCCTCCCCTAAAAACAGTCCCAACTATCATTACCTTTTCATTAAGAAGTGCAGAATCATCTATGCCCAGAATTCGGATTTCGGGTTTTACATGAAAATCTGAATCCACAGCTACCTGTATGTCTGAATTCTAAAAATAGTTTGCCGGTTTCCCGTGAAGCCGCTTTAAGCAAAAATCAAAGGGAAACTGGAGTTTTCCGGAAAATAGGTGCCTTTAAAAGGCTTTTTTTCATTAGCCGGATTTTTACACGAACATGGTTTCCGGAAGGTTGGAAGGCATCATCTTCTGCGTATCCGCAGCCATGGACACCTTTTCCACTGCTTCGAGGAACTCTTCCATCTCAACCAGTTCCTTATCTCTTCTGACCGCGAACATGCCTGCTTCGGTAGCTATAGCTTTCAGGTCTGCCCCGCTCATTCCTTCGGTAGCTTTTGCAAGCTTTTTGAAATCGATGTCTTCTGCAAGAGTCATCTTTTCGCAATGGATTTTAAGGATTTTTCCCCTGGCTTCGATACCGGGCATGGGAACATGGACAAGCCTATCAAAACGGCCTGGCCTGAGAATTGCAGGGTCAAGGACGTCCGGTCTGTTTGTTGCTGCAATAATCCTGATGTTTTTCCTCTTGTCAAAACCATCCATTTCTGCAAGAAGCTGCATCAAAGTTCTCTGAACCTCTCTATCTGCGCCAGTTGTCTCGTTTAAACGCCTTGCAGCTATCGAATCCAGTTCATCGATAAAAATGATACTGGGAGCTTTTTTCCGTGCCATCTCGAAGATTTCCCTGACCAGCTTGGACCCGTCCCCTATGTACTTCTGCACCAGTTCAGAACCAACAACTCTGATAAATGTAGCATTGGTCCTGTGGGCTACGGCTTTTGCAAGCAAGGTTTTGCCCGTTCCCGGAAGCCCGTAAAGTAATACTCCTTTTGGGGGCTCAATTCCTATCCGGGCAAAGCGTTCAGGCGAAGTTAACGGAAGTTCTACTGCTTCCTGAAGTTCCTGAATCTGCTCGTCGAGACCACCTATCTGATCGTAATCAACTTCAACACTTTCGATAACCTCCATTGCAGCTACAAAAGGCTCTTCCGTGGAAGGGATAACCTCTGCAATGGCAAGTGTATGCTGGTTCAAGGCAACTTTTGCCCCTGGCAGCAGCTTTTTCTCGTCAATATATTGTGAGACGTTTACCAGGAACTGAGGCCCGTTACTGCTACGGACTATAATACGATCATTCTTGATCACGTCAATAACCGTACCAATGATCAGAGGAGAGGTTTTCATCCGATCTAGCTCGGACTGCAGCTTTCGTATCTCCCTCTCATATTTGATCTTTTGGTTCTCTAAATAGCGTTTTTCGGACTCTATCTGGCTGCACTGCTCTTCCAGAAAACTGTTGCGGCTTTCAAGTTGCCTCACTCGGTCCTGGACGCTTTCAGTTGTTTCCCCCAGCTCTCCAGGCTCGATTCCGTCATACACAGATCCGGGCTTCACAAGGTGACTGCGCATGCTTTCATCCTTACTCTTGGTACTTTCCGTCATGGAGCTCCGAATATTATTTAAGTTCATACCGTATATAGCGTTTTCGAAGTGATCAATATGCAGTGCGAAATATGTGGTGCAGAGATCCGCGGAAAGCCTATATCCGTTACAATCGATAACAGCGAACTCCAGGTCTGCCAGAAATGTGCACCGTACGGTAAGCCCGTTGATAAGCGGTCTCCCGTATCAAGGAAAGTCTCTCCGGTAGTTCGTACGGTACCACGAACTGAAAAGAGGCCAAAAAAGGATTTCTTCGATATTCTAAAAGACGAGCTTCTGGACGATTACGATCACATTATCCGGGAAGCTAGAGAAGCCCGAGGCTGGTCTCAGGAGGACCTGGCTGAAAACATCAAGGAAAAAGCATCTCTGATCAAAAAAATAGAACGCAGCGAAATAGTACCCGAAGATTCTGTTAGAAAAAAACTGGAACATGCCCTTAACATTAAACTTACCGAACGCTTGGATGATGCGGGGCAGGAAGTCTCTCATATGAAGAAAGACACCACCCTTGGTGATATAGTGAAAATAAAGCGCAAGTAACAAAGCTCAAGTAACAAGGCCAAATGATCCATGAGTTTTAACTGTAAAGTTTTATATTGAGGTTTTGTTCCACCAGCATAGTTTCCGGCAGGTTTTTCCTTCCGGAAACATATGAAAATCCGGAAACTAATGATGGAAATATTTACATCCTGAGAGATTCTCTTTTGGTTTTGAATCATACAGGTCCTTTTAATCCTTTAAATGCGTGCTTAAAAAATCAGCCAGGCGGGCTGGCTCAGATAGCCACCAGTTTTTCACTCTTTCGTTTGTTCTGTGTTTAATTCTTATTTTTTCTGTGTTTAATTCTTAATTTGAGCTTTCTTGCAGTTCACTTCATGGGTAAAATTTCAGAGTTCAATCTCTATATCATAGACTTTTTCCGGATTTTCTTTATGGATCGTCCAGAAGGGCTCTTCTCCATATGTTTCCATCAGCTTTATGGTTCTTTTAGGGATTGTCTTCGGTCCAAGTACCGCACCCGGCCTGTCAGGGTCATCAATATAATCTGTTTCCATCATAAAGCGAGTCCCCTCTTCAATTGCCTTTTCAATCGCCCCTTTAACCGATATTACTCCCGGAAAAATCCCCAGTTCCTCGCAGGTTTTTACAAGAGGGGGAGAGTAATGCTTGACTACCCTGTACATCTTAATTCCTGTTTTTCTTGCCCTTTCGGCTATGTCCTTAAGTTCGGGTTCCTGCACGCTTTCGGTATGGAGCTGGACTGCGCAGTCCTGTTCTTTTCCGAGAGAAAAGGCATGTTCCATAATTTCGTTTGAAGCTTCCCAGACATCTGAGGGTACGGGATAGTGCGGGCGTCCGGACTTTATTCCCACTGCAAGGCCTCTTTCCACATATCCTGCAGCAAGCTCAAGCCCCTTTTTCATGGTTTCTACTGCTTCTGATAGGTCCATATATTCCGTAATCTTTGAGATCTCAGCAGGATGAACTCCTAAGACCGGGAAAGCTCCAACTCCAATCTCCCGGATTTTCGATGCTATTTCCACTGTTTCGTCAAATACAGCAAGGTAATCTTCAGGTTTTTTAACCGCAATTCCAAGGGACCAGCTTGGTTTGGTGACCAGGATTATATGCGTCCCGCCTGAGTTCTTGAACTCTTTTACGGCTTCAAGCCCCCTTGCTCTCGGGTCTATATGCATATGGTTGTCGGTAATCGGAATTTTTGCAGGCATGCTTGTTTCCTCGAATATTTTCTAAAAACTTTCTTCAAGATTATCTATACCATTGAAACCAATTCTATTAGAGTACTAAGGAAGGGTTATATTCTGCAATCCCATATTTACTTCAAGGAATCCCATATCTATTTCCTGGAAGTATTGGTGTCTATATTATTACCCAAAAGTTGAAATATGAGCCTTACATTGAGTACGCCGCAAGATTCAATTATACTTATTAAATTCTTAGAAAAGTTCCCCCTTTTTTAGCTTTTCATCGCTACGGTTCTTTTAACACGAACCCTATAAATCTGGTGATAACATGACCAAAACCGCAGCAGTAATCAAAGGTGACGGGGTAGGCCCCGAACTGGTGGATGCAATGCTTAAAGTTGCAGAAGCCTCTGGCACTGATGTCGAATTCGTAATGTGTGAAGCAGGAGCCGGCTGGTGGGAGGAGCATGGAGGTAATTCCCTTATTCCTGAAGAGACCTGGCAGATCCTTGACAGTTCTGACGCATGTTTCAAGGGTCCTACAACCACTCCCGGAGGAATCGGCTCCCCGAGAAGTGTGGCTGTATCCATCAGGAGAAAGTACGACCTTTATGCCAATGTCAGGCCAATAAAAACCTTCCCGAATTCAAGTGCACCTCTCGGAGATGTCGAAATGGTTTGTGTTCGTGAAGGGACAGAAGGTCTCTACATAGGAGAAGAAATCCAGCTCACAGACGATGTATCCATTGCAATCAGGAAAATTACCCGGACGGCATCCAGCAAGATTGCCCGCTATGCTTTTGAAGACGCAAAAAAGAGAGGTTACGACACAGTTGTGCCAATCCACAAAAGTAACATCCTGAAATTGACCTGCGGCTCATTCCTTGAAGAGGTCGAAAAGGTTGCTCACGACTTCCCGGATATCGAGGTCTGGCCCTACCATATTGATAATATTGCCCAGCAGCTTATCAAGAACCCCCAGATCTTTAACAAGAAAGTCCTCCTTTCCACCAACCTCTTCATGGACGTGATCAGTGAGGAATGCTCAGCCCTTGTTGGCAGTATCGGGCTTATCTATTCCGCAAATATCGGGGACAACTTTGCAATGTTTGAACCTGCTCACGGCTCAGCCCCGAAGTATGCAGGCCTTGACAAGGTAAACCCTGTTGCAACCGTTCTTGCGGGCGCCTGGATGCTGGACTACCTTGGAGAAAAGGACAAATCCGACGCGATCTTTAAAGCCACTGAGCGTGTTATTTCCGAAGGCAAATACGTGACTTATGACCTCGGAGGAAGCGCAAAGCTCAGCCAGATGGCAGATGAGATCGCAAAATACACAGAAGAAATCCTGAAATAAAGATTTGAAAATCAATAATTCGAAAATCCGGGGATTCTCGGAGCACAATAAGTGGTAAAACTGATAATAAGAGATTAATTTGTGTAAGGTTAAATAAGGTTGATATCAGGTCTGAAAAACCTCACACCATTTAATCTGATATTTCTTTTTACCTTTTTTGTGACTTCATTCTTTTTCTTCTACAGGTTCCTGAATTTTCCCTCTGTTTTTGAGTTTTCCTCTGCCTGTTCGTGCAGGATCAGAGATTGGCTGATACAGGAAGTACTTTTCAACGTAAGCAAGGAGCTCTTCATCTGAGATACAGGAAACCCTCTCTTCTTTATCGTAAAGCTTCTGGATCTCTTTCTGGATCTTAAGCAGTCTCCTGTCGTCTTTTTCTACTACGGTTTCGACATCAAGGAGGTTATTTAAGGTTTCCTGAACCTTATAGCGTATTACTTCGAGGCCCGATGAATCACCTATGAGGAGAAGCCTTGTGCCCCCGACCAGTTCAGGAGGGTAGGGCTCATAGTTAAATGGATTTTTCAGGACGCCTGCGGCGTGGATGCCTGACTCATGGGCAAAGATATTTTTCCCGACAACAGCTTTATTTCTCGGGACTCTGAGTCCGAGCTCTTTTTCCATAAATTCCGCAAAACGGGTTACAGGCTCAAGGTTATATTTGTCAAAACCTTCAACCCTGTCAGCCAGGAAGAGAAGGATTTTTTCCATCTCGCTGTTTCCTGCACGTTCTCCTATTCCAAGGAAAGTCACACTTGTCCAGTTGGCTCCATGCCAGAAACCTGCAATCGAACTTGCGGAACCGAACCCGTAATCGTCATGGATGTGGGTTTCTATATTTTTGACCCCAATTTCTTTTTTAAGGTGCTGGATAATTTTCGGGATTCCGTATGGCTCATCGATATTCATGAACGGCATCCCGTACCCAACGGTATCGCAGACTCTTATTATACAGTCAGGGTCGATTTCCATTATCTTTTTTACAAGGGGGAAAACAAAGCCATAGTTATCAGCTCTTGTCATATCCTCAAGGTGAGCCCTTGTCTTCAGCCCGTGGTCAACAGCGTATTGAAGGGCATCGAGATATCTTTCTTCCGCCTCTTCCCTGCCTGAAAGTCTCATCTTGGAATGAATGTGCGTATCCGAGACCGACATCAAAATCCCGGTTTCTTCAATTCCGTCAACTTCCAGAATTTTATCTATGTCTGCTCTTGAAGACCTCGCCCATCCTGTAATTTCGGGGAATTCGTATCCCTTATCGAACATCAGGTCTACAGCGTCCCTGTCTCTTTTGTTGAATACAAAGGCTTCAAGTTTCTCGATCCCTATTTCGTGGAGGTATTCATAAATTTGAATCTTGTGTTCTCTGCTCAGGACTATTCCCGGCATCTGCGAACCGTCGCGAATGGTGCTGTCACTTATGAATACCTCGTTCCCATAGGGCAGCTTCAGCTTGGGGAGGTCCTCATATGATTCATATATTTTCATATATTCGTCTCCTATCTTTTTCAGGATGCATGGCCCTGTGTCGAGAGAGTGGGCTTACTCTGCTGGATTTTTGCTTCGAAAAAGATGCTGTTATGTATAAAGATCAGAAAATCAGGTATAAACCGAAGACGGTCATCTTCTTGTTAAAAAACATTTATTCTAAGAATTATCTCTTGTTTTTCATTTCAGGGGCGTTTTAAACTTCCTTAAATAGGCACTTCGGTATTTATAGAAATTTCGTTAATATACGCTGTTATGCTTAAAATCTCTTTCTTTTAAAATATCTATACTTTTTCTTAAATTTATAATTATAAAAACATTTTGAAGGTATATGGATAAATGTAAATTCCATACTCTCAACCTTTAATTTTTCCGGATTTCTTTTAAGAATTTTTTCTGATGAATAATCATCCGGTTTTCAGAGGGGCTCTATTCATGTTTTCAGGATACTATTATAGGATTCGGCTTACATGTGATGTAATATCTTTTATCTGTCAATTCTCTCTCCTTTTTATGTTTCATTAAAGTTTACTTTCCTTTGTTGCCCTTCTTGCCGATAATAAGGTATATCTACAGCAAGTTATATTTATAATCGGACAGATCTTAAATATCTAATATTATAAAAGTCTCTCACTATGCGACTGCATATGATTTGCCTTTTAATAATCACCTTCTGTCAGCTTTAATTGCTGTGTTCAATTAATATATTTTCAAAATAATATCACCATCTATTTAATTTAATTTAATATATTTGCTTTAATTTTCCCGAGGTAATACATGTCCGAAATAGTAAGTGTTAGCGGCGGTCCGACTAAACCGGAAATAATTGCAGTTTCCCTTTCCAAACTCGGACTTAAAGACGGGGACCGGTTTGCAGATGTCGGCTGCGGTACCGGGTCGGTCTCTATTGAAGCAGCCCGAATTGCTCGGAACCTGACTATCTATGCAATCGATGCCCGTAAAGAAGCTCTTCTCGCCACGGAAACAAATTTTAAGAATTTTGGGATTGAAAATGCCAGGATTCTAGCCGGCGAAGCTTCGGATATCCTTGGTTCAGAAAAGACTATTGATTCCATAGACTGCGCTTTTGTTGGAGGGACGAAAAACATTGGTTCCATACTTGCGAAGCTTGTTGAGAAAAAAGCCCGGAGCATTGTTGTAAACGCGGTCCGCATCGAAACCGTTGTCAGGACGATTGAGGCTATGAAGAGTCTGGATATTTTTGATGAGGTCATTCATGTTGCAGTCTCAAGAAGCTTCCCGATTGCCGGAGAGACAATGTTCAAACCCGAAAACCCGGTTTATATAGTTGTTGGAAAAAAGCAATCCTGAGATTCATTCTTTAATTACCATCAGATTAAATCACCATCAAGTTCATTAATTTACTCTTAATATTTACCTGTAAATTTATGGAGCGATAATATGTTAATAGGAGTAGGACTTGGTCCCGGAGACCCCCAGCTTTTGACCCTCAAAGCAGTGAACGTTTTGAAAAACAGCGATAAGGTATATGTTCCAGGCCGCCTGGCAAAAGACCTTGTAGCTCCTTATGTGGATGCAGAAATCCTTGAGTTCCCCATGATAAGGGATATCGAAGTCCTGAACACTCTCTGGAAAGAAAATGCAGACCGTATTGCCGACGAAGCAAGAAAAGGGACAGTGGCTTTCGGGCTTATAGGTGATCCAAACTTTTTCTCAACTTTCACTCACCTGAAAAAAGTTATGAACAGGCACTATCCGGATGTTGAGACCTCAACAGTGCCAGGAATAAGTTCTATCACATCTTTTGCTGCAAGGACTGATGTGGCTGTTGAGAGTTCCTTTGAGGTCAGTGACGGCTCTGATATCGGGTATAAGATCCACCTTAAAGCCACACAGCCGAGAAAGATAATCGAACAGCTTGAAACCGAAGGGTACAGGGAGTTTATTTTCGCAGAGAGGCTCTTTTCGGACAATGAAACGATTATCAGCAAAAAAGAAGATATTCCGGAAAAAGGGAACTATTTCAGCATTATTTACGGAAAGAAGTAAAGCTGCATGAAACAAATTTCTAGCGATAAAATGAGGTTTGAGTATTGTATAAATTGAATTTCTGTAATAATTGAACTTCTGTAGACAATTGAAAACCTCAATATGCAAATTAACCTCCTATAATCAAATTAATTCACTATAATTCTGAAATACTCAGGAAAGCAAAGGGAATGGTCAGATGGAAAGAAAAGTATATTTTGTAGGGGCAGGGCCTGGAAACCCCAAACTGATTACCGTTCTGGGACGTGAAATGCTCGAAAAAGCAGACCTTGTTATGTATGCGGGCTCCCTGGTAAACCCTGAAGTCCTTAATTACACTAAAGGGGAAACTGTGGACAGCTACGGGCTTACCCTTGACGAAACCACGAAAATAATCGCCGATGCGGTGGATGCAGGGAAGTTTGTGGTGAGGCTCCATAGCGGAGACCCCTCTCTTTACGGGTCTGTCATAGAACAGATGGAAGAGCTGAGAAAATACGATATTGAGGTAGAAAGGGTTGCAGGTGTCTCCTCGGTTTTTGCAAGTGCAGCAGCTCTCGGAACCCAGCTTACTCTTAACGGCGTTTCCGATACCCTTATCATTACCCGCCCTGCTGGAAAGACTCTGGAAAAAGACCTTATCCCCGAGCTTTCTGCTTATAACACCACAATGGCAATTTTCCTAGGCACCCAGAAGATCAGGGAAATAATGGACAAAGTCCGCTGCCCAAAAGATACTCCCGTTGCAGTTGTTTTCCACGCATCCTGGGAAGACGAAGAAGTTATTGCAGGGACTGTGGAAGATATCGCAGATAAGGTCAAAGATGCAGGAATTACACGCTCGGCAATGATTATAATCGGCGGAGTTGTCGACCCTAAAAACTACAGGAGGTCCTATCTATACGGAGTGGCCCAGGAACCGCTGTAATTACCTTTGAAAGGAACAGGGAAATTGCATCAAGGGTAGCAGAGCATCTTGAAGCCGACCTCCTTCTCTACGAAAAGGGCATCTTCAGGAAAGCCTTTGAAAATTACGGGGCAATCGTTGCAGTCTTTGCCACAGGCATTGTGGTAAGGGATATTGCCCCTCTTCTCGATAACAAGTGGTCAGACCCTGCAGTGGTTGTTGTGGACTCAAACCTTAATTTCGCAATTCCTCTCCTTGGAGGGCATCACGGGGCAAATGAGGTCGCCCGAAAAATTGCGGAGTTAGGTGCAGTCCCTGTGCTTACGACAGCTACTGAAGTTCACGGCAAACCCTCGGTGGAGGGCATAGCTGACAGGTTGGGCTGCGAAGTCTTCAATAAACAATCCACAATAGCTGTGAACTGTGCTCTCCTTGACCAGAATGTGGAGGTCCTTGAGGTTAAGGGTCCCAGGATTGTTGTTGTGGATGATGATGTTTCCGTGCTTGTGAGAAAAAAGCAGGCTGAAAGGGATAAAAGTGCCGGAAACAGCTAAAATTAAGGTTCATAGCTAAAATTAGGTTTATAAGTCAATAAATAATGAAACTGCATGAAAAGCAGTGGACAAAAGATTACTGATGATACTCGGTATCGGAACCCGCAGGGGCATTACAAGGGAAGAAGTCCTTGAAGCCGTAAAACAGGCGCTTGATGAGTGTGGTCTGAGTCTCCAGGAGATTACGGCTTTTGCCTCTGCAAAACTTAAAGAAAATGAGCGAGGTCTGCTGGAAGCAGGCGAATTTCTCGGCATTCCGGTTAATTTTTTGCCGGATGAAGTGCTGAACAGCTACAACCCTCCTTCATCCTCCCAGGCTTCGCGCTTCGGATTAAAAGGGGTTGCAGAGCCTGCTGCTCTGGCTCTCTCGGAAAAACACGAATTGATTTGCAGGAAGAAAGTCTATGGCAGAGTCACAATCGCAATCGCAAGATAAGGCATCCGGAAAACTCTATGTAGTAGGGATAGGACCGGGCTCAGTTGAACAGTTAACCCTCAAAGCCCGGGATGTAATCCTCAATGCCGATTATGTTCTTGGAAACAGCACTTACCTGGACCAGATGGAAAGCCTTCTCGGCTCTCAGGAAGTGATCCGCAGTTATATGGGAAAAGAGGTCGAAAGGGCACGAAAAGCTGTGGAACTTGCAAAAACCGCAAATGTCGTCATGATCAGTGGTGGGGACACCAATGTCTACGGCATGGCAGGAATAGTGCTTGAGGTAGCAGAACACGAGAACCTTGATGTGGACATTGAAATCCTTCCAGGGGTCACAGCGGTCCTTGCCGGGGCAAGCCTCCTGGGCGCACCAGTTGTTACGGATTTTGCGGTGATCAGTTTAAGCGACCTCTTAACTCCATGGGAAGTAATTGAAAAGCGGCTTAATATGGCTGCGGATGCCGACTTTGTGATAGGTCTTTACAACCCGAAGAGCCGCAAGAGAAAATCCAATTTTGCAAGGGCAATTGAAATTATTCGCAGGTACAAAGCCGATTCCGTACCTGTAGGGCTTGTAAAGAACGCCATGAGAGGCGAGGAAGAAGACCAGATCGTGACGACCCTTGGGGAAGTCATGAATTATGAGGACTGGGTGGACATGAGCACTGCTATTCTCATAGGCAACGGAGAGTCCAGGATCTGGAAGTCTCCGAAAAAGGATATAATAATAACTCCCAGGGGGTATCATAAGAAATATGACTACTGAACAAAAAGCCAATGAAAATGCAGGAAACCTTGAAAACCTCGAAGAATTTACCGAGCTTACAGTGGAAGTAGACCCCGAACTTGTAAAGATCTGCAATGACTCCGGGGCAAGGACTGATGAGGCAAAAGCCATCTACATGAAAAGCCGGACAATGATCCGTGAGATTGTCGGTAACTCCACTCCCGAAGACCGCTTCCGGCAGCGCTGTGTTATTGCAACAGGAGACCTTTCTGTCGCCGATATCATGCGTTTCAATAACGACCCCATACCTACAGGTGTTGAGGCAATTAAAAAAGGTGCCCCCATTTTTGTGGACATCAATATGGTAAAATCCGGGATCACAAAAGCCGGGCATAAATCCGAAATCATCTGCGTGCTTGACGAAGACCCCGACGCTAAAATCGCCAACAAGTACGGGATAACCAGGACATCGGCAGGTTTCCTGGCGGCAAGGGAAAAACTCGATGGAAGCATTATAGCTATTGGAAATGCTCCTTCTGCCCTTATTATGGTCTGCAAGCTTATTGAGAAAGGTGTAAGGCCTGCCCTTATTATCGGTCTTCCTGTCGGTTTTGTCAATGCAGCCGAATCAAGGGAAATGGTTAGAAACCTGAAAATCCCGATTCCTTCTATCAGCTGTGTCGGGACCAGGGGAGGGACTCCGATGGCTGTTGCCTGCGTAAACGAGCTCGTAGCAATCGCAAGAGAAAGTGAGGAGTAATCTCCCTGCTTTCTTTTTTAATTTTATTTTTTTCTCTGTTTTTTGTTCTGTCATCGGCTTATTAGTAGCCATCTGCATGATATTATTTCTCTTTTTTTTCTTTTGAATAAATTTATATCTGTAGCACCCCTTTTATTACAGGAGTCAAGAATGGACAAATAGTAATGTGCCTATTCTTTTTCACATCTCTTTTTTGGGGTGAACAATTGGGTAATGCTGCTAAGAAACTGGTTATTTCAGGTATCATTATTTTAATTACTATTTTACTTCTCTCTATCTCTATTCATTTTATGTTTAGAGGACCGGCAGCGCCTTTTTTCGTAATTCATAATCATGACATTATTAGTCATGAAGTAACAGTTGAAGTATTTGATCATAATAGCAAACCAATAGTAAATGAAACATATAATCTGGAACCTCATCGCGATTTTACAAAACGTCGTCCTTTGAGTGTACGGCTCAACAGAGAAAAAGAATATACATTTAAAGTAACTATGGATAAACAAATCACAAATATAAGTACGATGGAAATTCCAGGTCGTAAAACTTCAGTAAACATTCGTTTATATACCAAATCTGGTGAAACCATTCCCTATAACCCTAATCGTGAAGCTATCCCTATTCTCGTAGAGATTGTAGAATGGATGTGAGAAGAAATTAATTAGACTTATTATTTTTTCTTCTCAGGATTGAAATTTAAACTGAGTACTGACCTAATAAATTTAAAATAGCCACCAGAAGTGATTCTGGTAGACCATCCAGAGCCCGACAAGGATGAGCACTACTCCGGCCCCTTTCTTGAGTGCTGCGTCATACTTTGATATAAGTTTTATCTTTGAAGTGGAAAACTGAGCTGAGTATGCGAGCAGGAGCATGGGCACAGCAAACCCTGCAGAGTAAATCATAAGGGTTATTGCACCGTTAACAGTGCTTCCTTCCAGAGCTACCATTGTCAGGATTGATGCAAGGATCGGTCCCACACAGGGGATCCAGAGCACTCCCAGAGAAAGCCCTAAGAGGAGGCCGGAGACCGGACCTTTGTCATTCATTCCTGCAAGGAGGGGAAATTTTGCAAAAGCATTGAACAGGCCGATTTCAAAAATCATTGCAATACCCATTGCAATGATTAAGATTTCTGCCAGGATTTTTAACTGGGTTGTGTATGCCTGAAAAGCTGCTCCGAAGGCAGAGGTCACAATGCCCATAACGGTAAAAGATATGGTTACTCCAAGCACTATGGCAAGGGGCCTTAACTTTCCTTTTCCTGTAGAACTTGCAAGAACTGCAGGAAGAAGGGGAAGGATGCATGGGGACAGGATGCTGAGAACTCCTGCGCCAAATGCAACCACGGGGGAAATAGCTTCATAAGACATGGTTCTGATTTGACGTTTTATTGTTCAGTCATCTACGATTGCTGGTTGCACCAGTGAGTTACTGATCAATTACGAAGAGGCAAGTATATCTCACATATTTAAGAAAAATGTAAAGATATTCGTATGCTTACGTTTCTCAATAACCCCTGCTATTAAAGATACGTTTTTCATCCGAAAATCTGTTTTCAGTCCTAACCATTTAATATGTTTTATTTTCAGCTGATGATTTAATTTTCAGCTGGCGAGGAAGTTTAAAACTCAGATTTCACTGTATTGCTTTTTTATTTATTTACGTTTTCATGGTAAAGAATTGCTCTATCCAGGAGTTCTTCGTATACCTGTTTATCCATAACCCCAAGAACTCTTGCCTGGAATCTGTCTTTAGTGACGTTTCCGTTATCCTGCATGTAAACATACTCTCCGTCTTCAAGACCAACAACCACAAAGGAATCCGGAATATAAGACGTTACGAAATAAGCTGAAAGATTACGGCTCTGATCTATGTCTGCAGACATGACTGTGGCTTTTCCGGTGTATTCTGCTGCCAGGTCACTCAGGATGGGTTTCATCTGCTGGCACGGCCCACACCATTCAGCTCCGAATTTGATAAGGACCGGGCCTTCCTGTACGGATGTGTTAATCTGTTCCAGAGCGGTTAAGTTTTCAACAACACTTACCTGGATTTGCTGAGCGTCTGTGGAGTTGTCCCCGTCTTCAGTACAGCCTGCTGTAAAGAGTACAGCTGCAAGCAGGATCAGTAATATGACTAGCCTATTCATGTTCTCAACATTGATTCGTTCATTTGGTATTTCTTCAGGTTTTTAATATCAGTGATTTTCTCGTTACACTAATAATTTTCTTTTAATAGTCCTGAAAGCCTTTTTTCTGCAATAGAATTATCTATCATACACAAATAATTAACTGTAAACAATGATAACAATCATTTATTAATTTCCCGATTTAAGTTATGCGGTAGAATAGGATATCAATAACTATATTAGAGGCCCGTTGCAGACATGGGTTTTATATATAGAGAACTGATAAAAATAAAATAAGGAAAAAAGAGAAAACAAAGAAGTTTGACTTACTCTTTCTCAAGTATTTTTTCAACGGCGTCTACGACATTATCAAAATTCTTCTGCCATTCCGTGCCGTGTTTAAGCTGGTCCTGAACAACCGTGCCCCTGTCTTCCATTTCCGCGACTCCGGGTTCTATGGGAAGTCTGGCAAGGATGGGGATATTAAAGTCTTTTGAGGCTTTCTCGACGCCTCCGCTTCCGAAGACTTCTATGGGCTTGCCGCAGTGGGGGCAGATTAGCCCGTGCATGTTGTCCACAAGCCCTATTATGGGCACATTCAGTTTTTCCGAAAATGTGATTGATTTCCGAACACTTATAAGAGCCACGTCCTGAGGTGTCGTGACAAGTACGGAACCGTCACAGTTGGGGATAAGCTGTGCCACACTCAGAGGCTCGTCTCCGGTTCCAGGGGGCAGATCGATAATCAAAAAGTCAAGTGCTCCCCAGAATACTTCTTCAAGGAACTGCTTGATTGCTCCCATTTTGGCGGGCCCCCTCCAGATTATGGGCGAGTCTTTGTTTTCGAGCAGAAAACCAATAGACATCACTGAGAGATTGGGGAGCACCTCTATCGGGAGAATTCCTTCTTCGCTTACTCCAGGTCTTGCGGACTCCAATCCGAAGATCGTGGGGACCGTTGGACCGTGAATATCGCAGTCAAGAAGACCTACCCTGTGCCCGCGGAGAGCGAGCCCGACAGCGAGGTTTGCGGCAACCGTACTTTTCCCTACACCGCCTTTCCCGCTCATTACCATGATCTTACGCTTGATGCGCCTGAGGTTTACTACGATTTTCGGTTCCTCGGGCTTTTTTGATAAGCTTTCCAGTGGTTGAACCTTATCTGTCATTTTTATCGCCTGTATAAAATTTCCGCAACTTCCAGATTTTTCCGGATTTTTATATCTCTTTTTCACGAGTCAGCATCTTGTCAGCATCTTCATTGGTATCAGCAGTCTCGATCCTGATATAGTTACCGCCTTTAATTTCTATTGCTTTTCCGGTGCTCAGAGCAAGAGCTACTTTCATCCTGGCGGCTTTCAGATCTTCCCAGAAAGCTCTTCTCGATACTCCTACCCTTGTGGCTGCGTCTTCCTGCCTCAAGCCTTCGATATCTACAAGCCTGAGAGCTTCAAGTTCCTCTATTGTAAGGGATACCACCTCAAGGCCTGATAGTGGAACCCCTCTGGGCTTGAAGTATGTGATGTCAGGGGTTTGCTCGACGCGCCTTGGACATTTTGGCCTTCCTCTGCATTTTTTCATAGATTACTTATGCACATTGTGGAATAAATATATAACAATTTCTCTTTTCAAATAGAAAATTATAAATATTTACGCACATATGAGTGAAATTGTACTTTATATTTCTCTGACTTCCCCAGTCTGATAGGATTGACATGCATTTACTCACTTTAAATTTACAGAAAAATGCATATTTTGAGAGTCAGCGGATTATAACTGGAGTGTAAAATATGAAAATCTGCATAAGTGCGTGTGGAAAGGACCCTGATTCTGAAGTGGACCCTCAATTTGGAAGATGCAACTATTTCCTGGTGATCGACCCGGATGCAGGATCAATAAGCTCAATTAAAAACCCGGGTTCTGAAGCCTCAGGTGGCGCAGGAATTAAGGCAGCAGAGGCGGTTGTGGACGCAGGGGCAGATGTTCTCTTAACCGGAAGCTTGGGGCCAAACTCTTTTTCCGTACTTTCTGAAGCAGGCATTGAAATTTACTCCGGAGTCAGGGGCACGGTCTCCTCTTCTCTGCGAGAGTATCAGTCCGGAAAACTTTCCCCTCTCAAGAGTCCAAACGCTTCCAGTCATAGCGGTATGAAATAAAGTTTGACTTAAAGCTTAAACAGAATAAATCTTAAAAATATGGAAATTTGTAATAATACTTTATCCAATGTAACTTGATAAAAAGGTGACCTGAATGAAAGTATGTATACCCACTAAAGATAACAAAGGCATGGACGGAACTGTAGAGCAACATTTCGGAAAAGCCCCCACCTATACAATCCTTGATACTGAAACCGGGGAAGTTTCCGTGATCCCCAATACCAGTGAGCATATGGGCGGAGTGGACCTGCCTCCTGAGTTTCTGCGTAAGAATGGAGTTGAAATCATGTTATGTGGAGGGCTGGGATACAAAGCTGTTAAGATGTTTGAGTCTTGTGGGATCAGTGTTTTTGTGGGTGCTGGAGGCACGGTTCAGGATACAATAGAAGCCTGGAGAGCAGGTCAGTTCAACAATGCCAGTGCCGAAAATACCTGTGCGGAACATGAGCACCATCACTGAAGTGCCTGTTTTTTAATCTACATGTAAAGAGGGAAGTTACATCCAATGAAAATTGCAATAGCAAGTGGCAAAGGTGGTACCGGTAAAACAACGGTTGCAGTAAACCTCGCACTCGCTCTCGAAGAGGTGCAGCTTTTTGACTGTGACGTGGAAGAGCCCAATTGCAACCTGTTCCTCGGATTTGAAATGGAGCCTGTAGAAGAAGTGGTTTTCCTGGTTCCTGAGATCAATCCTGACAAATGTACACTTTGCAGGGGTTGTTCCGATTTCTGCAGATATAATGCCCTGGCTGCTATTCCCAATAGGATTCTTTCATTTCCCTCCCTCTGCCACGGCTGTGGAGGCTGCAGTTTTGTCTGTCCGGCAGGAGCTATAGAAGAAAAGCCCGAGACCATTGGAATTATCCAAAAAGCACTTTCCGACTCTCCTCTTACATTTTTCTGCGGTACTCTGAAAATAGGGAAAGCCACGGCAACACCTGTCATAAAGTCTCTTCAGAATCATATCGATGAAAGCAGACCTGCAATTATTGATTCCCCCCCGGGGACTGCATGTCCGGTCCTTGCGGTTATGGGATTTGCGGACTATTGTGTGCTTGTAACAGAGTCTACACCTTTTGGCTTCCATGATTTCTGTCTTGCTCTGGAAGCTGCGAGGGCTCTTAATGTACCGGTTGGAGTCGTCCTTAACCGGGACGGGTTAGGAGATTCAAGAGTGGAAGATTTTTGCAGGGCTGAAGGAATACCTATTCTGCTCCGTATTCCCAATGACAGGACAATTGCAAGGCTCTATTCGGAAGGCATTCCTTTTGTTAAGGAGATGCCTGAATGGAAAAAACAGTTCAAAGATATGTTTGAAACTATAAAAACAGGGCTCTATGAAAGTAAGGGGGTACAATGAAGCAACTGGCCATAATTAGCGGAAAAGGCGGTTGTGGAAAGACCACACTTACAGCTGCCTTCTCTTCTCTGTCAGAAAATGCTGTACTTGCGGACTGCGATGTTGATGCATCTGATCTGCCTCTTATTCTTAAGCCTCAGGTAATTAAAAGAGAAGACTGTCTGGGCCTCGAGCTTGCTTCCATTGATCCCGATCTATGTACTGGTTGCGGTATCTGTCTTGAGATGTGCAGGTTCGGAGCGGTTAACGAAGATTTTACGATAAACCCGTATAGCTGCGAAGGTTGTGCAGTCTGTACTGTCGCCTGCCCGGAAAATGCGGTGTCTTTGATGCCGAGAGTTGCCGGGCAGGCATTTTCCTCCATGACCCGTTTCGGGCCCATGGCTCATGCAAAACTGGGAATCGGTGAGGAGGCGAGTGGAAAACTTGTGAATATGGTCAGAAAAAAGGCAGCAGAACTTGCAGACCAATATTGCTGCAAGCTCGTTATAATTGACGGCCCTCCAGGTACCGGCTGTCCGGTTATTGCTGCTATTACCGGAACTGATCTTGTCCTTGTGCTCAGCGAACCAACGGTTTCCGGAATTCATGACCTGAAACGGGCAATAGAGCTCACCACACACTTCAAAATCCCAGCTGTCGCCTGCATTAACAGATATGATATTAACAAGAAAAAAAGCCTTGAAATTGCGGATTTTTGCAGGGACGCTGGAATTCCTCTCCTTGCCTGTTTACCCTACTCTGATGTGACCACACAGGCAATGCTGATGGAAGAATCTGTAATAGAGTATGCTGCTCGCTCCAGGGATTCGGAGGCTATGAAGTTTGCAAATATTGTCCGCAAGCTCTGGGCAGAGATTGAAACAGGGCTTTCAGAGTTTCCGGACAAAGATAAGTATTCAAAAGCCCTCGAGGTCAGGGAGTTCAAAACTCCGGAATGATCATAGGCCAGAAGTTAGAAAGTTAAATAATATGGCAGTTGTTAATTAGTATGGTAATTTATTCTTTTAACATTGCTGTGAATATTATGGTTTAGAGGTAATTTTGTAACAGCAGGCAATTCTATAGTAGTAAGGATAGTTCTATAGTAGTTCAATAAGCAGTAAATTCGACGAGTAGTGGTTCACAAATAGTCGGTGAGGGAATAACATGGATTATACTCAGCTTGCAGAGAAACTGGTCAAGTACCTTGGCCTTAAATACGAACCGGTTGCAGTGAAAGTTATTAAGAAAGGAGAGCCGATGCCCGAAGGGTACAGCGAGCCCGATAAAAATCTCAGGCACTGCCAGTCCATTATGAAAGCCAGAAAAGGAGAGTCTTTTATAATTCCTGCTGATAAGCATGCCTGCGTGGTAGGAGCTTCAAGCCTGGGGATTATCCCTACACCTGAAAAGGTAGCTTCGGGGGAGTTCCATCATAACCTGGGGATGTTTGACAGCGTGGAAGCTGCAGCCGAAATGATAGGTAAACGCCCTAAGTTTGAGCCTGAAAGCAGGGTTGCAACCGTCGTAGGCCCTCTGAAAGATGCAAAAGTTGACCCTGACGTGGTTATTCTTGTAGACAGGCCGGAAACCATTTACTGGATTATTCCTGCAAGCACTTACCATAAAGGCGGAAGGGCTAACTTTAGCAGTGCGGCTTTCCAGGCAACCTGCGCCGATACAACCATCCTGCCAAACCTGACAGGAGAAATAAATATTTCTTTAGGCTGCTTCGGGTGCAGAAAAGCTACGGACATCGAAAATGATGAAATGCTTGTGGGCATTCCTTTCAATAAACTTGAAGAAATTGTTAACGTTCTTGAAAAGCTCTATGAAGGTCCTATGCCTAAGGCAAGGAAGTAAACTTCTTGAGACTTTAATTTTTCCTTATTTTTCAATGAGATTTTTTTCTTTTTTCATTGAGCTTTTTTAATCTGGTTTGCTCATCATAAGCTCTCCAGTATATTTCTTTATTTTATGGAAATATTTATACCTGCAAAGTTTATTTATGATTGTAGTACCTATCGTGTTAAAGACCCCGGGAGAAAAAGTGTGCAGTGCGCGTTGTGCAGGAATAAGGAATGCCTGATAGGCAAAAACTGCTCTGTTATAAAATCGGGACTTGATTACAGCGGCGATAACCTTAAGTCAATCCAGATTTCAGCCTGGCTTGAATCGGACCCTACCAAGAGAACAAAGCTAGAGGAAATTGCAATTTACTCGAAAAGGCTCGGGTACAGAAAGATAGGTATCGCTTTCTGTATCGAACATGAAAGGGAAGCAAGGCTTGTTTACGACATCCTTTCAAGGTATTTCGATGTATTTTCAGTTTGCTGCAAGGTTTGCAGTATTGAAAAAGAAAGCCTGGATATCAGGAAAACCGTTGAATCGGAATTTGAGGCGGCCTGTAATCCCATAGGGCAGGCTCTTCTCCTTAATGATGACCGAACTGACCTCAATATTATGCTCGGTCTTAAAACAGGTTATGACATTCTATTCGCAAAATATTCGGAAGCCCCTTCAATAACGCTTCCTCTTCTGGAACTTCCCTCTACTGGGGATTCCGAGATCGATTTTATAGAATAAAATTTAAATCTGGTTTTTATTTGCGATGCTAAAACACCGGAGAAATACATGCCAGAAAAATCTACATCTAAATTGGAAACTGATTCTGAACGCGACTCTGAACTCCTGAAAATCAGGGCACATCACCTCTGCTGCATCCAGGGATTCCAGGGATATGGATATAGTCCTGCATTTGTTGCCAATATGCGGGCTGTGATTTCGGATCTGGAATCTCTCCCTTCCAGGCCTCTTAAGCTTGTGACAGAATGTGATGCAATCTGCGTTTCCTGCCCGAGCAAAAGGGAGTGTACTATTCAGGAATCTATCCTCTCCCGCAGGATTAGACAGATGGATCTTGTTGTCCTGGATAAATTAAAAATAGAGGATGGAAGCGTTATAAATGCAGACGAAGCTTTCGGGCTCATAAATTCCAGAATTAACAGTTCTTCGGATGTTGAAGAGGTCTGCGGAACCTGCAAGTGGAGGCAAAAATGCCTCTGGTATATGCAGGCAGGCAAATAAAAGCCGGCAGGAAAATGTTTTCTGCAGTTTCATATCCTGCAGTTCAACTTAAACCTGCACTGATCTCATATATTTTTGCTAAAAACTCGATGTTCTGAACCGCATTCTGTTCTATGCCCAGCTGGTCCGGAGAAAAGCCGAGAGCGAGGCCGAGAAGCTGAGAATAATGAAGGACCGGAATGGAATAGTCTGTTCCGAATTTTTCATTGACAGCAATCTGCCCCCTGTCAAACTGAAGGTGACAGAACGGGCAGGCATTGACTATGCAGTCCACTCCTGCTTTACGGATACAGTCAAGTTTATGTTCAAGCATTTCCAGGGATTCGTCAGCATACCCTGAACGTACTCCTCCTCCTGCACCGCAGCACATCATTTTGTCGGTATAGTCCACACTCTTCGCGCCAGTGGCTTCAACCAGCTCATCAAAGAATACCGGTGACTCCGTATCTCCTAGATTCCTGTCCTTCGAGGGCTTTATCAGGTGGCATCCGTAATGCAGGGCTACTTTCAGGTCGAGGGGAGTTGTAATATACTCTTTAAGTTTTTCGGGTCCGAATTCTTTGTATAAAAACTCGATTATGTGCCTTATCTCTGATGTTCCCCTGAATTCCATACCTATTTCTTTAAGACAGCTATTTGTGCAGGCTTTCATTTCAGGGTCTTTTTTAAGTTCCATATTGGCGTCTGCCAGTGACCCATAGCAGCCATTGCAAACTGTCAGGACATCTCTCTCCATCCTTTCCGAAAGAACAATATTCCGGCTTGCAAGGGCGAGCCAGGTTGCTTTATCAAAAGACTTGAACACTCCAGGGGCAGGGCAGCATGACGCTCCCGGCAGGTCACATGCATCGATTTCAAGCCTCTGCAGGCAGAGTTTGGTTGCTTTTTCAATTCCGGGATAGCGGTTGGGTACGATACAGCCAAGGAATAGCGATAATTTGTTCATTACTTCTGCCTCCTTACTTTTCAGCTGCCAGTTCATCGAATTTGCAGGTTTTGAGGAGAGCCTTCAGTTCCTCAAGAGCTTCAGGATACTTCTGGACAGTTTCAGGTATGGGGTCCAGCCCGAGTTCCTCTCTCTTTTTCTTTGTCTCTTCGTCAAGGGGGACTGCGTGTCCGCATTCAAGCACCAATTCCGAGACGCGGCGGTGTTCAGGGCGCATAAATCCCTTTCTTACTGCCAGCCTCCTGAGCTCAAGAAGGGCATCTGTGATAGGTATTCCGCGCGGGCAGCGCTCCTGGCAGGTGTAGCAGGTTGTACAGAGCCAGAGGGCATCATCTGACAGAACAGTAGCTCTGTTCTTGCGTGCGTCCCGAATTATTCTTCGGGTATTAAGCCCGGTATGCCGTCCCGAAGGGCAGCTTCCTGTGCATGTGCCGCAATGCATGCAGGAAAGCACGTCCAGTCCCGCAGCCTTTAACACTTTTAGCAGTTCTTCGCTCATACAGATTCACTGTCTGGTTTTCGATTGATTTTTTCCTTTTTAAAAAATAAGTGTAACCGAAAGAAGCAGGTAAGGAAGAAACTCTGCAGCCAGATCCTGATACTGACGGGCAGGTTTCTAATTTCAAAATGATGATTACTTCCAGAGGAAGCTTTTAGAATTTTTTCAGTTCTATTTTCCTTTCAGAAGGATTTTTAGAATTTTTTCAGTCCTATTATATTCGTATTACTCTTATGATATTTAACATGAGCTAAATTTATCCGGGATTAAAATCAGGAAAAAGAATTTTTAAGTTCCACATACGCATCGGAGGATCATTAAAAACAATACACCTGATTCCTTCAGGGATGAAACTAAGCGTATTTCTGGCTTTACTTTTCCACGGTTTATGTCCTGAGAAATTATTTTGTTTTTTCGCTCCAGAGTATTTATCCCAATTTATATGCCCTATCTCATATAAGAGAAATTTTTTGAGTAAGCCCTTCACCCTTTAATTCCTTTTTCGGCAAACTTCATTCCTTATATACGTTTTCCCTGACATTTTTGCCTGGATTGTTCAGGAGAAATTTATTCCGAGGTCTTTAAGCCCGTTCAATTTCGCCAGATTTATAAGTAGCGGGGTCAGGGATTCCATGGTAGCTGCCTGCTTAAGGGGGCCTCCATCAAGGGGTTTGAGGCATCCCATATGCCGTGTAAGCTCCATGACCAGTTTCTTTGCCTCTTCGTCATCGCTGCAAACAAGTGCGTCGTGCACTGCTTTGCATTTAACAACATCCTTGAGTTTTCCTGCAGGAATATTATGGAAGGCTGCAACAACTTTCGTGGTCTCCGGGACATTTTTCTGGATTGCAAGAGCTGCCGAACCCTCTGCAGGAGGCCTGTACGCCATAAAGCTACCTTCTTTCACCATTGGGACTACCGGAGAAATAACTATTTTATTCTCAAGTGTCTCTTTTATTTCTTCCAGAAGAGGAAGAACATGGTCAAAACGGATCGTGAGTATTGCCATTTCGGCTGCTTTTGCAGCTTCAAAGTTATTCATTCCGGTAATCTTTATGCCGGACGTATCGAACCCGCAGTTCTCAAGTTCTGATAACGCTTTTTTTGCAGCTTCTTCTGCAGTTTCCAGAGATCTGGATCCAATAATTATCTCATTCTTCACACCTTCAGGCATAAGGTTTTGAAGGGCAAGTCTCAGTACCATTCCTTCTCCTATATTGCCGGTTCCTCCTAGAACAGCTATTTTTAGCTTTTCAGAATTCAATTGAACAGGACCTCCAGTTTGCTATGTCTTCCCATAACATATGTCAGGAAGTTAATATATCTTCTGTCTTAAATCATATGATTATAATACTTAATGTTATATAGGAATTATTTCATTAAGTTATTCTATTTTTTCCAGGATTTTCTTTAATTATCTCTGCCTTATGCTATTCTTTATTTTTTGATTTTGAATATTCTTTTTCTAATAGTTAATGGAAATATTTATAATGTTTCTCGTTATATGTTAAAATAAATTAATTCTGTCGATGGGTTGTTTCAGGAATTACTTCACATATACCTGTATCCTGTCTACAGTCCTGACCTGCTACATAAGCAACATCGGGGGTAGTGTATCTGGGGAGTTACACCGCAAAAATACTTTATTTATTAACGCTGGCTACGGTATTTACATGTCTACTTTTTTCTACCAGTTTTGTAGTGCATGGAGAGGGAGGGTCTTCAGGATCTGAACAGGAAACTTCTGATTCACTGCCTCAAGAAAACGTTTTATCTAATAAAGAGATCTCATACTCTGTCTCGTCTATTTTGAAACAGACTGATCACGATTCGAGAATAACTTCTAAAAAAACAATTGAAAATAAAAAAGAAACTGAAGAAGCCTTGGAAGCATATGTTCAGCTCTTTCCCGGTACAGGTGCAGAAGTCCTGGCTCCTCTTTCCGAGCTTAAAGAATGGGACGAAGATTCCAGTATAGCTGCAGTCTGCGTTAAACCGGGATCAATTGAAGAGCTCTACTCTCTTGAAGGCGTGCGTTCTGTCGAGCTGGCTGTTCCTCCCGTTATCAGAAAAATTGAGAGGGGAGATAAAGAGTCTCTTTCTTCATGGAGCTTCTGGAAACAGGGCGGTATAAGTGGAACCGGAATTAAAATAGGGATAATTTCCGATGGAGTAGAAGACATCTCTGAAGCTGATAGATCGGGAGCCCTTCCTGAAAGCGTGCATGTCCTTTCTCCGGGAAAAGGAACTGAAGGGACTGTAATACTCGAAGTAGTCCATAAGGTGTCTCCGGGTGCAGAACTTTACTTCCACAGCGCAGGAAACAACAAGCTTGAATTTAACAGGGCAATTGACGCTCTTATCGCCGAAGGCTGCCAGATTATCTGCGATGACGTTGGCTGGCCTGACGAACCTTTTTTTGAAGATGGTATTGTAGCTTCTCATGTCAGAGAGGTTATTGAAAGACAGGATATTCTTTATGTGAGCGCAGCAGGCAACGATGCAGGGCGTCATTATCAGGGAATGTTTTTTGACAATGGGTCAGGCTGGCATGATTTCAGCTCAGGGACCAGTGATTCCAGAAATATTTATATGGACGTACCTCAGGGAGAAAAAATAACTGTAGTTCTTCAGTGGAATGACCCCTGGAACTGCTCCGAAAACGACTATGACCTCTATCTGTGTGACCGCTGCAGCGGGGAAGAACTGGATGCAAGTGAAAAGGTTCAGGGCGGCACAGAAAAACCTCTCGAATACATTCAGTACACCAATATGGAAGACACCATAAAAAAAGTGAACATTTCAGTTAAAAAACACTGCGGGCAGGACAGGATGCTGGAGATTTATATTTACGGAAACTCTTCAGTAAAGATCCATCCGGATAATCTGGTTGAGGAGGACTCTGTATTCGGGCACCCTGCCGTCCAGGATGTTATCTGTGTTGGAGCGGTTGATTCTGGAAATTTGCAGAAAAGCATAGCGTCATACTCCTCTCGCGGTCCTGTAAGCATTTACTACCCTGAGTACGAGTTAAGGAACAAGATAGACCTTAGCGGGCCCGGGAGTGTGAGAGTTTCAGGCACAAACGGGAAGGGAAGCCTTTTTGCAGGTACAAGTGCTTCTGCTCCATCCGTAGCGGGAATCGGGGCTCTTGTCTGGAGCATGTGCCCTGAAAAAAACAGCAGTGAAATACGCGAGATCCTGTGTTTTTCAGCCGAAGACCTTGGAGATCCGGGTTATGATACCGTTTTCGGGCACGGCTCTGTCAATAGCAACACAGCTCATTCTCTAAAAAAACTTTACGCAGATTCCAGCTTATCATCGAAAACATATGGAGTCTCATCTGCAGAAACAAGAGGAACATTTTCACTGAAAAATTCCATACCCTTTGAACAGCTCTGCTCTCTCGCAAAATTGTCTTCGAGAGACAGGTAAAGGGACTTCTCAGGCGAAAAGGCAGTTTACCGATCCCAGGGGTGAATTTCCTGCCGGGATTCATTCTCAGGTTCATTCAGCAAGATTTTCACTCCAAAAGTAAGATCCCCACACATGAAACCCTGTCAGGCCTGCAAAACTCAAGCATAACTCCTGCTTCTTCCATTGTTTTCTGGACATTTATCCCAACAGCTTCGGGTGCAAAGCGCCTCATTTCAGGTTTTACACATTTTTCAAGGTTACAGGTCTCACATTCATTGCAGGAGCCTGGCCTGAGAAGATGTGCAAAAGTAAATCCTTCCCTGAAAGCTTCCTGCTCAAGCTCGAACATCTTATGAAATGAATCCTTCCGAAGCCCTGACCACGCTTCAAGAACGTCCTGAATCCCTGACGTATCCAACTCTTCTACAAGGAGAAGTGCACTGCTGTATTCCCTTATAACCTTCCTGAATTCATCAACTGACATGATGTGTGGAGGGCAACTCAACCTTTTGCCATAACCTCTGCATCCGTAAGCACATTTAAGAGCAATCCGGTTCTCAACCGGAATATCTCCTGCCTTCATGAAATAAGCCTTAATTCCTATTTCCGATGCTTTTTTAACAAGGTCTTCATATTTCCCGAGCATAATAACCCCTTCTAAGAGCTTTATCTATTTTGTTTTTGTTTATTTCTCTTATTATTTCCCTTTAATTCGTTTTTCTTCTAATTATTTTTTCTGTTTTGAAAAAATAGGGGTATGCGCAATGTGAGTTTTTTCATCTCTAATTATTATTCTGATAAAATAATAACAACCTGTACATCTTTGTACTTTATACCTTGGTTTTATTTGGTTCTTCTTACGGGTTACACTTCTATAATTGTTAGCATATAACTTAGTAAAGGGATCTGCATGATCAAGAAAGTACCTTCAACCGAACTGAAAAACCGTATGAGTTGCTTCAGAAAACAGATGGATATCTCAAATCCCGACTGGGAAATAGCTTTCATCTTCAGCAAAATCAATCTTTATTACTTTACCGGCACCATGCAGGATGGGATGCTTATTATTCCGAGGAATAGAGAAGCAACTTTCTGGGTACGGCGCAGTTATGAGCGGGCTCTGGATGAATCGCTATTTTCCAGTATCAAACCTATGAACAGCTTCCGTGACGCAGCAGGGAGTGTGAGCAGGGTAAGCGAGCTTCCCGACACTGTATATCTGGAAACCGAAGTAGTCCCTCTGGCCCTCTACCAGAGGCTTCAAAAATACTTCCCATTTAAGAACGTTAAATCCGTTGATGCCCAGATTTGCGCTGTTAGAGCGGTAAAAAGTGAGTATGAGCTTTCCCTGCTGCGAGAAGCCGGCAGAATTCATCAACATGTACTCGAAGACCTTGTGCCCGGGATGCTGCGCGAAGGGATGAGTGAGGCTGACCTGTCAACGGAATTGTTCTCTGTTCTGGTCAAAGAAGGGCACCACGGTGCATGCCGTTTTGGAATGTTTGATACGGAAATGATTCTCGGAAATGTCTGTTTTGGGGAAAGCTCCATTTATCCTACTTATTTTAATGGACCCGGCGGAAAGTATGGTTTATGCCCTGCTGCACCCGTGCTTGGGAGCCGTGACCGGAAGCTAAGAAAAGGTGACCTTGTGTTTGTTGATGTGGGGTGCGGAGTTGATGGTTATCATACGGATAAAACCACAACATACATGTTTGGCTCTTCCCTTCCGCAGTATGCCATAGACATGCACAATAAATGTGTGGATATACAGAATGAAGCTGCAGCAATGTTAAAACCAGGGATTGCCCCTTCTGAAATCTACAATACCATAATGAATGGGCTTGATAAGGAATTTCTGCAAAACTTCATGGGTTTCGGCAACCGTAAAGTGAAATTTCTCGGGCATGGAGTCGGTTTATTAATTGACGAAACTCCCGTAATTGCCAAAGGGTTTGATGAGTCCTTGCAGGAAGGAATGGTATTTGCTCTCGAACCTAAAAAAGGAATTGAAAATATCGGTATGGTTGGAATCGAAAACACTTTCATAGTAACTGCTGATAGCGGAGAATGCATTACAGGAGATAATCCGGGATTGATTCCTGTATATTGATTAGTAAATGAGAATAAAATTTACGTTTAGTGCGTTAAGAGCAAAAAAATTGGGAAGTATAGCTTTTAAAAATAGGATTTACGCAGTTGAACAAAAAACCAGTAACATAAAACACCAAACTGTCTAAAGCGTTATCTTCTCGGAAAGCTCACATATGCTCGTTTTACATCTCAAGTGCGTAACTCCGACTCAGTTCCAAAATCTAGTGATTTCTACATTTTTTGATTGAAATCTTGAATTCCCCTGCAGAATTCAATTTTCGATCAAACTCAATATTCAAGCTCTTCTGGCACAGGTCAATATGTCATGCTCAAAGAATTGTGCCATATTCAAAATCTAGTGATTTTTGATTTTTATGGTTATCACTAGATTTTGGCATTGTGTCGTAACTCCTATATTTATATTTCTATGATTATTTACACTCTACAAAGTATAGCCTTTTTTGTCAGAAATAAATTACTTTCATTTTGGACGGTTGTTTGTTCAGTGATTGATGTAAAATCCTTTTTTTCATCAAAAAAGAAATCCTGGCGTTTTTTAATCACCTAAAATTTAGTTGAGACTCGAAAGGCAATAGGTTACCAATCTCCAGTGTCCTGGAGTTTTCAAACTACATTATCTTTTCTTGAGCCTCCATCCACCACACAGGCAGGCCAGACTCCCCAACAATCCGAAGCCTGGAATAGAATTATTTTTGCTCGATTCATTTCTACCTGAACTACTACCGCTGCCAGATTCGGAATTATTATTTGAATTATCAGATCCTTTTATACCTTCTTCAGGTGTCGACATAAAAATAACTGGAACATTATTCACATTTTGTTTTCTTGCCTCTTGATCAATGGTCTGGTAGATTTCTTCAGCAAGAAAAGTTTTTTCTTCAGGAGACAAAGTTTCGTTAATCTCTACTTCCAATCTAATTCCTGTTGCGTATCTAATTACCTGACCTTGTTCCATATATGGAGTGATTTTTTCCTCGGTAGCATTAGCAATCTCAGATAGCTCATTCACCCAGGAAATTGTCTCATTCTTATCTTTTAACAGAGGAATATTCCCATAAGCTGCAACGGTTTTCTGCACTGGCATGACCGTTTTTTGCTTCATAACTTCTTCAAGTGTATATATATCAGCTTCAGAAAGATTTTCTGTATTTTCCCCAAACCAGTACCAGCGATTAATGCCTTCCAGGTAAATTACCTCCCTATAAGTTCCGTATCCGAATTCTACTGGAATATCCTGTATACCCATTTCTTCTGCAGAATTATCTATTAGAGAGTAGATCTCATCCATTAACTGCTCGTCAACATTGCCATACTTGAACAAAATCACAAAGTATCCCTTGGCATTAATTCCACATGACATTACCTCTCCATGAGGATACATGTATTTGGAGACAACAGTGTCTTTTATCTCATTACTAAGTTCTTCAAGAGTAGAGTTCCAGTTTTCTTTTTGAGTCTCAGTTTCCAGTACAGGAGGCTTTCCGTATCTTGTAATTACATTATTTCCTTGTGAATACAGACCAAAAAAGTAAGTATAATAGTCAAAATCTACATTACTTATTTCTGAATTTTCAGAATTATTACTTTCCGGCGAAAGTTGCACTGAATCATCGGCAGATGCAGGAAATATCAAGACCCCAAAAAATAGAAGTAACGTTATCAATAAAGTTTCAGATTTTTTCATCATAC
>Ga0265295_1001895_pt1 | contig 35151 bp, 25 predicted proteins | sample Munlansysbiofilm_FD_192503 | JGI IMG/M metagenome (GOLD analysis project Ga0265295, IMG submission 192503) | Leachate microbial communities from a municipal landfill in Southern Ontario, Canada - Methane capture system biofilm | ecosystem: Engineered > Solid waste > Landfill > Unclassified ... | reverse complement strand
AAGTTCGGCCATTAATTTTATTTCTCTATCAAGTCATTTTTCACCAAATCGAGTTTTAAAAGCAATTTCTTCATCTCGTTTACATCCAGCTGGTTGGTGTTGTGTGAGTGGTAATCCTCAACACTGGTAATTTTCTTCTGCCCCTCTACAAAGTACTTGTCGTAGTTTAGGTTACGAGCATCGCAGGGTATGCGAAAGTAGTTACCCATTTCGATGCTGTTGGCCATTTCCTCGCGAGTAACCAGCGTTTCGTAGAGTTTTTCGCCGTGACGGGTTCCAATAATCTTTATTTTGCATTCCGATTTGTATAGTTCTTTCAACGATTTAGCCAGCACATTAAGGCTTACGGAAGGTGCTTTCTGAACAAACAGATCGCCATTCTGCCCTTTTTCGAAGGCGAATAGCACTAGATCCACTGCATCCTCTAGAGTCATCATGTAGCGGGTCATGTTTGGGTCGGTAATGGTGATATCCTTTCCCATTTTAATCTGGTCAATCCATAAGGGTATAACTGAGCCTCTACTAGCCATAACATTTCCGTACCTAGTGCAACAGATTGTAGTTTGGGCTTTTGGACCCAAACTTCTTCCCTTGGCAATGGCTACCTTTTCCATCATAGCTTTACTAATACCCATAGCGTTTATAGGGTAAGCGGCTTTATCGGTGCTTAACACCACCACATTTTTTACACCGTGTTGTATTGCCGAGTCAATAACGTTTTCCGTTCCGAAAACATTTGTACGTACGGCTTGAATTGGGAAGAACTCGCAAGAAGGCACTTGTTTAAGAGCCGCTGCGTGGAATACGAAGTCAACACCCGACATGGCATCGTCAACGCTGCGTTTTTCTCTCACATCGCCAATGTAAAACTTTACCTTTGGACTGTTAAGGCGGTGGCGCATATCGTCCTGCTTCTTCTCGTCGCGCGAAAAAATTCGGATTTCGCTAAAGCGGTCGTCATACATAAACCTATTTAGCACCGCGTTGCCAAATGAGCCCGTTCCGCCGGTTATAAGTAGCGTTTTGTTGTTAAGCATTTATAATGTTTTTTGTCGTTTATTGGAACACTGATTTTGCTGATTTGCGCTGTTCTTTGTCCGCAGATTACACAGATGAACACTGATTGTATTTGTTTTTTTCCACGGATTACACAGATGAACGCAGATTAATGCGTTTTTTTTTCCACGGATTACACGGATTCAACTGTCCACAGATTACACGGATTAGCACAGATTGGCATAGATTCTTGTATTCTTTATTTGTGAAAATCTGAGTAATCTGTGGATATCATTTTATTCAGGTTAATATTTGTGGAAATCTGTGGATATCTGTGGATATTTATATCTGCGTTCTAATCTTTATTTGTGAAAATCTGCGAAATCTGTGGATATCCTTTGGGGTTACCATTTGTGAAAATCTATGGACATCTTATTAAAGTATAACTCTCTTATATTGAAGACTTGAAGTGCCAAAGTTTATAATCAATCCAAGCCTTTTATCTGTGCACTTCAAATAATTAATAACTTGGGCTAAATGTTGTGAGTTAATTGTATCTATTGCTTTTAACTCAATAATTATTTTATCAAAACAGATAAAATCAGCAATGTATTTTTTATTTAAAACTTGTCCTTTGAACTTAATATCAAGAGACTTTTCTTTAACAAATGGTATGTTTTTTTCTCTAAATACTATTGATAACGCTTCCTGGTAAACAGGTTCGAGGAAACCGCATCCTAACTCATTGTGTACCTCCATGGCACAGCCTATTATATCGTAGGTTTCTTCTTTGTAGAGGTATTCTTCCATTTTATCCTCAGATTATTTTCTACTGATTACATAGGTTCAATTGTCCACAGATTGATGCATTTATTTTATCCACTGATTACACAAATTAACACTGATTGATGTTTTTTTTTGTTTGCAGTTTCCACGGATTGATTTGCCCGCAGATTAAATGGATTAGCATAGATTCTTATGCTTTTTATTTGTGGTAATTTGTGAAATCTGTGAACATATTTTTGGGTTACTATTTGTGTAAATCTGAGTAATCTGTGGACAACTTTTAGGGTTATTATTTGTGCAAATCTGAGTAATCTGTGGACATATTTTGGGGTTACTATTTGTGTAAATCTGAGTAATCTGTGGACAACTTTTAGGGTTATTATTTGTGCAAATCTGAGTAATCTGTGAACATATTTTTGGGTTACTATTTGTGTAAATCTGAGTAATCTGTGGACATATTTTGGGGTTACTATTTGTGCAAATCTGCGAAATCTGTGGACAACTTTTAGGGTTACTATTTGTGTAAATCTGAGTAATTTGTGGATGCCTACCCAAAGAACTTCTTTAAAAACCCTTTCACCTTACTCCCATTCTCATCATCGGTGTAGTATCCCTGCCCATAGCCGTAGCTGTTATTGTAGCCGTACCCGTAGCTGTATCCATACCCGTACCCATAGTTATACCCATATCCGTAACCTCGGGGCTTTTTAAAATCGTTGAGCAGCAATGCCATATTGTTTATTGATTTGGATTTCGATAGGTCTTCAACCAAATCGAGCACGTTTCTTGAAGTAAACCTGTGCCTTAGCACGAATAGGGTTGTGTCGCAATGTTGGCTTATTAGCACCGCATCGGTAACCACCGCAATGGGGGGCGAGTCTATCACTATAAAGTCGAACTCCTGCTTTAGGGCGGCAACCAGCTCATAGGTCTTTTCACTCGCTAGTAGCTCAGCAGGGTTGGGTGGGATAGGCCCCGAGGGCATTATCGAGAGGTTGGGTACGTAGGTAGTTTCCACAATATCTTCCCATTTATCTCTACCAATAAAGTAGGTGCTTAGCCCCTTGCTGTTATCGGCTCCAAAAAGGGTATGTATCTTGGGTTTTCGCATGTCGAGTCCCAGTAGTACGGTGCGTTTGCCCAGCATGGCAAGGCTTACCGCTAGGTTCGAGGCAACGAACGATTTACCCTCGCCGCTAATGGTTGAGGAGACCAGTATCACCTTGTTGTCGTCTTTGCGTAGCATAAAATCGAGGTTGGTACGCAGCGCCCTGAACGACTCGGCAAACGACGATTTAGGCTTATCGAAAACGGGCAGTAAACTCTCGTACGGGTTATGGCCAATGGTGCCCATTAGTGGCACTCTGGTTTTTTTGTTGATGTGCGATGGGTCCTGAATGGAGTTGTTAAGCTGATCGAAAAGCAGGATTAAAAGAACCGGAATCATTAAACCAACTAAAAAACCCATGGCATAGTTAATGCTTCTTTTAGGCTTAACCAGCTCTGCCATTTCGGGCATTGCATCGTCAATTACCCTATTGTCCGAAACGTTGGATGCTTTTGCTATACCTGCCTCAATGCGTTTTTCCATTAGGTAGGTGTAAAACTTTTCGTTTATGCTGTACTTGCGTTCCATATTTACCAGCTGGCGTTCGGTAACGGGTAGCATACGCAGCTGCCCCTCCTGATTGGCAATCCTTTTGTTTATCTCCTTAATTCGAATTCCATTCACCTCGCGCATCCCCTCAAGTTTTTCGAATAGAAGCGATATTAGGCTCTCTAAACTTTGGTTTAGCCTTACTATCTGCACATTGTCGTTGTTAATTGTAAGAAGTAGCCCATCGCGCTCCAGTGATAGCTGGTTGAGCTGTGCCACAATTGTTGCAATTCCCGATTCTTCAATGCCTATGGTGGCAGGTGATACCAGGCCTTTTAGGTCTTTCTTCTCCTTTAAATATTTTGCTAAATAATCGAAGTACTCTAGCTGAAACGAGAGGGTATTCTTTTCGGTATAGAGCGTTTCTAGCCTTTCAAGTAAGGCACTTCCCTCTGTGCTTAGGTTGATTATACCCTTTCCTGTTCTAAAATTTTGAAGCATCAGCTCTGCCTGCCGGAGCGAGTCCGAAATTCCTTCCAGCTGCTCATCCACAAAATCGATGGTATTTATGGCGGTCTGCATTTTCTCGTTCAAATCGTTGCGGATATATACTTCCATTAACTTATTTAGGAAGTCGGCCTCCTGCTGCGCCACAAAGCCGCTGCTCGATAGGGTAAGTAGGCTCCCCTGCTTATCGTTGAGCTCAATCTCTATCTTTTTCATGTAGTTAACGGCCAGCCCATGTGCACTATTCATTACAAAGTAGTACTTTTTCGATTGGCTTTGTTGAAATGCTTCCGGATCCCTTAGGTTTAGGGTGAACGCAAAGCGGTTGTCGGTATACCTTTTGCCGAACTGCATCCTCTGTTCGGGTGTGCCATCATCAAAATCAATAGTATACTCTTTTTCCGATAGTATGTTGATATACACGGGGTATCCTAAAATATTTGCATCTGCAGAGTCCACCTCAACCGCAAAGGGCGAACGGTTATACATTTTGCTTTCGGCAATTCCCCTTCGGCCCACATTTACGTAGGTTATCATAAAGTCGGGCAGCTCGTCAATGGCGGTACGTGCCAGGGTGTACGATTGCAGAATGCCCATCTCATTCTCAATGCGTTTTCTGTCTTGCACCAAGTTAAGCTCGCGCATAAGGGTTTGCACGCCTTGTCCCACCCTACGCCCATCGGCATTACCCACCAGCAGCGAGGCTTTTACCGAGTGCACCTGCTCCGAGTAACGGTTTACTAGGTACGCCACAAATAGCCCAGCAAATACGCATATGGCTATCCAGTACCATTTTGATAAAAAGAGGAGGAAGTATCGTTTTAAATCGAGGGTTTCCTCTTCAAAGTGGGGGTAGTTGTTGTTTGGGTTTTCCATAGAAATATTATTGCAAGTTAGGTACTTAGGTTGAGGTTGAGGTTGAGGTTGAGGTTTAGGTTGAGGTTAAGGTTTAGGTTGAGGTTAAGGGTCAGGTTAAATAGCTTATTAGTTTATTTAAATCGAAGATTAATAAGGAATATTCGTCAATCAATCTTTTAGTAAAATCATCCTCAAAATACTCTATTTTGTTACCATAAAGTAAATGGTTTTGGGTTTCAAATGCTGAACCTCGCGCAATGGAATAAAAATGAGCTTTATCCTTTCGCGTTTTCCTGCCAAAGGCCTCTGATATGTTTGCGGATATACTGTTTGAAGATCTTCGAATTTGTGAAGTTAGGCCATAATCCTCTGAGCGAGGTAAATTAACTGTTACTTGGTAAACTTCAATTGAAAGTTTATGCGCATTTTGCCAAACAGGCATTTCAACAAAACTTTTATACATTATGGATTATATATTGGTTTAAGCATACTAAATTCTCAACCTCAACCTCAACCTTAACCTCAACCTCAACCTTATCCTTAACCTTTCCCTTTCCCCTCTTACCCCAACCTACTTCAGCACGTTAGTAATAAAATTATACATCAATATCAGCGTGCTTATGGCTGAGAACGTTAGGGTAAAGTATGGGGCGTTGAGCTGGAAAATCTTATTGCCAATGGGTTCTACAATTACCACGTCGTTGGGCAAAAGGTAAAAAGCTTCGGAGGCAAGTGCCGATTTATCGGCAAGGTTTAGCCTGTAGGTTTTGTTTCCCTTGTTGGTGGGGCGCACAACCAGCACATTTCGGCGGTCGCCATTCTCGCTTATATCGCCCACGGCAGCTATGGCCTCAAAAACGTTGAGGTTCTCGTTGAAATTTCGAATTACACCTGGGCGGCGTACCTCGCCCACTATGGTAACCTTAAAGCTGGCTAGCTTAACAATTACGGATGCATCCTTATACAACGCATTGGTTTTTTGCTGAATTTCGTTTTTCGCTTCATTTAGCGTAAGCCCTTTAACCTGGGTGTCTCCCAAAAATGGGAGCTGCACAAAACCATCGGTGCCTACCGTGTACCCGTTAAGGTATATGGATGATTCGTCGCGCCCCTGATTTAAGTACTGCACCCCTGTGGGGTTATTAAAGGCCATGCTAATCTCTGGGCTGTGCGTTACCAGCTGTATGTGTAGAATATCGCCAGCGCTAAGCTTGTAGGTGGGCGGTGTTGCCATGGGAACATCCGATGTTTCGTCGATATTCTGCATGTACATCAGCTGACTACGGCGGTTACACGATGATAGCATCACAACGAGAACGAGTAGTAGCAGGGTTATTTTTTTATTCACAATATTGTTTTTTTGTGTGTTGTGTTTTATAAGATGTTGCTGTATAGGCAAGTATGTTTTTGCCTTAGGCTTTTATACCTTTGGCCCTACACAGCTTCGCCTGGTAACCCACATGGATATATGGGAGAATTATTTAACTAAACAAAATTAGCAATAAAACCCAAATATCTATAACCATATTGAATGCATTATTGTTTAGTTTGGAAGTCACTCTTCTTCTACGCTCAGAGTGACTCCATATTAAGGTGATGAGGGGCTGGCAGTCCGAAGCGACCCCAAAGTCAAACTGAGCAGCTTGCCCTGAGCGAAGCCGAAGCTTAGCGGTGTACTGCAGCCCGACCGATTACCCCGTTCGTCAAACTGAGCGAAGCCGAAGCTTAAAACCTGAAGTAGATAAACGGTTGTATATCGGCAGTTTTAAACTGCATAATTACGATGGCAACCATAATGGTTATAACAATTTTTACCCAAAGCGGAGTTTTTATAAATAGCCCTCGGTAGGCCTCTTTCCACCTAACGGGTAGTAGGTGAATGGCTAACGCCCCTACGATAAGCAGCAGGATGGGGGCGTACGAGGTGATTACTGTACCAAACGATTGCCACCCAAACCGTGATGTGATTTGCCCAAACATATCCATGGCCTTGCTGGTAGTTTCAGCTCTGAAGAATATCCAAGCAAACGAAACGATGTGAAAGGTGAGGATTCCCGAAACGATGTGTTTCCATCGGTAGGCGCGCCATTTATTTTTCGGGAAAGCTTTGCGCCAAAGCTTGTGTATTACCAGCGATAATCCGTGAATTCCACCCCAAATAATAAACCGTGTGCTTGCCCCATGCCAAAGCCCGCCAAGCAGCATGGTGAGCATAAGGTTGATATAGGTTCTAGTTTTCCCCTTACGGTTGCCCCCCAGCGGGATGTATAGGTAGTCGCGCAGCCACGATGAGAGCGAGATATGCCAACGACGCCAAAAATCGGTGATGTTTACCGCTTTGTAGGGCGAGTTAAAGTTTATGGGAAGCCTAAAACCTACGAGCAGCGCAATGCCAATGGCTATATCGGTATACCCCGAAAAGTCGCAGTATATCTGCATCGAGTAGCCATAGGTGGCCATAAGGTTCTCTAGCCCCGAGTAGCTTAGCGGACTGCCAAAAACACGGTCCACAAAGTTGATAGATATGTAATCGGAGATTATAATTTTTTTTATTAATCCGTTTAGGATTAGGAACAGGGCATGACCAAACTCCCGTTTGGTAAGGCTGAACTTTTTGTATAGCTGCGGAATAAACTCCGAGGCGCGTACTATGGGGCCGGCAACCAGCTGGGGGAAGAACGATACGTAAAACCCAAAATCGACAATGTTTTTTACGGGCTTAACCTTACCTCGGTATATATCAACCGTATAGCTAATGGTTTGAAAGGTGAAGAATGATATCCCAACGGGCAGCAAAATGCTGGTAATATCAAAATGTGTTCCTGCAATGGCATTCGATAGGTGTGCCAGAAAGTTGAAGGGTTTTAGGTTTGTTTGAAAAAGGCTGTTTATACAGTTGGTAAAAAAGTAGCTGTACTTAAAAAACGATAGCACAAAGAGGTTGATAAATACGCTGATGGTAACGTACATTTTCCTTTTCCAGCGTTCGGTGGATTTGTGGATATATAGCCCCAGAACGTAGTCGCATACGGTGGAGAAGATTAGCAGTACAAAGTATAGCCCGCTCGATTTGTAGTAGAAGAAAAGGCTGAAAAGCAGAAGGTACAGGCTACGACCGAATCCCTTTTTGTAAACCAAGCTGTAGCCCAGCAGTAGTATGCTAAAGAAAATCCAGAACGACCCCTCGGTAAATAGCAGCGGACGGGTTTCGTTGTAGGTAAAAAACTGACCAATATATGCGCCTAGGTTACTCATTGGTATGCTCTAGCTTGGTGGTTAAAACATTGCGGTTATCATTGGTTAACCCCATTAGGGCATCAAAAAATAGCGAGGCTTGCAGCTTGTAACCCTTTCGGTTTAGGTGTAGCTTATCGGGTGCGCACAGGCCATCCTCTGCCCAAAGTTCAATGCTGCCCTTTCCGCCCATAACGCTGTAAAAATCCCACACGGCGCAATCATATTTTTTGGCTGCCGACACTATTTGATGGTTTGCCTTTTCAATATTAGGATTGTGGTGCTCCTTTTCAAAAAGGTGGTCGCCAGCGGTCGATAGTATGATAGCTGCATCGGGTAGGGCTTTATCTATTTGGCTAATAAGCACTTCGTAGTCTTTCCGAAATTGCTTGGTGTTAAAGTTCTTGGTGTACGCATCGTTGGTGCCCAACGAGATAATCACAATATTGGGGTTGATACTGGTTAGGTGTTGCGTAAATAGCCCCATTTTCAGAAAGGTTTTTACCGATGCGCCGTTAAGGCCGGCGGCATGGTAGTTTAGCTTGGCTTGGCTATTAACGAGGTTAATGCCATGAATAGTTAGGGTGTCGTTGGTGCTGTTTGGTTTGGCAACCGTTATCGATGAGCATGGTTGATGCAGCTTGTAGGTAACGCTCCATGCGTCGCGGTGAATGAGTTTGTGCTTCTCGGTGGGGTGTGGAATAATGTTTTGACTATTGGAGCTGAAGAAAATTTTTGCATTGTCGAAGAGCTGCTCATTCTCATCAACCTTAGTAACCGATATTGAAATTTCTCCATTGGGACTGCTGGTTGTAACCGCCACACCCGATATACCAATGTTTGCCGAATCGGTTACCCTCTGCCAGTCGCCTTTCCATTCCGCTTTTAAATCATCGGGTGGATTAGAGCCGTACAGCTGGTATGGGAATGTGAAGCCACGTGTAAATTTTTTGTCGTTTAGCCATGATGCCAGCAGCTTACGGGTGTGTCCCGTAAAAAAGTCTGCCTGTATGTGCGAGTCGCCAATGTGCATAATCGACAGCTTGCTGTTATTCTCCTTTGCATCGGTTAGCAATGTTTTTAGGTTGCTCTCCAGATTTTTGGCTCCGTATGTCGATATACTATTTTGGTCTAATCGTACAAACCATAACGGTTCGTCTGTTTTGCGTTGCTGCGTTTTTTTTAACATATCAAAAGGCGATAGAATTAGTACAACGCCTACAAGGGCAACGATAATCCCTATAAATATACCTATTATTCTGGCTTGCTTGATACTGTTTTTGGCCTGCACCTATTTTCTGTTTAGTTCGAAATATGAGTGCCAAAGTAGTAAATCTTGATGAATTTTCTAGAGTTGGGTGATTAATCGATTATTGAAAATTTAAAAACACTATTGTCCAGAGAATTCCTAATATTGATTACTAGATTCTTCATTCCACTGCGTTACGTTCAGAATGACAACATGTTAGATGTAAGAATAGGGTGCTTGACCAAGCCCCCTCTTCTTATAAAACCTATTAAAACCTCGTCATTCTGAGCATTAGCGAAGAATCTCAAAAGATTTACCGGACAACAGTAATTAAAAACAAGGCTTTTTACCTCTCTACTCTTTAACCCGCATTACTCATCAAACTTATTAAAGATGAATGTAAATGCAGGTTACCTCGACCTAGTCGACCCCAATTTTGGGCAACAAAATGGGTTGTGAGGCCTAGTCGCTGCCGTAGACTATAACTATTCTAATGAATAATTGGGGCTAAAGGCTAATTGTAAAAGCTAGGGGTGTTATATTTAATGAGCAAATTACATAATTAGTTCAGCATATTATATTATTTAATGCTTAATTAATTCAGCAATATATCGTTTAAATTTCAATCCACACCACTCCTCAACTTCGTTAAGGGTATCCGTCATCCTGAGCGAAGCCGTCATCCTGAGCGAAGCCGAAGGATAGGTAACGGGAAATTAATTATGTGAAGCTGGCTAGAGTAAACCCAAACCAGATAAAAGGGAATAAATTACTATTGGTTTTGTTGAATATAATTATTGTACGATTGCATTAACGATGAGTAGAACATCTCGGCAACCAGGTTTGAGCCGCGGAGTGTAAAGTGTACCAGGTCTTTTGATGCTAGGGCAGGGGATGCAAAGGCCCAGGCGGGCATGGAGTTTTTACCGCCCATGGCGGTGTAGCAATCCCAAAAGGCCGCGCCAGCTCTAAAGGCCGCATTACGCTGCGCATCCCGAATTAGCTCTATGTTGGGGTACGATACGTAAACGCCATCCTCGCGGCGAGCCATATCCGAAACGCCAATAAGGATAATGGAAGCTTTAGGATGGGCTCTTTTTATTGCCCGCATTTGTTGATGTAGCTGATTCTCGTAGTAGTCGTAACTTTTTACGATATGGGGAACTACATTTACACCAAACTGAAGTATAATAAGGCTAGGATTAACCATTTTGAGGGCTTGCTTTAGCGACTTATCGTCGGCTCGGGCAAAATCGGTGCCCGAACTTCCTCTGATTGCGATATTATCAATAATAATACCAGCTGGCGATTCGAGCGAAATACCGTAAACTAGCGGGCTCTCATCAGCTTTAAAATCGATGCGAATGGTTTTTTCTTCTAGGGGTACGCTCCATGTAATTGAACTTATTTGGTTGGTTGGCTCAATAATCTCGGCTTCTTGAGTTTTTCCACCGTATTTAAATGTGAGCATAAACGGCTCTGGTGCTTTGCCAAAGAATAGCCGACACTGTGTAAAGTTTCTTGAATTTCGAATCCTCCCCCTACGTTCAAAATCTATGTATGCCTCTCCATATCCGCCTTTCGAGAATTTTTTTCCTTTGGTAAAAAAAGAGTACCCGCCCAGCAATCCAAACCTATGCCCAACGGGCCCCTTGGCTAGGTCGGAAACCATTATTTGCCGCCAATTGTTGGATATTGATTGGTGCACAGCGCCCGGCTGATAGCTGTGGGGCACGGCATGTAAAAAACCTACACCGCTGCCCCCAAAGCGGCTTTGCAAACGGAACCTTAGGAATGAGGTAATCCTGTCGCCCTCAATTTGCGAGTCGCCGTAGTGCATAATCCTAACCTGCTGCTTTTTTGTTTGTCCATTGGATAGCGCATTAAAAAAGTTGTCCAACGACGAGAATGTGGAGTCGGGGAGTTCGATGGGCACCAGGGTGTTTTTTAGAATTTCGGCCGTGATATTTTTCCTTACCGCCAGTTTTGCTGAGTCGGTCGAGGGTTTTGGAATCGAGTCGGTATCAGTCTGTATGGGAGTAAGATGTTCTAAAGGTAGGGCATCTACTACTTCAGCTTCTATCGAAATGCTATCCATGTAGCTTTCGAGCTTTGCCAGCTCAGGAGCTAGGGTGAACTCCGATTGTTTTTTGGCCGAATCGAGCCCAAAAAGCTGTATCACAGTAGGGTATCGAAGGGTAAATGATCCCACTGTAATTTTTTTAGTTGATAATGCTAGGGCAATGACTACTAGCGCCAGCAGTACGACAAACGCAACCAGAAATTGTTTAAAGGGTTTAACCATTTGCAATGGGCGTTTGATAGTTTTGTTAGCCCTTTGGCTTTATTTTTAGTGTTTGACCGGGCATGAGCCTATCGTTTGGCAGGTTATTCGCCCTTTTTATATCCGATGCGCTAATGCCAGGATAGTGCTGAGCAATTCCCGAAAGCGTGTCGCCTCTTCGCACTTTATAGTAAATATAGTTTGGGTCGGCATCTTTGGGAGCAGAGCTCATCTGTCCACCTATTGGTCCCTTTACATATATTGTGAGCTTTTGCCCAACCCTAATCATGCTTCCGCGGATATTGTTCCAGCTTCTTAATTGCGAAACTCTTACGCCATGCTGTTCGGCTATAGTACCTAGCACATCGCCCTCCTTCACCCTGTATGTAATCCGATTACTACCCGCTGGCACATAGTGGTGGTAAGATGCCGTGTATCGACTGGGGTGTATAACGTTTTTTGGGCTAAAGTAGATGGTGTCTTTATAGGCAAAAATCTCTTGTTGCTGATCAATAAATGGGCCAATGGCTTCAAACGGGAGGCGTAGAGTCATCTGTTTTTTCTTGGCTGGTATTATATCAGCCTTATACTGTGGGTTTAAATCGCGTAGCGTTTTCATTGGTACGTTTAGCACATGCGAAACCTGCTCGAGGTGTAGCATGCCCGATACCATAATTGTATCGGTGGTAGCAGGCAATTTCATAGGTGTTGGGGTTATACTGTGCTCGCTATGGTATGCAAATGCGTAGTTAGCAGCAATAAATGCTGGTACATAGCCGCGGGTTTCGCGGGGTAGAAAGTAGTATATGTCCCAGTAGCTTCTTTTCCCTCCAGCTCTTCGTATGGCTTTATTCACGTTGCCCGGGCCACAGTTGTATGCAGCAATTACCAGAGTCCAATCGCCATAAATGGAGTATAGGTCTTTTAGGAAACGAACAGCCGCATGGCTCGATGCAATTGGGTCGCGACGCTCATCGATATACGAATTTATGGTAAGGTCGTACATTCTACCAGTTCCGTACATAAACTGCCATATCCCTGTGGCACCTACCCTCGAAACAGCGCGCGGGTTTAGTGCCGATTCGATAACGGGCAGTATCCTTAATTCAATGGGAAGACTATTGCGGTCCAAAATCTCTTCAAAAATGGGGAAGTAGAAATCTGCAAGCCCCAGCATAATTTGCACCTTGTCGCGCTGTTTATTGGTATATACGTTAATAAAATTGCGCACAATGCTGTTGTACGGGAGGTCGATAAAGGAATTCATGTCGGCTAACCGTTGTATGTAAACCGAATCGGGTAGGGGTGTGGTTTCTATTACTGTGCTATCCGATTCCACAACCGATAGCATGTTTGCTGTATCTTGTCCCGTTTGTACGTACCATAGGTTTAGAAGGCTATCCAGATTAGCGCTGAATTGCGAAATTAGCCCTAGCCCCTCCAGGGTTGTATCCCTCAATACGGGTATGCTATCCCTTTCGGCTTTTAACCGTGTTGGTATTGCTAGTAGCGTCGCTATTATTATGACGAATGAAATTTTTCTCATGTGGCTGCTCAATGTTTTTAAAGGTAAATAAAACATCTAATGGGGGCTTATCTTTTCTTTCTAAAGCTGTAAATTTAGATGTTTCATAGGATTATTAAAAGTTAAAGTTTAACCGAAGCCCTAGTGTTATGCCCGCATCTGGGTTTATAGCCATATTACTCTGAATAAGGGGCTCAATATTATAGGCCAAATCGTCGCTCATATCCCAGCTAAAAAAATGTGCATCAACATAGGCATCAATAATATTGAGTAGGTAGAATGCCGAAATGCCAATGATGGCTAAATCCCTATTTCGGCGGTATCCATTGCGAAGCACTATTAGGTCTTTTTCTGGACGTGTTCCACCAAACTCATCGTTGGGCCACTGTTTTAATGCATCTCCAAAACGCTTGTAGCCCCGTTGGTTAAAATCTATGATGTAGTAAATTGATGCCAACCCACCGTAAACAAAGGGTAGCTTCCAAGGCTTTTGATTGTATATTTGGCCCATACCAGGAACCAGAGCCGAAAACATCATGGCTGTAAATGGTGAGTGGGTATCTTTTGTTTGCACCATAAGGGCATCGGCAACGCTTGCTATATAGAATGCTGAGGCACCAATATAGCATATATTGCGCTGCATTTTGTAACGCGTCCATTTTTCCTCAAAACGATATTTCTCTTCGGGGCTGTAGTAGGGCTGATGGTACTCATCGTATATTTTTCGGTACTCTTTGTTTGCCCTATAGCCCATGTAGCCCAAGGAACCCATCCCTGCGTAAAAAATGGGTATCTTCCAGTACTGCTTGTTAATTACTTGCCCACTGCCAGGTAGCACCTGCGAGGCAAGCCATATTTTTGTAGTTGATAATGAGTTGGTTTTGGTGGTGTCTTGAGAGAGGAGTGTTGATGGGCAGCAAAATAAAAGGAGGGCTATCAAAAGCTGATGCCCCATTTTATTGCAAAACTTGGTGATAAAACTGTGGTTTGCCAAAACTCCAAGGTTAGTATGTTTACACTGGAAATGTTAAACGATGAAAGGCTCAACTTATTTTGAGCCGAAGCGGTTTACTTTTTCCATTAACTCATCGAGTTCGCCGGCCGTTCGATAGTTGATAACGATTCTTCCGGAACCTTTTTTCCCGGGTTTTACTTCAACCCCCCATCCAAAAATGTTCTGTAATTTCTGCTCTAGCTCAGCAAGTTCGGGAGTAACCTCGCTTGCTGTTTTGGGATCCTTCTTTTTTGATGCTGGTTGCATGGGTTCCGACAGTAATTTTGCTAGTTCTTCGGTTTTTCGAACCGATAGTTCGTTCTCGGTTATTGTGTGGTATAAATCTATCTGTTTTTCTTTATCTTCGACTGATAAAATTGCACGGGCATGACCCATGCCAAGTTTTCGTTCCTTTAATCCGATCTGTATTTCGCCTGGTAATTTTAGCAGACGTAAGTAATTGGTTACCGTAGCTCTTTTTTTTCCTACCCTATCCGATAGATTATCGTGGGTCAACTTACATTCATCAATAAGCCTTTGGTAGCTAATGGCAATCTCAATGGCGTCGAGGTTTTCACGCTGAATATTTTCAACAAGAGCCATCTCTAGCATCCCCTGGTCGTTGGCTGTGCGAATAAAAGCGGGAATGGTTTTAAGCCCCGCCATTTTTGCCGCGCGTAAACGCCTTTCGCCCGAGATAAGCTGGTATTTTCCGTCAACTTTTCGTACCGTTAGAGGCTGAATAATACCAAGTTTTTTGATTGATTCGGAAAGTTCATGTAGGGTCTCCTCATCAAACGTGGTTCGGGGTTGGAAAGGGTTTGCCTCTATTTTGTTAATATCAATCTCTTGAATCGAATCGTTTGTTTCTTGCCCTTCTCGTATTTCTCGTGCTTCTGCGCGCTTTTGTGGAGTTTCTGCATCTTCAATCAGAGCTCCTAAACCGCGTCCTAATGCCATTTTCTTTGCCATTTCTCGAGTGTCTCTATTTGGGGATATGCTTTTATTTTTGTGCTTCAGCAGGTTCGCTTACCGTATTGTTTTGGATTAGTTCGCGCCCCAGATTTAGGTAATTGTTTGCCCCTGTAGAACCTGCATCGTATAGAATAACCGGCTGCCCATAGCTTGGTGCTTCGCTGAGCTTAATATTTCGCTGTATGATGGTTTCAAACACCATTTGTTGAAAATGCTTTTTAACCTCATCAACAACCTGATTCGACAGTCGAAGTCGGGCATCGTACATTGTTAATAGAAAGCCCTCAATTTTAAGTTCGGGGTTAAGCCGTGTTTGTATAATTTTTATGGTGTTAAGTAGCTTGCCTAGTCCCTCAAGTGCAAAATACTCACATTGCACCGGAATTATAACCGAGTCGGCAGCGGATAGCGCATTTACGGTAATTAATCCGAGTGAGGGAGAGCAGTCGATAAGCACGTAATCGTAATCATCTTTAATAACTTCGATTACGTTTTTCAACATTTTTTCCCTGTTGGGAAGGTTAAGCATTTCAATTTCGGCACCAACAAGGTCTATGTGCGAAGGGATTAGCTCTAGCCCGTCTATCTCGCTTTTGAGTATTGCCTCTCTGGGGTTGAGCCCATCAACCAAACACTCGTAAATGCTTGCTTTAACATTTCGTAGGTCGAACCCGGTACCCGAAGTGGCGTTGGCCTGTGGGTCGGCATCAATAAGTAGTACTTTTTTTTCAAGAACGGCTAAACTGGCTGCCAGATTAATTGCAGTTGTTGTTTTGCCAACTCCTCCCTTTTGATTTGCTAGTGCTATTACTTTTCCCATGATGTAAAAAGTTTATTTTCAGTGAAAATGATTAAGGTCACAAATTTACCCGATGTGCTTAATATAAGGCAATTTTTAAGACTTCTAATATAAACAAAACCTCTGATGTTACCAACAAGTTTTTAACAATAGGGTTTTGTTCGCATTGGCAAAAATAGCTAATCTTTTTAAAAAAACGGTAGTGTTGGGCTGCTACTTGTTTGAACATTCCTGTTATTTATTATTTTTGTCGAATGAAAAATTTAGCTTTGCACCAGTGGTATGTGGTTGTGAACCCAGTGTCAGGTACCAACAGAGGAAGTCTTGATTGGCCTCAAATTCGCAGCCTTTTAGAATCTCATTCAATTGACTTCGATTTTGTATTTACGCAACGTAAGTATCATGCGGTTGAGCTAACAGTTAGTGCTATTCGCAAGGGGTACAGGCGTATTATTTGTGTTGGTGGCGATGGTACTCACAACGAGATTGTAAACGGTATCTTTTTTCAGGATGTGGTACCTACTACCGATATTACGTTGGGCTATATAGGCGTTGGAACGGGTAACGATTGGGCTAGAACCTACATGTTACCCACAGATTATTATGAGTGTGTAAAGGCTATAAAGGGATGTAAAACCTTTATCCAGGATGTGGGGCGGATAGATTTTGTTGAATCTAGATTACCACAGCAGCGATATATTGCCAATATGGCTGGGATTGGGTTTGGTGCCGAGGTGGCATCAACGGTTAATAGGTTTAAAGAGAAGGGCTTAAAAGGAAAATCTCTTTACCTGTTTAGCATTCTGAAAACCCTATTTACCTTTAAACCCTCGACGGCTAACGTGCGATTCGATGGGTTGAACTATGAGGGTAATGTGTTTAATATGGTACTGGGTATAGGAAAGTATAATGGGGGTGGGGTTATGCAGGCTCCCAAGGCCGATCCTAGCGATGGCCTTTTTGATATAACCTTTATTAAGAAGGTTAGCCGCTTTTCATTGCTTACCAATATATCAAAACTATATAACGGTAATATACTAAAACACCCTCAGGTATTGCGTTACCAATCTGCCGAAGTGCAGGTGTCGTCTCCATCAAATTTAACCATTGAGGTTGATGGTGAATCGCTGGGGTCATCGCCTTTCACTTTTAGCGTTGTTCCCCAAAGTGTTAGAGTGATTGTAGGGAATGAGTTTTCGAGAAATTAGGGAAACATCCTGCTTTTTTCGGATTTGCACAAGGTGATCTTTGCGATGCGCTAAAGCGGATCAACATCGGGAACTATTATGAGCCCCCTAAATGGTTTATATTCCATAATTCGGTTGAACTCTTGCCCTAAGATAGTTTTGGCCTTGTCTAAATCAAGGTTTCTTTCCAGTTTAAGCAGCAGATCTTTTATGTAGAAGTTTTGAACGCGATTAATGGGTGGGTCCTCTGGCCCTAGCACTCGCTGTTTGAAAATAGCTTGAAGATTGCGGGTAAGCTGGTTGGCTGCAATTTCTAGGGTATTGCTATTTCTGTGTTTTAGTGAAATTTTGATGAGCCGGTAGTAGGGCGGGTAAAGGTAGTTACGGCGTTCGGCCAGCTGCTCGGCATAAAGTTGCTCGTAGTTATTGCTTGTAATTTGCTTAATAATAGGATGCCCTGGATTATTCGTCTGAATAATAACCTGTCCTTGCTTGTGCTTTCGCCCAGCCCTACCGCTTACCTGGACCATAAGCTGGAAGCTGCGTTCGTGGGCTCTAAAGTCGGGGAAGTTGAGCATATTGTCGGCATTAATAATGCCAACTAGGCCAACTTTATCGAAATCCAACCCCTTGCTAATCATTTGGGTGCCAATAAGGATATCGGTTTTCCCGAGTTCGAAATCGTTAATAATTCGCTCGTACGAGTTCCGGCTTCGGGTTGAGTCAAGATCCATCCGCTCAATGGCGATATCGGGGAAAAAGATGGCGAGTTCCTCCTCAATCTTTTCGGTTCCAATGCCCTTGGTGCTTAACTTGTTGCTACCGCAGGCTAGGCACGTTGCAAGGTTTTGGGTGGTGTAACCACAGTAATGGCAAATAAGGTTATTGCTATGCTTATGGAGCGTTAGGCTCACGTTGCAGTTTTTGCATTCTGGTATCCAAGCGCAATCGTCGCATTCAATATATGGCGCGTAGCCCCTGCGGTTTTGAAAAAGTATAACCTGCTCTTTTTGGTCTAAACTTGTTGCAATGGCCTCAAGAAGCTGGGGCGAAAAAAATGATTTCATCAGCTTCCTCTTCCGTGCCGTTAGGGTGTCAACCACCGTGATGTTTGGGAGGTTAATGCCCTTGTATCTCTCGGTAAGGTTGGCTAGCCCGTACTTGCCTATTTTTGCGTTGTAGTACGATTCTATTGATGGGGTTGCCGTGCCAAGCAGCACTTTTGATTTTGCTATGTGCGATAGCACCATAGCGGTATCGCGGGCACTATACCTAGGGGCAGGCTTAAATTGCTTGAAGGTGTTCTCGTGCTCCTCGTCAACTATTATTAACCCCAACCTTTTAAAAGGTAAAAAGATGGAGGAGCGAACGCCAAGAATTATGTCGTACGAAGGTTTGTTGGGATTCTTGCCATCGTTAAGCAGGCTCTGATAAACCTCTACCCGCTGATTATCGCTAAACTTACTGTGGTAAATACCAACCCTATTACCAAAAAAGTGTTTTAACCTATTGATAATTTGAGCCGTTAGGGCAATCTCGGGTAAGAGGTATAGTACCTGCTTGCCCTGGCTAATCTGCTCCTTTATGAGGGTTATGTAAATTTCGGTTTTTCCGCTGGAGGTAACCCCATGAAGCAGAACGGTGCTCTTTGTTTCAAACTCCTTCTTTATTTTGCTAAGGGCCTGATTTTGTGCTTCTGTTAAATTTAGCTCTACATCGTGTGTTTGGCCCTGCATATCTAGCCTCGAAACCTCTCGATCTTCAACCTCGAATATGTTTTTTTCCACAAGCGCTTTAAAAACTCCAGCCGAGGCGTTGGCTTTTTGGGTAAGCTCTTTTTTTGAGATCCAACCCGTAAATGTTTCGTTTTTGGAAGCGGTTAGTGCCAAAAACGCTATTAGATATTTTTGTTGTGCTTTTGCTCGGGTAAGCTCTTCGAATACATTGTTTATGTCCGAATCGGTTTTTAACCGTGAATGTAGACGTACAAATGTTTCGATTTTAGGCTTAAATGCTGGCTCAATTCGCTCGTTAACGGATAGTATTTTTTTGTCTAGCAGTTTTTTTATTGTACCCATTGCATTAGGAATGTTGCATTTGGTTGCCAATTCCTGAATGCTAATGCTCTTGCCTTTGTCTACTGAATTAACAATTTCTGCTTCGGGTTCGCTAAGTAAGTCTGCAATGGCAAAATTGTCGCCCTGGCTTACGCGGGTTTCGCTTTCCAGTTTTAGTCCCGATGGCAGTGCGGCTTTCATTACTTCGCCAAGCGTACACATGTAGTAGCTGGCCATCCACTCCCAAAATTTTATCTGATTGCTCGAAACCAGAGGGTTACTATCTATCGCTTGAAAAATATCTTTGGTTTTATAGTGCTCGGGGGCATTGTTGTGTACTCGGTACACAATGGCAGAGTAAAGTTTTTTCTTGCCCAATTGAACTATTACCCTTATGCCGGGTATTACTTTGCCAACCAGCTCATTGGGAATTGAGTAGGTGTATAGTTTTGGCAATGCCAAGGGTAGTATTACCTCTGCAAAATGTTTTTTTTCGGTGTTCACAATGGCAAAATTAACCCAAAATTCGAGAGATAAAACTTTTTTACGATTACTATTTGCTGACGCAAAAACTTAATTCTGGCTATTCGTTTTTTGTAGTGTTTTATAGACCAACTCCATCTCGTTGTAAAACTCCTCCCCGTAAGCTCGTATAATGGCTTCCTTGGCAAACCTAAAAACTGGCGTTTTCAATTCTTCTCCAAGCTCTTTTGCTGGTTGGCATATTGGCCATTGGTCGTAATTAAGCGCTGTAAAGGTTGGGTACACCTTAGCGCGAATAGGATAAAGGTGGCACGATATGGGTTTACGGAATTTTATCTTACCATCGCGCCACGCCTTCTCAATGGCACAGTACGTAATGCCGTTTTCTTCAAAAGAAAAAGCGCACTCCTCATTGTTTATAAGCGATGTAACCATGTCCCCGTCATAGTCCATTATGGCAACGCCCTGCTCATTAATTGCTTTTAGTCCATCTGGCTTTAGGTATGGTTTTATTTTGGGTAGTTCCTTTTCAATAATTTTTATTTCGTCGATTTCGACTGGGGCTCCCGATTGACCGTGTATACAGCAAATTCCCATGCATTTTGGAAGGTCGCAACAAAAATGTTTTTCAAAAACATCAAAACTAATTAGCTTGTCGTCTATCTGAATCATGTTATTTTACGGTAAACGTTCCGTAGCTGTTTTTTAGAAAGATTATTACTTTGTGTTCCTTAACCCCCAAATTATTCATTCGAATAATTACTGTCTCCGACGGCGACTAGGTTTCACAACCAGTTTTGTTGCCCAAAATTGGGCTCGACGATGTCGGGTTAAACTATTTGCACAGCACTTCCCCCGTCATTTCTTCTGGAATCGGTAGCTGCATAAGGTTAAGTACGGTTGGCGCCACATCGGCAAGAATTCCGTTGGAAACCGTGGAGCATTTATCCGATACTACGATAATCGGAACGGGGTTAAGCGAGTGGGCTGTATTAGGCGTACCGTCAGGGTTTAACGCATTGTCGGCATTGCCGTGGTCGGCAATTATAACAACCGAATAGTTGTTGGCCCTGGCCGCTTCAACCACCTCGCCAACACATTGGTCAACGGTTTTTATTGCTTTTTGAATGGCCTGGTAAACCCCAGTATGCCCCACCATATCACCGTTGGCAAAGTTGAGGCAGATAAAGTCGTGTATCTTATTATTGAGCTCAGCAACTACGGCATCTTTTACCTTAAAGGCGCTCATCTCTGGTTGTAAATCGTAGGTTGCAACCTTTGGCGATTGGATTAAAATACGGCTCTCGTTTTTGTATTCCTCTTCGCGACCGCCCGAAAAGAAGAATGTTACGTGTGCATACTTTTCGGTTTCGGCAATTCGTAGCTGCTTAAGACCCGCATTGGCAACAACCTCGCCTAATGTGTTTATCAGGTTATCCTTTTCGTACGCAACGTTTATGCCTTTAAAACTGTTGTCGTACTTGGTCAGGGTAACGTAGTGCAGCGGCATGGTTTTCATCCCGTGCTCAGGCATATCGGTTTGGGTTAGGGCAATCGTAATTTCCCGCAACCTATCGGTTCTGTAGTTAAAGCAGATAACCACATCGTTAGGTTTAATTTTGCCAACCGCTACACCATCCTCATCAACCCGAATATGTGGTTTAATAAACTCATCGGTTACTCCATCAGCATACGATTTTTCGATGGCTTGGGCAATATCCATCACCTCAGCTCCTTTGCCATTAACCATTAGGTCGTACCCAACCTTAACGCGTTCCCATCGCTTATCGCGATCCATGGTATAGTACCTGCCAATCACAGAGGCAATGGTGCCATTGCTTTTTTTAAGATGATTCTCGAGGTTACGAATAAAACCTAGCCCGCCTTGTGGATCGGTATCGCGGCCATCGGTTAATGCATGGATATATACTTTACTGAGGCCATAACTTTTAGTCATGTCGCAAAGTTTGTAAAGATGACTATCCATTGAGTGAACCCCACCATCCGAAACCAGGCCTAAGAAGTGAACCCCTGCGTTGTTCTCTTTGGCGTATTTAAAGGCACTGGTAAGTGCCTCGTTATTTTCTATCTTGCCGTTGCTTATCTCCTTGTTAACTCGAACCAAATCCTGATAAACAATTCTACCTGCACCAATATTTAGGTGGCCAACCTCCGAGTTGCCCATTTGGCCATCGGGTAGCCCAACATTTTCACCACAAGCTTCGAGCTGGGCATTTGGGTACTGTTTTTGTAACTTTATAACATTCTCGGGGTTAGAGTTTGCAATTACGTCGGATTTGTCGCCTTTCCCAATTCCCCATCCATCGAGAATTATTAGTAATACTTTGTTGGTATGCATATCTTGTTTTAAGCTATAACAAATTTAATGATGATAATGTTGATTTTTTTTTAATATCGCAAAGGTATATTTTTTTACACTATTGTCAGGAGAATCCCTATTATTGATTACTAGATTCTTCACTCCACTGCGCTACGATCAGAATGACAACATGTTAGATGTAAGAAGAGGGGGCTTGCTGGCGGCTTGCCGCCAGCAAGCCCCCTCTTCTTATAAAACCTATTAGAACCTCGTCATTCTGAGCATTAGCGAAGAATCTCAAAAGATTTACCAGGCAACAGTGATTTTTTAATCATAGTTAGGATTAAAGCGCTATCTATATAAACTGTTATAAGTCATAAGTAAATATCGTTTTAACCCGCATTTGCATTCATCTTTTACAAATTTGATGAATAATGCGGGTTAAAATGCATATATTTTCGTTTCCTATATAATATATATGTAACGAAATTATGTTTACTTTTACAAAGTTTGCATATTTGTTCTTACGTTATGCAATATATTAGAGAATTACTCGTAACTTTTTTATTAAGAAATCTATTGATCTGAAAAATAGTATACAATGAGGTTTACTTTTAAAGCATTGCTAATCATTTTGTTAATAGGTCTATCCGTTAATGCAACGGCACAAACAAATCGGATGCGTAGAGCCGATGCGCTGTTCGAAGCCGGAGGTTATTTTGATGCAATAGACCTTTATAAGCGCGATTTAGATAAGGTTGCACGCGAAGATATGGGGCCTTATCTGAATAAAATTGCCGATTGTTATAGGTTTACCGGAAATGCCCGTCAGGCCGAATTGTGGTATGCCAAGGCTATTATGCGGAATGCTCCCGATCCAAAAGTATTTTACTACTATGCCGAAATGCTGAAGATGGGCGAGAAGTACGACGAGGCCATTGAGCAGTACCAGAAATACAAAGAGCTTGTTCCCAACGACCCTATGGCAAATGTTGGAATCGAGTCGTGTGAGCTGGCTCAAAAATGGAAGGCGTCTCCAGCGGGTTACGAGGTGGTAAACCTTAGAGCGATTAATAGTCGGCAGTCCGACTTTAGTCCTGCCTATGCTTCCGATGATTATTCAATACTGTTTTTTACTAGCTCGCGCGATGATGCTACGGGTTCTAATGAGCACGCTAGCACGGGCGAAAAGTTTACCGATATTTTTATGTCGCAACGCGACAGGCAGGGTAAATGGAGTAAGCCTAAACCTCTCGAAGAGAGTATTAATACTACTTACGACGAAGGCGCCCCATCGTTAACATCCGATTTTAATAAGCTCTATTTTACTCGATGCCGAACAAGTAAGCGTAATAAGTTGGGGTGCGAAATATTGGTAAGCGAACGTCGTGAGCAGGGGTGGTTAACCCCCGATGTTGTTCCTATTTCAGAAGATAGCATGGTGGTGGCGCATCCCTCAATATCCGACGATGAGCTAACCCTGTATTTTGTGAGCAATATGCCTGGGGGTATGGGGGGTAACGATATCTGGAAGGTTACGCGAAACTCGGCATCCGATAGCTGGGGCGAGCCCATTAATCTCGGGTCTAAAATTAATACTAAGGGAAATGAGATGTTTCCATATATTCACAGCGATGGTACGCTATACTTTTCATCGGATGGACACCCCGGTATGGGTGGGCTCGATATTTTTAGGGCAACGCCAAACGATAATGGGTGGGAAGTTGAAAATATGCGGTATCCAATTAATTCCTCAGCAGATGATTTTGGAATTATTTTTGAGAGGGAGCGCGAAGCGGGTTACTTCTCATCGCGTAGGCGAGATAGGGGTTCTAGGGGAGGTGATAATATATTCCTATTCTATCTGCCCGAAATTAATTTTAATATGATAGGTAAGGTTGTTGATGATAAGTTAGGCAAGCCTTTGGCCAATGCTTCTGTGCAGCTTGTGGGTAGCGATGGACTAATTGCTAACTCAAAAACCGATGCCGATGGCTCGTTCCGTTTTATGCTAAACCCCAATACCGACTATGTGCTTATCGCTTCGCGCGAAGGGTATTTAAATGGAAAGGGACGTGAAACAACCCGTGGGCTATCCGAAAGCAAAGAGTTTGATATGAGCATTAGCCTAACCTCAACTGCCAAGCCAATTGAGTTGCCCAATATTTTTTACGATTTCGACCAGTGGGAACTTAGGCCCGAATCGATGGCCGCGCTCGATAAACTCATTGAGGTGCTAAACGATAACCCAACCATTGTAATTGAATTAGGAGCCCATACCGATAGTCGGGGTACGCTTGATTATAACTACGATTTATCGCAAAAACGTGCCCAGTCGGTTGTAAACTATCTTATTGAACGAGGTGTGCCCACCGAAAGGTTAAAGGCCAAAGGCTATGCCCAGTCGCAGCCTAAGGTAGTCGACGAGCCGTTGGCTCAGCAGTATTCCTTCTTGCAGGTTGGTGCCACACTCAATCAGCAATATATTGATCAGCTCGTTGATGAGCAGCAGCAGGAAACAGTTCACCAAATTAATCGTAGAACAGAATTCAAGGTGTTAAGTACAGATTATAAGGCCGAGTAATTTTTATATGAAACATTCATGTTAACAACGTTAACACACAGGGGGATGACTACTCCATTAATGTTCCATGTGTTCCTTTTAAAATAAATAAATAGACACATGAAACATGAGCCCATAAGATTATTAATTCTGCTACTACTGCTGTTTACTTTTTCGACTTCGGGATTTGGTCAAAAAATTTATCAGGCCGAGAATTCTGAGAGCGCAAAAATAAAGGTGTACCCAGCAGAACAGGCCGATGATGCCGATTTATTGGTTTGTTTCGTGTGGGATGAGGTTGAAATAACCAAAACAGGCCTTTGGATGGACATGCGCTTTATACATGAAGCCGATATCGTAATATACTTTGTAGATGACGAGCAGCAAGCCGACCTGAAGATTTGGTTGGTTGATACTCCCGAAGAGTCAAGATGGTTAACCGAAAGTAAAAAGCATTTGTTATACTTAACAAAAGAAGAGAATAACTAGTAATAAACCGATTTATCCACTTACCTATCATGTCCGATAATTATCGCTACTCCCAAAGGGGAGTGTCCGCATCAAAAGAAGATGTTCATGAAGCCATTCGTAACCTCGATAAGGGGTTATTCCCAAAGGCCTTTTGTAAAATTGTTCCCGATATACTAACCGGAAGTAACGATCATTGTGTGGTTATGCACGCCGATGGGGCTGGCACAAAATCATCGTTAGCCTATATGTACTGGCGCGAAACAGGCGATTTGTCTGTTTGGAAAGGTATTGCCCAGGATGCAATAGTTATGAATATCGACGACCTGCTTTGTGTTGGGGTAACCGATAATATTCTGCTTTCATCTACAATTGGAAGAAATAAAAACCTTATTCCAGGTGAAGTTATTAGCGCAATTATTGGGGGAACCGAAGAGTTCTGTCAGCAGATGCGTAGCATGGGCGTAAATATCAATCTTACCGGAGGCGAAACAGCCGATGTGGGCGATTTGGTGCGTACCGTAATAGTCGATTCAACAGTAACCGCCAGAATAAAACGCTCCGATGTTATTGATAACGCGAATATTCGTGATGGCGATGTTATAATCGGATTAAGCTCGTACGGACAGGCAAATTACGAGAATTTCTACAACGGCGGTATGGGTAGTAATGGGTTAACATCCGCCCGACACGATGTTTTTGCTAAGTGCCTAGCCGAAAAGTATCCCGAAAGTTTCGACCCAGCAGTTGATAACAACCTTGTATACTCTGGTTCGCATAAGCTAACCGATGCTGTTGCAGGGTTAGGTGTAACGGCTGGTAAGCTGGTACTTAGCCCAACACGCACCTATGCACCTATAATTAAAGCGGTGTTAGATAACTATCGACCGGTTATTCACGGGATGATACACTGCTCGGGTGGTGCGCAAACCAAGGTGATGAATTTTGTTGATAACATGTTTGTGGTTAAGGAGAATATGTTCCCTGTTCCACCGCTATTTGGTATAATTCAGAAAGAGTCGAAAACCCCATGGCACGAAATGTATAAGGTGTTTAATATGGGGCATCGATTCGAAATATATGTATTCCCCGAATATGCTGATGATATTGTGGCTATTTCGAAAGAGTTTGGCGTTGAAGCACAAATTATTGGCTCGTGCCATCGTCGCGAAAAGGGTAATAAGCTGGTTGTAAAAAGCGATAAGGGAGAGTTTGTATACGAGTGAAATATTTATTTCTAATAAGCAGTAAATGCTGGCGTAAGTCGGCTTTTAATGCTTAAGGTGTGTGATGTTTGTTCGTATGTAAATAGCATTCTCGATTTTTATGGCTCTTGCTTATAGCTATATTGCAAGCCATTGTAAAGCAGATGCATTGGTTGTGAAGATTTTAATAACAAAGCCAATCTCTTTTTTTACCTTGTTTTCAAAAATCATTGAAATTGCAACATCTAGCGGATCATCAATAATTAGCGCTTGTTTTTTTCCTTTTACAATGCTCTCAATATTTTTCATAAATCCCATGAGTTCAGGCAAAAACTCAAGGGGTATTTGAAATTTTCCGTTTCTATAGTCTGATAATAGGTTGTACTTTAGCTCAGTAAACTCTTTCATTGCTAAGAGTTGTACCCAAGCTTTATCAATGTCTTCTGGTTTTATCAAACCAGCATGTGTATACCTAATTATTTTTAACTCATGCTCGATACTTATTGAATAATTCATGGTCGTTATAGTTGGGTTGGATTAATATTTTAAAGGAAAATTTGTGTGCTATCTTTCTTTGCTTGAGTACCCGTTTAAGGATAGCAAAAAGGGAATATAAGGAGGGAACTTTTTTTTAAACTAGTTAAACAAACATATAGTGTCTTTTGTTTTGAAATAGGTAAAGCAGTTAACCCGCATTATTAATCAAATTTGTTTTAAGATGAACGTAAATGCGGGTTACCCCGAGATAGTTGAGTCCAATTTTGGGCAGCAAAATTGGTTGTGAATCATAGATAGTCGCTGTCGAAGACCCCAATTATTTGAATGAATAATTGGAGTTAAGGTTTATTTAATTTTCCCTAGTTGCCTTTTCACGAAATTTAATTTAGCTGTTTTATTAGTAGTATGCAATACAAGGTGTTATTAGTTTTGTTATGATATTACCCGAATTTTCGCTAATATTACAGCACGAAATAATTATCAATAAATCAAAATAAACATTTATTATGGACTACATTAAAAAGTACATTGAGGAGAATAAGGATCGTTTCCTTGACGAGCTATTTGGAATGCTACGCATACCATCAATAAGCTCAATAGCCGATCATAAACCCGATATGCAGAAGTGTGCCGAGTATTGGCGCGATCAGATGCTTAGCGCAGGTGCCGATAAGGCACAGGTGTATCCAACCGAAGGGGCTCCGGTTGTGTATGGCGAAAAAATTATTGATCCCAATGCTCCCACCGTTTTGGTTTATGCGCATTATGATGTAATGCCCGTAGACCCACTTGAGCTGTGGAACACTAAACCCTTTGAGCCAGTAATAAAGGACGGTAAAATATGGGGCCGTGGAGCCGACGATGATAAGGGACAAGGCTTTATGCACGCCAAGGCATTTGAGCTAATGCTTAAAACCAACACCTTACCCACCAACGTAAAGTTTATGATTGAAGGTGAAGAGGAGATAGGTTCTCCGAATTTGGGTAAATGGCTAAAGGAGAATAAGGAGATGTTAAAAGCTGACGTAATCCTAGTATCAGATACATCACTGTTGGGCAAGGATGACCCTTCAATAACAACTGGCTTACGTGGGCTCTCTTATGTTGAGGTTGAGGTAACTGGCCCCAATCACGACTTACATTCGGGTCTTTTTGGTGGTGCCGTAGCCAATCCCATCAATATTCTATCTAAAATGATTGCCTCATTACACGATGAGAATAACCATATCACCATCCCTGGTTTTTATGATGATGTAATGACTGTTTCCGATAGCGAGCGTGCTGAAATGAACAAGGCGCCTTTCAGTCTTGATGAGTACAAAGAAGGAATTGGCGTTGACGAGGTTTGGGGCGAAAAAGGGTATACTACTCTAGAGCGTGTAGGTATTAGGCCAACCCTCGATGTGAACGGAATTTGGGGTGGCTACATTGGCGAAGGAGCTAAAACTGTTCTACCTTCTAAAGCATACGCAAAAATTTCCATGAGGCTTGTTCCAAATCAGGACCACATGAAAATTGCGGAGCTATTCAAGAAGCATTTCGAGAAAATTGCTCCTCCATACGTAAAGGTTAAGGTTGATTACCTACATGGCGGACAAGGTTACGTATCGCCAACCGATAGCCCTGCGTATATTGCAGCAAGCAAAGCTATGGCCGATACCTTTGGTAAAGAGGCCATACCTTACCGTAGTGGTGGAAGTATTCCAATTATTAGCACATTCGAAGAGATATTGGGTATTAAATCAATTTTAATGGGCTTTGGACTAAGCTCTGATGCCATTCACTCGCCTAACGAGAACTACCCATTACAGCAGTTCTTTAGGGGAATTGAGACTATCCCATTGTTCTATAAATACTTTGCCGAACTTATGAAGAAGTAGGTTTGGTTCGTTTAAAAAAAATCCTGGATTGTTTTCCAGGATTTTTTTTGCTGCATCTCATTATATTAAACGTATTTTGTTAACTTGCATAGTTGATAAAAACCTCTAGCCATGCTGAAAAATAATATTGTAATTATTTTTGTTGTGTTCTTCTTTATAGTGGGATGTAAAGTGAGCCAAAAAGAGGTTGAGAAACCTCTGAAAGAGAAACAAGAGATTGCCGAAGAAGCTATAACAGCTTGGATAATTAATACCAACGAGTATTTATACTATAAGCCTGTAGTATTTGGTGAGCTATCGGCACGATACGTTCGCAATAACCAAACCCTGCCATTGCTAGCGGAGTTAACGAGCGTAGTAGATTCATTGCAAGATGAGGTGAAAGCGGATAGCCTAAGGCGTGAGCTTAAACGCATTGAGGGAGGCTTGCTAGGTTACCTGCTTGTGCATAGGTTTGAGGATGTTAATATTGCTGGGGAAACGATTTATCACGAGTTGCTATTCTTTTTAGACACGGGCTTGCATGTAGCATCGGCATTACCACCCGAATCATTCGATCATATTCTGGATGAGCGAGTGTTTTTTAGGCCCGAGTCGGATTTTGAGTAGCATCTAGTGTAGGTTTTTTGATGGCTTTGGCTTCGATTTTGACTTATCCTTAGCAGGTTACCCGATTTTTCTTGATACAATGAATATCTTTTTAATGTAACCTAAGTACAGCAGGGTTAACCAGCTATTATTAGGAATATTTTTTATGATGAGGTAACCTTTTTATAGATAATGCGAATTTCAGGCGGCAGAATTTGTCGAGTTCGACCTTTTGTTCTCGATTGCTTCAGAAACCCCTGTCAATCGTAAAGGCAAAAAAATCATAGTTATACACCATTATTTCCGAGCAACGATAGGGAAAGCTTAATAAACCCATTCTTTTTCCGTTTCATGGTAGGCTGGTTGGCCATAATCCTAACATTTTTTTTACTTTTGTACAAAATCAATCGATATGGATAAAAAGATGAGGTTACATACTGATAAGTTGGTAAAGCGTTATCGCTCTAGAACTGTTGTAAAGGGGGCGTCCATAGAGGTGAGTCAGGGCGAAATCGTGGGCCTGCTTGGTCCCAATGGTGCAGGAAAAACAACAACTTTTTACATGATGGTTGGTTTGATAACCCCCAACTCGGGGCGAATTTTTCTGGATGATGTTGAAATAACTCGAGAGCCTGTGTATAGAAGAGCACAAAGGGGAATTGGTTACCTTGCGCAGGAGGCGTCTATTTTTCGAAATCTGAGCGTAGAGGATAACCTAAGGGCCGTACTCGAAATGACTAGCTTTACCAAGGAGTATCAGAAAGACAAGGTTGAGCTGTTGCTTAATGAGTTTGGTTTGCAGAAGATTAGAAAGAGTATGGGGATACAGCTAAGCGGAGGGGAGAGGCGTAGAACCGAAATTGCGAGAGCCCTTGCCCTAGAACCAAAGTTTATTCTGCTCGACGAACCATTTGCAGGTGTTGACCCTATTGCGGTAGAGGATATTCAAACTATCGTGGCCAAACTGAAGGACAAGAATATTGGAATTTTGATAACCGACCATAATGTTCATGAAACCCTAAGTATAACCGATAGGGCGTATCTACTGTTCGAGGGTGATATTTTGAAAGATGGCACAGCTCAGGAGTTGGCCGATGACCCAGAGGTGAGAAAGGTCTATCTTGGGGAGAGTTTCGAGCTTAGGAGGTAACTTGTTATCCCGCATTATTCATCATAATTTGTAAAAGATGAATACAAATGCTGAATACCCCGAAATAGTCGAGCCCAATTTTGGGCAACAAAATTGGTTGTGAAACTTAGTCGCTGCCGCAGGCAGCAGTTATTTGAATGAATAATTGGGGTTATATTGCATTACGAATATTTATTTCATACTAAATAACTAGAACAATGAAAATTTCATCAAACTTTGACAGCGGGAATATCGAGATAGTAAATGCTGAAGAGCATGATAATATTCGGCTTAAAATTAGGCCCGATACCAATACCAATACCTTTCAGTGGTTTTACTTTAGGTTGCATGGTGCCGAGGGATTTCCCTGTAAACTTTATATAGAGAATGCTTCTGAGGCAAGCTATCCCGAGGGGTGGGACGATTATAGGGTTTACGCATCGTACGATAGGGAGGTGTGGTTTTGTATCCCAACTACCTATACCGACGGAGTACTTAGCTTTGAGCATACACCCGAGGAGAATTCCGTTTTCTATGCCTACTCAACACCCTATACCTACGACCAGCATTTAGATTTGGTTAGCGCAGCACAGCTATCAAGCCGTTGTGTGGTGCAGCAAATTGGCGAAACCGTTCAGGGGCGCGATATCGATTTATTGGTTGTGGGTGAGCCCGACGAGGCTAAATCGAAAATTTGGATTGCTGCACGTCAGCATCCAGGCGAACCGCAGGCCGAGTGGTTTATACAAGGGCTTATTGAGCGTTTGCTCGACGAGAGCGACCCCGTTTCGCGGGTGCTGCTGCAAAAAGCGGTCTTCTACCTGGTGCCAAATATGAATGTTGATGGTGCAATTGCTGGCAATCTGCGTGCTAATGCTGCTGGACGAAATCTTAACCGTGAATGGGGTAGTCCCGACAAGAAGATGGGGCCAGAGGTTTACTATGTACGTAAAAAGATGGAGGAGGTGGGCGTTGACCTGTTCCTGGATATTCATGCCGACGAGGGTTTGCCGTATTGCTTCGCATCAGGGATTGAGGGTATCCCATCGTACGATGAGCGGCTTAGGTGGTTACAAGAAAATTTCCTTGCCAAATGGGCAGAGTACAGCCCCGATTTCCAAATTGAGGAGGGGTACCCAAAGAATGAGCCTGGCAAGGCTAACCTGAGTATAGGGTCGAAGTTTGTTGGTGAGCATTTCAAGTGTATGTCTATGACCATCGAAATGCCATTTAAGGATAATGCCAATCTACCCGACAGAACCTTTGGGTGGTCATCGTACAGGTCGCGAAATTTGGGCGAGAGCGTATTGGGTCCAATAAAATACGTGTTGCCTCGGTTGCGTTAGGTTGTAGTTTAGCTTCTGATGTAGCTAGTTTTTGCTCGTCATTACGAGGGGCGAAGAGACGAAGTAACCCGTTCGCTTACATAATGAATTATTTGACTGCTAGAGGATTAACTTCGTTGAACTGGAGCTATCTACTGCGGTGGCTTCATTGCGTTCGCAATGAGGTTCTCTAGTATCCCCGTTACCGTATGAGTTATCTCGTATGGCATAGTGGTAACGTTTTATTTGGTTACCACAGAACTTCCCGCCACGAAGAGACAACTTATTCCAGCCCAAGGCAACGCCTTGGGCTAAAAAGGTATGCGCATATCATCGCCCTGAAAGGGTTGGTTAACAACCTTTTCGATTACCACCATAGGAATTGTAATTATTTGTCTTTTCGGCTCGTTTTCAAAACGGTGTGAGTTGTTGATGTGGGAAGATTCCCTAACTCTGAGTTGCCCTTATGGTGTTTGCCAGCATTTTAACATTAGTATCGTTTATGCTAATAGCTATTTTTGCCCTTTCGTAGTATTTTTTTCGCTCATCGAGCACCCTAATAATGTAGCTGCTTAGCTCATCTTTACTCTTGCCCCATAGTAACGGGCGGTAATCTTTGGCTTTTATTAGTCGGGCAACTAGCTCAGGAACCTCGGCCCTGAGGTAAATTGTTATACCAACCTTATTCATAAAATCAACGCTATTGTAAAAGCATGAAGTTCCGCCACCCGAGGCAATCACGTGGTCTTTATCAAGTGCGCTTACTTCGCGAAGTGCTTCGCTTTCAATTTTTCGAAAATGCTCCTCACCTCGAATTTCAAACAGCTCCTTTATTGTCTTACCCTCCCTCCGTTCAATGTACTGGTCGAGGTCAATAAACTTAAACCCCAGCTCTTTGGCTAGTTTTTCGCCTAGCGTTGTTTTGCCACTTGCCATAAATCCAATTAGAAAAACTTTCATGAAGCTCCTTTTGGTTGACAGGATATAAACACCAAACTGGTTTAGCCCCAATTATTCATTCGAATAATTGCTGTCTCCGACAGCGACTAAGTTTCACAACCAATTTTGGGCAACAGAATTGGGTTCAACTAAGTCGGGATAACCCGCATTTGCACTCATCTTTAACAAATTTGATGAATAATGCGGGTTAGTTTGTACGTAAAAATATAACAATAGGGTTAAAGTTCCAAAGACATTTGCGAAGCGTTTCCATCTAAATTTGTTGGATTGCTACTTTTTGCCAACTCTTCGTCTGGTTTTGGTGTCTTATCTTCTTCTGTTTCATCCTCTTTTTGTAGAGGTTTAGTAAATTTAACCGTTTTTATTTCATAGTTTGAAACCCTTTTACCCTTAGCCCTGTGGCTCTTTACGCCAATAAACTCTTCAACATCAATCTGTTCGGGGTCTCTCGATGCATTGTTGCCACCAAATGTAACCTGTAAGCATGGATATTTGTCGCAGTTAACTTCTGAGAGGTATGAGTTTTTATCGTCTGTAATAAAAGTTTGTGGGTTTTCGTTGGGTTCAAAGGTAAAACGCTTAACGTAAAAGTAGTTTTGTGCTCCATCGAAATATGTGGCCGAGAAAACCTTGTCCTCATCATACTTCTCGAGCATAAGTATATTGTTGCTAAAGTGCGTGCTTGGTTCAATTCCCGATAGGTAGTATTCTCCATCCTTATTAACAACAAGTAGTTTTTCGTCTCCTTGGAATTCGCCCAAGTATTGCCCCCTCTCATCGTTATTTAGCCGAAAAACGTCCCAATCGAACCAAACCTTAATGCCACCGAGCGTACTGCCAATCTTCTCTTTAACTTGTACTTTGTGTATTGCATGGCGGGTAAATATATTACCCTGCGATTGGCGCCCCTTTATGGCAATTTGGCTAAAGTCAAGTTCCAAAATAAGGTTACGTAGGCGGGGGCGAGGTTTTAGGAATACTTTCAGTATTTCTGCTTCGCCGTTTTGGTTGTGGCTTAGGTACAGAATTTCCGAATCCTTGCTACCCTTAGTAATATTGTACTCCCTGTCGCGTGTAATACTAGTTATGGCACACCGTTTCATCATTATTGCACCGTTTTTGCCATCGCGGTAAAGTACATTGTAAATGGCGCGCGTATCGTTGCGTTTAAATACCGATATGTGCTTAATATCTTTTCCAAAGAAAGCCTTGTCCGATACTTTAGTAATGACATATTTGCCATTTTTTAGGATAACTATTATATCATCAATGTTGGAGCAATCGCTTACATATTCATCCTTTTTAAGTCCAGTGCCAAAGAAACCCTCTTTGTAGTTTACGTACAACTTTTCGTTGGCTACCACTACCTTAGTCGCTTCAATGGCATCGAAACTACGAACTTCGGTTTTCCGTTCTAGCCCCTTTCCGTACTTCTTCTTTATTTGCTGAAAGTAGTTGATGGTGTAGGCAACTATATTGGCCAGATGGTTCTTAACCTCCTCAATTTCGCTTTCAATATTCTTTATTTGCTCATCGGCCTTAAAGCTATCGTATTTTGATATGCGCTTAATTTTTATTTCGGTTAGCTTAATGATATCGTCGCGTGTAACTTGTCGGCGCAATAATTTTTTGAAAGGTTCAAGCCCCTTGTCGATGGTTTCGATAACGGATTCCCATGTTTCGCACTCCTCAATGGTAATGTAAATTCGATTCTCAATAAAAATCTTTTCCAGTGACGACATGTGCCAACTTTCATCTAGCTCACCCAGTCTAATTTCTAGTTCGCGGGTAAGTAGGTATTGGGTTCGCTCAACCGAAGTGCGTAGAATTTCTTTAATCCCCATAAAGCGGGGTTTATTGTCGAAAATTATGCAGGCGTTTGGCGATATTGATATTTCGCAATCGGTAAAGGCAAACAGCGCATCGATGGTTTTATCTGGCGAGATATCGGACGAGAGGTGTACATGTATTTCAACGTTCTCGGCTGTGTTATCGTCAATTTTTCTAATCTTAATTTTTTCCTTCTCGTTCGCTTTAAGAATTGAGTCGATGAGCGAGGTGGTTGTTTTGCTAAAAGGTATCTCTTTTATTACTAGTGTTTTGCGGTCTAGTTTTTCTATTTTAGCTCTAACCTTAACAGCTCCTCCGCGAAGCCCGTCGTTGTAGCGCGCGCAATCGATATAACCGCCTGTGGGAAAATCGGGATAAATTTCAAAATCCTTACCTTTTAGGTGTAGTACGGCTGCATCGATTATCTCATTAAAGTTATGTGGAAGAATTTTTGATGCTAATCCAACCGCAATACCCTCAACGCCCTGCGCCAGTAGTAAGGGGAACTTAATGGGAAGGGTAACCGGTTCCTGGTTTCTTCCGTCGTAGGTAAGTTTCCACTGGGTTGTTTTGGGGTTAAAAACCACATCGAGGGCGAACTTTGAGAGTCGTGCTTCAATGTAACGGGGTGCAGCAGCCCCATCGCCAGTGAGTATGTTTCCCCAGTTACCCTGCATGTCCACAAGTAGGTCTTTTTGTCCAAGCTGAACCAGGGCATCGCCAATTGACGCATCGCCATGGGGATGATACTGCATGGTGTGGCCAATAATGTTGGCAACCTTATTGTATCGCCCATCGTCGAGGCGTTTCATGGCGTGCATTATGCGTCGCTGAACGGGTTTAAGCCCATCATC
>Ga0265295_1001894_pt1 | contig 35163 bp, 29 predicted proteins | sample Munlansysbiofilm_FD_192503 | JGI IMG/M metagenome (GOLD analysis project Ga0265295, IMG submission 192503) | Leachate microbial communities from a municipal landfill in Southern Ontario, Canada - Methane capture system biofilm | ecosystem: Engineered > Solid waste > Landfill > Unclassified ... | reverse complement strand
TTTATTGGACGGAAATTAGGTAAAGAAATTGGACTGAGTTCTGTAAGCCACAGGACTCAGTCCTTTTAGTTTAACCTTTATTCTATCAACATTGTAATACTCTATATATTCTTCCAATTCTTGTTTGAAAGCATCAACTGAATCGAAAGATTTGTTCTGAAAGAACTCACTCTTGAGTAAACCAAAGAAGTTTTCAATTACAGCATTGTCGTAACAATTGCCTTTTCTGGACATGCTTTGCCGAATACCCCGTTCCTTCAGGAGCCTTTGATAAGCTCTCATCTGATACTGCCAGCCTTGGTCTGAATGTAAGATCAAGGACGCCTTCTCTGGCAAACGCCGGAAAGCCTTATTCAACATTTCAATTGTTGCACGGAAAGAAGGAGAGCTGCTGATGCTATAACTAATCACTTCCCCATTGTACAAATCCAGAATTGGAGAGAGGTAGATCTTTTGCCCTAACATTTTGAACTCTGTCACATCCGTTACCCATTTCCGGTTTGGTTGGCTAGCCTTAAAGTCTCTGTTGAGCAAGTTGGGAGCTATTTTCCCTACCAACCCTTTGTAGGAGCGATAACGCTTCTTTCTCAACTGACAGGTCAGGCCCTCTGACTTCATCAGCTTCATCACCAACTTGTGGTTGGTTTGGTAGCCTTGATTTCGGAGTTCCAGGGTCACTCTGCGATAACCATAGCGGCCACGATGTTTCTGGCAGATGGTACGGATAGCAGCTCGTTCCTCCTCATGTTTTGGGCTGGCTTTGAGTTGATTGACGGTATAGTAATAATTGCTCCTGGGAATTTTAGCTATCTTCAGAAGCAATTCCAGTGGGTATTCTTGCCTTAGCTGCGAGACGACCGTTGTTTTTTCTCTGCTTCTTGCTTTTCTCTCTCCGCAACTAAGGCATTCAATTTTTTTAGGTAGGCATTCTCCGCGCGCAAGTATAGGTTCTCGGCTTCCAATTGCTCTTCCCGCGTCATGCTCTCATCTGGCGGCCGTCATTTCTTTGGTCTGCCCCGTTTTTTGCCTTCTAATCCTGCCATGCCATACCTCTGATATCGATCAGCCCAATTCCATACAGTGGAACTGCCTTTGATACCAAATTGTACGCTAGTTTCTTCACAACTCCAATAGTTGGCTTCCATACACCGCAGAACAGCTAATTTCTCTTCAGCGGTCCAGTCGTATCGGTGTTGACTCAAGGCTTCCCAGCCATGTTTCTCTACATGATTGAGCACCATTCGAATGACCTGCTCGCTTATTCCGGTTTCTCTGGCTACTTCAGTTATGCTAAACCCTTCATTGACTCTTTCAACTGCTTTTCGCTTTTCTTCAATACTGAACTTTGTCATAAAAAACTGCACCTCCTCGGTTGGATTAATTGTCCAACTTTTGGGGTGCAGTTCATTTCAACCAGCGTTTTTTGTTCTCAGATAAGGTTAGTTTTTATTTCTTTTTGATGGCACGATAAACCAACAAAACGATAATTGCACCCAAGATGGCACCAATCATCATGCCGATTAAACCATTTGCAGTGAGATTGAGCAAACTAAACAGCCAACCACCCACGACGCCGCCAAGAAGGCCGGTAATAATAGCGCCTAAAAAGCCAACTTTAACACCGGGGACGAATTTGTCTGCAAGCCAACCGGCAATCCCACCGGCGATCAGTGTCAATAACCAGCTTAAATTTTCAAACATTTTTACTCCTTTTCTCTCAAAACGGGGATCAATAATGTGCTTTCATAATAGCTTTTCGAAACGAGCTTTACAAGTCTTGGCCTTATACGCTTGTGTATACAACAAACCACAACAAAAAAGGAGGAATAGTCCTTTTTTATACATGCAGCCCCTTTTTTAATATATGAGATAAATAATATGATTACAATTTGTCACAAGACAATAATTATTTCTAACAGACGCCTTGCTTTTTCGCTCTTGCGCGCTGAAATCAAGGTTTGCCCTATTCCGCCGGAAGCCGGAGCTCGTTTCGCTGAAACTGTTGGTTGATTCGGAATAACGATAACGTTTGAATATTTAACTGTGGGTTAATTAACCGTCGGAGATGCTTAAGTTTGCAAGCAAAGAATTTAACTGACAAAGGATGTCAAAAATCTTGTACAAAGTTGTTATCATGGTTGCTAATTACCATAAGCTTTGATAACATTACTCGGTATTTTCGAAATTTTCGAGTAATGTGAATATTTATGTCTCGATTTTCGATTGCTTAATAAATTTGAATGAACAGTTAAAAAGTAAAGAAAAGTTTTTAGCAAAACCACAATGCTTATCGGTGCTTTTTGACTGCGAAAAAGGCAAGGAACTAAAAGATTTCTTGACGGAGATAATTTGTGGCATTTTTTCGGCCCAAAGTCGAAATCATATTTATAAGAGGAGTGAAGAAGTATGTTAAAAAGCAGAAGACAAAAAGTAATGACATGGATGACAATTTTTGTTATGTTATTCAGCGTCATTGCACCGACCAGCACTGCCTGGGCTCAGACACCGGAAGAAGTTGACAATCCGGTTGAGGTTATCGGTAACGAAGGTGGGGCAGGCGAAGAGCCAAATGACCCCACACCAACACCATTAGCAGAAGATGGTGATGAAGAATCTCAGGACGGCTCAACCGGCATTACAGGAACGCCAGACACTCTCGCTGCAACGGTTGTGGTGACTGGTGTTGACGAAGGCGGTGTTATAGACAGCAGCCTCGGGGTCCATATAACCGTCACCCTCCCTTCAATCCCTGTAATTGGGGATGGCGGTCCTGATTATTTCGAATATGGTGATACGTTTGAATTGCTCCTGAGCGAAAACTTCATGTTTGATCCTATCCCACCCAATCAAGATTTGATGTATAACGGCGTAAAAGTGGGTACGGTTGTTTATAGCAATAACGCTCAAGGACAGGCAGTTGCTACTATCGTTTTCGATGGTGAGGAATACATTTTTGACCCCACATTACTTCCTCCTGGAGAACCTCCTTTTTCTGGAGTTTCAGCGGAATTTGGTATTAATCTGGTATGGAATAATTCTAATGAAGTAGACGAAAACGGTGATAAATACGTTGTCATTCTTGATAAAGAATATGATCTCAAAGTGCCCGGTGACATTCATACTTATGCTGTCGCCAAAGAGGCGGCATTAGTCAATTTAGATGAAGGCACGATCACATGGTCTGTTACTATTACCGGTGAAAGCGATACCGTCCCTCCGACAGCTCTCGATTTAGCAGGCTTTTTATTCAGCGACGATCTGACAGCGGTTGGTGCTTACGTCAATGGCAGTTTTACAGTAGGTGGCTCATCAGAAACCCCGGTTACTACTGCCCCGGAATTAACCTATATTCTCCCGGACCCATCCGTAAGCCCGGTCGTTATTACATTTAAGACAAGCATTCCGGATTCCACATTGACAAATGGTGGCACAATCACCAACATCGCTGAAGTGACTGATGGCGAGCTGGAAATTGGCTCGGATGATGCCAGTGCAACCTTCGTTGGTCCTTCCGCCAGCAAAACCGGCGTTGCTGATGATGGATTTGGTCAAGGAACCTATGACCCAACAGATCGCACGATCACCTGGACGATTACGGTTGACAACAAAGGCCAAACATTAAACGGTTTGACAATTACCGACGTTTTGCAAGGCGGTTTGACTTGGGAAAGTGCCTTTTGGGAACGTTATGACGCAGTTACCGATACCTGGATTGCAGAAAAAACCTTTCCAAGCGAACCGACCGGTGGCATTTATGAGATTGGTGATGTTAATTACCTCGGAAGATTAGTTATCGTCAGCAATGTGCCGGATGAAGATAACGATGGTTCAGTTGTAGCCAAAACTTATAATAATCAAGCCAGCGCTTCCTGGACGAGCCCGGGCGGTTCAACGGGCAGCGCCGGAACCGGTAATCCTGGTGTAGGCATTGGTTATGATGCTATCAGCAAAGAGGGCACACAATCTGAAGCCGACAAGGCAAATCATCAAATCAGCTGGACAATCAATGTTGATTTGAGAGGACAGACCACAACAGATTTTGCTTATTATGACTTGTTCGTTCATAATTCGGCAACAACTAACACTGCTCTGACCGCCCCTGCAACTGGTTGGCCAACCGGTATTTCTATTGGCAGTTCCGGTGTTACCCGCAACAATGGACAAAAGTTTGTTGGAGTGACCTCTCAAGATAGTCACTTGACCGTTGAAGTAATTGATTTAGTCATAGCGGGCAACGTGGTAGGAACTTTGGTTAAAGTCACTGGTCTGCGAGCCAATGGCACTAATCAGGTTGTCTTGAAAAGCCAGGTGATTGACCCCAACATCCTTGCCGGCAACAGTTCTTCACAAACTGTATCTAATACGGCCTCTTTATACAAAGGCACAACCTATCGCGGCAAAGACGCCGCTTCGGTTCCTTTCGCTAACATGATTCTTGGCAAGCAAATGTTGCATCGCGCGGAAGTTGCGAATGATCATAATCCTGATCCTCTTGCCACCATTAATCCAAACAATAACACCACGGGTCTTTCCAACGGCTTCCATTATGACTATAAGGAAGTTATCTTCCGTTTGAATATCAATGGTGCCGGTTTAGATTTCGCAGATGTTGATACGAATCTCCCGGGAGGATTTGGGGATGTTACGGTAACCGATACTTTGCCAACAGGCTGGGTATTTACACCATTCTCCGATGGCGCACAATATTTGATTTATAGTGCTAATGGCTCTTATTCAGCCACGATCCCTGCCTTGGATCCTTCGTTAATAGCCGGCTTTACGGCTACGGTTGGGACATCAACAGCTACCTTTGAGTTTGAGGATTTGAATCAACCTTATGTTATTTTGGTAAAGGCAAAACCAACCGATGTAACTTTTGATGGTTACCTTGTTGGCGCAAACAGCCATGTTGAGACGAACACGTTAAACTTGAGCACCGAAAACTGGACACCAGGCAAGACGGTTTACCAACAAGTTAGGGTTGACACCAAAATTATTGGGAAAACTGTTAATTCAAGTTTAGCAACTCAGGGCATATTGTCCTGGTCCTTGGATTACACACCTTTTGATCGTCCAATTGCTACTGCAATTGAGGATATTTTGCCTGAAGGCGTTGACCTTCGCCTGGACGCCAGCGGAAATATAATCTGGGAACAAGATAGCACCCGAAACATCAATGTTTATGCGCTGGTTCCAAACACGAACGGAAATGGCGTTTATGCCCAGGGCGCAGCGTTGGACCTTTCTGTGATCCAGAGCGCTATAACCTATGATACCGCTACCCGCACTTTGCGATTTACTTTCCCGGATAATACAGAAGGCTATCGCTTGGTTTATGTAACTGATATTACCGGACAACCCGGAACGGTAAAAAATCAGGCAAGTTTGGTTGGTGGTACCGCAGGCGAAGGAACCGCCACCGAAACAAGTTTTGTTGTCACTTCCCAACACGGTGAAGCAACAATGGGTAGAAGCGGTTTTGTATATTTGAAAAAGACTGACGGAACAAAGATCTTGCCAGGCGCTGAATTCACACTTTACAACACTAATGCTGATGGTTCGATTGGCGCTCCGAGAGTGGTCCGTACTTCCGGTCTCGACGGAACCATTAGAATTTATGGTTTGCCGCCAGGCACCTATATTCTGAAGGAAACCCAAGCTCCTGACGGATATTTCAATCCCCCACAAGAATTCGTTATTGTTGTAACAGAAGGCCATTACACTACGATCGATAACGATCCTATGTCGCTCCAAAACCCGATTGCGGTTGTCAACTATCAAGTTGCTGATGAAGCGGGAAGTTTAACCATTAGCAAGACCGTTGCCGGAAATGGTGGCGATCTTAATAAACTCTTCACCTTCACCGTAACTTTAAACGAAGCCTCCGGGGTATCAGGTGTCTATCCTTATGTTGGTAGCGGAGGTGCAGCAAACGGCACGATTAGCAGTGGCGGCACCGTTCAACTCAAGCATGGACAAAGCATAACAATCGTTGGTTTGCCTGTAGGCTTAACTTATACTGTTACCGAAGCGGATTATTCCGCCGATGGTTATGTTGTGACCTATACCGGCGATGAAGGCACGATTGTTCTAAACCAAGAAGAGATAGCTGCTTTTACCAACACCAGAAATATTGGCAGTTTGACCATCAGCAAAACTGTTGCCGGCAATGGTGGAGATCTCACAAAAACCTTCAATTTCACCGTTACCTTCACAAACGCTCCCGGAACTTACCCCTATGTTGGTGCTGGCGGAGCAGCTGACGGCACGATTAGCAGTGGCGACACTATTCAATTGACCCATGGTCAAAGTATCACGATTAATAATTTGCCAGTTGGGGCAACTTATACCGTTACCGAAGCCGATTACGCTCCAGATGGTTATGTTGTGACCTATACCGGCGATGAAGGCACGATAGTTGTCGATCATACACAGGTAGCTGCTTTTACAAACACCAGAAACATTGGCAGTTTGACAATCAGCAAGACCGTTGCCGGCAATGGTGGTAACCCTGAAAAGTTGTTCACTTTTACAATTACCTTTGGAAATGCTGCGTACACTTATCCCTACACCGGTACCGGTGGTGTAGTAGACGGCACAATTAGCAGTGGCGATACCATTCAACTTAAACATGGACAAAGCATCACGATTAATAATTTGCCAGCTGGATCTACCTATACTGTTACCGAAGCAGATTATTCTGCGGATGGTTATGTTGTCACCTATACCGGCGATGGTGGCACGATAGTTGTCGATCAAACACAGGTTGCTGCATTTACAAACACGCGCGAACTCGGCAGTTTGTCCATTAGTAAGACAGTTGCCGGTAATGGCGGAGATACTACCAAACTCTTTGCTTTCACCGTAACTTTCACAGGCGCACCTAACACCTATGCCTATGTTGGTTCAGGTGGCGCAGCCGATGGCACGATTACCAGTGGAGATACCATTAATTTGTCCCACGGTCAAAGCATAACCATCAACGATTTACCAGCTGGAGCAACCTATACCGTTACCGAAGCAGATTATTCAGCAGATGGTTATGTTCTGACCTATACCGGCTCAAACGGAACCATCGTTGCGGAACAGTCACAGGTTGCCAGCTTCACAAACACCAGAGTGATTGACAGCTTAACAATCAGCAAAACCGTTGCCGGTAATGGCGGAGACCTCACTAAACTCTTCGCTTTCACAGTAACTTTTGAAAATGCTCCGGACGTGTATCCCTATGTTGGTTCAGGCGGTGCAGCCGATGGCACAATTGAGAGCGGCGACACCATTAATTTGTCCCACGGACAAAGCATTACCATCGCCGGTTTGCCCATTGGCGCTACCTATACTGTCGTTGAAGCGGATTACGCCCCGGATGGTTATGTTCTGACCCATACCGGTTCAAACGGAACCATCGTTTTGGACGAAATTCAAGTTGCCGCTTTCACCAACACTCGCGATATTGGTAGCCTGATAATTAGTAAAACCGTCGACGGCAATGGTGGCGATCTCACTAAGCTCTTCTCGTTCACCGTAACTTTCACAGGCGCATCTTATACCTACCCCTATGTCGGGTCCGGTGGCGTAGCTAACGGCACGATTACCAGCGGCGACACGATTCAATTGACCCATGGTCAGAGCATCACAATTAACGACCTTCCCAAAGACGCGACTTATACCGTCGTTGAAGCAGATTACTCGGCAGAAGGCTATATCCTGACCTATACTGGCGCAACTGGAACGATTGTTGCAGGACAACCCCAAATTGCGACCTTCACGAATACCCGTGAAATTGGCAGTCTGACAATCAGCAAAACTGTTGCCGGCAATGGTGGCGATCTCACTAAACTATTCTCTTTCACTGTAACATTCGTCAACGCACCTTATACTTACCCCTATGTTGGGTCCGGTGGTGCAGCTGACGGCACGATTACCAGTGGCGATACCATTCAATTAACCCATGGTCAAAGCATTACGATCAATGACCTGCCCAAAGATGCGACTTATACTGTCGTCGAAGCAGACTACGCTCCCGAAGGTTATATCCTGACCCATACCGGTTCAAACGGTACGATTGTGGTCGATGAAACCCAAGTTGCCGCCTTCACGAACACTCGCGAAATTGGCAGCTTAGAAATCCGCAAGACCGTTGTCGGTAATGGCGGCGATCACAGCAAACTCTTTGCTTTCACTGTAACTTTCGTCAACGCACCTTATAGCTATCCCTACCTTGGTTCGGGCGGTGCGGCTGATGGCACGATTACCAGTGGCGACACCATTTATTTAGCCCACGGTCAGAGCATCAAAATTAATGATCTGCCCAAAGATGCAACTTACACCGTTGTCGAAGCTGATTATTCAGCTGATGGCTATACCTTGACCTACACCGGTGCCAATGGAACAATTATTGTTGACGAAACGCAAGTTGCCGCCTTCACAAATACCCGCGAAATTGGCGAGCTGATTATCAAGAAGACCGTTACCGGCGATTTAGGCGATAGAAACCGCTATTTCACCTTCCTGGTCGAATTTGACAATAACAGAACCTACCAATATCATGGCAGTAAATCCGGCACGATTAAGAACGGCGAAACTATTTTGCTTAAGCATGGTGAATATGTCGTTATCGAAGATATTTTGGTCGGAACAGTCTTCAAGGTTACCGAACTCGAAGCTTATCAGTACGGTTATGGCACAAGCTTCACCGGAACTGAAGGCGTGATGGACACCGCCGGTAAGACCGCCGCCTTTGTAAACTGGCGCAGCTCTGTTCCGAACACCGGTGATGACAACGCAGCAACCATTGGTAAGTTAGGTTTGATGGTTTCTATACCCTTATTGCTCTTGTCTTCCGGCATTTATGGCATATTGGAAGCCAAAAAACGCAAGAAGAACATAAGTTAAGTTTTTAGTTAAGACGGGCTGGGGTCCTTCGTGACCTCAGCCCATTTTTCCCCAAGGTTTGTAAAAATGAGTCAGGAATCTGAAAAAATTATTAAATCCGTCGAAACCGGTGCAGCAAAAAGCAAAAAAACACCCAAAAAGTGGACATCCTTCATATTGCCCGTGGTAATTGGCTTAAGCCTGATTGCCGTTGTGATTTTTGCGGTTATAACCGTCCAGGCGGAAAGGGAATATAAGGCTGGCAATGATTATTACGAAAGTATTCGTAGTGACCAACTTGCCTTAGCCCATGTTCAGTTCAACTCCGAAATCACCGACAGCACGCCACAAGAACAGCCGGACGCAGAAGAGCAGGTCCCGGTTCGGAAAAGCAAAATAGATTATTCCTATTTAAGAACTGTAAATGAAGATATTGTTGCCTGGATTACAGCTGAAGGCTTGCCAATCGACCTGCCCGTGGTTCAGGGGGAGGATAATGATTTTTATCTGACCCATCGCTTTGACCGTCAACCTAATCGACTGGGAACATTGTTTGTTGATATGCACAACAATCCAGATTTTACGGATAAAAATACCGTGATTTACGGACACAATATGAACGACGGCTCGATGTTTGCTTCGCTTTTAAACTATAAATCGCAGGAATTCTATAACGATTTCCCAACACTGAACCTCTTTACCCCACAAGGGGATTACACTATCGAGATTTTCGCCGGCCAGCTTGCAGATGGCAATGATCCTTTCATTCAATTTGATTTCAAGGATGATATGGATTTCATGACCTATATTACTTATTTAAAAGTGATCTCAACCTTTGAAAGTCCTGTCGAAGTAAGCACCGAAGATCAGCTCATCACCCTATCCACCTGTACGGAAGAGTTTGACAACGCTCGCTATGTACTCTATGGAAGGCTCGTTCCTAAAAATTAAAGAGCACAAATCCTAAAAAGTAAATCATCAAAAAACTCCAGTTCAAGGAGTTTTTTTGTGCCTGTTTTTAGCAAAACACGATTTCGCGATGCTTCATTCCGGTCATTTAAAGATAAAACTAAAACCAGCCTTCTTTTGACAGCCGCTCACAAATTTCTTTCATGCACAATAAAGGGCGCAATTATGAGCTATGCATAAACGATGAGGACTATTTGCTTGAAAACAGGAATAAATCTGAAAATTGCCCCTTAAATAAAAAAATGACCTCGGCGCGAGTCGAACGCGCAACCGTCTGCTCCGCAAGCAGGTGCTCTATCCATTAAGCTACGAGGTCTCTCAGTGTTAGGAGCATTATTCTAACTCTGAACAAGCCCAAGGTCAAGCGTTTCGCATTAGATTTGTGTTATTATCTAGCGCAAAAAAAGCCGGGTATCTTTTTGTAGTGAGTGGTTTTTTTATCCCGCGGCATCGATTGAAAATCACGCCCCTTTCGCAGATAGTAAGCTTTAAGAGCTTAAGCACTTTTATATAAGCATCAAGTTGAGGAAGCTTGCAATCTGCACACCAAAGTAATGGAATTGCAAAATTCCCTGCAAGACATTCTTACACAAATCTTATTGACGAAGGCTAAGATAAAAGTCAGCCATTTTATGGTACTATAATGGTTCTGAGTTTGGAGTATTAAGGAAAAGATGCCTGTTTATAGTTATTTATGCGAAGAATGTGGTCACAGTTTTGACCAATTTCAACATTTCACCGATGACGCGCTGACGGTTTGCCCGGTTTGTGGCAAGGTCGCTTTGCGCAAAGTCTATACACCGGTTGGGATTGTTTTCAAAGGCAAAGGTTTTTATGCCACCGATAATCGCTCGCCTTCCGGTCAAAAGTTTGCCCACAACGACAACAATAACGGCAACGGATCCGGCGAAAGCAAAAGCGCTTCCGAAGGAGCAAAAACCGAAACCCCGGTTAAAGAAGTTAGTTCTGATAGTTCAAAAACCGCCTAAACGGCGGTTTTTTTATGCAAGCATTCCCGTTTTTACCCGTTCCCCGCTTCCCGTTCCTGCTTAATGTTTCCTTTTCCCCCTATATCCCCCTTATTTTTTAGCCCGTTTCAAATCTTCTTCCAAGTCGGCTTTCCACTCTTCTCCCACTTCTTCGCCGTTACGCATGGAGCGGATGGCTTGATTAAGCGACGAAAACTGAACAGCAACCCCAATCGTGTCTTTAACATAATTGGATGATCGCCTGCGATCGATGCCGATTGATTCTGCCACAGATTGCGCATCGATATCAGCACCAAGGAATAAAAACTCCCAACCCTTTTCTTTGCAATCCTCTATCATTTTATGCAACATTTTGCCGCTGGTCTCGCGGGAGGCGTTTTCGTAGCCGTCGGTCGTGATGACCATAATGACCTTATCTGCCCGCGATTCAGCCTTGGTTTGTCTCTGCACGTTCAAAATCTTGTTGATACCGAGAGCAACCGCATCATAAAGCGCCGTGCTGCCACGAACGAAGTATTCCTTATTGGTCAAAGGGAGGATATCTTGCAAATCAATTCGATCATGCAAGACTTCAAAGAAATTGTCGAAAAGGATTGTGGTAACCCGAGTCTCGCCTTCGATTTCTTTTTGATCTTTTATCGTAGCGTTGAAGCCGCCGATAGTGTCGCTTTCCAAACCCGCCATTGAGCCGCTGCGGTCGAGGATAAAAATTAATTCTGTTTTGTTCATTGTAGACCTCCTTCTTGATCTGAGGTCTATGATAGCGCTTCTTATTGAGGAAATGGTCACCTGGCAGGCGACATTTTTAATAGCCTAATAATTTTTGGTCAAAGTCGAACAAAGCTCCGTTGACTTTCATGATGTCAAATTCGCCCCGTTCGATAAAGTATTTCACAATCACGTCTCTTTTGTCGCAAGGGCTGAAAGCATAACCTGCTCTTGCCAGTAAATCCATGCTTTCTCTCAGGTTTAATTTCAAACCGATTGCAAGCGCCAGGACAGTCGTTTTCTTCGGCGAATAATATTTATCGCTACGGATTTTGCTAAAATGCTTGCGGTCAATATTGGAACGCTTGTAAACTTCCGGATCGGTCATGCCCTTTGCATCTACGTAGGCAAGCAGGGCATCGCTGAATGTGATTTCCTCCGGAAAATCAATTTTTGCCGCTGAGTCTGAACTTAGTTTTCGAGGCTTTGGAATGGCTGAAAAAGCAACATCCAGGGACTCAGGGCGATCCCGGATGTAATTCGGGCGGTTCCGATCAAGATGTTCATCCACATAGTGGTCGTTGATATAAGTTAACAGGTCTTTGTTCCGGAATCTGGCCATTGCGGTTGCGGTATTATCAAAAACAACCAGGGTGACATCCAAATCTTCTTCTAATAGGAAACGATTAATCTCATCGAGGGCAATTGCAAAAGCTGATTCGTAAGGAAAACCAAAATTGCCGGATGAAATCAAGGGAAAAGCGATACTTTCAAATCCGTTATGCTTCGCAAGTTCCAGACTGGAGCGGTAGGCACCGCGCAAGAGCTCTTCCTCACCCTGACTTCCGCCTCTCCAAACCGGACCGACTGCATGAATAACTGCTTTGGCAGGCAAATTGAAGCCGGGGGTGATTACCGCCTTGCCAAATTCGCAACCGCCAAGGGCATCACAGGCTTTCGTCATCGCCTGTGCACCGGCCGCCTCAAAAATCCTGCCAGAAACACCCCCTCCATTCTTCAATTCAGGGTTGGCGGCATTGACAATTACGTCAACTTTCATATTGACAATATCGTTACGAATGATGTTAAAAGGCATTTTTCCTCCTTAGCTTAAGCGGTAAGCTCGGCAATCAATAATTCGTAAGCGGTTTGCCCGGGCATGCCACCGGTTTTCATCCCCTCATCAATATCCAGCAAACGGCTGTAAATTTCCAACAAGTCGCGCATTTTGAAGCGCTGTGCCTGGGCATGAAGTTTGCGGGCGATAAAATTGAGCACCTTCAATTCCTGCTCAATTTGCTGGAACGTTCCACCCTCGTCGATAATCTCCCTCGCCTGAATAAGCAAGCGAAATTGGCGGTGAATCATTCCGGTAAGTTCAATCACATCGCTTTTTTCGGTCAGCAATTCAAATTCTTGCATGGCTTTGAGGGCGTTTCTTTCGCCCAGGGCGTCGGTAAAAGCGAAAATGTTGCCCTCTTGCTCGTGTGCAGTTAAAAGGCTGACCTGCTCCGGTTCAACAATCGCTCCCTTACCGACATAGGTAAGGATTTTTTCAATCTCTTGTCCGGCCTGAAGCGTATTGTTGCCTATATAACTTGCCAGAAGATGGGCGGCATCGGGTCTGAAAGCGCCTCCCAGCTCTTTGGCTTTGCGCATAATCCAGGCGGGCATATCTTCTTCTGCAGGGAGCAGACAATCGACAATCACCGCCTTAGCGTTATTTTTCTCAATCCATTTGCTCAGCCATTCATAAGATTTCTGATTTTCCCAACTGCGTGCCCCTCGTTTTTTCCCCAATTGATCGTCCACCACAAATACAAGCGCGGTACTTTCAGGAAGGTTCTCAAAAAGCGCCAGATAGCGTTCAGCGTTCTCTTTGCCGGCTTTGCCGAGCAAGCTTCGGGCGTTTTCAACGATTATCAAGCGGCGATCAGCTAAAAACGGAATAGTCAATGCATCAGCCTGAAGCATTTCGAAGCCAAGCGTTTCGCCATTTAAGCGCGAAGTGTTCAAATCTGCAGTACTTGGGTCACCGAGTCCCTTGACAAAGTCAGCCAAAACTCCCTTAATTCTGGCTTCGTCATCGCCTCGCAAGAGGTAGAGACTGGGTTTGCTTTGCTCTGTCATTATGCTCTCGTGTTGATAATATGGAAAAATCCGTTTTTGGTTTTGTAGCTGCGCACCAAATTAACTTCGAGGTCCCCAATATTCGGATCGACGGTGACTTCTTCTTGCACTTTAGGTCCCAAAGGACGGCTAAAGATGTATACCGGCAGAGCAACAACTCCCGCAAGAAAATAGTGCCACCATTTTGGGGATTTTGCACCGCTGAGAACGCTGAGCATAAAAAAGGCTGCCGCACCGGCAAGAAAAGCTGAAGTTGCCAGGTTCGTCCCGCAACCGGGATGAATTGCTAAATCAGATTCTCCGTTTTGCAAACGTTTTTTTGCATCCAGGGCGGCCTCGGTTACTAATTCGGTTGGCACGTCGGCAAACAAGATGAAACCGGCTGGGTTGGAATGTCCCATCATCCGACCGCAATGATAGCGCGAGGCTAAAACTTTCATAGTGGCATGTTCGAGAGCGTGATTCCGCCTTATGGCTTTGATGAAGGGAATTTTGTTTAACAGGTTCATAGTTAATTCTTTCAATTTGAATGATTAAGAATGATACCTTATTTTTTCATGGTTAAATGCCAAACTTACTTCCATCATGAGAATTCTTATCTATACCATTTAGTTGTGCAAAAGCTTGTCGCAGACTGGTATACTTGCTCTGCTATGTCATTAATTTCTGCACAAAACCTGGGACGTTCTTTTGGTCCCGTTGATATATTTGAGGGGATTAACCTTTCCATTCCCCATAATGCCCGCATCGCAATCGTCGGCAGCAACGGGGTTGGCAAAACCACCCTCTTGCGCATCTTAGCCGGTGAAGATGAACCAAGCGAAGGTGCAGTTTTCCGTTCCCGTGGTTTGCGAATCGGCTACCTGCCCCAGGAAGCTGTGCTCGAGACCGAAGGCACTCTTTGGGAGAGCTGTGTGCGTGCTTTTGAGGATTTGCTCGAAATGGCAGACGAATTGCACAGCCTCGAAGTCCAAATGCAAGATCCAAATTGTGATGCCGCCGTTTTGACACGCTATGGTAAATTGCAGCACCAATTTGAAATCAAAGGTGGCTACAATTACAGCAACCTCATCCAACAAACCTTGACCGGTCTTGGTTTTGAGCCCGACGATTATCAGCGCCCTCTTTCCCAGCTTTCCGGCGGGCAACGCACGCGGGCAAGGCTTGCGCGCATTTTGCTCGAAAACCCCGACCTGCTCTTTTTGGATGAGCCCAGCAATCACCTCGACATCAACGCTGTTGAATGGCTCGAAGCTTACCTGCGCGACTGGTCCGGTGCGGTGGTCATCGTCTCGCATGACCGCTATTTTCTCGACCAAACCGCCCGCATCATCTGGGAAATGACCCCATCGCTCGAAGTTTATCGTGGCAATTACAGCGCCTATCTCCGTCAACGGGAAGAACGCTATGCTCGCCGCTTGATAGAATTTGAAGCCCAGACTGAATTTATTGAAAAACAAGAAGAGTACATTCGCAGAAATTTAGGCAGTCAAAACAACAATCAGGCTCGCGGTCGTCAACGCCGGTTGGAACGTCTCTTAGCAGACAGTCGCCTGACCGCACCAATGCATCACGAGCGTCAGATGCATATGCGCCTCAAGCCTGTTGGTCGCTCGGGCGATTTGGTTCTGCGCACTTTTAACCTCTATGTCGGTTATGAGGACGAAGGCAGACCACTCTTCCAAAGCCCGGATTTGGTTTTGGAACGAGGGGAATGTGTCGCCCTGATTGGGCCCAACGGTGCCGGAAAAACCACCTTTTTAAAAACAATTTTGGGGCAAATTCCGCCTTACAGCGGCGAAACTTTGCTTGGTGCCAGCCTAAAAGTAGGCTATTTTGCTCAGGCACATGAGGATCTTGACCCAACCAATAATTTGATTCAAGAAATCAACACCGTTGCGCCAAACATGTTGCCGGCTGAGGCGCGCAATTATCTGGCGCGTTATGGCTTTCATGGCGATCAGGTTTTTGACCGCGTGGCAACGCTTTCCGGTGGAGAACGCGGCCGTCTGGCTTTGGCGATATTGGCGCTTTCGGACGCCAACCTGCTCTTGCTTGACGAACCGACCAATCATCTTGATTTGCCGACCCAAGAAGTTTTGCAATCGGTTTTGTCGGATTATCCGGGCACAATTCTGCTCGTTTCGCATGACCGCTATCTGATTGACGCCTTAGCAACCCAAATCTGGGATCTTTTGCCCGCCGAAGAGCGCTTGCAAGTTTTTAAGGGCAGCTATTCGGAATATAAAGAGTTTTTGAGCGGTCGAAATAAAGCTAACCCAGTAGCCATTGTTGACCTTTCGACTTCTGAACCCGGCATTCAAGAAGAAGATAAAAAAAACAAGAAAAGCCTTAGCCGAAACCAGCGCCAGCACTATCAAAAGAAAGTCGATGCGCTTGAAGCTGAGATCCAAAAGCTTGAAAGCGAAAAAGCCGGAGTGGAAAATCAGCTCGCTACACCACCTAAGGATGTTACGAAATTACAAAAAATCACAGATTCTTACCAAAGCCTCAGCCATCAACTTGAAAACCTGCTGAAAGAGTGGGAAGATCTTGCCAAAACTTTGCATGAGGACGAGGAATGAGAGAATGAAGATCATTAAAGCAAAAGATTACGTCGAGATGAGTCGCAAAGCGGCGTACTATATTGCCGATCAAGTCTTGCTTAAGCCAAACAGCGTTTTGGGTTTGGCAACCGGCTCAACTCCCTTAGGTACTTATCAAGAACTTATTCAGCTTTACCAGAACGGCGAAGTCAGTTTTAATCAGGTTCGCAGTTTTAATCTGGACGAATACTACAGCTTGGGTCCTGATCATCCCCAAAGTTATCGCTATTTCATGGATGAAAATTTCTTTAACCATGTTGATGTTCAACCTGAAAACACGCATGTCCCGGACGGTCTTAGCCCAAACCCGGACGCCTTTAGTGCAGATTATGACCGCCAAATTACCAATGCTGGCGGTATCGACCTGCAATTGCTCGGAATCGGAAGTAACGGACATATCGCCTTCAACGAGCCGGGCAATGTCTTTATCGCTCAAACACGCCTGGTCGATTTGAAAGAGCACACAATTGAAGATAACGCCCGATTTTTTGACTCCAAAGACGAAGTCCCCCGCCAGGCAATTACGATGGGTTTGAAATCCATCTTGGGCGCAAAACGAATCCTGATTCTCGCCAGCGGTGAAAATAAAGCCGATGCGGTTAAGGCTATGCTTGAAGGTCCAATTGACCCAAATTTACCGGCTTCAATTTTGCAGTTACACCCCAATGTTACCTTGATTGCCGATGAAGCTGCCTTAAGCAAAGCAGGAAACAGGTAGCCGCAAGCGGGTAAAAAAATTTTTTCTCGTACGGAAAAGGCTTAAGTTTTCCTTCCGGGCAAAAACAGATAAGAGAAGAAAAAGACACAGCGCTCGCTTCGCATTGGGTGCTGGTGCTTATAGGACATTTCTACTTTGTCTTGACATGAACCCCGCCCATTATCCCCTGGAATAGGCTTATGATAAAATCTCCCATACGAGAAACTATATGTTAAATATCTCTGTCAATCTCAATTCAAAACGTCATGCCGCTTGCCTCGATATTGATGTTTTAGAACATTTGCAAGAGCTGATTGAGGCAGAAAAAGAGGAAACAGAAATTAAGCTATGAATTTACTCCATTTGCGTTATGCGGTTGAAGTTGAAAAAGCCGGTTCAATCACTCAGGCTGCCGAGAATCTCTATATGGCACAGCCAAACCTCAGCAAAGCCTTGCGCGAGCTTGAATCGGATCTCAACATCATCATTTTCGAACGCTTGCCCCGTGGTGTCGTCCCCACTCCAAAAGGGCAGGAGTTTTTAGCGCATGCCAAACGGGTTTTAGCAGAGGTTCAATTGATGAATTCCCTCCAGCAAGAAGAAGATGAGAACACGCAAAGTTTTAGCCTCTCGATTCCTCGTGGCAGTTACGTTGCCGAAGGTTTTTTGCAATTTGTCTCAAAGCTTGATTTTGCTAAATCAATGGAAATTCGCATCAAAGAGACCAATTCCGTTGAGGCAATTCATAATGTTGCCGACAATCGTTTTCGACTTGGTATCATTCGTTTTCGAACAACGGACGAACAATATTTCCTCGATTTTATGAAGGAAAAAGGCATTCAGTATGAACTGGTTTGGAGCTTTGAAAACTTGCTTTTAGTCTCTCAAAGCAACAGCCTGGCGAAAAAAGAACAGATTCATCCGGAAGATTTAATCAATCAGGTCGAAGTTTCTCATGGTGATAAATCTGTGCCCTATATGACCGAAGAAATTATCAACCCGAGCCAAACGGGTGAAAAGAACAAACGCATTTATGTCTATGAGCGTTCGACTCAGTTTGAAATCCTCACGCGGCTTCCTTCAACCTACATGTGGGTTTCACCGGTGCCCGAAAATGTTTTACAAAACTATCAACTTGTTCAAAGAAAATGTGAATTTCCAACACAGCAGATGAAAGATGTATTAATATATTCGACACGTTACAAGCTAACTGCGCTCGACAAACTGTTTGTCGACTCTTTATTTTCAGTGCGTAATCAAATGGTTTTTCTTGAAAACAGCACAGGCCAAGCTGAACAGGCTTGAGTTATATAACTAAACATATAGTCGTCATATCAAATATCCCATAAATAAAGACCGCTTAAGCAGGTTAGCTTTCTGCGTATTGGGATATAATTTTATACGTCTGATTAAAGCGCTATATAGATAAAGCTATATCAATATCCAAAAAGTATATTATCGCTTTAAGTCAAAGACTGCTATCATATCTATGATAAAAAATGCATTAAATGAAACAGGAGATGTTTAGAATGTATCCAATTCGATCAAAAGTTGTCCTGAACCCAACGGTTGTTAAGATGGAAATCGAGGCTCCTCGTGTAGCCCGTAAGGCTGAGCCAGGCCAATTTGTTATGTTACGTGTAGAAGACGATGGGGAGCGCATGCCTTTGACCATCGCTGATTTTGACCGCGAAGCCGGAACTGTTACGGTTATTTTCCAAATCGTCGGTGCAACTACTGAAAAATTTGCTCACATGGAAGTTGGCGACGCCTTGCCCGACTTTGCCGGTCCACTTGGACGAGCTACTGTAACCGAAGGCAAGAAAAAAGTTGCCATTGTTGGCGGTGGTGTTGGTTGTGCAATCGCCTATCCGGTTGCAAAAAAATTCCATGAGCAAGGCGCAATTGTGCACAGCATCATCGGGTTTCGTACGGCCGATCTTGTCTTCATGGCAGATGAATTCCGTGCCGTCAGCGATCATATGGATTTGATGACCGACGACGGCTCTGCCGGGGAAAAAGGTCTGGTTACCAATGCACTTAAGGACCTGATTGACAGTGGCGAAGATTATGACGAAGTTATCGCAATCGGGCCGCTGGTGATGATGAAATTTGTTGCAAAACTCACCAAAGAATATGGCATTCCCACAGTTGTCAGCATGAACCCAATTATGATTGACGGAACCGGTATGTGCGGTGGCTGTCGCCTGACCGTTGGTGGTGAAACTAAATTTGCCTGTGTTGACGGTCCCGAATTTGACGGACATCTGGTTGATTTTGACGAAGCCATGTCTCGCGGTTCGATGTACAAACCCTTTGAACGCCATGCTTATGACGAAGCTTGTCATCTTTACAATATGGAAGTGAAATAAAATGGCAAATATGTCCCAGGTTAAAAACGAAATGCCCGTGCAGGACCCCAAAGTCCGCATAACGAATTTTAGTGAAGTTGCCCTCGGTTACACACCTGAACAAGCTATTGACGAAGCAACCCGTTGTCTGAATTGTAAACGCCGCCCCTGTGTTGGCGGTTGCCCGGTCGCGATTGACATTCCCGGTTTTATTCAAAAAATCGTGGATGGCGAATTTGAAGAAGCTTATCAAATTATTTCCCAATCGAGCGCTTTGCCGGCTGTCTGTGGACGTGTTTGCCCACAGGAAAGCCAATGTGAACGAGTTTGCGTTCGCGGAGCTCGCGGCGAAGCGGTTGCGATTGGTCGTTTGGAACGTTTTGTTGCCGATTGGCACAGAGTCCATGTCACCGAAGCCCCAAAACCCGTTCCGAGCAATGGTCACAAAGTGGCTGTGGTTGGTTCCGGTCCTTCCGGTTTGACTTGTGCCGGCGATTTAGCCCGCAAAGGTTATGAGGTTACCGTTTTTGAAGCGCTCCATATCGCCGGTGGCGTTTTGGTCTACGGTATCCCTGAATTTCGTCTTCCGAAAGCAATCGTACAGAGCGAAATTAACAACCTGAAAGCAATGGGAGTCAAGTTTGAGACGAATACGGTGATTGGTAAATCGGTTTCAATCGATGAACTAATGGAAGAAGAAGGCTTCGAGTCGGTCTATATCGGCTCCGGTGCCGGTCTGCCCCGTTTCATGAAGATTCCCGGTGAAAACTTGAACGGCGTTTACTCTGCCAATGAGTTCCTGACCCGTGTCAATCTGATGAAAGCCTACAAAGAAAACAGCAACACCCCTATCCAACACGGAAACCGTGTGGCTGTGGTTGGCGGTGGCAATGTCGCGATGGATGCCGCTCGCTGTGCCCGTCGTTTGGGCGCTGACGTGATGATTATTTATCGCCGCACCGAAAAAGAATTACCTGCCCGTGCAGAAGAAGCTCATCATGCCAAAGAAGAAGGTATTGAGTTTTACATGCTCGCCAGCCCGGTCGAAATTCTGGGCAATGAGCAAGGCTGGGTCAGCGGTGTTCGCGTTCAACAGATGGAATTGAGCGAACCTGACGAATCCGGTCGCGCGAAACCAGTGCCGATTGAAGGCGACATTCGAACAATTGCAGTCGACAGTGTAATTATGTCGATTGGCACATCACCTAACCCGCTGATTGCCTCCACAACCGAAGGTCTTGCAACCCAAAAATGGGGCGGAATCATCGCCAATGATGAAACCGGTTTGACCTCCCACCCGATGGTTTATGCCGGTGGCGACGCCGTAACCGGTGCAGCAACCGTAATTTTGGCAATGGGTGCCGGCAAGGCTGCGGCAACGGATATTGACCATCAAATTATGGGAACCGCTGATTAGGTAAATTGCGGCTGGACTGCAATTTTGTCCAGCCTCTCCTTCTGATAAAAACCACTGCCTGGTGAGTAGGCAGTGGTTTTTTGATTAATCAGGCAGTAAGCGACAGCATTCAGTTACCGATTTACAGTTGGCAGTGATTTAAACTACTTTACTCCTTTTTACCAACTTGCCGCTTGTCGGGGTTGTGAGCGGCAAGTTGGTAAAAATGAATCCATTAAACCCAATCCTATTTTTTGTTAACGCTCCCCATTCCCCATTTCCTGTCCCTCTGCACATTGTCCAACTGAAAACCGTCATCTGACGACTGTTAATGTATAATTCCACATACTAAAGGAGGTTTGTATGACCAAACTGACCCATGTTATCAAGCGCGATGGGAGCATCGTGCCTTTCACACCCGAACGAATTACCAACGCCATCTACCGGGCAACCGTGGCGGTAAATGGCCGCGATAGAGAGCGTGCCGAGGAGCTCTCCCGGCAGGTCGTTGCTTTGCTTGATCAGACCGTTCCCGAGGGAGAGTCGCCCTCTATTGAAGCGATTCAAGACCTTGTCGAAAAGGTTCTGATTGAAAACGGACAGGCTCAGGTTGCCAAAGCCTACATCCTCTATCGCAATGAAAGAGCCCGCCAACGCGCCAAGCGTGGCGATGCCGATCGCACGCCTTCCGGAAACATCCCCTGGCCCAAACTTTGGCAAACCTTGGATTGGTCTGTCGCCCACGATGTGCATACCACCAAAGAGTTAAATGCCCAAATCAAAAACGGCAAATTGCTCGATATCGTTACCGCCGCCGAAGCGGCTTATAGCGAAGACGTCGAAAACGCTGCTAACCTGATTCTCGACCGAGGCGACGAGGTTCGTGTTGTCTTTATTGCCGGACCTTCCTCCAGTGGGAAGACCACCACAACCATCAAAGTTGGCGACCGACTGGCAAGAAAAGGCTTCAAGTTGATCACCCTCAACATCGACCACTATTTCTACGACCTTGATGTCCATCCCAAAGACGAATTTGGCGATTACGATTTTGAAACACCCCAGGCGCTCAACATGCCCCTGATTAACCAAAACCTGGTCGATTTATTTGCCGGAAAAGAAGTGCGCATCCCTTATTATGACTTCAAAACCGGCAAAGGCATCCCCGACCACACCCCGATGAAGCTCAACAAGAACGAAATTGTTTTGATTGACAGTTTGCATGGGCTTTCCCCGGAAATGACCGCCGACATTCCGGATGATTGGAAATTTAAGCTTTACATCGAGCCTCTTTTGCAACTTAAGCTCAATGATGGCAGCTATGCACGCTGGACAGATATTCGGCTGATGCGCAGGATGCTTAGGGATGCTTCTCATCGCGCTTATGACCCCACGCAAACTCTTTTGCATTGGAAATATGTCCGCTCAAGTGAGTTGCGCCACATTATTCCTTATGTCAACACTGTCGACACCATCGTCAACAGCGCCATGCCCTACGAATTGCCACTTTATAAAGCCAGACTGGGCGTTAATTTCGCACGTTGGGCTGAAGAATATCGCGATAACCCCTTGCGTCAGGATGCCTGGGAACGGGCTGATCGGGTAAACCGCATGTTCGCTGAGATCGATGCCATTGAAGATGACAGTTTCGTCCCGGAAGACTCAGTAATTCGTGAGTTTATCGGTGGCGGAATTTATAAATATTAATATCTAAGAAAAAGCGTTGGATGAAAAGGGACGAAAGTAAAAAATCGCCCCTTCATTTATTGTATTAACATTCTTCTACAATTAAAACTTTTTCTCATAAAAAACCAAGTTTTGTTCGCAAAGGCAATTGCCTCAAAAAATTCATTTATAATCACAGCATGTTTAAAGATTCAAGCAAGACAAGCCGCACAACCGGAAACTACATTCTGGGCATAAACATTGACAGTGATGAAGTTTTGCTGGTCTATGGCAGCCCTTCCGGCACAGTTAGTGAGACATTGAGTTTTGCTGCGCCTAAAAACGAGATTTTTCAGACCTTTCTCTCAGAAATCAGCACTCATGTTGACCGGCTGTTGATGATTACTAAGGCACAATGGCTGCCGCTGCCGGATGTCGTTTCTGTTAGCACTTGTGGCAATTACGACGTAAAAACCGGACTGCTGACTTCCTCTGCCGATTTTCCGCTCTGGAAAAACGAAGCTTTGCGTTCGCAATTGCAACTCCGCCTGAATTTGCCCGTCCATATTGAGCGAAAAGCCGATGCCGGACTTTTGGCAGAACTGCTATTTGGAGCTGTCTCATCGCAAGAGCAAAGCATTTACCTGTCTTTTCAACCGCGAATCCGGGCTGCGCTTTTTTCAGATGGCAAGCTCTATTCGAGTGCCGGTGGTGTGTCGGGTGCGCTTGGCCATATGCAGCTTCGAAACCCGGATTTTAAAGATTTGAGCGGTTTTGACGATTTAAACGACATTGCCAGTGGATCCGGTTTGCTCAAACTGGCAAAACTTCGCCATCCCAACCATTGGGAGGATCAGCTGACAATTGCCGACTTGATTGAAGCAGCCAATTCTGGCGATCCCTATGCGCTCGAAATCGTTGATGAAGCGGCTCAAATTTTCGGCTCCCAGCTTCAAAGCCTGATTCATTTGTTGCGCCCCACCAACCTGATTGTCGGCTACCCCTTTAACTTACTTGGCGATGCCTGGCTAAAACCGATGAGCGATGCGCTTGCCAATTCAACCGGCTTAGGTAAAAACCAACTTCCCCAATTTAGCCATTCTGCCCTCGCCAAACGTCAGCCCGAATTGGAAGCCCTTGCTCCGGCTGTTTATGCGCTGCGGCTTTCATCAAGCCACTAAAATCTCTGACATTTCGCTGATATTTTGTTGATATTTTTCCGACAAACCTTTCTTAAAGTTAAAGCATAAACAGAAAGAAAGATTTGGAGGACCAAATGGCTTACATGATTAGACGATCTCCCTACTGGAGAAATGAAGAAAATTTAGAACGCGCTATGAGAAAGTTCTATGATATGGATACTGAATCATTACCATCGGGTTTCCCGTTGGACGTGATTGAGAGCGATACCGAATATACGGTCAAAGCAAGCGTTGCTGGTTTCGACCCAAACAAAATTGATATTTCCTACGATGATAACATTTTGTCAATCAAAGGCGAAGTAGCCGATGAAAATGTTGATGAAAGCCAAGGTAAATATCATATCCGTGAACGCTACTACGGCAATTTCCAACGAAGTATCTCGATGCCGGGCGTGGTTGATGCAGAGAAGATTTCTGCCGAAACCGAAAATGGTATTCTGGTGGTTCATCTGCCAAAGAAACCTGAGACTCAACCAAAGAAAATTAGCGTCAACGCCAAATAGGCTGCTGACAACAATTACTAAATAATCACTTCTCCCTTGTAAAACACCTCAATTTAGATTGGGGTGTTTTCGTTTTAAGCAAATCCGTTCATTCTCCCTGTCTTTTAGCTATAATTAGGCAAAGCCCAACCGGAGGAGCCAAATTATTATGGAACAGTACCATCAGATGATGATTGAATCGAAGGACGAAGACTAATTGAACGAGCTATCAACCTCTGTCCCTGACATCGTCTTGGCAGGACGTTTGCGCAAGGAATATTTACTTCCTTTTGACTCTCAACCTTATTTGGGCTACGTCGGAGGCAATTTGGCTTATGCGGCTGCAGCTGCATTGATGTGGAATACCAAACCGGGAATGGTGGCTCGCGTTAACCGAGATTTTCCGGAAAGCTACACAGAAGATTTTGACTTCGCCGGTGCAGATCTTTCGGGGATACGACCGAGCACTGAACCGATTGACGATCGTTTTTTCGCCGCTTATGACCGGGAGCTAAAGCCACATTTCGAGAATCCAATTTCTTGGTTTGCTGAAAAACAGCTTCCATTCCCACAGGAATTGCTCAGTTATACGCCCAGTATTCCAATTTATTGCAGCAAAACGGATTATCGCCCCGACAGCTTGCGGGTAACCGATCTCCCCCCGCTATATTTAGAAGCTTCGGCTGCTCATATTAGCCCGATTGATTTTGTTTCGCACAAAATCTTGCCCTCACTTTTCAAAGCCGGCATGGTGCTCACGCTCACCATGCGCGCTTGCAATTGTTATATGGACCCCATTTTCTGGGAAGAAATCCGCTCTTTGATTTCAGATGTAACCGCTTTTATGATGACCGATAGCCAGGCGCTAAAACTTTTCCAGGGCCGAAGCGTGGATTTATGGGAAATTGCCCACATTTTGGCAGATTATGGGCCCGAATATATCATCATCAACACCAAAGACGGATCAGTGAAAATTTGGTCGCGTCTCAACCGTCAACGCTGGATTATCCCGGCTTATTCCACTAAGATAACTGACCCAACCGGAATGTATGATGCCTTTGACGCTGGTTTTTTGACAAGCTATCGCAAGAATTATGACGTTATCGATGCCGCTTTGCATGGTATGGTAAGCGCTTCATTTTGCGGTGAGGGTAGCGGTCCGCTCTTTTTGTTGAATTGTCTGCCTGGGCTTACGGAAGCCCGACTGGCGGTATTGGCACAATCGGTAATGGAGGGGTAGGGCTTGGCAAGGGAGTCGCGCTCGGCAAAGGGGCTTGCTGACCGGGCAGGAGTTGAATTTCATAAAGCCAGGACCAATTTTTCCCGGTAACGAAGAGGCGACCGTTCTCCTCATCGTAGGCAATCCCATTTAGCACTTCACCAAGGTTCGCCATATTCACCGCCGGTTTGAGTTTTTCCAGGTTCAAAATGGTTTCAACGATACCTGTTTCGGGGTCGATGATGGCGATTTGGTCCGAAAGGTAAATGTTGGCAAAAATCTTCCCGTCCACCATTTCTAATTCGTTCAAATTTTGAATAGGTTGCCCATCGCGCGTAACGTGAACTTCTTTGGCAATAAAACCGCTTTGCGGGTCAAGCCAACTCAGCTTGTTACTGCCATCCGACATAATCAGCGCAGAACCATCCGTGGTTAAGCCCCAACCCTCGCTGCTGTACGAGAATTGACCGACAAGTTCAAAAGTTTCGCTGTTATAAATGAAGGCGGTGCCTTCTTTCCAGGTCAGCAGATAGAGTAAACCGTCCAGCTCAATCAAACCTTCGGCAAAATATTTAGCATCCAGAGCCCTTTCTTGCAAAACCTGTCCACTTTCAAGTTCAAGCTTGCGCAAATTGCTTTGTCCGTAAAGACCGCAGCTTTCGAAAAGAAAACCGTCCCGGTAGACTAAACCCTGCGTATAGCAGTTTGAATCATGCGGATAGCGATTGATAACCTCTACATCACCAAAATCGCCCAGCTTAAGTTCGCTCAAATTAAGTTGAGAAGTCTCTGCTTGAGGAGCTTGCTTTGGTTTCAACTGATTAAAAAGCAGCCAGCCCATCGCCAGGACAAAAACAAGCCCTGCCACAATGAGATTCGTTTTATTTGAAGCTTTCTTTTCTTCCATACTGCCTCATTTTAACCGATTCTAAATCTTCCGTTTTGAATCACTATCTTATGCTTCAAATTTACTCGTTGTTCTTGCTCCCTTAGCAGCTTTTTCTTTTCCTAAGTGATAAAATGAAACAAAAATCGACCGGAGGAATTATGACTGACGTACTTGAGCGCTTTTTGCGCTATGTGAAAATTGACACCCAATCAGACCCGAAATCTGAAACGTATCCCAGTACCATGAAACAATTTGATCTTGCCCGCATTTTAGAAGCTGAATTGCGTGAGCTTGGTCTCGAAGATGTAAAGCTGGATAATTACGGCTATGTTACCGCCACTTTGCCCGCCAACACGGACAAAAAAGCTCCGGTGATTGGTTTCATTGCCCATATGGATACCAGTCCGGCGGCATCGGGAAAAGATGTTAAACCGCGAATCATTGAAAATTATGACGGCAAGGATATCATCCTCAACGCGGAATTGAACACAATCCTCAGTCCGGCTGAATTCCCCGACCTCAGCAATCACCTTGGACAAAGTCTGGTCGTTACTGATGGGACAACCTTGCTTGGTGCGGATGATAAAGCCGGTTTGGCTGCCATTATGAGCACTATGGCTTTCCTCAAAGCCCACCCCGAGATTCCACATGGCAAAATTAGAGTCGGTTTCACTCCTGATGAAGAGGTTGGTTCCGGAGTGGATCACTTTGACGTGCCCGGCTTTGGCTGTGATTTCGCTTTCACGGTGGATGGTGGTACGGTTGGCGAACTGGCTTACGAAAACTTTAACGCTGCCGGGGTTGAAATCATCATCCATGGCAAAAGCGTTCACCCGGGTGATTCCAAAAACAAGCTAATCAACGCACTTCAGGTCGCCATTGATTTCCACAACCTCTTACCGGCTTTCGACCGCCCCGAACACACCGAAAACCGCGAAGGTTTCTTCCATATTGTTGGCTTGAACGGCGAGGCAGACGGTGCAAGCCTGGAATATATCATCCGTGACCACGACCGCAAATTGTTTGAAGAGAAGAAAGAGCTAATGCAAAAAGCAGCCGAGTTTATCAATTTGCGTTACGGCAAACCAGTGCTTGAGATTAAAATCAAAGACCAATATTACAACATGTACGAAATGGTTGCACCGCATCCGGAAATTTTGGACTTAGCGCGCAAAGCCTACCGAGCGGTGGGCGAGGAACCGGTTGAAGTGCCTGTACGTGGCGGAACAGACGGAAGCCGTCTTTCATTTATGGGTTTGCCTACTCCCAACCTTTTTACCGGTGGTTATAACTATCACGGACGTTTTGAATATCTTTGTATCGAAGAGCTGAAACTGGCACAACAGGTTTTGGTCGAAATTGCACGTTTGGCAACTGAAAATTAACAAAACCCCTTAAAAGCAAAAGGAGAGCAATTCAAAAATTCGCTCTCCTTATCATTTAACTCAGATAAAATTAGCCACAGCAACCGGATTCACAACCGGGACCGCAATCTTCAGGTTCACAGCCTGCGCAACCGCCTGCACTGTGCAAATGTCCATGAGCAATTTCTTCTTCCGTCGCAGGGCGAATGGAAAGAATCGTAACCTGGAAGTTGAGATCTTTGCCAGCCATCGGGTGGTTCAGGTCGAGTTCAACCGATTCATCGCTTACTGCGGTGGCAACAGCCGAAAAGACATTACCGGAAGCATCGCGCAGATTCATCGGTTCACCCAAGCGGATTTCAAAATCCTCTGGGAAGGATTCGCGGTTGACGTTCAAGATTAAAGTGGGGTCAAACTCGCCATAAGCATCTTTTGCGGCAACAAAGACTTGCTTGCGCTCGCCTTCTTGCATTCCCAAAAGGCCTTCTTCTAAACCGGGGATGATATTGCCATGCCCGTGCAAATATTCTAATAAATTAGATTCAACTTCCTCGCCGTCAACGTTGAGGTTATAAGCAAACTGTGCAACAGTATCGTTTTGAATAGTGTCCATATTTCTCCATACACATTATAGTAGGCTGAGATTATAACAGAAGGCAAACTAAATTTCTCGCATTTTGGTACAGAAGCATTGATTCTAATAAAGAATAGACAGAAAGCGAGCAGGAAACAGGAAACGGGGAAACAGGTAGCAGGAAACGGGAAAAATTCTCAACTTTGGACTGGTTGCTGGATACTTGCCAGCTGCCAACTGCATACTGAAAACTGAATGCTATTAATTTCCTCCTGCACATCACCTTCCAATTTCCCGTTGACTATCAATAAACCCCGTGATATTATTTCAACTTGATGCCCCCATCGTCTAGTGGCCCAGGACGTGGCCCTCTCAAGGCTAAAACCGGGATTCGAATTCCCGTGGGGGCACTTTTTGTTGCAACTTTTATTTGTTTTCGGGTTATATCTCTTGAGGCATCATGGACACAGCTAAAGAACACCAAAAACAGACATTTGAATTTAAATACCCTCGCTTCGTTTTTCAACGCAATGTTTTGAATGGCCTCATCAAGATTCTCTTACCCTTACTGAGCAAATTGAAGGTGAGCGGTTTGGAAAACATTCCCAGTGAAGGTCCGGTTATTTTAGCTGCTAATCACGTTTCAACTTTGGATCCCTTGTTGATTGCGGCTTATCCTAAACGCTCGGTTGAGCCAATCGGCGCCGGTGATATGCCCTTTAGTGGTATTTCCGGTAAACTGATGGATCTGTATGGCTTCCTCAAAGTCAACCGTGGCGCTCTCGATCGTAAAGGGATGAATCAGGCTTTGGATGTGCTTAAACAAGACGGCGTTTTGGGGATTTTTCCCGAAGGCGGAACCTGGAGCCCCGGACAGATGCGTGCCCAAATTGGGGTTTCCTGGCTGAGCGACAAAGGCAATGCCCCGGTTGTTCCAATTGGTTTCAGCGGTTTTCAAGACGGACTTTCTCGCCTACTCACGTTTAAACACCCCAGTCTTGAAATGAAAGTTGGCAAGCCTATTCCCGCTTTTCATTCTGAAGATTCCTCTCTGTCAAACAGGGATGCCTACCAAGCCTATGCCGATATGGTGATGGACCACATCCAGGAACTAATTAATCCGAGTGAGTTTCTGCTCTATCCGGTTCGAACAGATTTTAAGTTGCAGGTTTTGATTGGCTCTGAAGGCTCTCAAATGGAAGAAGTTGAGTTAAAAGGAGCGGGCGCTCTGACTGAAGCCTTTTTTACACCGATAATCATGAGCACACTCTATGAAAACCTAAATAAGCCAGTCGACCCACTTTTACCAATCGATCAAGATCGGAAGATTTCAAAGATGCTTAAAGCCATTCAGGCGATTTTCGAGGTTCTCTCTGATCATCCGGGCTTTTTCACTTTTCGGATGGAACCCGAAATAGGTCGCCAAGTTGAAGAGGCCTTACTTGAGCTAAAAAGCTTGCTCGAAAAAGCAATGCAGAATGCCCAAACTTTGATTCTCAACGCCAGCGGCGAATATTTTTATAGCGACTCACGCGTTGAGCATAAAGCCTATCAATACGTCATCAATCCCTAATTAGCCCGAAGCTTTGAGGTCTTTGACGTTAAATTGCAGCGTTTGCCTGCCATTCCATTCATTAATTTCGATTGCATAGGCAAGGTCAATTTCCTTGGGCATGTTTTCCAGCCAATAACCTTGATTAAAAGCAATCGTATCAAATTGATTCGTTCCCGCAGCGATAACCATCTTGAGATGCCGACCTTCGCTCACCGGACGGGCATTAACAACCCGACAATTGCGGCTGCAAAAAACAGTATCTGGATTGCTGGTCCCGGTTGGTTCGAGGTTGGCTATGTCGCTCAAAATGCCGGGGATGTGCTCAGGTTTGAGCTTGCTGAGGTCGATATCGTAATCAATGGCAAGTTCGGGCATTAGTTCCATTCCAGCCAGTTTTTCATTAGCAATCTGAATAATCCGTTCGCGGAAGGCTTCAAAATTAGCAACTTCCAAGCCCAAGCCAGCTGCGGCAGCATGTCCGCCGTGATTGGTAAGCAAATCTTCACACGCATCCAGTGCTTCAACGATGTTGAATTCGGCAATCGAGCGGCAGGATGCTTTAATTTTTCCATCTTCGATTCGGCCAATAATTGCCGGTTTGTAAAAAGCTTCGGCTACGCGTCCAGCCGCCAAGCCAACCACACCTTCTTCATAATCTTCAGAAATCGAGATAATAATTGGGGCGTTTGGATCTCCCTGATTGACATCGCGGATGACATTTTCTTGAATATTGTGCGTAATCTCTTTACGTTGACTATTCAGATTGTCCAGCTCTTGGGCAAGCTGTCCGGCATGGGCGAGGTCTTTGCTGGTCAGAAGCTCGAAAGCAGCGTAGGCAGAATCCATCCGACCGGCAGCATTCAGCCGAGGACCAATTGCAAAACCAAGGTTGCCGCAATTGAGTTTTTCCATTTTTAGACCGGATGCCTGGATAAGAGAATATAAGCCCTGACGTTGCGTCTTGCGCATAAGTTTCAAACCAGCTTTGACCATTGCCCGATTTTCCCCGTTGAGAGGGGCGATATCGACAACCGTACCGATGCTGACCAAATCGAGCCATTGGCTTGGGTCAATTTTAGGGTTTGGATGGGTTTGCAGGTAAGCCTGAACAATCTTATAAGCAATTCCGACACCGGCAAGCATTTTATAGGGGTAAAAATCGCCTTCTTGGTGTGGATCGATGACCGCATCTGCAGCTGGAACTTCTTTTCCGGGGAGGTGATGATCGCTGACAATCACTTTCATGCCCAATTGTTTAGCAAGCGCAACTTGCTCAATTGAGCGAATGCCGCAATCAACTGTAATAATCAGATCGATTCCTTCGGAATGGAGTTGTTCCATGGCTTCGTTGTTGAGGCCATAACCTTCATCAAAACGATTGGGGATATAAACACGCGGTTTTGCCCCAAGTTGAGTGAAAAATTCGTAAAGGACAGAGCTCGAAGTTACACCGTCGGCGTCATAATCTCCATAGATGGCGATGTTTTGCTGATTGCTAATCGCTTCATGGATTAGGGCAACCGCTTTCGGCATGTTTTTGAGGTTCAGAGGATTCGTGTCGGTCGGCGATTCGTCGCTAAGGTAAGCCCGGGCTTGTTCAGCGCTGACAATGCCGCGATTGAAAAGCAATTGCCGCAAAAAAGGAGGATATTCATTCAATTCACGGCTGATATGGGAGGGAATTAGCGGTGCAACCCGCCAACGTTTGGAGATTGAGTTTGTGTTTGATTCGGTCATAGTTAGCTGTAATTGTAACCCATCCGTTTCCTTTTTCCCGTTTCCTGCTCCTCGCTCCCCGTTTCCTGTGTATAATTTACACCTACACGAAACGAGGACCATGATTAAGACTACGAATTTAACAAAAATTTTCAAAATCGGGAAAAAGGGACAAGACGAGCTGATAGCTGTCGATGCTTTGAGCCTCGAGGTTTACCGCGGTGAAGTTTTTGGCTTTTTGGGACCAAACGGTGCCGGCAAGACAACCACGGTGCGCATGTTGACCGGTCTGATTCGCCCGACTTCCGGCTCGGCTCAGGTGGCTGGATTTGAACTGGGCAAGGATGACACTCAGATTCGCAGGAACGTTGGCTTTTTGACTGAATCACCCGGAATGTACGAACGGCTGACCGCTGAAAAGAATCTTTCGATTTTTGCTGAGCTCTACGACGTTCCGGATGTGGAAGCTGCGGTCAATAAATACCTGAGCATGCTCGGGCTTTGGGAAAGAAGGCATGATTCGGTAGGCAGTTTTTCGAAAGGCATGCGCCAAAAACTGGCGGTTGCTCGGGCTTTGATTCACGAGCCCCAAATTTTGTTTTTGGACGAACCCACCAGCGGACTTGACCCGGAAGCAGCCAAAACCGTTCGCGGTTTTATCGAAGAATTGAAATCCGAAGGGCGGACGATCTTCATGACTACTCACAATCTTGACGAGGCGGAGAAACTTTGCGACAGGGTTGGCATTTTTCAGGGCAAATTGCTCTCGCTGGACAGTCCGGCAAAATTGCGCGAAAGTCTTTTTGGCAGGAAGGTCGTCTTTCATCTAAAAGAAATGAAGGATAGCTTTGTTGAGCAAATTGGCACTATTCCTGACCTTGGCAAAGTTGAAGTGGTTGATAACAAGATGATTATCTCGGTGAAAAATCCCGAAGAAAGCAATCCGTTGATTATCAAAAAATTGGTTGAAGCCGGAGCGGAAGTGCAATTTGTCGGTGAAATTCGGCACAGCTTAGAGCAGGTTTATTTAGAAATGGTCAACAACAGTCAAAGGGGACAAGCATGAAACACATTCTAACAATCATCCGTAAAGAATGGTCTGAAGTCTTCAAAAACCGCTGGGTCATAGCAACAATGACACTTGTGCCGCTGCTTTTCACGGCAATGCCTTTGATTACGCTGGCAACAACCGGCACCGGCTCCACAGGCGGAGCAGAAATGAGTGGTTTGCCGGGTGACCTCTCGGCGAGCTGTCCCGGAATGACCGCGGGAGAGTGCATCCAGGTTTATGTTTTGAATCAATTTATGCTCTTATTTATGATAATGCCGCTAATGATTCCGACCACAATTGCCGCTTATAGCATTGTTGGCGAAAAGACGACCCGCAGCCTTGAGCCACTTTTGGCAACTCCGATTACGACCGTTGAACTGCTTGCCGGCAAAGGCTTGGCTGCGGTTATCCCGGGTATTCTGATCAGCTATGGCGCTTTTGGCATTTTTGTGCTCGGCAGTTCATTGCTTGGCTTATCACCGGCCGTCATGGGCTATATTTTGAGCCCAACCTGGTTGCTTGGAATCTTAGCATTAGGTCCGATTTTATCGGTGATCTCAGCCATTTTTGCGATTTACATCTCTTCACGGGTAAGCGATCCCAGAGTTGCCGAACAGCTTTCCGGCATGGTGGTTATGCCTTTATTGATGGTGATGTTTGCGGTAATGGCAGGGAAGTTGGTTTTGAATATTAGCTTCATGTTGATTACCATTGTTGTCTGTGCAATTGCAGCCATTGGTATGCTCTATTTAGGCACCCTGATCTTCGACCGGGAAAATATTTTAACAAAATGGAAATAATGAAATGAAAAATAAAAAGCTTTGGCTTGGAATATTGTTAATCGTACTGCTTGCTTTGAGTTTTACATCGGTTTTTGCCCAGGATAGTTCCCAGTTTGGGCTTCGTTTGCGCCGGGATTGGGGCTATGGAGCCGGTGCAGATATCCAGGGGCGGGTGACGCTTTCCCTAACAGGCGATACGGGGGAAGTTAGCAAGGTGGTTTTCTCTATGGACGATGCAGTCATCGCTGATTTGAGCGAAGCACCTTTCAGTTTTTCGTTTTCAACCGACGATTACCCTTCCGGTATGAGAAAAATGAGCGCAGAAGTATTCACCTCGGGTGGCGAAAGCCAGGAAGCCTCGCCAATCACTTACAATTTTTTGAGCAAAGAGCAAGCCAGTTCAGCAACCACCAATGTTATCGGGCTGGTGGTTGTGATAATTCTGGTTTCGCTGGGTTTGAGTGTTTTCATTTCGAGCAGAAACAAGGGTTCGGAGACAGCAAATGGCGGAATAAATGGTTTGGCGGTTTGTAAACGATGTGGCAAAACTTTTCCGCGTTCAATTTTGGGTCTGAATGTGGTGGTTGGTAAATTTGAGCGCTGTCCACATTGCGGAAAATGGCAACTCACCCGTCGCGCAAGCCCGGCAGAAATTGAATTTGCCGATTCGCGCAACAAACCGAATGCCGACACTCTGCCGGAAACGAAAGCCGAAAAAGACGAATTAGAGGACAGTAAATATATTGATTCTTAGGCATTGACGAGCAGCAATTCTCATTATGGAACTGCACTCATCAATAATATATTACAACGGTAGTGGCGGGTTCAAGATGCGAGCGGTTTGAAATTGCTCAATTAGGAAAACCCGCCATGTTAAAATCAGGGGATTAATTTGCTTTTCAATGGTTATTTGCAGTTCTTTCACGAGGGGAGGTCTTGCTAAGTTACAGATTATTCAATGCTCACGATTTGGACCTCCCCCTACCCGTGTATATATTTCACGATTTGTATCATATTGAGGGTTACTGTATTACGAGAACAAAAAACTTGAGGCTGGCATGATATGATAAAAACAGTCATAATGAACTTTTGATTGAGAAAAGGAGTTGACAATGTCAGATAAAAGTTTAAAAGTTGCCTTTTTGGTCGCTGAAGGGGTGGAAGATTTAGAATATTATGCCGTCGCAATCCGTTTGCAAGAGGAAGGGTTTGAAGTTCTGACCGCGGCTTTGGATTTGAAGCCGATTAGGGGGAAGAACGGACTGGAGATTAAACCCGACTGCTTGATTTCGGGCTTGAAGGCTGAGGAGCTCTATGCGCTGGTTTTGCCAGGCGGCTGGGCGCCGGATAAGCTGCGCCGCTATGCCGAAGTGAACGATTTGGTCGCAAAGGTGAATGCTCAGGGCAAGGTTATCGGCATAATCTGCCACGGAGGCTTGATTGCTATTTCCGCGAAAATCGTTGCCGGAAAAAAGACCGTTGGTTCGCTTGGGATTAAGGATGACTTGTTGAACGCCGGAGCGGAATGGGTGGACGAAGCCGCCTTTCGCGATGGCAATCAGGTTTGGGGCAGGGTTGTGGCAGACATCCCGGCTTTTAATCGTGAATTGGTGAAAGCCTTAAAGACAGGAACCCGGTAAAGGGAACCAGGAATTTTTTACTGTTAACTGTGCACTACCAACTATATGCAGGATTAGTGCAAAACAGCCTTCCCATCTGCAAAAACATGGTAGAATACTCAACGCTCCGGTAAATATCGGAGACACTATTACACACGCCTTGGATCAGAAGTTCTCGCGTGCCCTGTTGAAGGGTTGGGTGCTTCGCAAAACCAGGCGGAGGCATAACGCAAAGGAGTTATCATGCCAAATGTATCTATGAAAGCTCTCCTCGAGAGTGGTGTCCACTTTGGGCACAGAACCAATAAATGGAACCCCAAGATGCGCC
>Ga0265295_1001893_pt1 | contig 35204 bp, 31 predicted proteins | sample Munlansysbiofilm_FD_192503 | JGI IMG/M metagenome (GOLD analysis project Ga0265295, IMG submission 192503) | Leachate microbial communities from a municipal landfill in Southern Ontario, Canada - Methane capture system biofilm | ecosystem: Engineered > Solid waste > Landfill > Unclassified ... | reverse complement strand
GGTCCTGATCGCTGTGGTCATTGCCAGCGCCGTGGTGCCGACCCTCATCGCCAACGCCTTCTTCATTCCCAGGTACCTCCTTCCCAAAAGCGGAAAGGAATCAACCAAATGAGATGGTTCCCGACACCAAAAGGAGAAAATCATGCTGCCCTGGAAAAAAATACTGATTGCCTTTGATGGTTCTCCGAGCGCGTACAAGGCGTTTGACCTGGCCCTGCAGATGTGCCCGGAGGACAGTCCGGAAATCATCGTGGCCTCGGTGGTCCAGCCGCCGGAACAGGCGGAAATCGTGGAAATGGAAGCAGTGATTGATTCGGCCAGGGAGCAGTTCGCCAACCTTTTTGCCGAGCTCCGCGACAAGGCGGCCGCACGCTCCGGCCCGATCACCACGGAGATCCTCATCGGCCACCCGGCGGATCAGATCGTCCACTATGCCGCCGAGAAACAGTGCGATGTCATTCTTGTCGGCCAGCGAGGAAAATCGAGGATTGAACAGTGGCTCCTCGGTTCCGTGTCCAAGCGGATCGCCACCTATGCCCACTGCACGGTCATCATCGTCAAATGAGCTCTGAAAAAAAGTTGTTCGGCTTCCATAAAAACGTTTTCGGGGCCGGACTCGCCAGTTTTTTCATGGATGTCAGCTCGGAGATGATCTACCCGCTGGTGCCGCTCTTTCTCGCCAATGTGCTGGGGGTGAACAAGTCCGTGATCGGCCTGATCGAGGGAATCGCCGAGGCGACCGCAAGCCTCCTCAAGGTGTTCTCCGGCTGGTTTTCCGATCGGATCAGCAACCGCAAATGGCTCATGACGGGCGGCTACGGCATCTCAACCCTGAGCCGGCCGCTGATCGCCGTTGCTGCCGGCTGGCTGGGGGTTCTTGCTTCCCGTTTCGTGGACAGGCTGGGAAAGGGCATCCGTACGGCTCCCAGGGATGCCATCATCGCCGAGTCGACCGACCGGAGCCGGCTCGCCCGCGCCTTCGGTTTCCACCGGGCGATGGATACCATGGGCGCGGTGGTCGGCCCGGCCCTAGCCCTTCTCCTCCTGGCCTATTTTGACAACAACTACCGGTTGGTCTTCTGGGCTTCCATGGTGCCGGGGGTCCTGGCCGTGCTGGCGATCATCCTGTTCATCAGGGAGAAAAAGCGGGACGGGGCCATGCCTGCCGCCCGGCCCCGATTGACCTGGCGTCGTTTCGACTGGAAGGTCTGGTTTTTTCTCCTCATCGTCACTCTCTTTGCGCTGGGGAACTCCAGCGACGTTTTCCTGATTCTGCGGGCGCAGCAGGTCGGCATTGCGACAGCGCTGGTGCCCGCGGTCTATCTGACCTTCAACCTCGTTTATTCCCTGGCCGCCGTCCCGGCGGGGATGGCGGCGGACCGCTTCGGCAGGAAACGAATCATTCTGCTCGGCTTCCTGCTGTTCTCCGGGCTGTATTACGGTTTCGGCGCCCTGGAGACCCCAAGGGCGATCTGGCTGCTGTTTATCCTCTACGGCCTCTTCATGGGGCTCACCGAAGGGATCCAGAAGGCCTTTCTGACCACGATCATCCCCGCTGAATTCAAGGCCACCGCCTTCGGGGCCTACGCCGCTTCTGTCGGGCTGGCCGCCTTTCCCGCAAGCCTGGTAGCCGGCGGGCTCTGGGACCATGTCTCTCCCGCCGCCGCTTTTTATTACGGTTCGGCGACGGCGGGACTTTCCGCCCTGTTGTTCGGCATCTTTATCATTGCCTGCAGGGTGGCCGAATCACGACCATCAAACACGACGGCATAAAAGGAGGGATCATGTCACGAATAGAAAAAGTTATGTCCCGGGAAATCCTTGATTCACGCGGCAATCCGACGGTCGAGGTCGACGTGGTGCTGGCCTGCGGCGCCAGGGGACGGGCCGCCGTCCCGTCCGGGGCATCCACCGGCATCCATGAGGCGGTGGAACTGCGTGACGGCGACCGGAAACGGTATAACGGCAGGGGCGTGCTCCAGGCGGTTGCCAATGTCAACGTGGAAATAGCCGATGCGGTTGTCGGCCTTGAGGCCATGGACCAGGCTGTCGTGGATCGGACCATGGTGGAGTTGGACGGTACCGCCAACAAGTCGAGATTAGGCGCCAACGCCCTTCTCGGCGTCAGCCTGGCTGTCGCCCGCGCCGCCGCCGGCGCCGCCGGTCTGCCCCTTTACCGCTACCTGGGAGGCGCAGCGGCCAACGTCCTGCCGGTACCGATGTTCAACATCCTGAACGGCGGCGTCCATGCCAACTGGCAGGGCCCCGACCTGCAGGAGTTCATGATCTGTCCGGTGGGCGCGCCATCGTTCCGGGAGTCCCTGCGCTGGGGCAGCGAGACCTACCATGCCCTGAAAGAGGTGCTCAAGGACAGGGGTGTCTCTGTGGGAGTGGGCGACGAAGGCGGCTTCGCACCGGCGCTGAAGATAAACGCCGAAGCCCTGGAAGTGATCATGCAGGCCATTGAACAGGCAGGCTACCGGCCGGGCGAGGAAATCGCCATCGCTCTCGATCCGGCCTCCAGCGGGTTCTACGAGGACGGCCTGTACCATCTGCGGACCGAGGAGCGCAGGGTCACGGCCGAAGAGATGGTTTCGCTCTATGCCGGATGGACCCGGGAATTTCCCATCCTGGTGATTGAGGACGGCCTGGCCGAGGATGACTGGGAAGGGTGGAAAATACTCAACAGGACCCTGGGCGGTTCAGTCGAACTGGTGGGCGACGATCTGTTTGTCACCAACGTTGAACGGCTTGCCCGAGGCATCGAGGAGCAGGTCGCCAATGCCGTGCTTATCAAGCTGAACCAGATCGGCACCGTGAGCGAAACCATCGCCGCCATCCGGATGGCGGTCAAGGCCGGCTGGGGAGCCATGGTCTCCCATCGCAGCGGCGAGACCGTGGACTCGTTCATCGCCGATTTCACCGTCGCCATGGCCACCGGCCATCTTAAGACCGGGGCGCCGTGCCGGGGAGAACGGCTGGAAAAGTACAACCAGTTGCTGCGCATTGAGGAGGAACTCGGCGCCGGCGCAGTGTATGCCGGCCGCCGGGCCTTTGTCCGGTAAGGAACAAACGTGGCACCATGTGCGGAGACGAAAAACTACAAGACATATTGACGGCGGCGGCCGCGTTTGTCCTATCGCGGCGAAAGGACACCGGCGGCTTCGGGGCCACCCCGAGGCTGCCGGCCACCATCCAGGATACCTACCATGCCCTGCAAGTCCTCGACCTTGCTCAGCGGTATAACGTAACTGCGGGTATGGGACTTGCCCCCGCGACGGATGTACATCTGCGATCCTACCTGGATCGTTGCCGCCGGTCTCTGACCCCCGGGGCCGCGACGACTTTCCACATGCTGTGGTGCTGCCGCGTCGCCGGGCTGGCAGTCGATGGGGTGGCGGTCGAGGCAATGGTTACCGGCAGGATGGGGGACGCCGATGCCCTGGACGACTGGTACTACTGGGCCAGAATCCTGGTGGAAGTGCTGGAGCGAAAACCGGCGCTATTCCCTGATGACCACCGCCTCGCCGCTGTCCTGGACCGTGCCTGGCGCGGCGTTGACGAGGCCTGGATGCATATGTATCTGCACAGGCTGCTCAGGAACAGCCTGCCCCAGGCCGCGCCGAAGCTTATTGCGTGGTTCCGGGCCTCCCAGAACGGTGACGGCGGTTTCGGGTTTTTTCCCGGCACCACTTCCTTTGTCGAGAACTGCCATTACGGTCTGCAGGCGCTCAAGATTCTGGGCGCGGAGCCGGCCGATCCGGAAAAGGCCCGCCGTTTTGTCACCTCATGTCAGACCGCCTCCGGGGGGTTCGGCCGCGGTCTCCGGGCCGCGCCGTTTCTCGACGCCACCTGGCATGCCGTTGCCGCGCTGGAACTGCTCAACTGAAATGATGAAACGGGGGGCTTTGCTTGCCCTTCCTTCCCCTTTCTGCTGCTGTTCCTTTTTTCAGGCCGCTCCGCACTGGTGAGGAAAATATCGGCGCAGCGGTGGGGTGCACAGCGCCGTAGTTCGAATGTTCGTGAAAAGATCGCACAGGCCGCTTTGGATGACCCGGATGCGGCGATGCGTTTCATGACAACACAAGGACGTACAGCTGAACGGACAGTACCGTCCCGCCGGCATCATGGCCGTGATGGAGCAACTCGGGATCTTGGCAGTCGTCCCGCGGATCAAGACGAAAGAACGGGACGGCTGTTCAATGATCCCGAGTTTGTCCGTTGATCAGCTACTGGTTGTTGAAAATAACCGCGCTGGCGATATTGTACCCCTGGGCATCGGTGCCGGCAACCCCGAACTCAACGGCGATGGGCTTCTTCAGGGACATGGCCGTGAGGATCGTGGCCATCATCTGGTCGGTCCCGGTGGAGCTGAGGGTCATCCAGCCGTTCTTGGTACCGTAGGGAACTATGTTGCAGTTGACAACCTGCAGGCGGACAAAGGAACCGTAGGGCCCGATCTGTTTGGGGGTGCATGCCGCCCAGTCAGCGAACGCATTACCGGCGAGCAAGGCACCGGCAGTGAGCAAACCGGCAAGAGCAAATGTCATTTTTTTCGCTTTCATTGTCAGAACTCCCTGGAATAGTAATTGATAAAAACCCATTTTCATTTAAGCAAATCATGTGCCTGAATGGCGGCCTGCATGCGGGAATTTTCCGCATGCGCCCGCAACGGAGGAATGCCGGTCAAAAAATACAGTCCCCGACCCGATCAGGACCAGAAGGGCTGCGGCCAGGGGGGATATTCTTCGCCTTAAGGTCACATCGAGTGTCCGATGGCGCCGGATAGTGGTGTCCGATATGTTCGGATGAAATTGCAGGGAAAGGTTGGGGCAGCCAGGGTTGATTGGAGCGGAAGCAGGAAATTGTGGATCACAGAATCTGCGACAGGAATTTCTGCAGCCTGGGGTGTTCGGGATTTTCAAAGAAATGTTGCGGGGTGCCGGTTTCGAGAATGCGGCCCTGGTCCATGAACACCACCCGGTCGGCGGCTTCCCGGGCAAAACCCATCTCGTGGGTGACCACCACCATGGTCATGCCCTCGCGGGCCAGCCGGGTCATGACATCCAGCACCTCGCCGATCATTTCCGGGTCGAGGGCTGAAGTGGGTTCGTCGAACAGCATGATCTTGGGACCCATGGCCAGGGCCCGGGCAATGGCCACCCGCTGCTGCTGGCCGCCCGAGAGCTGGGCCGGATAACTGTCGGCCTTGTCGCTGATGCCCACTTTTTCCAGCAGGTCCATGGCTGTTTTCTCCGCCTGCTGCCGGGAGATTTTCTTGAGCTTGACGGGCGCCAGGGTCAGGTTGTGCAGGACCGTCCTGTGGGGGAACAGGTTGAAGCTCTGGAACACCATGCCCAGTTCCATGCGGATCCTGTTGATGTCGCTGGCGCCGTCGTACAGGTTCATGCCGTCAACGATGATGGTGCCGGCGTCAATGGCTTCCAGGCGGTTGATGGCCCGCAGCAGGGTGCTTTTTCCCGAACCGCTGGGACCGATGATCACCACCTTTTCGCCGGGATAGACATCCAGGGAGACGTCGTCCAGAGCCTTCATGGCGCCGAAATATTTGCAGATGGAGCGGATGGTTATGATCGGCTCAGCGGCGTTCATGACGGCTCAGGCGCTCCTCCATGATGCTGACCAGCTTGGACAGGATGAGGGTGATGATCAGGTAGATGATGGCCACCATGGTGTAGGTCTCAAAGTAGAGAAAGCTTTCCGAGGCGAATTCCCGCCCCCGGCGGAGGAGATCGGAAACGGCCAGGATTGAAACCAGGGAGGTGTCCTTGAGCAGGGCGATGAATTCGTTGCCCACCGGCGGCAGGATTGTGCGCCAGGCCTGGGGCAGGATAACGTAGAACATGGTCTGGGCGCGGTTGAAGCCGAGCGACAGGGACGCTTCGGTCTGGCCGTGGGAAATGGACGAGATGCCGGCCCGGAAGACTTCCCCCATGTAGGCGCCGTAGCAGACGCTCATGGCGATGATGGCAGCCGCCATGTCCGGGACCCGGACAAAGCGGCCCAGGGCGTAGTAAATGTAAAAGAGCTGGACCAGGAGGGGGATGCCCCGCACCACCTCCACATAGGTGGAGGCGGCCAGGTTGATGAGCCGGTTGCGGGAGAGGCGGCCGAGTCCGGTAAAGAGACCGATGATGATGGCCAGCCCGATGGAGGCGAAAGTGACCTGAAAGGTGACGATAATGCCGTCCGGGAGAAATCTGATCAGTCGCAGGTACGGGTCCGGCTTCAGGACCAGCAGGAGGATGAGCGCGGAAACGGCGCCGACAAAGGCAATCCACCAGGCGGAAACCAGTCCCCTGTCCTTGCTGCGGGGGATGGCCGCTCCATCCCCCACCTCGATGATGACGGGTTTTTCAGCCATAGGCAGGGCTTATTGACCGATCCATTTTTTCTGGAACTCCTTGTCCAGCCCCTTGTCCTTGACCGCCTGGATGCCCTTGTTGACCAGGTCCAGCACCTCGGTGTTGCCTTTTTTGACGGCGATGCCGTAATACTCGATTTCCCCGGTTTCGATGACTGCGGCGATTTTTAATCTGGTCTTGTATTTTGCATTGGCCAGGGCATAGTTGGCGGCCACCGGATCATCGCAGACAACCGCATCGATCCGCCCGTTGAACAGGTCCTCGATGGCCAGGCCGACCTCGTCATATGTCTTGGAAACGATGCCGTCAACAGCCTTGACGGCAAAGGTGCCCGTGGTGCTGATCTGCGACCCCACTTTTTTTCCTTTCAGGTCCTCCAGGCTCTTGGCGGTGCTGTCGATGGGCACAACCAGGGCCTGCCGGACCTTGAAATAGGGCTCGGAAAAATCCATGACCTTTTTGCGCTCTTCGGTGATGGATACCGACGAGCAGATGGCGTCGTATTTGTCGGAGTCAAGGCCGGCGAAGATGCCGTCCCAGGCAACCGCTTTGAATACCGGGGTAAAGCCCGCCTCCTGGCCGGCGGCTTTCATGAAGTCGATGGCATAGCCGACGATCTGCTTATCGGCGTCAACAAACTCCATGGGAGGCCAGGTCGCATCGGTGGCAAAAACGATCTCCCGGTTTTCCGCCAGGGCGGTTGCACACATCAGCATTCCGAAGACCAGCGTCAGTATCGTTTTCCTCATCAGTTTTCCTCCAGTGAGAAGTTGAGTGATTCCGTACGAAAAGCTCAGATACAAATAATTATAGCATGAGAGTGATGTCCTATGAAATAGTAATTGCCATGCACTGTACATGCCGTATGCTTTTCCCGGGCGACCGGAGGCGGTATTCCGGTTCATGTCCCTGTGTGTCCCGGTGGAACGCCGAATGGAGGGAAGCGGCGGCCGTGGTATCCGCTGCCTGTTCAGCGGGGCCGGGGAGTGAGCAATTGTGAGATCAGCATGCCGGCCAGCATGAAACCGCAGCCGAGAATCGCCCGGACGCCTAATGTTTCGCCGAGAAAAAACCAGCCGGCCGCCACCGCGAAAACAGCCTCGAACTGCATGATGATCGCGGCATGCGAGGCCTGGGCGTGTTTTTGCCCGGCCACCTGGAACGTAAAGCCGAGCCCGACCGAAACGATGCCGCCGTACACCAGGTCAAAAGCAGTTGCCGAAATCGCCGCGAGGCTGATGTGCTCGGTGAGGAGGCCCGCGCATATGCTCAACAGGGCGCAGACAAGGGCCTGGCCGAAGGCCAGTATGAAGGAGTCGATCCTGGGGGACAGCCAGCCCATGGACAAGACCTGCAGTGCCCAGACAAAGGCGCAGGCCAGAATCCAGCCGTCCCCGGGCGCCAGCGCAAACCCCTGGGTGGCGCTGAGGAGATACAGGCCGATGATCGCCAGCAGGGCGCCCGCCCAGACCCCGGTCCCGGCCCGGTAGCCGAACAGGGAGGCCAGCACGGGCACAATGATCACGTAGAGGCCGGTGATGAAACCGCCCTTGCCGGCGGTGGAGGAAATCAGCCCGATCTGCTGGAGATTGATGCCCAGGAAGACCAGTATGCCCGTCAACAGGCTGGCGCCCAGAGGGAGCCATTTGCCTGTTGTTCCGGGGGTGCGGAGGATGACCGCCCCCCTTTTCCGGTAGCGGAACAGGGCGAAGGGCAGCAGAAAAAGGGCGCCGAGGAGAAAACGGAAACCGCTGTAGGTGAACGGTCCCAGATGGTCCATGGCTGTCCGCTGGACGACGAAGGTCGTCCCCCAGGCAAAGGCGGCCAGAAACAGATACAGGTTCCCTTTCAGGGGTCGAAGTTCCGCCATGGAAACGTCCCGTTACGATCTGAAGATTCTGCCGGGATGGAAAACCCTTGTCCCGAATACCGCCCGGCGTGCCACCAGGATGTGCCTGCCTTTGCGGTTGGATTCCCGAAGGCCGTCACCAGCCTCCACCCCCTCCTCCGCCCCCTCCGCCGCCTGATGACCCGCCCCCCCTGCTGCCGGACCTGGATCCCGGCGCGGTGGAGGAAGAGGAAACGGCGGATGCAAGGGAAGATCCCAGGCTCGAGGCCAGCGCACGGGAGGAGAACGGCCGCCGGCTGTTGTACCAGGTTGGTTCATACCTTCCTTCCTGTGCCATTTGCGCGAACACGGAGCTGAACTGCTCGGTCCATTGCTGCTCGACATCAAGGGCCAGGGCCCAGGGAAGGAATCGTTCAAACAGGGCCGGTGTCTTTTCCGGGGGATTGAGGATGTTCAACCGGTCCTTTTCGGCGACGGACAGGTAGAGCTTCAGGCCCTCGAGTTGATCCATGACGTTCCGGCCGTGAATGGTGGGCGCCCTGAGCAGGAGGAAAAAGACGATGTTGACGGCGAGGAGGACCAGCAGCACGATTATATTGACCAGCGAGATGGCGCCGGCCATGACAACGAAACCGAGCAGCCATCCGCCCAGGAAGGGCAGGGAAAAGATGGAGAGGAACAGCGCCCCGCCCTTGTCGGTAATCTTCGCCCGGCCGGAAAGGGCGGCCTTCCAGGCTTTATAGAGTGAATACAGCAGGGTGGCGCAGCCCATGGACCACAGCGACAGCCAGATCGACATGAATCCGGCGATCTCCCGCTGGTCCGCAGTCAGAATGATGGCGCCGATCACCAGCAGGGTAAGCAGCAGGCCGGGGATCATGTACTTCGTGTTCAGCTTGAAATGCAGCGCGGCAAAATCAGTCTCCAGAGTTTTCTCCAGGGCCTGCATCGCCTCCCTGATGGTCCGGTGGTTCTGCTGTTTGAGTTCCACCAGGTCCCGGCCGGCAAAGAGAGCGTGGGCGGTTTTTTTTTCCCCCCGGGTCAGCACGTCGGGGTTTGCCTTGATTGCTTTCGACAGGGTGAACGTCTTTCCGTCGTCATCAATGATGAGATACTTTTTGACCGCCATGTTGACCAGGGCGGCGGTGAACGTCTTGTCGTCGAAACCCATTTTCATGACATAGCGCGCGGCGGCGGGGGTAAAGCCCTCCGGCGGCTCGAAACGGGGAATGATGGTCCCGGGCTCGGGATCTTTTCCCACCCTGGACCAGACGGCCAGGTAGTAAAAGAACAGGATGCACAGGCCGGCGGAACCAGCCAGCAGAGTGAGGTTGTCCCGGAGGAAATACGAGGTTTCCTCCTGCCTGGTCGGTTCGGGGACAATTCCCTTGGGCCAGGCGACGGCCACGGTCAACCCCTCGCCCGGACCGAGAGGGGCGGTGGTCCGGAAGGTGATGGAATGGTCGGTCTGCTCCGTGATTTGCGCGTTCGAGGCCGTGGAGCCCATTCTGCCGGTATAGGTGCTGGTTTGCAGGATCGTTGCTCTCTCAGGCAGGATGATGGTCGCCGCCGCCGTGTCAATGGGAAATTCCCAGTCGTTGCCGGTGACGTTCCAATAGAGTTCGTCGTAGTCGGCAAAAAAACCTATCTGCCGGTCGGTCTGGTAGGTGATGGCGTACGTGTAGGAGCCGGGATCGAGAAAAACATCCGTGTCGCCGATATACAGCCTGACGCCGTTGCCCGCCTGTTCCGTGTGGTACGGTTCCGCCCGTCCGTCCCGCGTCACCTCCAGGATCTGGAAGCCGACCCTGACCCGCGCGCCGGCCCGGTTCCGATAGTTGGTGGGAAATTCCCGGTATATGCCCCTTTTTATCCGGTCGCCCTGGGCGATGGCGGTAATTGTTTCGGTGACGGTCAGGTCACCGCTTCGGTCGACATATATCCTGCTGTCAAAGTCTGTTATGCGTTCCTGAGCGCTGAGCGGCGCGGCCGGGGACAGCAGGAAAACGACGAGACACAGGACTGTCCCGGAAATCGAGGCAAAAATGCGCATGGGTCCTGATCAGGGCTGAAAATTGACCCTGGGCACAGCCCGGTCGCCTTCGTCTTCGATTTCGAAGAATTCGCCTTTTTGAAAATTGAAATACTTGGCGACAATGGAATTGGGGAAGGTCTCGATGCCGACGTTGAGGTTGCGGACCGTGCCGTTGTAGTAGCGCCGGGCCATCTGGATCTGGTCCTCAATTTCAGCCAGTTTGGCCTGCAGATCCATGAAGTTCTGGCTGGCCTTCAGGTCGGGATAGTTTTCGGCCACGGCGAACAGCCTGCCCAGGGTCTGCGTCAGGGCCGATTCGGCGGCGATCTTGTCACCGATGCTGCCCGCGTTCATGGAGCGGGTGCGCAGTTCGGTGATTTCTTCCAGCACGCCGCGCTCATGGCCCATGTACCCCTTGACCGATTCGAGCAGGTTGGGAATGAGGTCCGAGCGCCGCTTGAGCTGGACGTCGATGCCGCTCCATCCCTCATCCTTCATGTTGCGGAGCCGGATCAGTTTGTTGTAGACGGCGATGAGCCAGAGGACTGCGGCAACAGCGAGGGCAAGGAGTGAGAAGAAAAAAATCGTCATGGCGGACCTCTTGTCTGGGTGTGGACGGTTGCAGCGGAAAGAGTGGTTTCCAATATTGAGCAGATTATAGCAGAGAAGGGATGCCGGAGAGAAAATTATTTGCAGCGGCTGCGGTTTTTTTCAGTGGTGGTGATCAGGCGGGGCGGGGAAACGCCGGCCGGCTTATTTCATCAGCCAGGTAATATTCTCGAGGAGGTAATGGAGGGTGACGGTCTGGCCGGGAAGCAGGGCTTTCCCGTTGAAGTTCAAGTCCGGCACGTTGGCGACCAGGCGGTGGTCGCCGCAGACGACGTGGATGCGCGGCTCGCTGGAGTGCCTGTCCAGGTAGATGCCGATGACGGTGCCGGTGAGCGTATGGGCGGCATGATCGGGCAGCGCGTTGGTCAGCTTCAGGACTTCCGGAGCGATGACGGCAATGCTGTCCGGGCCGGGTGGAGAGGGGACAAGAATGAACTGGCCGTCGGCCAGTTTCTTGCAGAATTCCTGGCGGTCATTTTTCAGCCAGGGGCCCAAAAGAATATTTTCCAGGCTGCAGTCGAGGATTCGGCCGTTATACTGGTAGATAACGGAGTCGCAGAGGTCATTGAGCCATGATTGATTGTGACTGGTGATGACCAGAGTTGTTCCCCACTCCTTCCTGGCGAGGAGAATGGCCCGGCGGATTGCCCGGGCGCTTTCCATGTCCACGCTGGCGGTGGGCTCGTCGAGCAGGAGGCAGAGAGGTTTGAGCACCAGCCGGGCGGCAAGGGCGACCCGTTGTGCCTCGCCGCCGGACAACTGGTGCCATTGCCTGGCGGCAAAGGAGGAATCGAGCCCGACCAGGTCCATGGCGGCGGCGACGTTGTCCCGCAACCCGGTTTTCCGGCCGCGAATTTTCAGGCCATAGGCAATATTGTTGAAGACGTTGCGGGTGAGCAGGTGCGGGACCTGGGGCAGCATGGTTATCTGTTGATGCGCTTCGGCGTCAAAGGGCAGGACGGCCCGGCCCTGGAAATAAACCGTTCCTGACGTACATCTTTCGGACAGCGACAGTATCTTGAGCAGGGTGCTCTTGCCGCTGCCGTTGGGGCCGGAAAGACCGGTTATGGTGCCCGGGTCAATGGACAGCTCCGCGACGTCAAGGACGGTGCGGTCGTTGTACACCTGTCGGACATCCCGCAGCCGGAGCAGGGGTTCCCTGGTCATGTCCTGCGCCGCAGAAAGGAGAGGGAAAAGCTGATGACAAAGGCAATGGCCAGGAGGACCAGGCCGAGGGCGATGCCGGAAGCAAATTGTCCCTTGTTGGTTTCCAGGGCAATGGCCGTGGTGATGGTCCGGGTGTCCCACTTGATGTTGCCGCCCACCATCATTGAGATCCCCACCTCGGTCAGGACCCGGGCCGAGGCCGTAATCGCGGCGATGAGGATGCCGAGGCGCGCCTCCACCACGCTGGTCAGGAATATCTGTTTCTGCGAGGAGCCGAGGGAGATGAGGGTCAGGCGCAGGGAGCGGTCGAGGCTTTCCACCGCCGTTGCGGTCAGGGCGATGACCACCGGCAGGGCGAGGATGGTCTGGCCGACCGCGATGCCGGTCAGGGTAAAGAGCAGGCCGAACTCGCCCAGCGGCCCCCGGTTGGAGATGAAGGCATAAACCAGGAGGCCGATGAAGACGGTGGGCAGGGAGAGCAGGGTGTCGACCACGGTCCGCACCCCTTTCTTGCCCGGAAAGTTGAGGTAGCCGAGCAGATATCCCAGGGGAATGCCGATCAGCAGGCTGACGGTCATGGACATGGAGGCGGCCTGGACCGTGGCCCAGACCGCCGAGTAGGTCTCCTGGTCGCCCTGCAGGAGCAGGACGAAAGCTTTTGCCAAGCCTTCAAGGATAAATTCCATTCCCAAACCCACGGGTATGATTGAGAGTTAATTTCCCTCAGCGTTGGGGAAGAAGAGCTGTTTGCCTTCCAGCTTGAAAGCGGCGATGGCGTTCTGTCCTTCCTTACTGACCAGCCAGTCGCCGAACTTGCGGGCAAGTTCCTGCTGGGCCTTGGGGCAGCGTTCCGGGTTCACCTCGATGACGGAGTACTGGTTCAGCAGCTTCTGGTCACCCTCGGAGAGAATCCTGAGAGGCGGGTTGCCGCCGAGGTTGGCTTCGTAGGAGATGTAGGTGCCGCGGTCGGTCAGGGTGTAGCCGGTCTGCTCGCCGGCGATATTGATGGTGGCAAGCATCCCCTGGCCTGCCTGCCGGTACCAGCCCTCCTTGTCGGGGACGGCGTTTACGCAATCATTCCAAAGGGCCAGTTCTTTCTTGTGGGTGCCGGAATCGTCGCCGCGGCTGACAAAGACGGCCTTGCTGTCAAGAACCGCCTTGAAGGCGCCGCAGGTGTCCTTCCCTTTGATGCCGGCCGGATCGGCCTCCGGCCCGATGATGATGAAATCGTTGTACATGAACTGCCGGCGGTTCAGGCCGAACCCGGCCTCGACAAAGGCCTTTTCCGCGGCAGGGGCGTGCACCATGAGGACATCGGCATCGCAGTTCTCCCCCAGCTTGAGGGCCTGGCCGGTGCCGGTGGCCACCCATTTCAGTTCAATGCCGGTTGCCTCCTTGACCAGGGGCGCCATGTATTCAAGCAGGCCGGTGTTGTCGGTGCTGGTGGTGGTGGCCATCATCAGCGGCCCCTGTTCCGCCTGGGACGCCGACGCGCAAAGCAGCACGGCAAAGAGGAGAGAGAGGATGGTCGGGAACGGTTTTCCGTACAGGTGCTTCATGATGCTGTCCTCCTTGATGTTGAGACCGGTTGCGGCCGGCTTCAGGTATGAATGGGAACAATTCCTCCATGGTTTATAGTCGAGTTTCTGGTCTGTGTCAATGTTGACATACGTGAAAATTTTATTAATTAATTAAAATATGCTACATTGATACGTACCTTTGAAAATCAGATACAGGAGTTGCCATGCCGGTTGCAAAGAAACACTTTGTCATCCGTTCAAAAATCTGGATCGAGGACGACGACGGCAAGGTGGTGTTCGGGGATGGGCGATACCGCATCCTGGAAGTCGTGGATCGGCTGCAGTCGCTGCAGGCCGCCGCCCTGGAACTGAAAATGAGCTACAGGGCGGTCTGGGGCAGAATCAGGGCGTCGGAGAAGCGGCTGGGAAAGCCCTTGGTGACACGGGAGGGAAAAGGGTCGAAACTGACCCCTTTTGCCGAGAAGCTGATGGTCCAGTACAGGAGGCTGCAGGAAACGATCAGGGAGGAGTCGGATGCGATCTATGACAGCCTTATTTCCGACTATCTTGATCAATGACGCACGGCCCGCAGCAGCCGTTCGGCAGCCGGCTTCATAATATTTTCGCCTGAATCCGCCCGGCCGCTTTCTGCCCTGGGGAAGGAAACGGCTGTTCGCGGAAATCACAGGGAACGGAAAGGTGCGCCATGGAAGAAATGCATTCCGGAAGGTTCGCTGACAAGACAGAGCAGGCAGGCTATGAACAGCGCTTTGCGCAGCTGACGGAGGCCATCCGCTCCGCCCCCTCCCCCAGTGCGATCATGGGCAGCCTGCAGAAGGGCCTGCTGGATGTCTATGAAGTTGAAATGGCATCTGTTTTCCTTGTCGACGCGGTCAAGCAACAGCTCGTCTCCTGGATTGTCCTCCCCGGCACCGTCCTGCATAAAATCAGGGTTCCCATCGACAAAACCAGCATCGTCGGTCATGCCGCCGCCACAAGAAGCGCTGTGGTCGTCAACAACGCCTATGACCGGGAGGAACTGGGGCGCATCGATGCCCAGCTTCAGTTTGACTCCTTCTGGGACGCCAAGGCAGGTTCCCGCACCAGGCAGGTGCTGGCGGTTCCCATCCTGTTTGAACGGTCGCTCATGGGCGTGATTCAGTTGATGAATCGGTGCGACGGGGCGGATTTCACCCCCGGCGACGTCCGCCGGATTACCGATCTGGCGGAAATTCTGGGCACAACCTTCCACAAACTGCAGCGCCCGGCTTAAGGAGCGGTGGTCATGCATCCCCGCCGGCCGGAAGCGTTCACCGAAAAGGAGCCGCCATGGATGAAGGGATGTCAGCGGTGAAAGCAAACCTGACGCTCATCGGCATGCCGGGGGCGGGCAAGAGCACGGTGGGGGTGATCCTGGCCAAAAAGCTGGGAATGGGTTTTGTCGACACCGATGTGCTCATCCAGGTGCATCAGCACAAAACATTGCAGCAGATCATCGAGGAGGGGGGTCATCTCCATCTCAGGGCCATAGAGGAACAGGAAGTTCTGGCTCTGGACGTCGAGAACCACGTCATTGCCACCGGGGGCAGCGTGGTTTACAGCGAGAGGGCCATGGCCCGTCTGCGAAAGATGTCAAGGGTAATATTCCTTGAAGTCGGTTTTGAGGAGCTGCAGAGAAGGATCCACAACTTCTCTACCCGGGGGATCGCCAGGGCCAGGGATCAATCGTTTGGCGATCTTTTTGCCGAACGGCAGCCTCTCTACCGGCAGTATGCGGAGATCACCATCGACGGCTCTTTCCTGGACCAGGAGGAACTGGCCGCGCAAATCATCCGGTTGCTCTGAAAAAAGACAGGCCGGCAATCAACGGCCTCCCCCCGCTCACAGAATTCCTCCGCCCAATACCCGGTACAGGGTCACCAGGTTGGCCAGCCGGGAGAAACGGGTGATAATCAGCCCCTGTTGGGCGGTGTAGAGGGAGCGCTGGGAGTCCAGTACCGCCAGGTAGCTGTCCACCCCTTTTTCATAACGGGTCCGGGAAAGGCGGTAGCTCTCGGCGGCGGCCTCGGTCAGGGCCTGCTGGGCCGAGAGCTGTTCATCAATGGTGCCCTGCTGGGCCAGGGCATCGGCCACCTCCCGGAACGCCGTCTGGATCGACCTCTCGTATCTGGCCAGGGCAATCTCCCTCTCGGTCTCGCTGACGCGGTAGGCGGCCCAGGTACGGGCGTCGAAGATCGGCATGACGATCTGCGGCGTAAAGCTCCAGGTTCCCGTTCCGGAGCCGAAGAGGCCGGAGAGGTCGTCGCTGGCGGTGCCTATGGCAGCGGTCAGCGCGATGCGCGGAAAAAAGGCGGCCCGGGCCGCGCCGATAAAGGCGTGGGCACCCTTGAGCTGATGTTCCGCGGCCACGATGTCCGGCCGCTGGAGGAGAACATCGGAGGACATGCCCGGAAAAATGTCCTGGATCGGCACAATGGCGGCCAGATTCTCCGGCAGCAGCTCCTGGGGCACCGGACGGCCGGCCAGCAGCTGCAGGGCGTTTTCGTCCTGGGCCACCTGCTGGGTGTACAGGGCCAGATTTCTCCGCGCCGTCTCCACCGGAATCTGTGCCTGCCTCAGATCAAGTTCGGTCGCCACCCCGGCGCTGAAAAGTTTGTGCACCAGATCATAGGATTCCTGCTGGGCTTCAAGGGTGGACGCGGAAAGCTGCATGTTCTCCCTGTCCGCGGCCAGGGCCAGGTAAGCGCCTGCAACTTCGGCGATCAGGGCGATCCGGACACTGCGCCGGGCTTCTTCCGTGGCCAGATATTCTTGCAGGGCCTGGTCCTTCAGGCTGCGGAGGTGCCCGAAGAAATCGATCTCCCAGGCAGCGACGCCCAGGTCGATGCTGTACTGCTCCCTTGTTCGCTGCTCGCCGGAGCCGATGAGGTCGGCGGAGCGGCGCTGTTTGCCGCCTCCGGCGGAGACATTGACGGCGGGTAACAGTTCGGCCCGCTGGACGCCGTACAGCGCCCGGGCCTGTTCCACATTCAAGGCGGCAAGCCGCAGGTCCCGGTTGTTTTCCAGGGCCATGCCGATGACGGCCCGCAGGCGCGGATCGGCGAAAAATTCCTGCCAGCTCAGCTCCGGGACCATTGTTGCCTCTTCCTCGGCGGCGGGCGGCAGGTACGCATCACCCTGCGGCCACTCGGCGGGAACAGGGGCCGGAGGCTGGCTGTATTCCGGAGCCAGGGTGCAGCCTCCGGCAATGAGGATGCCCAGGCCCGCCAGCAGCAGCCATAATCGTCTCTTCATAGTACGGAATCCCCCAAGTTAATCTCGCTCATCTTCAACATGTTTCATGGTGACGTCCTTTCTGCGCCGTCCCAGGGCCTTGTAAATCAGAACGTAAAAGAGCGGCGCGAACAGGGTCACCAGGAAAGTGGAGGTCACCGTGCCGCCGAGCACGCCGGTGCCGATGGCCCTTTGCGCTCCCGCGCCGGCTCCGGAGGCCAGAAAGAGGGGCAGGATGCCGAAGCCGAAGGCCAGGGAGGTCATGATGATCGGCCGCAGACGCAGTTTGGACGCCTCCAGGGTCGCCTCGATCAGGCCCGCCCCCTGGTCGAGCCTGGCCCTGGCGAACTGGACAATGAGGATCGCGTTCTTGGTGGTCAGGCCCAGGGTGACCAGCAGGCCGATCTGGAAATAGACGTCGTTGGACATGCCCCGCATACTGGAAGCGATGACACCGCCGATGGCCCCCAGGGGCATGGTCAGCAGGACGGCGATGGGAATAGGCCAGCTCTCGTACAGGGCCGCCAGGCAGAGAAAGATGACAAAAATGGAGAAGGCGTAGAGGATGGGCGCCTGGGAGCCGGCCATCCTTTCCTGGTAGGAGAGCCCGGTCCAGTCATAGCCTATGCCCTGGGGCAGTTTGGCGATGAGTTCCTCCATGGCGGCCATGGCCTCTCCGGTGCTGCGGCCCGGGGCCGGCTCGCCCCAGATATTGATGGAGGGAAAGGCGTTGTAGCGCTCCAGCTTGGGGGACCCAGTGGCCCAGCGGCCGGAGGCGACCGAGGAAAAGGGGACCATCGCTCCCTGGCTGTTGCGCAGATAGAGTTTTTCCAGATCCTGCGGCAGCATGCGGTGTTCGGCATCGACCTGGGCGTACACCTTCTTGACCCGCCCGGCCTGGATAAAGTCATTGACATAGGCGCTGCCGAAGGCGGAGGAGATGATGTTGTGGATGGAACTGATGGGAATCCCCAGGGCCCCGGCTTTGTCCCAGTCCACATCGACATAGTATTCGGCCACGTCGTTCATACCGTTGGGCCGGACCCTGGTCAGGCGGGGATCCTGGGCCGCCATGCCGATGAGTTGATCGCGGGCCGCCATCAGCTGGTCATGGCCCAGGCCGCCGCGGTCCTGAAGCTGGAGATCAAAACCGGTGGCCATCCCCAATTCGACCACCGGCGGCGGCGGAAAGGCGAAGACCATCGCTTCCTTGATCTGGGAAAGGGCCCCCATGGCCCGGCCGGCGATGGCGTCGACCTTGAGGTCCGGCCGCTGGCGCAGGTCCCAGTCCTTGAGCTTTATAAAGCCGAAGGCCATGTTCTGACCCTGGCCGCCGAAACTGGCGCCGGCGACGGAAATGACCGACTCGACCGCCTCTTTTTCCTCCTCGAGAAAATACGCCCGCACCTTGGTCATGACCGCCTCGGTCTGCTCCAGGGTCGAACCCGACGGCAGCATGGCCTGGACCAGCAGGGTTCCCTGGTCCTCATCGGGGATATAAGAGGTGGGCATGCGCTGGTACAGGTACCCCATTACCGCCGTGATCAGTACGAACACGGCCAGGTAGCGCAGTTTTCTGGCCAGCACCCGGCCGACCAGCCTGACGTACAGCTCCCGGGCACCGAAAAAAAAGCGGTCGAACCAGCGGAAAAAGGGGCGCAGGAACCGCACCGCATTGTCCGCCGGCTGATGTCCCTTGGGCACGGGTTTGAGGATCGTCGCGCACAACACCGGGGTGAGGATCAGGGCGACGACAACCGACAGGAGCATGGAGGAGATGACGGTGACGGAAAACTGGCGGTAGATGACCCCGGTTGAGCCGGGGAAGAAAGCCATGGGGCCGAAAACCGCCGACAGCACCAGGCCGATGCCGATCAGAGCGCTGGTGATCTGCTCCATGGATTTGGCGGTCGCCTCCCGGGGCGAAAGCCCCTCCTCGGTCATGATTCGTTCGACGTTTTCCACCACCACGATGGCGTCGTCCACCAGCAGCCCTATGGCCAGCACCATGGCGAACATGGTCAGCATGTTGATGGAAAAGCCGAACAGTCCGAGCACGCCGAAGGTTCCGAGCAGTACCACGGGCACCGCGATGGTCGGAATCAGGGTGGCCCGGAAGGTTCCCATGAAGAGATACATGACCACAAAGACCAGCAGCACCGCCTCGAACAGGGTTTTGAACACCTCTTCGATGGCCACCCTGGTGAAGGGGGTGGTGTCAAAAGGATATATTACCTTCACCCCCGGAGGAAAAAACTGGCTCATCTCCTCCATCTTCTTTTTGACGTTGTCCGCTGTTTCCAGGGCATTGGCGCCGGCGGCCTGCCGGATGGCCATGGCGGCCGAGGGTTTGCCGTTGTAGTTGCCGTAGATGTCTGAGCGCTCGGTTCCCAGCTCCGTGCGGCCGATGTCGCCGATACGGACCACCGAGCCGTCCGGATTGGTGCGGATGGGAATGGCGGCAAACTCCTCAGGGGTCTGCAGGAGGTGCTGCACGACAATGGTGGCGTTCAGCCGCTGGCCCTCCACGGCCGGGGCGCCGCCTAACTGACCGGCGGAAACTTCGACGTTGTAGGCCCGGAGCGCCAGGATGACATCTTCCATGGTCAGGTTGTAGCTGGTCAGCTTGTCGGGGTTGACCCAGACCCGCATGGCGTACTGGGAGCCAAAGTTTTCCACCTCGCCGACACCCGGCACCCGGGAGAGGATCTTTTCCAGGTTGGACTGGGCGTAATCCCGCAGGTCATCGCCGTCCATGCTGCCGTCTTCGGAGATCAGACCGACCATCATCAGGTAATTCCGGGTCGATTTGCTGACCTTGACCCCGGAGCGCTGCACCACGTCGGGCAGGCTGGCCATGGCGAGCTGCAGTTTGTTCTGCACCTTGGACCAGGCGACGTCCGGATCGGTTCCCGGCGCGAAGGTCAGCTCGATTCGGGAGGCGCCGGAGGACGAACTGGTGCCGGAGAGGTAGAGCATGTCGTCCAGGCCGGTCATCTTCTGCTCGATGATCTGGGTGACGGTGTTTTCGACCGTCTCGGCGGAAGCGCCCGGGAAAAAGGAGTAGATGGCAATGGCCGGCGGGGCGATGGGCGGATACTGCGCAACCGGCAGGTTGTAGATGGCCAGTCCGCCGGCCGTCATCATGATGATGGCGATAACCCAGGCGAAAACCGGGCGGTCGAGAAAGAATTTTGACAGCATCACCTGCCCCCTTCATCCGATTTGTCAGCTGATTCATCCAAGGGGCAGGCGGGGGCGTTCGGATCCTCCTGCGTTCCATCCAGGGAGGCGGCCTGCACTTCCATGCCCGGCCGCAGCATCAGCAGCCCCTCGACGATCAACTGATCACCGGGATTCAGCCCCTCGGCAACCAGCCATTTGTCACCGATGGCCCGGTCGAGGGTGAGAGGCCTGATGGCGGCCTTGCTTTCGGCATCAACGATGAGGGCATAGGGATTCCCCTTGGGGTCTCGGGAAACTCCCTGCTGGGGAATGAGGATGGCTTCCTCGCAGATCCCTTCTCTGATCACCGCCTTGATGAACATGCCCGGCAGCAGCACGCCGTCCGGATTGGGAAAGATTGCCCGCAGGGTCACCGAACCGGTGGTCGGGTCCACCGTCACGTCGCTGAACTGCAGGGTGCCCTCCAGCGGATAAGGAGTGCCGTCTTCCTGAATAAGGCTGACCTTGTTGCGGCCGTCATCCTCATTTCCCTGTCCGATCAGCCCTTCCTCCAGGCGGCGCTGCAGGCGCAGCAGTTCGGTGGTGGATTGGGGCATGTCGGCGTAGATGGGGTTCAGCTGCTGGATGGTCGCCAGGGGCGCGGGTTGGTAGGCGGTAACGATGGCGCCGTCGGTGACGCTGGATCTGCCGATGCGGCCTGAGATGGGCGCGGTTATGCTGGTGTATTCCAGGTTGATGTCGGCCGTTTCCACCATCGCCTTCCAGTACTCGACATCGGCTTTGGCAGCGGTCAGGGCGGCAACCGCGTCGTCATAATCCTGACGGCTCACTGCATTTTCGGCCACGAGCTGCTCGAAACGGTCGGCCCGCCCCTGGGCCGAGGGCAGGTTGGCTTCCGCTCGGGCAAGGGCGGCACGGGCGTTGGCGAGGGCCGCCCGGAAGGGAGCGGGATCGATCTGGTAGAGGACCTGACCGGCTTCGACGTCTGATCCTTCGGTAAACAGCCGTTTCTGGATCAGGCCGTTGATCCGGGGCCGTATCTCCGCAATCCGGTAGGGGGAGGTGCGTCCCGGCAGCTCCGAGGTGAGGACGATTTTCTCCAAACGCACGGTGACCGTCGACACCTGAGGAACGGGAGGCGGCGGCGGCTCGGCGGTATTCCTGTCGCAGCCGGCAACCAGCATCGCCGCCGCGGCGGCAAAAACGGCAATGGCAGCCAGTTTCATTCTCTTCATCGATTGCATAACTGTCCCTGTTCAATAATTATTTCCGACCCCCGGGCCGGTTGTTCCGTGGCTGTTTTTCTTGTTATTGCTGCGTCCCATCCCCGGGGGCATCCGGATGAGCGAAGCGGGAAGCGGGTTCCCTGATCGCCTGCCAGCAAGCCTCGACGATTCGGGCGATGAGGGCGTCGTCCAGGGTAATGAAGCCGAGGATGTGATCCCGGGCCACGGCAATCAACGGGCCGAAGGCCAGGGCAAAGTGAACGGCCAGCGGCAGATCCTTGATTACCCCCCGGGCGGCCCCTTCCTCGAAAAATATGCGGATCAGGTCGCCGTGGTTCCATTTCCCCATGAATTTGTCCCGCCGGACCGCCACCCCGTACGGGGAGTTGTGGAACTGTTCCAGATAGCGGAATTCGCTGGGATTGTTGATGAAATGGTGCAGGAGCCCTCCGCCGATGTGCTGAAACCGTTCCCGGAAGGATTTTTTCACCGGGTACTCTTTCATCAGGACCTGGACCACTTTCTCTTCCAATTCCCGGTACAGTTCGGTGATCAGGACGTCTTTGTTGTCGAAGTAACGGTAGATCGTCCCGGCTCCAACCCCGGCTCGATCGGCGATCATGGCCATGGATGCGCCATGGAAGCCGTGCTTGACGATAAGTTCGAGGGCCGCACCGGTGATCTCGCTGCGTTTCGACTGTTTTGCCATGAGATTTGTGCCTACGATATAAAAGCGGAATGAATATTCATTCCGCTTTTATATCTTCCAACGCCGTTCTTGTCCAGTTTTTTCTGCCCAAAAACCGAAAGGGGACCGGAAATCCTGCCGCTTCGGCAAATTCTCCGGCCGCGGGAGAAGATTATCCCAGCCGGCCGGCGATTTACTCAGTGCCCGGTGAGGACGGCCTCCGCGGACCGGGGAGCAGCATGGGCACCCTCCGACGGTAGGCAATGTAGCGCTCGCCCAGTTTTGCCGCAAGCCTTTTTTCTTCGAGCAGGGCGCCGACAAGCAGGTAGGCGGTCAGTATAATCCGGGTCAGGAGGAAGACGTCGGTGATCTCTCCGAAACCCCAGATAACGGCTATGCCGCCGCTGTACCACGGGTGGCGGATGCGGGCGAGAATGCCGTCGGTGCGGAAGGCCAGGGGCGGAAGAGGTTTGCCGCGGCGCATGCTGCGCCACTGGGTGATGCCGAGAAAGAAGCGCAGGTCATACGCCCGGGCACCCAGGTACAGCATGACCAGTCCGTAGATGAGCAGGGCGTGCCGCAGGAGGCGGACGGGAAGCCCAGCCTGGAGCAGCACGGCCTGCGGCAGGGAGAACTGGTACAGGAGCAGGGGAATGAGGGTGGCGAGGCTGAACAGGGCATACAGGACCCTGTATGCCCCGGCATGACGGCCAAGCAGCCGGTCGGCGATTCTTTCCGCCGGCCGGCCGATCAGCAAACTGTGCAGGACGCACCAGGCAATCCAGAGGAAGGCAAGCAGAATCAATGTGCAGCAGTCAGGGCCCCGAAACCGCCCGCCGGTTATCTGCGCCGGTTTTCAAAGAGAAGTTTGCGCTGCTTCCTGACCGTCGAGTCCGGACGATAGATGACGATCTCGCCGGGAGACGGGTATTCAATGACGGTGTTGGTGTGCTGTGAATACCATATCCCGGCCTTTTGGCCGTCCGGGGTCAGGATCCAGGCGCCGTAATAGGGGAACTTGATCCTGTAGCGATTGTCGATGATCCTGTTCCACGAGCGCAGGAGCTCCTCGGTGGGGGTTACCTCGTGCCAGTGGACACTTTGGCGAAAGGTGTATTTTTCGTCAATGGCGATGATCACGTCCGGCTTGGCTTCCGGACCGGCATAGTAGTATCTGTGCCCGGGGAGAATGGTCGCGCTCTCGATGATGTCATTCACCTCCAGCGAACGGGACAGGAGCAGGGGTTTTCCTGTCACACCGGCACAGCCTGCCAGGATCAGGGCGGCGGCCGACAGGATGATGCAGCGGATCAATGTTTTCATAACTGCCTCCCGGAAAAGAGTCTATTGATTACGAAACGTCCTTACCATATTACCATGGTGCAGCTCGTCCTCCATGTCAATGGTGTGACAGACCGGGCAGTTCAAATTGGCGCCGATGGGGAAGGGATTGTTCTGATACTGGAGCGGCTGGAGGATGTCCCGGTTGCCGTTGTACGGGTTCAGCGCCGGATAGACGGCATGGGGGCTCCCGTGGCAGGCGGGGCAGCGGAGCATGCCGCTTTCATCCGTCCGGTTCCGGTACAGGTCTTCCGTCCCGGCGGTCCACCGGTTGAAGGTGGTGTCGTCCTCTGGAGGCTCGAAATCCAGGTGGCAATGAAGGCAGTCGGGCAGGTTGTCCCACGGCTGGCGGGGCGCTATGTCATCAATGGCGGCGAAGTTTGCGGGCCTGATGTTTTCCAGCAGATCGGCGGCATGGGGTTTGCCGTCCTCCAGCTCCGCTTTCAGAAGACTGATGGCCAGATCCTCCATCTCTCCATGGCAGGAGCTGCAGTCGAGCCCGAGCGTGCTGTGTATGTCCCGATACGCCCTGGTTGCGCCGCCGCTGTCGGCCGGATGGCAGAGAACGCAGTACCTTGACCCGCGACCCGCCATAAAACCGGCGTGGAAGCCGTGGATGGCGGCGGAAAGGTTCAACTGTTCACCGTTGCCTGGAGCGTTTTGGGAGGCATCGGCGTGGCAGCGGCTGCAGAGAACGGGTCCGGTCTCTGCAAGCAGGGCCTGAAGACGGGTTCCGCTGATCCGGTCATGGGCTTCCAGGACATTGGCGGCTGTGACGTCCGCTATTCCGGCCCGGCCGTCAATCTTCCAGGGACCGCCGTGGCAGACGCGGCAGCCCATTTCCGTGGAGACCGGGGCGGCGACCCTTGTCCGGGCCACTATTTCGCCTGCGGCATTGACGGCTGTGAGCGTTACGGCCGGATAGGGCAGGAAACCGTTGTCCACCGTATAGGGAACGACGGGCAGCATGTCGGCGGTGAACACGTTCCCGCCCCGGGTCATGGTGCCGGTTAACCCGTTCCCGGTCAGGCCTGTATCTTCGGGGATTTGGACATTGTAGAGTGCCTCGGCGTTCTCCCAGAAACTGATTCGGGCGGCGGGCTGCAGGAATTCCCCGTCCACCGCGTAGGAGAGGGTGACGCCGTCCACCACGACTTCGGGGGTCGGCCCGCGGCGGATAAGCTGCGCATTGACGGTAACCCCGGGGGGCTCGATCATCCAGATGGTGCTGGCGTCGGTCATGCCTTTCATGCCCATGCCGCTCCAGGCCAGGAGGACATATTCGGCTGCCTCGGCATCGAACTCCGGCACCGGGTCCTCGGGGATGGTTTTGAGGGCAACGTCCTCCTGCCTGTCCATGCGTCCGTTCAGATTGACACCGATATAGTGCGCCAGGGCCCGCCGTTCATCGGCGGTGCCGGCAAAGGGGGGCATGTAGGGACTGACCGTGTGAATGCCGTTGATTTTCGCCTCCAGGCCGGAGGGGGTGTAGTTCCGGGTCAGTTTCCTGATGTCGTTGAGGGGGCCGCCGATGGAATGGCAGGGCAGGCAGAGGATGTTGAAAATTTCGCGTCCGGCATCGGCGGTGTTCTCCCCGGTGACCGAGGAGTTGCGGGTCCATTTCGCCTCGCTGAGCAGGCCGTTCTGCCGGACCCGTTCCATGTCCGCGGTCCGAATCGAGGTCGAGTACATATAGCCGGGGATAATATACGGCCGCCGGCCCGCTTCCCGGATGAATTCAAAAGAACCCATGTACAGGAGGCCGATGAGGAGCAGCAGTCCCGCCAGCGGCCGGGTGACAACCCCCGGCATCCGGATGGCCATGAGCAGTCCGCCGAACATGAGGGCCGGTCCCAGGATGGTGAAGGCAGCCAGGTAGATTCTGATTTCCGGCATGCGCTCGAAGATCAGGCTGCGCAGATCCATGGGCAGGGACGCCCGGTACCACCAGGCCGAGGCGAGGAAGAGGAGGAAGGGCGCCATCAGCCACAGGGCGCAGTAGCGGACCATCCGCAGGCGCAGTTGTTCATCCTTGATGCTGACCGCCGTCAGGAACCCGTAGAGGCCGGCCAGCATGAAGGCCAGAAAGGACCGGAAAAACAGGGCCGGCCAGAAGGTGGGGTTGAACAGGCCCGACCAGAAATTCCGGTTCTCAAGCCAGGCGCCGGGGGTCAGCATGAAATCGATGATGCCGTTGATGAAGAAGAGCGACATCCAGGCGCAGGCGAAATAGATCCAGCCGATGGCGACATGGTTGCGGTCGTCCATTCTGCCGAAGGTATAGTAGTAGATGAACAGGGAAACGATTTCGGCGGTGAAAAAGACCCATTCGATACCCCAGGCGAAAACGAAAATATGGATCAGTTCCGAGGTTGCCGCCGGGTTGAGGAGGGAAATGGTGAACCAGATGCCGACGCCGGTCAGGCTGCCGGCAACCATGGTCAGGAGCAGGAAGAAGCGGGTGTGCCGCCGGACATAATCGACGATGGTCCGGTTGCCTTCCCTGATGCCCTTCATTTCCGTCACCACCAGAAACAGGCCGCCGCCGACGGCAAAGTGGGAAATGTACACATGAACAACGGCCATAACGGCGATGAGCAGGCCGCCGCCCGCCGCGTCGAGCTGCCAGACCGGGTAATTCATGATTGCACCTCCCCGGCCTTGATGGTCCGCCAGGCAAGTTTCAGCATCCAGCCGATGAGGAACGCCCCGCCGGCCAGAAAGAGCAGAAAAACCAAAAACGGCGAGTATTGCGGAACAACTTCCAGCTCCGAGACCGAGAACCAGGGTTTGAGGTAGGCCGCCCGCACCAGGTCCCGGATCAGGATCATGAGGAAAATGGTGGGCAGGATGGTGGCGAGGGCCCGCATGACCCGGAACTGCATGGCGGAGATGACGGAGAGGGCGCCCAGGACGATGCCGGCAAGGAGCAGCACCGCGGCCAGAATCCCGCTGCCGGTCGACACGTCGAACACTTCCGGCCGCAGGCTCCCGAAAAACCAGAAGCCGAAACCGAAGTTGACGATGGTCGCGAAACTGAACCAGTAGCAGCCGGAACGGACCAGGGGCGCGGCGTCCCGGTTGCCCCGCCGGTGCCTGAACTCGTACAGCAGGGCAAAGCTCAGGCCGCCGACCGCGACGGCGGCGGTGACGAAATGGAGGAAGCGGGGAATGAAGGTCGGGTCGCCGAAGTTGAGGAGCAGTCCCGCGGGCCGGTCGAAGTAGCGGGTCCAGGCCTCGGGCCGCTGCATCAGGGTAAAATTGCTGGACATGAAAAAGGCCACCGCCAGCATCACCGCAGTCGCCAGGCCGATCACGAGAACCCGGCCGCCGTGCAGCGGCTCGTAGTTGTACTTGAAGATATAGGCCAGATAATAGCCGGCCATGAGCAGGAAGATGACAAGAATCCAGAAGTTGGCCATCAATACCGAACTGGTATAGAGGAAATGGCCGTACAGGACCTGCACGAAGAGCAGGGGAGCAACCCCGAAATTAATGGTAAAGGCGATGGTAAAAGGTATTTTGCCGGATATCTCGCGGGAGAGCGGGTCCGGTTCCCCGCTGCGCCGCAGAAGGTTTGCGAAGGCAATGAACGCCGTTCCCAGCATGACGTTCATCGCCAGGACATGCAGAAACAGGGTGACGACCAGGAGGAACTGGAACCACCCCCAAGGCACCTGCAGGCTTTCAGTTGCGGGAATCAGAGCGGAAGGGTCCATGGCTGCCTCAGTTGCTTGACGAACGATGGCCGATGTATTTTTGTCCCGATTCCGGGCAGAATCCGGCAGTCCGGTCCCGGCATGTTCGCGGGCGGATTTCACGCACGGCGCGAGACCCGGCCCCAATCCATGTCCAGGGGACCGGGGACCTGACATTTCACCGTAGCACAGAACGGTGGTCCTTGTCGAAAGAAAAGGAAGGCGGAACCGGAGGCCGCATCCTGCTTTTCAGCAGGAGCAGCCCCCGCCGAAGGCATGCTTGCTGAAGGAGGGGTCCGGTTCCATGGGGTAGTCGCCGTTGTAGCAGGCGAGGCAGAACGAATCAGCGCTGAGGCCCGTTGCTTCCACCAGCCCTTCGAGGCTGAGGTAGGTCAGGGAATCGAGATCGAGATACTGACGGATTTCCTCGACGGATTTTTTGCCGGCAATCAGCTCCTTGTTGGAAGGAAAATCGATGCCGTAGTAGCACGGATTGCAGGTGGGCGGACAACTGACCAGCATATGCACTTCCCTGGCCCCGGCGTTGCGGAGCGCCCGTACCCTGCTGCGGCCGGTGGTGCCGCGGATAATCGAGTCCTCGATGATGATGACCCGTTTGCCCTGCAGCAGGGATCGGACCGGGTTGAGTTTGACCCGGACCGAGAAATCGCGCATGGACTGGGTGGGCTGGATAAAGGTCCGCCCCACATAATGGTTTCTGATCATGCCCATTTCCATGGGGATGCCCGATGCCTGGGAATAGCCTATGGCGGCGTAATTGCCCGAATCGGGAAAGGGCATGATGAAATCCCCGTCGATCCCGGCCTCCCTGGCGAGGATTTCGCCCATCCGCTTGCGGGCGGTATAGACGTTGATGCCGAACACGTCGCTGTCCGGCCTGGAGAAGTATACGTGTTCGAAGATGCAGAAGCTTTTTCTGCGCGGCGGCCAGGGAAAATGGGAAGCAAGGCCGTCATTGCTGATGATGAGCACTTCGCCGGGTTCGACGTCCCTGATATATTCGGCCTCGACCAGGTCAAAGGCGCAGGTTTCCGAGGCAATGATGTGCGCTCCGTTTTCGAGCCTGCCGAGGCACAGCGGCCGGAAACCGTTGGGGTCGCGGACGGCGACCATGGTGTCGCGGGTCATCAGGAGAAGGGAATAGGCCCCCTGGATGAAGGCGAAAGAGTCGCTGACGGCCCGCAGCAGGCCGAGGTCCAGGGAACGGGCCAGGAGATGGATAACGATTTCGCTGTCCATGGTCGTCTGAAATATGGATCCCTTCCGTTCCAGATCGCGGCGCAGGGCGATGGAGTTTACCAGATTGCCGTTATGGGCGACGGCCAGCGGACCCCCCTTGTGATGCACCATGAACGGCTGGGTGTTGACCATGGTGGACTCTCCGGTGGTGGAATAGCGGACATGGCCCACCGCCATGTGGCCGGTCAGTTTCCCCAGGGTGGTCTCGCTGAATACTTCGGGGACCAGTCCCATGCCTTTGTGAATGGCGACCTTCTCGCCGTCGCTGGCGACGATCCCGGCGCTTTCCTGGCCGCGGTGCTGCAGGGCATAGAGCCCGAAATAGGTCAGCTTGGCGGCGTCCTGGTGGCCGAAAATGCCGCAGATGCCGCATTCGTGCGTCGGTTTGCCGGATTGACAGGCATGTGGGCAGGAGGGTTTCATATGTTGTTTCCTACAGCTGGACAGGGGGATATCGTCTGCAACAGGCCAAAAATTGTGCAGGCACAAAGATTACCTCTTTGTGCCTGCGGGCGCATCCATGCTTTTTCTTCAGGCTCCTAACAAACAGATCAGCGCAATTTTTTCAAGAAAATATGCGTTCGGATCAGTGACACTATAAATATATGCATGGCTGCCGTGGTCCGCCAGTCATTCTTTCCTTTACGGGAGGAAAAAAAGGGAGGGCGGGGCGAAAGTGGGAGGGGGCGGAAAGGGCAGCAGGCCGGCGGCAATCGGGCCGCGTCCTGCCGGAAGCCGGGTATGGCTGCGCACTCCGATATTCCTGTTTTTTTTCTTGACTGCCCGCGTGCGAAAGAGTAAGGATTCCATCCTTGCCAATTATGGACAGAAATGGACAGAAATGGACAAACTTTTCATCGGGGTCCGGGAGCTGGCCGGCAAAATGGGAGTATCCGAGAAAACCATCTACCGCTTGCTGAATGACAACCAGATTCCATTCGCAGTCAAGATCGGCGGACAATGGCGGTTTCGGATAGATGCCGTTGATAACTGGCTTTCCGCGCAATACCGGAGCGATCAGGGAACAGGTCGTGTTAATTACGGCGTCACTGTTTTCCAGGCTTTGCACAATGGAAGCATTTTATACCGGATTCATGGAAAAGACAGGGATGAGGCCCTCGATGAGGTCCTGACGGCGATTCCCCATGACTCCACTTTTGATATCCAGAACATTAAGCTGTCCGTTCTGGCCAGGGAATCATTCGCTTCTTCCTGTCTGGCCCGATTTGCCTGCATGGCTGCCGGCTGCGAAAGGCCCATTTATATTGAAAGGTCGCTCATAATCCTTGCATTTCTCGAGGAGCCGGCGGATTTCAAAGCCCTGGACGGAGAACCGTGCGAGGTCATTTTTCTCGTTCTGGGTGCGAATGGTGTGGAGCAGGCACTATTGGATACACGTCTCCGGCGCCTGGTGATGGAGCGGGCGTTTACCGACGCGATCAGGAGGCAGCCGGGGAGAAAGGAACTCCTGAACGCAGTTGAGAAACTGGAAAATACTTTTCTGAAGAAAAAAATGGTCCTGTAAAACGTCTGCACGGTGGCCGGGGTAATCAGGAGATGACCTGAGAACCTTCGGGAAGCGGGCATTTTGCATGGCATGCGACCGGAAAATGATCTATCTTTCTTCTTTTTTACTGATCGGGACGGGCGGGATTATCCCGCTTTTTTTAATGCACCGTTTCAGCCTGATGCGTCTGGCAGGACCGGCCGGAATCGGGTCAGGCTGTATTGTCGGATTTGTCTGTTCGTTGACTGACCTGCTTGCCGCAACGACCCGGACCGTCTCGTGGGCGTGGCTCGGCTGGCTGCCGTTGTCGTTTCGTATCGACGTCTTGTCGTCATTTTTTCTGGTCCCGATATTTCTCATCGGCCTGGCGGCAGCCGTGTACAGTTATCACTACCTGGATGACAGGGCCCGGACACTCAGAACAGCCGTTCACTCCTTTTTCCTTTCCCTGCTCATCCTGTCCATGGCCCTGGTCGTCATTGCCGATTCCATGATCAGCTTTGTTCTGGCCTGGGAGGTCATGTCCGTCGCTTCCGCGGCTTTGATTCTGTACAATTACGGCGAGAAGGCAAACCGCAGGGCGGCGTACAGGTATTTTATTTTTTCCCAGGGCGGCGGCCTGTTCGTTCTTGCCGCATTCGGCCTTCTTTTCAGCGCCAGCGGCAGTTTCAGCCTTGCGGCCCCGGCCGCGCTTCCCCAGGACGCGAGGTTGGCCATTTTTCTTCTGGGATTGATTGGTTTCGGCTCAAAGGCCGGCATCATGCCTCTTCATTTCTGGCTGCCCTATGCTCATCCGGCTGCCCCGAGCCATGTTTCGGCGCTCATGTCCGGGGTGATGATCAAGATCGGCATTTACGGTATTCTCCGCCTCTATCAATGCGTTGCACCGGATGCGCATATTGTCGGGCCGCTGCTCATCATTCTCGGGGCCTTTTCCGGCACGGTGGGTGTTCTCTACGCCCTGGGCCAGCATGACCTGAAGCGCCTGCTCGCCTATCACAGCGTGGAAAATATCGGCATTATCCTCGTCGGCATCGGTGTCGGAATTCTGGGCATCTCGGCCCAAAGGCCTTTTATCGCCCTGTTCGGTCTCACCGGGGGGCTTCTTCATGTCTGGAATCATGCCCTGTTCAAGTCGCTTCTGTTCATGGGCGCCGGGAATGTTCTCCATGGTGTCGGGACCGTCAATATGAACCGGCTTGGCGGATTGATGAAAAACATGCCCAAAACCGGCATCCTCTTTCTGGTCGGTTCCCTGGCCATCTGCGGCCTTCCTCCCCTGAACGGATTCATAAGTGAATTCTTTATCTTTGTTGCCGGGCTCAACGGGACGGGCGCGGGGCTTGAACCCATGCCGTTCCTGTTTATTGTCCTGGCCGTGCTCTCACTGGCCGTCATCGGAGGCCTTGCCGTGGCCTGTTTTACCAAGGTCGTGGGGGTGGTTTTTCTTGGCGCGCCGCGCACGGAGGCGGCTCTTCATGCCCACGAATGCAGGTGGACAATGATTGTGCCGATGATCTGTATCGGGGCGGTCTGCCTGGCCATCGGCCTTTTTCCGGGCATTTTTTCCATGCCCGCGGTCATGGCCGCCGGGGGCATCATGGGGGGAGACGCACCTGACATCACGGCGATTCTTGATTTGAGCCGGTCCATATCATTGGCGGGGGGCGGGTTTCTCCTTTTCCTTGGTCTGCTCATATATCTGCGCCGTCTCCTGTATCGCAGCAGGCAGGTTGCCCATGCGCCTACCTGGGGCTGCGGATTCACCGCCCCCACGGCACGAATGCAGTACACCTCCAGCTCCTATGCACGATCCATCCTGCAATTTTACCGGCCCTTTACCCGGATCAGGGAGGAATACCGGGAGATTGAATCCGTCCTGCCGCCCCCCGCAGCATATCGTTCTCACCTGGTTGACCGGATGGAGGATTGGGGCGACCGTTATATCGGGCGCAACATCGAAAGGTTCTGCAGCCGGCTGCGATTCATACAGCACGGCTTCATCCAGTTCTATATCGCTTATATTGTCGTCGCACTGATCGTCCTTCTCCTTTACCAGCTCGTACGGTAGCCATGATGACACCATTCCTGGGCGCGATTTTTCTTTTTTTCGCCTCTCTTTTCCTTGCCCCGTTCCTGATGGGCGTGATTCTCAAGGTAAAGGCCTTTTTTGGCGGAAAGAAAGGGCCTTCACTGCTGATCAAGTATCATACCCTTGCGAAATTGCTGCGGAAGGGATCTGTCTACAGCCGCTCGACAACATTCATCTTCGGGCTCGGGCCGCTGGTTTCCCTTGCGGCCTCCCTGACCGGCCTCGCTTTTCTGCCGATCGCCGGACAGAATCCGGTGTTTTCCTTTCCGGGTGATGTGGTGTTTGTCTGGTATCTCTTCGGGCTCGCCCGCTTTTTCGTGGCAGCGGCGGCTCTGGATACCGCCTCTCCCTTTGAGGGCATGGGTGCGGCACGGGAGGTATTCTTCGGGCTCCTGACCGAAGCAGCCATTTTTCTTGTTTTTCTCCAGTTTGCCTTTCTGAGCGGCCAGTACAGCCTTGCCTCGTTTCTGGCCGGAGAAGGGGCGATCAATATCTTCAGTCGGGAAGGCTTCCTCCTGGTGCTTATCGTGCCGGCGATTTTCTTCGTCATGCTCACGGAGAATGCCAGGGTCCCCGTGGATGACCCCGCCACCCATCTCGAGTTGACGATGATTCATGAGGTCATGATCCTGGATCACTCCGGGCCGGACCTGGCGATCATGGAAGCCGCCGTTTTCGCGAGGATGTTCTTTTACGCGGCGTTCATCGCGGATCTCCTGCTCCCGGGAGGGTTTGGTCCGGGAATGCGAATTCTCCTTTTTTTCCTCCTTCTGCTGCTGATCTATCTGGCAATCGGGGTGCTGGAGTCGATCACCGCCCGTCTGAAGATGGACCAGGTCCCTAAGTTCATCCTTACATCCTTTGCCCTGGCCTTTTTTGCGATCATTCTTTCACTTGAGGTAACGCCGTAATGGGACATGTTGATATTGTCCTCTCGCTTATTTTCCTCTCCATCCTGATGTCGCTGGGATCGAGTCGGCTTCTGGAGCTGATCAGGGTCATGAGTTTTCAGGGCGTGCTGGTCTCCCTGGTTCCGGTACTGATTGAACCGCAGTATCAAACCATGAGTCTTGCGGTGGCCTTTGCCTCCCTGATGCTGCTCATCAAGGGAGTGCTCATTCCGCTGATGATCTGGTTTGCCTTGCGCAAGGTTTCGATTCGGAGAGAGGTTGAACCCCTGATCGGATATCATGCGTCCCTGTTCGCCGGCCTGGCCATGATACTTTTTTCGGTATTCATCAGCAGCCGCCTTCAGGTCGTGGACAGGCCGGAGTCCACTCTGCTTCTGCCGTGCGCAATCACAACCATCGGCGCCGGATTTTTCCTGCTCATGACCCGAAGGAAGGCCATCACCCAGATCATCGGCTATCTGATCCTGGAAAACGGGATCTATTTGACCGGTACGGCTCTGGCCGGGCAGATGCAAACCCACTACGTGGTTGAATTCGGCATTCTGCTCGATTTGCTGGTGGGCGTCATGATCATGGGCATAATTCTTCATCGCATCAATTCAACCTACGATGATATTGACACAACATTTTTAAAACAGCTGAAAGGGTGAAGGGAAGGGCGTATGCTTGAACTTGTCTTTGTCATTCCCTTCCTCATAGGGATTGTCGCTTTTTTTTCTCCGGTAATGATGGGCAGGATTCTGCTTGTCGCAACCGGTATCATTGAGTTTGCGCTTGCCTGCATGGCGGCCTGGACGACAAGACTTCCGGCGGCCACCTTCTATTTTACCGCGGCGCCTGAAGGCTGCCTGGTGCTGCTGGTCACAACCTTTCTCTTTCTGATCATAGGGTTGTATACCCTGTTCTACCTGGTTGAAACCGACATGCCCCGCGAGCATGTATTCAACGGCTGTCTGCTCCTGTTCCTCGGGGCCATGGCCATGGTCGCGGTTTCGGATCACCTGGTCGTCCTCTGGGTCGCCATTGAGGCGACAACCCTGACATCGGCTCCGCTTATTCTGTTGTACCACTCCAAGGGCTCCCTTGAGGCGACATGGAAATATGTCCTCATCTGTTCGGTTGGGATCGCCCTTGCCCTGCTCGGCACGTTTTTCATTACCCTGGCGATGGAGCACGGCAGCATCAATGTCCCGCTGACGTTCAGCTCCCTGCAGGAAGTGGCCGGCGGAATGGATGCGCTGTGGCTGAAGGCCGGCTTTATTTTCATCATGGTCGGATATGGGACGAAAATGGGTCTGGCGCCGATGCACACCTGGCTGCCCGACGCCCATGGTGAGTCCCCCAGCCCGGTATCCGCCCTGCTGTCCGGGGCCTTGTTGAACTGCGCTTTCCTCGGGATTTTCAAAAGTTACGCCATTCTTCATGCCGCGGGAATGGCTCAATGGGCGGGGAACATGCTTGTCGGTTTCGGTCTGTTTTCCATGCTGATTGCCGGGGTTTTCATGATGATTCAGAAAGACTACAAGCGCTTGTTTGCCTATTCGAGCATTGAAAACATGGGAATAATTGCCGTGGGAACCGGCCTCGGGGGACTGGCCGGGTTGGGGGCAATGGTGCATCTGGTGCACCATTCTTTATTGAAGGCGGCTCTTTTTCTTTCCACCGGCAATATCCTGTTTGGCTATGGGACCAAGGAAATCGGCAAGGTCGGAGGCATGGCGGGTCTGCTGCCAATGACATTCATCGGTTTTACCTGCGGTTTTGCCGGGATATCCGGATTCCCTCCCTTCGGACTGTTTGTGAGCGAACTCCTGATTCTGTTCGGCGCCTTCAAAAATCACTCCTTTTTCACCGCCGCTGCTTTCATTCTCCTGTTGATCCTGATTTTTGCAGGGATTTCGAAGCATTTTATCCGCATGGCCTTTGCCGGGCGGGACGCGAAACTGATTCGGGAGGAGAGGCTGGGCAGGATATTTCCTGTCTTTATCCTTCTCGCCGCATCGATATTGTTGAGCCTGTGGCTGCCGGAACCGCTGCGCCGGACCATCCTCGACGCCATAAGCCGGATCTGAGATAAGGACATGGACAATTTTCTTCAACTGACACCGGCGGTTCCGGTCAAACGTTCTGCAATACCGGTTCTCCGCTTGCCGGAATTTCGTCAAGCCCTCCTGGATTGTGCGGGTGATGACGGGTATGTCGTTCATTTTTTCGGTTATCCGGAACAGGAAAAACTCTCCATTCTGGCTGTGATGCGGCGGGATAATCGTCTGCTGGCCGCACGCTGCCAGGTTCCGGAAGCGTATGCGTCCCTTGCCGCCGAAGATGGCAAATTTCAGCTTTTTGAACGGGAACTGGCCGAGCAGTTCGGCGTTCAACCACTCGGACATCCATGGCTGAAATCTGTCCGCTACCATCCGAACTGGACCGGCCGAGAGGATGTTTTTGGTAATGAT